>Ga0209210_1000077_pt1 | contig 121452 bp, 139 predicted proteins | sample RifGroA1_FD_183991 | JGI IMG/M metagenome (GOLD analysis project Ga0209210, IMG submission 183991) | Contaminated groundwater microbial communities from Rifle, Colorado, USA - Rifle Groundwater A1 (SPAdes) (version 2) | ecosystem: Environmental > Aquatic > Deep subsurface > Groundwater >... | reverse complement strand
CTTGAGTACAAAATGTGATACCAATTTGGTAATATCATACATATGGACAGTTCACCTCCAGTGTACTGTCCATTTTAGTTGTTAAAGGGCTCTATTTTCAAATGACACTGAGTTTTGAAATGAGTTCATTATAGCTCCTTTATCTATTTGTGTGCAGACAGCTGTTTTATTACCCTGATATTTCACATAAAATTTAGCAGTATTCCTTCCTGGATCAATGACCAAAACAACTGCAGGAGAACTATAGTCTTTCCCCTGTGTCATCGCTACATCAACAGCCTCCAAAACATCACGACTTACATATATAAGTGAATAAGGATTTATTCAACCTGATTTTCGCAAAGATTCTGTTAGAAAACGAAGGTTAGTCCCATGAAAATAGAATTGAGGTAAATGACTTACTTCATGTAAACCAGGAGTAGCTATTTCTGTCATAGTGTAACAACTTACATTTTTTGTGTTGTCCACCTGTTAGGTGGAATAGCTTCGCGCCTGTCCCCCAGGTACACCCCGGGAGTGGATTAGGCAGGCACCTTGGGATTTTATTGGTGAACCAACAACTCCTTCATCACCTTTGGTATCTCATCAGCCAGGTCTGAAGCATTAAAAAATGGACCAACAGTTTTGTAGAGCGCGTCGCCGGCTTGTTTGTTAATAAAAGAGCCGGCGATCGTGGCTAAGAAGGGATCATTTTTGGTCGCGAGTGCCGCGATCAATCCAGCCAGCACATCTCCAGTACCACCTTTGGTCATCCCACTATTGCCACCCGAGATCTGCCGGCATTCTCCCGGTACACAAATCCGGCCGTCGCATTCTCCCCCATTGCACACAACGTCAACTTCACCTTTAACCAATACGATACATTGATGACGTTTAGCAAATAATTTTATTTGATCTGCTAATATTAGTTCTGTCCCACTGCGAACTGCCAACTGCGAACTATCTGCTTTTTCCCAAAGTCCGGCAAATTCTCCCTGATGCGGGGTCAAAATCGCATTTTTGGGGATCAACCCAATATCTACCATCTGCAAAGCTCCGGCATCAATTACCCACTGCTTGTGAGGGTATTTCTTTAATAGATAATTAGTTAACGCCGCAGTTTGTTCTCCTTCGTCTGTAATTTGCAATATGTCTTCCAGTTTTTGATATTTGATATGTGTTTTTGATATTTGATTTTTGATATTTGATTTTTCTGATCGCACCATCCCCGGTCCGATCAAAACGCAATCATCCTCCTCAATATACGACTCAATATCGGCGCGCGGAATTACGATGCCATCCCGAAATTCCTCTTTGGATTTTTGCACAATTTCGTTGTTTTCCGCGACTGACGAATAATGAACAAGATCAACAATACGTGAAGCAACTTTAAGCGCCCAAAGACTAGCCGCATGAAACAAGTGCGACCCACCAATGATTAAGAGCCTCCCATTTTGGCCCTTGTGAGAGTCAGAAGGCGGCAGAAATAAAGATTTTAGATCATTAACAGATACTTGTTTCATTTTTTCTTAAATTTAATCCCCCTTTGAGGGTTTTCTGAAGTGTTTCTTACGACCGGTGGAGGCCGACAAGTTGAGGTACGCATATAACGTCATATGCAGTCGTGCTCTGACTATGACTTCAACAATCAATGCGCTCTCTGTCTCGGCCGAAACCGAAGTTAGAAACACCAGAAAACCTTCACGGGGCAGCTTTCTTTGACTACTTTCTTGGCTGAACAAGAAAGTAGAATAAATATATATAACTCATTCTAACCCTCTTCCACCTAGTCCAAAGGACTATCATCCTTTGGATGAAAGGCCGACAGGCTTGCCAAAAGAGGGAAACGATATGTCACTTCCCCAATTCTACCACTTCAGCAACCTTAAGTAATCCCTCTGGCAAAAAATGCCGATCCGCAGTAGTGATGATCGTTTGTTGCTTGTTAACTATTTTGAGAATTTCTTCTCGATGCTTATGGTCAAGCTCAGAAAAAATATCATCAAGAAGCAACATGGGTCTTTTTTGGATCGCATACTCAATATACTCAAGTTCTGCAAGTTTGAGCCATAAGACGATGAGTCTTTGTTCGCCTCGAGAACCAAATTTCGCCATATCGCGGTCACTTTCAAAAAACCCAAAATCATCCCGATGTGGCCCCACAAGAGTGACTCCGGATGCTACTTCGGCATCTTTGTACTGTTCAAGTCGGGCTGCGGAAATGAAACTGGGATCATAAACGAGTTTAAAGTCGCCGAATGGTTTTGGGCTACGGTTAATATATTCCAAATACTCTTCCCGTTTTTTGGTCAAATAATTTCCATCTTTAATCAGTAGCTGGTCCCAAAATATGAGTTGACTACGGGCAATATCCTCGTCTCGAATACGCTCAAGTAATCGATTTCTCTGCCGCACCCCCTTTTCGTAAGACAAAAGACTGCGGCGATATTCCCAATCAGTTTGGGTGAGCACAAAATCCAAGTACCGGCGGCGAAGTGACGGCGAGTCAATCACGAGTTCCAAGTCCTCAGGCCAAAACAAAACACTTGGCATATTTCCCACAAAGTCAACGATCCGTTTACTCACGCCATTGACTAAGAATTTTTTAAGCGGGGCTTTCATTCCCATCACCATGCCGCCAGTCAAGACGATTTCGAGTTCTACAAAATCTGGTTCTCTATTCTCGAAGTGCTGCCGAGGGTTTTCTTTTTTGTCATCCTCGCGAAAGCGAGGATCTGTAGTTTTACAAAGTAACGGATTCCCGGTCCAAGCCTGCCTGCCGGCAGGCAGGCCGGGAATGACATATGGACTTACGATTTTCGCCTTCACTCTCCCCACTTCTTCCTCCCAAGTAATCATTTCCGTATCCCGATCTGCACGAAAACTTTTGCCAGTCGCCAGCAAAAACAGCGCTTCCAATATATTGGTTTTGCCTATCGCATTTGGACCCAAAAAGACGGTTATTTCTCTTTGGAAGTTTATCGTGCGTTTGGAATAATTGCGGAAGTGAGTTAGTTCCAGTCTGTGAATCATCATTGAGGGCATTGTAACGAGTTAGAAGAAGTTGTGCAAACTAATTCCTCCCTACCTGCGCAGGCAGGGGTGAGTTAGAATTTACGGCGCAATCGTTGACCCCATAAACGTTTTTCCATCAATTGCGGCCTCAAGATTGTAAATATTTTTGCCATTTAAAATAACTACGGTGAGTCCCAGACTTTTTGCTTTCTTGGTAGCAATTGGGTCAAAAGGCGTATTTAAACCCGGCGCCCATTTGTCTCCCACGAGCTTTTCAAATTCATGCCAGTTTATCTTATCAAGTGGTTGGGCATCTGCATGTTTTCGCGGATCTTTGTCATAGACTTTGTCGATATTGGAAAGGTTAATGATTTTGGCAGCATGGTATTTTTCAGCAATCAGGACTGCGCAGTAATCAGTAGACCAGCCTGGCTTCCATCCGGAACAAACAACGACTGGTTCGTCAGCCACATGGTAATCCCGGTCGTAGTGTTTTATAAATCTGGGAAAAGCAATATCCCGAAAAATAGTCCGAATAAGATGGGCATTTAGGCGCGTCGCGTGGATCCCGAGCCAATCTTTGTCTTCATCAGCCAATCGGTGATGAGTGACCTCTACTCCAGCCTCGATATAATTTCGGGCGGTAGCTCCCCCACCACAGATAATAAAAAATCGCCGCTTGTGGTCGGCGATTTGTTTTCGAATGAAATTATTGAAATTGGTCAAAAATTGGATATCAATCCCGCCATTTGGGACAATCAGAGAGCCGCCAAGAGATAAAACTATGGTTTCTGAGTAGCTCATCGTCTTCGCAAAAAACCCCCAAACACCTGGGGATTTCCTCTAGTTTAACACGAAAACGGCGACTGTCAACAACGCCCCATTCCCCAGCTTAACCCTTCCCCCGCTTAAATTAAGAGGGGGTTAGGGGGAGTTATAATTTCTGGCACTTGGGGCAAAAATAGGTTCCCCGGCCGCCCAAGACTGTCTTTTTTATGATCCCGCCGTCACTGCGCAAACATTTCTCTCCAGTCCGATCGTAAGTCCGAAAGTGTTCTTGATAATGGCCGCCCAAACCCTGAAGGTCAATGTATTTGGCATCGCTAGCTGTGGCTCCACCGTATTTGATGCCTTCTTTAAGAACTTTAATTAACCCTTTTCGAAGTACACTAGTTTGTTCTAAAGTGAGAGCCGCAGCAGATGTCTCGGGACTTATCCGCGCTTCCCACAAGCCATCATTGGCATAAATATTTCCCACACCGGAAATCACATTTTGATCCATAAGTAAAATTTTGATCGGCTTTTTGCGTTTGTGGATTTTATCGTAGAACTCTTGGTCTGTAATATCCCATACTTCAGGTCCAAGATTTTTAAGAAACTTAAGTTCCTTAAGCGACTTAGAATCGAGTATTTTCACCCAACCAAATATCCGCTGGTCATTAAAATACATCGTATCACCCGAGGAAAAATGAAATATCGCCCGCGTATGCTTACTCGGCAACTTTCCCAACCAATCTTCAGTCGGATGTCCCCCGACAATCCTGTTTTTTAAGGCGCTGCCTAAATTTCTTTCTTTACTTATCGCTTTTCGCTTATCGCTTTTTACTAGTATCAACTGTCCGCTCATCTTAAAATGGATCGCTAAATGCAACGCAGATTCGTCATTGCGAGGATCCGCCGTCTGGCGGAGACGCGGCAATCTTCTTCCTGCTAAATCAATCACCAGCATCTTCCCAAATCGCCTCACGCCGGTAACTTTTTTACTTTGAACCAATAGAATATCTCCCTGTACAGATTTTGGATGCAGTCTCTCCAACTCCACCAACTTCTGCCCCACCAAATATTTTTGCAACTGCAATTTGACTGTCTCAATTTCAGGTAGTTCTGGCATAATTACCCCTCCATTCGTGCAAATGCCCCGCTTTTTTTTGAAGCTGAAAATGTGGTTCGCAAAAATACATAACTGAATATTAAATAAACAATATTAAGCCCGGTTCCAATAAACAAATAGTTTACATTGACAGATCCATCTCGCAATTGTCCTCGGATCGTCTCAAAGATATAAGTAGTCGGCACCACATAGGCGATCCAGCGTATTTGTATAGGTAATATCTCAACCGGATAAAATACCGCACCGAACGGTTGAACCAGAAAAATCAGAGACCATGCCAGCGACTGAACATCCGTCCCCCAGCGAAGTATTAGGCTCAGAACGATCATGCCAGATGCACCTCCAAACATAAAAAGCTCAATAAAGTAAATGATTAGCGGCCATCCAAGTGTCAAAAGGGAAAAATGAAAAACCACAGCCCCAATAGTCGCGGTGACGATGACCGAGGTAATAGCTTTTATTAAACTGGATACTGCTTGACCTAATAAAAACTCTTCCAGTGTCAATGGAGAGATCAGAAGTGTGCTCAAACTATGTGACCAAATTTCCCATAGTACACCAATCGTCATGGCATACTCGGCCGACCAGACTATATTCCATAAAATCATTCCCACAACTATGTATGCGCCATACAATTCATTGGTTGTGCCAACAAAAGCGGCCGCGATAAATGAAAACACCAACATCTGCAGTGCCGAATTCCAAAACACATCCACCCAAGTTTCCATACTATGACGAAAGTGATACCAGCTATGTAAAATCGATGTTTTAATCCGCTTTATGCTCATAAGTTCCCCCGGCAATTGCCAAAAATACATCTTCTAAATTTGGCTTTTTGATATCAACTTCTGTTATCCATACACCGTTTTCCCCTAGTCCAAACAACACTTTGGGAATGTCTTGTTCTGATACCTCGATAGACACTACATGATCCCGCGGGAACGAGTGAATATAATCTTTTTCAGTCAGGTATTTGCCAACAATTTCTTGTTTTGCATCAAAGGTCACTATTAGACGCGCCGTGCCTATCTTTTTTGTGAGTTCTAAAGGCGTATCTTCTGCAACAATTCTACCCTTGTCCATGATCATTACCCGATCGCATAATTCCTCCACCTCGGCCATATTATGGCTCGTGTAAAGTATGGCGACATTTTCTTTCTGCCTGAGAGTTCGAATAAGTTCCACCACCTTTTGAGCGATTTCCGGATCCAAACTGGCAGTTGGTTCATCCATCAAAATGAGTCGGGGTTTATTGAGTAGAGCTTTTACCAAAACTACTCGGGTTTTCTGTCCTGACGAAAGATGCCAATATAATTTATCAACCAAATCGCGAACTTCCAATAAATCAAGGAGTTCATCAATCCGCTTATTAGGATCACGAATATCATATAACCCTGCCATTATGGTCAAATTTTGCCGCACCGTGATCCGACTCTGCAAATGTGAGTAGGCTGAAGCAAAGTTTATCTTTGACAAAATTTCCTCTCGATGTTGGGTAAATTCTTTTCCAAAATATGAGACGGTTCCACTCGTTTGGGTCATGATACCCAACAGCATCTGGATCGTGGTCGTCTTCCCCGCCCCATTGGGACCCAACAGCCCCACGATCTCCCCTTCACGGACTGTGAAGGAAATATTATTGACGGCTTTGAAGTCACCAAAAATCTTAGCCAAATTTTCAACTTCCAAAATAGGTTTATCCATGTGGCTATTATACGCCTGAAGCTTAAACTTGAGAAGAAACTGTTTTTGGCGAACTATTTTTGGCGGGTGTGATATTTTTCCTCTACAAAATCCCGCATTTTCTTTTTAAAGACTTGTGTCGAGAATTTTTGAGCTTGTTTAATACAAGTTTCCGGATCAAATCGAAATCTCTCAAATTCCTTTACTACTTTTACTACTTCTTCTACTTCAGGTTTATTGAAAAATAAACCTGTTCTACCTTCAATTATTGTTTCCGTCACTCCCCCTTGCCTTAGCGCAATCACCCCCACACCATAACTCATTGCCTCAACCGGCACCATGCCGAAATCTTCTTCCAAAGCGCAAAAGATCAGGGCTTTGGCACCTTTATACAATTTAGCGAGTTGTTCATCTGACACCGATCCCAAAAATTCAATCGTCGGTCCGGAAATTGCCCGCAATTTCCCTTCTTCTCTTCCGGTTCCGACAATCTTTAATGGTAATTTAAGTTCGTTACACGCCGCAATCGCCAGATCAACTCTCTTGGCATACGTGAGTCTCCCCACCGATAAGTAATAACTCTTATTAATAACGCCCCCTAACCCCCTCTTACCAAGAGGGGGAATGATCCCTCCCTTCGTAAGGGAGGGTTGGGGTGAGTTAGTTTCAATTTTCACTGGTGGATATATAACAGTACTCTCCCTTCTATAGAATTTCTTGATTCGCTCCCGCGTCGTTTCCGAATTGGCTACCAACTCATCAACCCTTTGAGCTGTGGCAAAATCATACGACCGTAAAAACGGATTAATAACTACACCATAAGCTTTTGCAAATGGTGACTGTGCCACAGATCCAGTGGGATAACCATATAAATTTCTGGGTGGATGGTGGATGTAGGAAACATGCAGAGTCTCGGGCCTCGTAACCACTCCTCGACACATATACCACCCCGACGAAGAAATCACCACGTCAAAACCACGCAAATCAAAACTTTCCCAAATCAAAGGCGTCAAAAATCTAAGTGGCGAGTGGTATTTTTTGACGAACCAATTATGCTGCACCCAACTGGTCCGTATATCCATCGACTTGAATAATTCGACTTTACCCTCCGGGGCTTTAGCGAAGGAGGGCCAATCCACAAACGCCGTATAAAGCGGCGCCTCAGGATACATCTCATGTAAAACTTCCACCACCCTCTCCGCTCCCCCATATTCTCTTAAGTAATCATGAACTAAAGCTATTTTCATAAAATTCCTCCCCTTAGATTAAGGGTGCCCAATTTTTCCCTCCCCTTAGATTAAGGGGAGGTTAGGAGGGGTTACGAAGATTCAATAAAATTGTTTCCAATACTCCCTCCAAATTACGTAATACATCATTATTCCAAAATCTAATTAATTTTACTCCATTGTTTTGTAAATATCTTGTTCTGGCTATATCTTTCTGTTTATTGATAGTTTAGTTATGCTGTCCACCGTCAACCTCAATCGCAAGTCTTAATCGTGGAGAATAAAAATCAACAATATATGCTCCAATACTATATTGTCTGAAAAACTTGACTCCTTCGAGTTGTTTATTACGCAGTTGCATCCACAGTAATCGCTCAAGATCCGTTTGATTTTTTCGTAACTCTCGACAATGTAATCTAACAGTCGGATCGTTAACCAAGTATTTCATAGCATTTTCCTGATCCCAGTAATAACCCCACCCCGCCTCCCCTTAATTTAAGGGGAGGAGTATCATGCCCCCTCCCTTAAGTTAAGGGAGGGATAAGGGTGGGTTATGAACTACTTCGCATAACTTTCCAAATATCCACAATTTTTACAATTGTATGTATGTGTTTGTTTTCTTTCCTTTGCCAGAACAACTTTGTTTACCCATGAAAGAATTCCGTCAGCATAACCTACCAAAACTCCCTCTTCCATTTCTCCTTTACATTTTGGGCACTTCATAAAAAATCACCTCACTTTCCTAACTCCCATAACCCCTCTTACGAAGAGGGGAACATTCCCTCTCTTAAATTAAGAGAAGGATAGGGTGGGTTATGAACTACTTCGCATAACTTTCCAGATAACCACAACCACAACAACGAAAAGCAATAATCGGCAAATTTTCGGAACCGGAAGCCTGGATTCCCAAATTACTAAAATCCCACCACGATTTTTTCTTTCCAAGTCCCCCTCCCCCTCGTATCCACTTAGTTCTTTTTGTAAACACATCCAACACCCGATCAGAACTATCATTTACAAACCCTTCTTCCATTTCTCCACCGCATTTTGCGCACTTCATAAAATTCACCTCCTCGTTCATAACTCCTCCTGACCTCCTCTTGTCTTAAGAGGGGGAATTTTTACTTTGCATAACTTTCCAAATATCCACAACTCTTACATCTATAACTAAGAATGTTTTTTTCATTTTCTATTTTTCGAAATAACATTCCTTTTATTCCTGTTCCAAACTTTTGAGTTGACAAAACATTAAGATGACCACGATCAAAAATGACACCTTCCTCCATCTCTCCTTTACATTTTGGACATTTCATAAAATTCACCTCCTCGTTCATAACTCCTCCTGACCTCCTCTTGTCTCAAGAGGAGGAATTCCCTCTCTTAAATTAAGAGAGGGTTGGCCTGCCTGCCGGCAGGCAGGGGTGAGTTATTTAAAACAGCTCCATCTGCCTTTCATCTTTCTTTTTAATAGGTTTCGTTTCTCCTGGGACTTCTTTTTGCATCATTTTCCCCATCCGTTTAAGTAATGTCTTAAATCCTAAGTTCCCAAACAATTCTATAACTTCTTGGGTCAATAAGTCCTTAGCTAACTGGGCTTTTTCCGGCACAAATTTGATAGGCGCATCTGTGACAACTGTGGCTAACTTGTGCGAGAGCATAGCGTTATCCCGGTCTTTTTCCAACTTTTCTCGGACACTTGGGTTTACTACTTGATCCAAGTGTTGATACAGTTTTTCAACACTTCCAAATTGATTGAGTAGTGCTACAGCTGTCTTTGGCCCAATACCGGCAACGCCCGGATAATTGTCTGATGCATCCCCCATCAAGGCTTTCAAATCCGGAATGAGTTTTGGGACGACTCCCATCCGCTCTTGGGCTTCTTTTTCGCCAAACAATTTGGATTCAGTTAAACCCTTAACCGGCATAAATAATTTGACTTGGTGATTAACCAACTGTAACAAATCACGATCACCCGTAACAATCACAGTATCATCTATTTTCTTACTGCGAACTGCTGACTGCGAACTGCCTACCTGCTTGGCAATACTGCCAAGCAAGTCATCTGCCTCAAACCCATCTTGCTCAAAAATCGGCATTTTCATAGCAGTAACCACCCGGTGCACGATATCCACCTGCGATACCAGGGCATCTTCCATTTTTGGCCGATGGGCCTGATATTCTTTAAACAGAGTCTTACGAAATGTTGGCTTCGCTCGGTCAAAAGCCACAGCCAGATGTGTCGGTTTAAGCTCCTCAATAACTCTCAAGAGAATGGCTACAAATCCATACACCGCATTGGTCGGTTGCCCATCGGGGGTGGTAAGTGAGGGCGGCAAAGCATGAAACGCCCGGTGCAAAATCGCATTCCCGTCTATTAGAACCAATTTATTCATGAATATATTGTACCATGAGGAAACTTAGGAATTAGCCGGAGAGGAAACGTAAGCGGGGCGGGTCCTGCCCATCAGTTTTTCAAATTCATCGCCTTCCAAAGTTTCTTTTTTGACAAGTTCGGCAGCTACATCATCCAATCTTTTGCGTAATCTTTTAAGTACTGCATAAGCGGTTTTGTAGCCGGCATCGATAAGTTTCTTGACTTCACCATCAATTTTGGCCATCATTTCCGGAGAAATTTGCGGCGTCTCATAATAGGATTTCCCCCACTCGGTCACATCCATTTGCGGCCCGAAATTGATGGGACCTATATCACTCATCCCAAATTCCACCACCATTTGCCGGGCGATATTGGTAGCTTTATCAATGTCACTTGAAGCGCCGGTTGTCAGTTCATGAAAAACCAGATCCTCGGCTGCCCGGCCGCCCAACATCGAAGCAATCTGATTAACGAGCCTGGTTCTGGTTTCATGTACGCGGTCTTTGGCTGGAGGAATGAGCGTAAACCCGAGTGCCATACCACGGGAAACGATACTGATCCGATGCACCGGATCCATATACGGCAAATCATAGGTGACGATCGCATGTCCGGCTTCATGATAAGCAGTCATTTTGCGATCCATATCAGACTGCAGTCGTTTTTTCTCAGGACCGAGTTTCACTTTGGTGGCGGCTTCTTCCAAATCTGCCATGGAGATAGCCCGTTTGTCAGCTCTGGCTGCTCCTATAGCTGCCTCATTAAGCATATTTTCCAGATCTGCTCCGCTAAATCCGACCGTGCGTTTGGCAACCTTGTCCCAATCGACATCTTTTTCAAACGGTTTGCCTTTCATGTGGATACCCAGAATGGCTTTTCTCCCTTCAATATCCGGCATGTCCAAAATCACCCTTCGGTCAAACCTACCCGGGCGAAGTAACGCCGGATCAAGTAAGTCTCCGCGGTTGGTGGCGGCAATCACCACCACTTGCTCATTTGGTGCAAACCCATCCATTTCCACTAAAATCTGGTTTAGGGTCTGTTCCCGCTCATCATGTCCGCCCATCACTCCGACACTGCGCATCCGGCCGATAGCATCAATTTCATCGATGAAAATGATCGCCGGCGCGTTTTTCTTGGCGGTCAAGAAGAGATCTCTGGCGCGTGAAGCTCCCACGCCCACGAGCATTTCCATAAATTCGCTACCTGCGATAGAGAAAAAGGGCACATTGGCTTCCCCGGCTACAGCGCGGGCTAAAAGAGTATTATGGTTTATGAATCCGTTACCCAAGAAACTATGTGTTTGTGGAACAGTAAAGTCATATACACGTTCATACCCCGCCTCTACCCCTACCACTCTTGAAAAAAATAGTTTTGCCTCAAGTAAACTCCGCAAATATTCAAGATGTGGAATCTCCATGCTATGAGAACTGGCGTATTCAACATACTCGGTGAGTGTTTGTCGCGAAACTCGCATCCGGCGGCGGACTTTATCTATAGTTTTAGAAAGTTTCTCTCCACTTAACTTCTTTACTGATAACGCTCGCCAGGATTCTTCAACCAATTGAGCAATACCAGGAATGACATCGACATTTGTATTAACTCGAGTCATCTTAAGCAGATATTTCTCAACTAATTCTTGTTTACGCTTTAATCTAAACCCTACGGTTTTACCGAAAGCCACCAACGCAGATCCGGTCATAGTTATCCGATATACGCTCCGCTGGTATCCATTTTCTCTTTTGCCTTTTATATTTAGAGCTGCAACTATGCCTAAATTTAGAAGCATCATGTGTACCTGTCGTGCCATTTTTTTACTTACTGTCGTATATTCAAATTCTGCTCGGGTTTTACCGATTGCAGCGTCAGTATCAAACAACCCTTGAAGAAATGAGGTTTGGACCGATTTTGGAGCTTGAAGAATTGTAGGTGGTATAATTTTGTCAAAAGAGAGCAAATAAGACATCCCCATCTGATATAAGTATCTTTTAAAATCCCAGCTTGCAACTAAATACGATTGACCGTTGGTAGTGATAGCGCTACTTTTGAATCGTTTCGTCACGTAAGACTTAAAAAAACTAATGATCTCCTCATCTATGCCAGTCAAACCGATCCTACTGGAATGGCTTAAGTTTCCATCCCCTGTAAGAATTCCCATCAGATAGGCCGTATCCTGATCAACCAACTCAAGATTTCCAAAACTATTTCTCCCAAACTGAATCGCAACTTGATCGCCAGGCAAAATATCCTCCAGCTTTCGGAATTTCAAAACTCCATCACTTGTCATTACGACGACCGGATGTTCTGGTGTACCGTCGAGAGAGAATCCTTGTGCAAGCTGGATTTTGATAGTTTTCTGTTCCCCTAAGTCATACCAATGAGAGGCAAATCTCTCCTCCGAAAGAGTATCGTCAACATTGAAACTTGCAAGACCTGCACCATGTACCTTATGTGACTGGGGATCTACGTAGTAGTAACGAGGTACTTCATGGATCTCCATAAGTCCTTTGTTTGTCCACACCATCGTATCACCAGTAACACATTTTCCTGTCCCAGCAGGCCCAACTAAAATTACACCTTTGGGAGTCCGGGCTCCAAGTGCCCGATATTTACCCGGGTGTTTCAAAAAGTCGACGACTTCCTCAAGTTCCCGCTTGGCTTCATTGACTCCGGCGACATCAGCGAAGGTGATCCGCGGATGGTCTTTGTTAAACAGTTTTGCCCGGGACTGGCCGAAAGAGAAAATATTATCCTGAGCGCCTCTGGCTTGGCGGATGAGAAACAAAAAGAAAACGATAGTTAAAACGAGCGGCAAAACATTGGACAAAAGTGATACCCAAACTTGACCTAAGGACGTATCTTTGATTTTGACTTCTACTTGCGCCGGGTCGATTTTGGCCGACTCAAAAATTTTATAAATTGAGTCTTGGGGCTCTTTGCGGGAAGTCGCCTCTTCCCCATCTTTGTAACTAACCTTTAGCTTGACTTCTTCGACTTCGATTTTGGATACTTTGCCGTCTTTGACTTCGGTTAGGATCGTGGACAAAGGTTTCTCCTCCAACACCCGCGGCGATTGCACCACTGACATCAAAAAGGAAAATGCCAGAAATCCGATAAATAAGATGAGGAAGATGTTTTTCAAATTCAGGTTGAGCCGAAACTCCACCTTTTTGACTTTCCGGCCATTTTTGCCATTACCATTCATTTGTTCCATAGAAGTCTCCAACAGACAAAAAGTATACCACAGAAGACTCGCTTGTGAAAGTGAAAGAGGAAAAATTTTATGTCATTACCGCTCCTTGATCGGAATCGAAGGCAAGCTTCGCGGTAATTGATAGGTTATGGTAATATAAATAATAGTAACGCATTTCGTACTTCAAGCTATATTATGAGCGAAACAGTTGAAGGAGTTCTGAAATCATTGGTAGAATTGGAAGATCAGTACCCCGCTGATGATTATTTGTTTGACAAGTTAACTAATATTAGAAATCTCATAAGAGGTGAACTCCCGCCTGGAACAGAAATAGAATTCTATAAGCATAGAAGTGGAAACCCTATCAAACCTCTTAGTATAGATACTAAAGACGTATTATTTGAAACTTTACAACCTGCGCCTTTTGCCACTCGTATTAAACCTGAAAAATTCTTAGGTTCAAGTGGACTAGGTACCAGAACCACTACTATATATAAAACAACAGCACCGGACATTTTAATTATAAAAACAGAAGTCTATCATCCAAAATTTGATGAAACATTAGAGCAATATGCAATATATTACGACCAACCAGGTAGTAATAGTATTCTTAATAGAAGAAATTTGAGTCTAGGAGGCTATGAGTTAATATAAATTTATCTCACCTTTGCTCCCACCGGCAACCCTTCGGCGGTCACAAACACCGGTTTTTTTGCTCCATGAACGCCAAATGGCAATTCATCACCGCCCGCTTCGCCGCGAGGCGAGTCAACCGCTAGGATCATTCCTTGAGATTCTTCGTTCATCATTTTTCGGGGCAAAAGATTGAAAACGAACAAAAACTTCTTATCATTAAAGTCGAGAGCTGTATATCCAAACGGTCTGACACCGGTAAAAATGGTCCGTAAACCCATGGCGCCAAAGTCAACCGTGAGTTTAATCAGTTTTTCGCTTTTAGGGACATCGATTGCCTCTTTGACCAACCCCACTCGCATTTCGACTCTGGCAAAATCGTCAATGGTGATGACGTTGTTCCCGATCCCCGTCATCTTGGCTTGTCCAGAGCCTGTCCCGAACTCGATTCGGGAATCCTTTCTTGTTCCGGATTCTGGATGCGCCTGCGGCTTACCAGAATGACTAGAAGAATAACTAAAAAACGAGTAACTGTTCGTCAACCCAACTGCCTCGCGCACTTCATTCATCGTTTTTACTGCTTCACTGCGGACCCGCGCTGCTCCTGTTTCTAAAATTTGCCTCACCTTACTCGGACTATTTTTGAGTTCTTGATAATGCTTTCGCGCCGGCGCAAACGTCTTCATGAGTGACTCAAATAAGTATTCTTTAACTTCCACGTCTGACACTTTTCCTTCTTGATATAGTTTTTTTAATTGCTCAACCTTACTTGCCCCTCGTAGTTCCGACGAAGTCGAAGACGAATTGGGATCGCCGAAATGATCTAAGTAAGTAAACACCATATTCCCCTCTATGTGGCCCGGATCTGTAGCCCGAATCCGCGTCGGATCGGTGTAGGTGGAATTGACTTGTTTGCGAATCACTTCTTCACTTTCAAAAATAGAAATAATATTTCCTAACGATTTGCTCATTTTGCGCTTACCGTCAGTCCCCAGAATCACCGCCACCTCCTCTGGAATATGCGGTTCAGGCAGTTTGAAAACTTTTTTATTAAACGTTTTATTAAAGCGTTCGGCAATATCACGGGTGATTTCCACATGCTGTTTTTGGTCCTTGCCCACCGGTACAAGATCTGGTTTGTAAATCAAAATGTCTGCTGCCATAAGGATGGGATATGAAAATAAGCCTACGTTGATTTCCTCATCCATTGCATCTCCTGTCTTGAGCGCCTGCCCTGAGCTTTGTCGAAGGGTAGTCGAAGGATTGGCGAGTTTATCTTTATAAGCGTGAGCCCGTTTGATCAACCCCAAAGGAGTCACGTTATTTAAGATCGACTGAAGCTCAGTATGCATCGGTATGTCTGACTGACGGAAGAAAGTGATGTTTGGCAAATCGGCTCCAACATCACCCATGAGAAGCGCGAGTTCATTGAGAACCAATGTCTCTACATTGTGTTCCAACTGTTTTTTATTTTGCACCGTCGTCAGAGCATGTAAATCTGCGACCATCAAAAAACATTCGTTTGTCTTGGAAAGCGTCGCAAACTGCCGGACCGCTCCTAAATAATTGCCAATATGGAGTGATCCTTCCCCACTGGGAGTGATACCCGACAAAATTCGCTGTTTGCCAGATTTGAGCATCTCTCTTGATTTTTCAAAATAGGTAAAATCTCCTACCTTACCACCATTTACTTTCACCATATCTTTCGCATCCATGACCATTCCTAATGTTTTAATCCCAGGTGTCCCGTATGCTTTCCCGACATTTAATACTTTACTATCCACAAAATAAGGGGTATCAAGTCCTACGTAAGGAACTAACCCTACGTCCGTTCCTAAGAAAACTAGTTCTTCTTTAGTTGCAAAAATAAGCTGTTTAACCCCTGCTAATTCTCTCAGTTTCTTCTCATCTATTTGAGTATCTCCACGTTTGGTTACAGCTATCAATCCCTTCTCTGTTTTATAAACGATCGTTGCCATTGCATGTTCTAAAGTGTCTTTATGGAATGCCGTATGGTCAGTAATAGTCATCGGTAAATCTTCAGGCAATGGAATAAACCGATATGTAACTCCGGCAGCTTTTAATGTATGTTCAACTCTGTCTTGTATATTCATAATTCCTCCTCATTGTACCTCATAATATTTCTTTAATACAGCCAAGGCTAAAATTTCCAACGTGTTATACATTGGTATGATATGTTGTTTTGGAAAGATTAGTGGTATTTCCGTACATCCTTCAATGATTCCTTCAGCATCTTGTTTCAGTAATTTATGAGCAATCTGTTTAACTGTGATCAAATTTTTCTCCTTATTTCTTCCAGCAACTATATCGAGAATAATTTTTCCCAACTTCTCAGTATCCTCACTATTTGGAGTAATTAACTCAATTCCATATTGCTTAAGTGTTTTTTCATACATTTTTGACCGAATAGTTGTGGGAGTAGCCAAAATACCAACCTTTTTTATTTTCTTACCTTTTAGGTACTTTGGTAACTCAACAAGCAAAGATACAAACGGTTTGTCAGTAACCTTTTGCAAGTCACCCAATAATAGATGACCTGTATTACAAGCCATGCAGAAAAAACCAATTGGCAACTTATTCATTTCCTTAACTCGATGAATAAGCATGTTAAGTGCTGTCAGTTTTTTCTTTTCATTGTTTATAAAATCAGGAACAGGTATTGAAGCTAGATAAATTTCAGGAAAATCCTCGTTTTTTTCTGCTGCATATTTTTTCTGAGCATGATAAGTAAGCAGTCGATAAAATTCCTCTGACGCTTCAGGTCCCATACCTCCAATAATGCCTATCGCTTTATTTTTCATATTTTCTCCACAAAAAAAGCCCTTGGAAATTTTCCCACTAAAGGGAAAATTTCCAAGGGCCCTCTTGTTAATTATCAACTCTCAATTATCAATTAACAATTACGACCGTGCCACCTTGGTTCGTTGCCTTACAACCCTTCGACTATCCTTCAATTACATTCAAGACAAGCGCTCAGGGTAATAAAAATCCCGCACAATGCGGGAGATGTAAGGAAACCTTATTCTTACATGCTCCGCTCTTTGTCCTCCGTAGTCTCGTACGAAGGAGGATTCGCGACACATGGTGTCTTATTTTAACGGTTAGACTTCCGTAGCATACTTTTGCTCCCCATGCCCTTCCGAAGCTGTAGTGAAGGAGGGCGACCCGGTTCCAACCTTCCGAATCACTGGGTTTATTTAACTTGTTCTAGTATATCAGACATGTCAACTTCGATCACTCAATTGCTCTTTGTTTTTGTAACAATCTTTGTGGAAACGCATAATCACCATTTGTCCTCCACCAATTAAATGTTTCTAGTTGCGCGTCAACCATCGCAGTTGCATCAAACACTCGGAGACGATCTGCCAATTCTTGGGGATCAGTTTGCAAAAAGTCTGGAATATTTGGCATTTCGGTGCAAATTTGTACTACGCGGTCATTTCCCAATAACAAACTTAAATACCTAGCTAGTTCGCTCCGGTAAGGTATCTCGTTAATGCGATGAGGTTTAGCGAGTTCCAGGAGTAATTCGACCTGCCAATTAGGTCGCGCTTGACTCTCATAAATCTCTAATCCCACCATATATCCCTCCAACAAAAAATCCTCCCTTTTCTGGGAGGATCTGCTTTTTTTACCTGACTTTGCCTTTATCTCTGCTTTCCTCCCAGCATTTACTCTCTTCGAATCGGAAGAGTCATGGGAAGGAAAATTGAAACGTTATTATTTAACATGATAAAAAGTATCATATTTGATTCAAATCAGCTTGTCAAGACAACTAATTCACTCTGGAATTTAACTCTTTGGCACAACTAAGGTTAATCCGTTTATGAATTGAAAATGCTTCCTGTTCAATGTAACCAATCTTTCATCCGTCAATAAGGCGGTGGCGGCGATGAAAGAATCTATTATTCCTATTCCATACGAGTGGTAAAATCTTTCAAAGATTTCACTAGCTAAAAAAGAAATTTCTTCATCTATCTCAACCACTTCTCCAGCTAATGAATTAAGCTGTTTTTTTACTTTATGTAATTCGGTTTTAGATCGCACGCCTTTTATTATCTCCAGGACAGTCAGCCGGCTTACTTTGATGTCTTCATTTAAACTCTGGAGAAATGATTTTGTTTCGTTTCGCCCCCGCAATATCTGAACTAACACATCTGTATCAACGATCATAACTTCTGCGTTCCTCTTTCCTTCTCCATTCATTTACGATATCAACAGAAGATTTACTCTCGGGCCACCTGTCTTTCCAGATCCCAAATGCCGCCCAGCTGATCTTTTTTTTCTTCCCTTTTTTCTCAAAAGGTACTATTTTTGCTACTTTAATGTTGTTTTTCATCACGATATATTCTTGACCTGCAAACACTTTATCTATAAGTGATGCAAAGTTTTGTCTGGCTTGGGACACATTAATTGTATTCATATATACATGATTGTACAACTTTGTACAAATGCTGTCAAATCATTTTAATTTTTTCAGAAGCTGCTTTATCTCTTTGAGTTGGGCTTCCACAGATCGTATCTTTGCCAAAATTGAAGAATCCTCGCTTTCATCTAAAAAATAGCCGACCGGCTGGTCAGTACTTTTGGCAATCCTTTCCAGTACGGATAGCGGCGGATCAACTCGCTCGGATTCATACGCCGAGATGGATTTATCACTCACGCCAATTGTCTGAGCTAAATCCTCCTGGGTAATACGTTTCAGCTTTCTGGCTTGTTTTATTTTTCGGCCAATTTTTATCATCGTAAACTCCCTATTGACAAGGCCACTCTACTGTGGTTAGATTTTTATATAATGAAACGGGATAAGATCCTGATCATCATTTCTGATCGGACTCTACGGCAATTATACCATGAACTCTTTGTCCACGAAGAATTAGAAGTCACCATGGCCGAAAGCATCGGCGAAGCCCTGGTCCTTCTGACACTGCATAAGTATTCAAGCATCATTCTCTATGAAGACGATGAGATCGAAACTAAGACATTTTTACGTCTCAAGCACAGACGGCGCCAATGGTTTCAGATCCCCCTCCTGATTCTGACTCCAGAACCAAACGTTTTTGCGACATCGGTCACCAAAAAGGATATTTTGTTTAATTCCCTCTACATTCACCCTAGTGAAATAGTCGAAATCATCAAGACCCTTCTCATATAGCGTATACTATCCTCATGAGACGCATAAAATCATTACCTCTGTCTCTTAGGCCCCGGGAAAAACTCCTCAAATCCGGCACCGCTGCGTTAACCACAGAAGAACTCATCTCCACCATCCTGGTTACGGGCACGAGAAATCAAGATGTCGGGAAAATTGCCTCCCAAATTGCTGCCCGACTTCGTAAACAGCAACCAATTACTAAGGAAACATTACTAGTGCTGGGGATCGGACCAGCCAAAACCGCACAAGTCTTGGCTGTTTTGGAACTGGACAAAAGATTGGATAAGGAAAATAAAGTACTAAAAATCACCAAAGCCGAACATGTCTACACCCTAGCACAGGATATCATTTCCGCTACCAAAGAATCGCTTCTGTGTTTTTACCTAAATGCCCGGGGCGAACTCCTGAAAAAGGAAACGGTAGCAGTTGGTTCGCTCAATCGGGTAAATCTTTTACCGCGAGAAATCTTTAGCGTGATCAAAGATATGCCTGTGGCTTCAATCATTTTGGTCCACAATCACCCATCTGGCGATCTCGAACCCTCCAGAAATGATTTGCTTTTTACCAAGCGGGTCAAACAGGCGGGTGATATTTTGGGGGTGAATTTACTCGATCATTTAATCGTCTCTCTTGCCGGGTGGAAGCGGATCAAGATTTAGTTGAAGTAAATGAATTTTCTCTTCTCTACTCCAGCCTTTGATTTCGAGTTCGCGCTTCAGGGCCGCTGACCTAGAATCTGCCTTTTCCAGATAAATTATCTTCAACGGTTTATGGCTTCTGGTGTATGCGCCACCTTTACCGTTTTTGTGGTCCAGAAATCGCTTTTGGGGATCAGGAGAAATTCCGGTATAGAGACTATTATCTTCACAAAGGAGAACATATACATACCACATGGCGCTATTATCCCGATATTGTGTACAAAGTACAACATCGGGACCAACCTCATGAGGCTGAAATTGGGGTCATCAAATTCGCTCCGCTCATTCCGACCCCATGAGGACGAAAGGAAAAGTGCTAAAAAAAATACGCTCTCAAAAAGAGAGCGCACTTTTCCTTTAATGTCCTCAGTTGCGAGATTTACGGGAAATCAGAACCTATTTTCTTTTATAACGAGTTAACTTTCCGCCTACCTTTATGAGGGTAGCTGCTGTAAATAGTGCAAAAAAAGGATACAGTGGTGCCAAATACTTCAACCCTCCTTCTGTAAGGAAGATGATATAAGTCATAAATATCACCACATAACCATAAAATAACTTGTATAAATGTTTTTTTTCTAATATAAATATACTGGCAAAAGCAGTTATGACCGTGATTGGCATAAGGATAGACCACTCTTCAGTCCAAAAAACATAACCACCCCCTTCCGTCCACCAGATCTTCTCTCTTCCAAAGAAGATACCATTTAAAATATTTCCTACCACAATTGGATTACCCATTCGCCAGCGGATTACCCACCATTGGTATTGGAAAAAAGCAACAAGATCTTGCTGTCGATTGATGAAGAATTCAAAAAATGAAGCAATATAGACCAGAAAAATGATCGGCAAGGTCAGTATAAATGTCCAAAAATGTTGCCGCCGGTATCTCCATTGGTAGAGAACTAGACATAATAAAATCACGGCAAAGAAGGGGAAAAATTTGGTGGCAATACTTATGCCAAAAAAAACAGAGGAGAGCACATACCACTTCATTGAGCGTGCAGTTGTAAATAAGTACAAACCAATCAAAAAAAATGTTGCCATCGGCAAATCAAGCAGAGGCATACTCATTGCATGTAAAAAGTAGGGATCAATCACAAGAAGAACCAGGGCAAGTATGCCAATATCAAAACGTTTCAGCAAAAGTATGCCAAATTTATAGGTGATCCACAGGTATAAAAGAGCGTAGGCAATATAAATGACTACCTGATTGTTAAAAAGGTATATTGAAAGTCCAAGTAAATATTTTCCCAGAGGGGGATTTTCGAAATTTACTCGTGAGACTTCTCCGCCCGTAAAATAATAATGACCAGCAAAGGAATAAAGATCGTAGTCTGATACGATGTATTTCGAACCTTCACCTTCTACATACTGCGAGTGTAAATACTGATCAGCATAATAATCAAAATCATAAGGTTTTATATAGCGCTCCCGATGACGATAGAGTTGGAAAAAAAACAGGATAATCATCAATAGAAAAAGGAGAACATGTATCCACTGCTGTTGTTTCATGCGCTAGTAAAACTCATTGTATTCAAAAAGCTCATTTGATATAGTTCAGGATGATAAATCACAACTGACGAGAAATAATATAGCATATTTATGATATTTATAGAGAACATCTAAAAGTGAAATTTGTATCCACTTCTTCCAAAAAATTGGCTCGGTTACGATTGAAGTTGATCTCGTATTTCAAAAAAAATACACGCTTCTCTATTTTTATCTTCGTCACTATTTTCATCGCGGTTTTTTTTCGATTCTACGACTACCTTACTCGTATTTATATCTATGCCGATAGTTCACTTTTTGTTCAGGTAGCCTACTTTGCCTACAAAAATTTTAAACTTCCCCAGATCGGACCTTTTGCGCAAGGGCCATTTTTTACGGGTCCATGGTGGTTATGGATACTTCAAACGGTATTTATCGTACCGTTGGGATTACTCACTCCGTGGTATTTCATGTCGCTTCTATCATTGATTTTTATAATTCTTATTTTCTTTGCAGGAAAAGAAATCGGAGGCCGAGAAATGGGTGCGCTTGCGGCACTGTTTGCCTCTCTTTCAACAGCCCAAATTGATAATTCATTTACTACATGGAATGCAGCTGCTGATCCTTTTTTAGGATTACTCGTTATTTTGTGGGTATTAAAATATAGAAAAGAAAGAAAATCCATTTATTTTTTCCTCGCGGGTTTTTGCCTTAGCTTGGCAATTTCCATTCATTTTCAATCAGCATTTATAGCCCCGCTTGTGGGTATAGCAATCGTCACACTCAAACCAAAAATAAAAGACGTGTTGGCTCTAGTAATTGGCATTTCGATCCCACTACTTCCTTTTTTATATTTTGATGTTCGTTTTCATTGGTTTGAGACTCGAAGAATCCTTGATTATTTACTGATTGGACAACAAAGAATCTATATTCCGAACCGTTGGCTTACGTATGCCGGAGTATATTGGCCGACAAACTGGGCCTGGATTATTGGGGGCAATATTTGGGTAGTATATCTACTCATTGGTTTTACCACCATCCTAAGTATCGTCAGATTGATACAGTATAAGAAATATGTGAATTACTACATCGTTGCTTTTTCATTTGTGTTATCACTTGTGATGTTGAGATATTATCGAGGTGAACGACAATTCTACTATACCAATTATGCTCATGCATTTGTGCTTCTTATCACTGCATGGACGATTAAAGAGCTTTATGCATATAAAAAAATTCTCGGCGCTGGTTTTGCAGGAATTATCATTGTCTTTTCTTTTCAAGCGTCTCTTAGAAATTTCGCACCACGAGTCATCACTTACCAACAAGTCAATCAGTTAGTTTCTGAAGTGTATACGAAATACCCCCAAGCAAACTTTGATATTTATGAGTGTCCGTTTGTGGCGAGTATGATCAGTACTGCTGTCTCGTACAAAATCTATTATGATGGTCGCAATACCCCCGATGGCATAAAAATTGGCGTTTGCAATGATAATTTTAAGTTATCCTGGCGTGAAGTGACTGATCGAGAGATTGACTTCCAGTATGGTTATAAAAATAAATCGACACCTCACACTTATGAAGATATGACCGAATGGTGGAAGAAAAATCCTCCCGGTGCATCCCTTTATTAGTCAAGTTAAACGAAAAAGACACTACCTAATTTTTAGTCGCGGGGGTCAAAGATATTATGCTTCGCATCATCCTGATGATACGAAATCAGAACGTATTTTCTTACTCACCCTGCTTCAATTTTAAGCTAATACTTATCGATAAACTCGTTAATTGCTTTACCGATACCCGTAAAAATAGACCTGATGATTTTTTTAAGTATTTCATATAGTTTCTGGATTTGTCTCAGTAACATCATTTCACAGGAAACTCCTCACTATTTGGATCATAACTATACCTACATATCCACTCAGGAGTATAAATCCTTCCCTTTTGGATATGGTGTGTTTCGTCAGAATAAAAACAAACAAGAGAAAACTCATGAGAATAAGAGCTGGTAAATCAAAGTTGAGCCATTCATCAGAAATGACGACTGGAGCAAGCATTGCTGATATTCCCAGTGTCACAAGCATGGTAAAAATATTTGAACCAAGGGTTTCGGATACGGCTATCTCTCCCATACCCTTTTTCGTGGCATTGTACGCTGCGACGATGTTGGGTATTGAAGGGCCAAGCGCACCGAGAGTCAAACCGATAACCAATTCATTGATCCGAAACTGTTGAGCAAGATTTATGAGTTGTCCTCCAAACACCTGAGCACCACCTAAGAGAAACAAGAGTCCTAATCCGAAAGAAAACCAACCGGGCTTGAGTTTGCCGAAGTCAAAACCAATCAGATCAAGCTCGATAAGCACTTCTTGAACATGAGCGCTCTTTTGTGCAGGAGTTCTTTGTTTTTCGTATAAAAGTACATTGATAGTATAGGGAATAAAGAGGAGAAAGAACGCAAATCCCTCAAGTCTCGTGATCTGCCCTCCCGTGCTGACCGCAAACACGAGAATGGGAACTACGATAGAAAACACGCCATCACGTAAAATGGTCGTCACACTAACCTTGAGAGGTTTAACTAGGGCAGACAAACCAGTCATGAGACCAATGTTGCAGATAATTGATCCTAAGACCACTCCCAAGCTGATTGCCGGAAAACCACTGAGTGTCGCATACATGGCAACAAGAATCTCCGGTAAACTCACTGCTGCAGAAACTAAAATAAGGCCCACTGAGGAACCAGACACGCCCAATTTGCGGGCTATAGGTATAAGAGAGTCTGTAAGCCAATCAGAACCTTTACCGATTGTTAAGATACTTCCAGCGATCAAAAAAAATGAAATTAAACCTTCCATCCGTGACTGTCATTATAGCATCCGAATAGTTTAATGTCCTCAGTTGCGAGGGTTACACGAAATCAGAACTTGGTTTATTCAAAAAGAGCAACATAGTCAGCAAACGAAAATACACGGTTTCTCTTGTGACCAGTCAGCTCCTTAAGTATTCCTACATCGACAAATTTAGATACTAAAGCGAGAGCGTTTGGATTTTTGATATTAAGTATCTGTTCCACATCTCTTACTCGAACCATAGGCGTTTTAAACAAATAATTATAAAGCGTCATTCCTTTCTCAGTAGAGCGCCCGAGTTTCGCAAGTCGCTTAATACCATATTCACGTAGTACTATGATTTTTCTAGCAGTTTCAACTGCTCTTTCAGATGTTTCAGTAACGCCTTGTAGGAAAAATTCAAGCCATCCTTCTACATCATCCTTTTCACGAAACAAATTTAGACGGTCATAATAAGTCTGGCGATTTCTTTTGAAAAAATCTGAGAGATAAAGTAGGGGTTTGCGTAATATTTTTTGTTGACAAAGATAAAATGTGATAAGAAGACGGCCTACTCGACCATTTCCATCTAGAAATGGATGAATAGTCTCAAACTGAGCGTGTAGAAGACCCGTTTTAATAAGAATAGGTATTGATCCCGATTTGTACATATACTCTTCAAGGTTTCCCATAAGGTTCATGATTTTATTTGCAGGAGGCGGCACAAAAGTTGCTGTTTCAATCGTTGGTCCACTAATCCAATTTTGTGAAGTTCGAAATTCTCCTGGGTTTTTTACTTCTCCTCTGACACCCTGAAGAAGCATTTTATGAATTTCTTTAAGCAATCGCAGAGAAAGAGGAAGTTCTTTGAGTCGTTCTAGACCATAGTTCATCGCAGTTATGTAATTGATAATTTCATTAACATCTTTATGCACCTCTCCTTCCCCAATATTTGCTTCCTTTTTTAGAACGTCAATAAAAGTCGCTTGAGTTCCCTCAATTTGGCTTGAAATAGTCGCTTCCTTACGCACATACATGAAAATGAAGAAATCAACATTAGGCAGAATATCAGCAACGCCATCGAGCCTTCCTAAGGCTAAATCAGCTCGAGATAGTAAATTTAGAAGTTTTCCCTCCGATTTTATTTCAAAAGGAAGCGAGTTGGGAACAAATGCTCGATAACGAGCATCTCCCTGAAGCTGATTTAAGTATTTTCCGCTTCTCATATTGCGTAGATAAAATTAGCTATATCTATGTTTATTAGTATAAAACGTAGATAACGTGTTGTCAATCTACAACATTCGTAGGTATAAGTTCCCTTATCTACGACCAGGCATAATTACTAAAATAGCGCCTTGTGAGGCTCCAAATATAATTGGTTGCGGGGGTTACACGAAATCAGAACCTATTTTCTTTATGAACTTAATATGAGAATTGCTAATGTTATCTTGAATATAATTGGTGTAATGCGTTTGCCAATTGGTCTTCCGAAATACCCTGAATGTTAACAGATATGTACCCAATTTGTTTTTCAACGTATTTACTACTAAATAAAGATTTCCTAACATACTGTCCAGGTGAGAGACGTATGCAAAACAAATGTGATGGATTGTCATTAGTACAAATTAGTTCAACTCTGTAATGAGCTCTAAATTCCATTGTAGAATTTCCTTCTCGATCATAACGTGCTACTTTTTCACCTAATTCCCAGCGGTAAGCAACGTTGTCAACATCGCCTCCTTCGAGTCCTTCGTAAAAATCATGAGACAGTCCATCATCAACATAATAAGATTTTCCCAAAACTGCGCCTAAATCCCCCAATACTTTACGAACCATGGGAGAAAGGTCTTCATAAGCTTTTCTTTTTTTTGCTTCGATAGCTCTTTTTGCATCAATAATCGGTTTGAGTCGTTTTTGCTCCTCTTCTCTCCGTAAATCTGATTGTCTTTGTTCTTCGAGTACCGTTCTAGCTCGTTCTGCGTCTTGCTGTGCTTTAAGAGTCTCAAAAATATTAGGCATAATCTTTTAAAGATTGTTAAGTTCTGTGTTCATTGTATAATAGCGTGTCAAAATTGCTATACCAAAAAGCGCTTTACAGCGCTCTAATTTCTTAGGTTCTGATTTGTTCCCTTTCCCTTAACTTCAGATAATTAGCTAGTTGCTTTTTAAGCACTCTCATTCCCATACTTGTTTTCAAATATCTTTCTCTTGCTTCAGCGTCAGATTTGAGTAAATATGCTTCGTAGTAAATAAGTTTAAATGGAGCGTACGGAGCTGTGGAAAAGTTTTTACCGGAATTATGTTCTAATACTCTTCTTTTTAGATCAGAAGTTGAACCCTTGTAAAGCCAGTCAGGTTTCTTGAGAGATTGGAGTATATAAACGTAGTACACGTCTTAATTGTATCCCTTGAGGGCATTATGTGTCATTTCGTGACACACCGCCCTCATGAGGCTGGAAGAAAAAGAGAATAAAAAAAGCTCTCCAAAGGAGAGCTCTCTTTTTCTTTAATAGCCTCAGTTGCGGGGGTTACACGAAATCAGAACCTATTTTCTGCTTCAAAAACCACTATTTGTATACCAATAAATAGCGCCGGTGACATAATATTTTTTGTAAAAATGAACAGTTGAGCTTATACTATACATAGCAAGAAATAATTAGAATAAAAATGAAAATAAACAACTTGAATGGTTCGAACATTGCATTTGTTATTGGAGCATTACTTATTGCTTCGTCAACTCTAAATACAAACGGAAACAACGGACCCACCTTTGCCATGGGCAACATAATACTTTTTGGTTCAATTGCTTATACGGCAAGACGAAAACATCATATTACCCCGTCCAAACTATGGCTAATCGCCGAAATTATCTCGATTGTCATTGTTTTATACTTCACCCTCTTAGGTGTTATAAGTGAAGGCTGGTACCAACATCCAATTTCTTTTTTAGTCGCACCACTGTGGGTTATCGTTGTCTATTGTATCGCACTATTCAAGAGTAAAAATGAAGACATGACTCATAAAAGTGGCAGTACTGACTATACCAACCTTGAAAAGCTAGCGGAACTTAGGGATAAGGGTATAATCACCGAAGAAGAGTTCATAGCCAAAAAGAAGAAAGTACTACAGATATAAAAACTATGTATGCTTAAAAATCGGCAGCAACAAATACTTCTTGTCGTCGTAATCCTCCTCTCATTTTTTTTAGGTCGAGTGAGCATGTACCAGTCGACAAATAAAAAATCCGTCTCCGAAACCAAACCAAATGCACAGACGATTAAAGGGTCGGGCGAAAATCTTAGCGCTTTATCCGAAGAAGATGAAACACGACAATTGGCTGAACGGTTTGAGCAGCTGCAAATTGATAAAAAAGCTACAGATGTTTTGTTATTATTTACTCCACCTCAAACTAAAAAGGAAGCCGATGATTATTTATTCATACTGGGAATGGATTTATTTAACGAACCAAGTCCTAACCCAAGGTTATATCTTACTAACGGACTTCAATCTTGCATAAAGTCCTACTCAATAAAATCCATTATAAAAAGCGAGAATAAATATATAGCCACTGCAGATGAGTCACGCTGTGTTTATGACAATTCAACGGGAAAACAATGGGAAGAAAAACAGACGATGATTATAGAGGTTGTAAGAGTAGGAGCGCGTCCAATGATCGATAGATACTACTCTGATGAAGGTGAACTAACAAAATACGCTGGATTTTATTTATAATAAATAGAATAAAAGTATATAACCTTATGCGGAAAATTATAGTTATAATTTTAGTAGGAATATTTTTTAGCTACATATTCGATTGGGGATTTTTAACTGGAAGAATTACAGAATATCCAATTTTATGTCCAAATGACTTCCATGAAGGAAATGGCTGTATGACTATTAGAATAACCGACTACTACCCTGATAAAAATACTCAAACAGTTAAAGCTAAATCTGATTTTGAAATTAAAACTTTAAAGAAGTGCAGTGTAATAAATCGAAGTAACTGGGAATGTAAGTATGATGATGAGTCAGCTACTTTTGGTTTCAATAATGGTCAATATCACAGTACTACACTTTGGTCAAAAACACAGAACGCTGAAGACATGTTAAAAACAGATTTGGAGTATATATACGTACCACGATGGAGATACCTACTTGAAGATTGGCATATAATTTAAGCTGTTCAATAAGAACAAAATGGCTTAAGTCCACATAAGTTCATCGGTTTATAGCAATACTTGTATGCGTTTGTCAGCTTTTCAGTTTCGCAAGAATTGTACTCAATCATTTTTGAATTGTATTCGGTCATACAAGTAGTGTATTTATTGATTTCATCCTGACAGCGTTGCTTATTTTCTGCTTTCCACTGTTCATACCAGTCAGATGAATTGTTTGTTTGAGGCTGTGTTATTACGGTTGGAGTGTCGTAGTTGCTGGAGTCATAGTTTGTGGCATTATTCTGCTCCCGATTATACTTTTGAAGTCCAGCTTCAATTAGTGCCATTTTTGCTGGATCATTGTCCATTTCGAACGCCATAAGCTTAATCGTGGTAGTTGGGTCTGTAACATTATATTTTTTCATCATTTCATCTTGACCTTTCTTACCCGATAAAACATAAAGGTCCGCAGCCAACTTCAGTGCTTTCTGCGAGGGTTGTATTACCTGTGGTGAAGGACTCGGCGAAATAACAATTGGAGTTAGAGTTGGACTTGGAGGAAGCTTATTTGCTGGTACGAGTAAGCCGGAAATAGTAATGAAAATGGCAGAGATAAAACTGGTAATTTTATTTAAAATGTTCATTTTAATATTTTGGCCTTAATTATAGCACTATACTTAGAACCTGTTTGAAAAGTTTTTTTATGTTTACGATCCTGTCATCCTGAGGCTATACGGTGCCGAAGGATCTAGCCGCAGCGTAGTACTTATTTACGCTTACGCTAGATTCTTCAGGGGCGGACACCTTCAGAATGACAAAGAGTGACTTTTAAAACACGTTCTTAGTAATTTTATAAAAATTCAGCTATAATACGCACCAGAATTAATATTAATATGACTCCTGAAGAAATAGTTAATCAGTATTATTGGTGGGTTCTTAGTCGAATCAAAACAGAACTACTCACTTCTCCAACCGGAAAACCCATTCGCTACGAACTAAGCCATGTTGGTGCTGCTGGTGTTCCGAATAATCAGACCGAGGAAAATATATTACGCAAGTTGAATGAATGGTCAGCTATAAAAATTGTAAATGAAATTCCCCGAACTTGGCAGACAAGCCATATGTCTATATTTGAGTTTGAAGTCCGAATACCGCTATTTAATCAAATTTACGATAAATATCTAGCTTTAAGCAATCCAGAATCCAAGAAAAAAACATATGAAAAGTTACTAACTGACTTATCGATACCCACCTTAAAAACAATCCTTGAAATTTTGGAAGAAATAGAAAAATTGGCTGAAACGACACCCACGGGACAACCTTTCGCAGTTAATACAGCAGAGTATCGAAGTGACGGATACAATGAAATTTCTCTAATCGAAAAGCTAGAGGAATGGGAAATTCTAACGACAGAAGGTCAGGATGACTACGGTCATCCAATAGTATTTGCAACACCGGATTCAATTCGTAACTTTAAAGCCGCACTTACAAATATATATCAAAGGAAAACATTAAAAAAACAGGAAGCAGAACAAGCAATTCATCCGACCGTCTATTTTTCACCTAGGATGAACAATCCTACTGATTTCAAAGCATCTCGAAGTCAATTAAACAATAATAATGCAGATAGAGTTAACAATCTTGTGTGTGGCAATTTACGCATTGACCTTGAGCAGGGAACTATTTGTTATGGTAACAATAATCCAATAGAAATTTCTCCCAGCAATAACATAGTTAAGTTCTTAGTAATTCTTATGCGCGGAGGGAAAGCCATTGAGTATGTAGAAATAGCAAAGCAGCTCGAGATGAATTGTTGGCATGAAGGTGCAACTAATAAAGACGTTGCCCGTGAAGTGCAATTTTTAAGACGTGACCTAGTGGCATTTTTGATTAATAAGATTAGTATACCCCAAAATGAAATTAAAAAAATGATACTTTCTAAACCAAGCTTTGGCTACAAGCTTAATTGCCCTGACAACTCACCAAAACTTCACTAAAAAATCACTTAAATCCCCACAGAAATATCGTCGACCTACCGCTCTTTTAGCAAGATAATGAGAGCGGTTTATTTTTTGCCATTTATTAATATGACGCTACAAAGATTAAACATAAATAACTATTATTCGACTTCGGACCTTGCGTTGGCAGCGGCGATTTCACTTTACTATCCCCTTGAGGTAGTTGACCGCACAAATCCTCATAAAGCTCAATTCCTATTTAAACGTGATGAACAGCTTAACCAATTTATAGAGTCTTATTGGAAGAGCGCAATCACCATTGAACCGAAAGCGTATTTCAATCAATTGCGCATTATTAAATCACGACTATACGAGGAGCGGTGAAAATGCTGTCGGAAAAAGCCATATTGGAATATCAACAGTTATATAAAAAGGCCTTTGGGGTAGATATTTCTTATGAAGCGGCGCTGGACCAAGGCGAACGGTTAGTTGCGTTAGTGAGAACAATTTTAAAGCCAATCCCAGTAAAAAGGATTGAATCCGCAACGAAGGAGGTGAACACATAATATGCCAATAATCGTAAAAGTAACTGAAGCAGAGATACAAGAGCCGATACCGGAAGGATTGTATAAGGCTACGGTTATAGCGGTTGAAGAAAGCACTGGTAATTTCGGCGACTACTTGAAGTTTCGATTTGAAATAATCGACGGCGAGCAAAAGGGAGTCAGCCGGACACTGGTTGCATCAAAAAAGATAAAAGTGTCTTCCACAGGCAAGACATCCAAACTCTACGGCATCATAAAAGCGCTGACTAAGGTGGAGCCGGTGATGGATGATGATTTTGATGTAGAAAGCTTAAAAGGAAAAGCGTGTCAAATACTAGTGAAGAACGGCCCGACCAAAGACGGTATTACTTACCAAAATATAACAGACGTTATGCCGTTATAACGCAAAAGAGTTAGCCTGACCGCTAACCCCTGTCAGAGGGAGGAAGTTTTGAAGGAGACTCCTTCCTCTGGCAGGTCAAAGTATAACACAAAGTTCAAATATGACTGAAGCAATCACAAATAATCCCGTAACCACGACACAAACTCCGAAGGGGTATGCGTTTAGTGCTTTATTAGAAGAAATTTTGACAGTTGTGTCGTTGCCGGAAGACTTGATCCGCTGCGTATTTGCGGTAGCTTTATCAATCAAGCTTAATCTTTCCCCCTCTCTCTGGTTTATGCTCGTAGGAGTCCCTAGTAGCGCCAAAACTGACATTGTATCTCTACTACGACCACTAGACTTTGTTTATTTCCTCGACTCAATGACGCTTAACCCGTTTGCTTCCGGATACAAAGCAACTGGCAACAATAAGACCTACGATTTGCTGCCGGAACTGGATGGAAAATGTTTTGTTTGCAAAGATTACACCACGATATTTTCACTAAATGAAGAAACAACCAAAAAACTACTCGGTGAGTTAGTATCAATTTACGACGGCGAGTTTAGTAAATTTTCACCTACCCGTGGCTATATCAGTTATAAAACCAGCTTTTCTCACCTTGGCTGCATTACACCGGCAGCGTTAAATCAACATCACCGTTATTTAAATATTATCGGCCCGCGGTTTATTTTCTACCGGATACCGGCCTTAAGTGCAGAACGCAGACAGACAGGATTTACTATTGCCTGGAGTCCAGTTAATCGAAAAGTAGCGCTCAAAGATTTAGCAGAAAAGGTGAAATCCTTTTTTGATACACTTTTGGCTACTCAACCGGCTGTATTTGAAATAAATGATGATAAATCCAAAAGCAGATTGGAGCAGTTATCCCTATTTATGGCTAAATCACGCGGGATTGTGATACTTCAGAAAAGCTCATTTACTGATGAGAGTGGTAAAGACGTTACCTATTATGATGTGGTCGATAAACAAATTGAGGAACCCTGGCGATCACTAGGTCAGCTTAAAAGCTTAGCAGTAGCCCTTGCTCTACTCGATGGCCGAACTTCTGTATCTGATTATGACTTAAACATTTTGCAACACATTGTTAATTCAAGTATGCCGGCTGAGCGTGCAGATGCTCTTGAGTATTTCGTCGACCACTCCGATGTAACTGCGAAAGATATGTCAGATATAGTCGGTAAATCAGTCAGAACCTGTCAGAGACTCTTAAAAGAGTTAGAGAGCTTAGGAATAATCACCGCTGAATCCGGTTGGAAAGTCGCAAAGCATTACAGTTTACATACTGATTTTAAGTTTATCCAACCAGTACCTATTAAATCCATAGACACTTCGGAGTTTATGTCGCACTTCATTCCAAAAAAACCGGTTACTGAGTTTAGCGATGATGAGTTAGAAGGCGTGCCTGACCTTATAAAAACAGATTTAGAACAGTATCCTACCATGACGGATATGCTTAAACAGAAATACTTAAATCTGGCAAATGAAATTGGAAACGAATCAAAGAAGCGCGGACTACACACTGAAGCACTATCTATACAAGACCAGTTATGGATTGGTAAAAATGTCCAAGATAGTAGTTAGGAAGTAAATTATGTCAACAGACGACCAAATTGCAGCAAACCAACAAAATTCACAATTGTCTACTGGACCACAAACGCCGGAGGGTAAAGAAGTCAGTAAAATGAACGCGTTAAAACACGGACTGCTAAGTAAAGAAGTTTTACTTGAGGGTGAAAGTGAAGAATTGTTAATTGATTTTGGTAAACGTATCCGAGATGAATTAAAACCTATTGGTGAACTCGAATTGTTACTTATAGATAAAATCATTACTTACTCCTGGCGTTTACGTCGCGTTATCAGTGTTGAGAAAGCCATGATGGAGTGGGAACGGGAAGATGAATTGGTTTCAATGTTTCCACTTAACGAAAAGCCAAATAAACAAAAGGGTCGTAGAGCCATCCGCAATATGATCGTAAATGAGGATACAGAAAAGCTAACACGATATGAAGCATCGGTGGTGCGTAACTTTTATAAAGCTCTCCATGAGCTTACACGTATTCAGGCAGTACGCAGAGGAGAAAACCCGCCAGTTCCACTGGCTGTTGATATTGTTATGGATAAAGGTGAATAAATTGGGTTCGTTTCGCAATATATGTTAACTTACCCGAAGCTAACCTTGTCCGAATCCTTAATAGTTTCGGCAGATTTTTTTAATATTTTTATGGCAAAACAGGAAGCAGATAGTTTGAAAAAAATTAGTATTTATTGGTTGCGACAGCAAAAATTACTTAAAAAAGATTGCTGGTTATCAAGAAACATTACCTGGACCAGTGGTTTTACCAGTAATAAATCCAGTATTACCATCTATACGTCACTGACGAACGAAGGTAACTACATTCAACTCGTCTATACCCAAACAGATAAAGAAGGAAACAAACGGGATTTTGACTATAAAGTTCAGCTTGAGTCAACACCTTGTCACTATGGTGGGTATCGTTACTGGTTTATCTGTCCTCTTACGGTTAATGGCCGGTATTGTGGTCGCCGCGCGGCAACGCTTTATAAAGCAGGTGACTATTTCGGTTGCCGGCATTGTTATAATCTGACTTACAATAGCAGAAATCTAAGTGGTATTTCCAAGGTTGCCGGCCAAGTTATCAGCATGCCGGAGCTAGATGAACTAAAAGAAAATGTTAAACGAAAATACTATGCAGGGAATATGACCAGAAAATATAAAAGGTTTCTAAAAAAAGAAGAGAAGAGCATGTTCCAGCTACAAACAATGGCGTTTGGTTTATATAAAGGACATGGCAGACGCTATTGATATATTTTAAGTAAAGTTGTTATACTAATTTTGCACTCAGAAAATTCGGTTGGGTTTTTTAATGCCCTCATTGGGACAGGACCTAACCGTTCTGAGTGCACCCAGTGGGGGCATTTTAAGAATTATGGATACAAAAGATATACAGATTAAATATATTGGTTATGCCCGTAAAAGTTCTGAGGATAATAAAGAACGACAGGCCGCCTCTCTACCCGAGCAGCTTTATATTCTCGAGGGTATAAAGTCGCGACACAAACTCCGAATAGTAGAGACGCTTCAGGAATCACGCTCAGCGCACGAAAAAGGTAGACCGATATTCGAGAACATGATTACTCGTATCGAAAGTGGTGAGGTTAACGCCATACTTACCTGGCATCCCAACCGTTTAGCACGCAATATGACTGACGGCGGGAAAATCATCGACATATTTGATACCGGAAAACTCCTTGAGCTTCGTACTCCATCTCGAACCTATCACAATACCCCAGAGGATAAGTTTATGCTTACGCTTGAGTTTGGATTATCAAAAAAAGATTCAGACGATAAAGCTATCGTGGTTAAACGCGGCATGGACAAAAAATGTCGTGATGGTTGGCGACCTGGAGTAGCGCCACAAGGCTACCTCAATGACAAAGCGACTGAAAGCGGATTCCGGCGAGTTTTAGTCGATCCAGAACGTCTACCGTTTATCAAAAAGATATTTGAACTGTTCAGAGGCGGTACTTCTGTAAATGAAATCAACCGGATTGCCAAAGATGAGTGGGGTTATCGAACACGACAAAAAAGACGTTGCGGCGGCGGCCCGTTATCTATCAGTATGATTTACAAAATCTTGGGTTGTGCATTTTACTGTGGTAAGTATGAGTATCCGGAAGGCAGCGGACAATGGTATGAAGGTAAACATGAGACGGCAATCAGTGAGCAGTTGTTTGAAGAAGTGCAGGTAATTCTCGGACATAGAAGTCAATATAAACTTAAACACCACGATTATGCGTATACCTCACTTATAAAGTGTGGCTTTTGTAAATCCTCTATCACCGCAGAGCAAAAGTGGCAGTGTATTTGCCGCACCTGCAAACTGAAATTCTCGCTTACTAAGAAAAACAAAGAGATTTGTCCGGGGTGTCAAACTCGAATCGACCACATGAAAAATCCTAAAATTCTACATTACGTTTACTATCGCTGTACTCGACGTAAAAATCCGTCATGTAGACAGCGTGGATTGCGAGTCGACCTATTGGAAAAGCAGGTTGATAGTGAACTTGCCACACTTGAGATACCGCTCGGCTTTGTTGAGTGGGCTATTAAGCAAATAAATGCCATGAATGAGGGTGAACGGGATTTTCGCGAAAACACTATTAAGTCTTTAACCAGCTCTCATTCCGATGCTCGAAAACGGTTAGACAACTTAATAAAACTTAAGATTTCGCCTCTGAATAGTGACGGCAGTCTTTTATCCGATGAGCAGTTCAAAGAACAGAAGCTGACCTTGGAAGCAGAAATAAAGGGATTAGATAAACAGATGGGTAATGTTGACCAGCGAATGTTTCAAGTAGCCGAGGAAATAAATGAGAAGTTTACGTTTGCGGCTCAAGCACGGAAAAGATTTACTACAGGCGACCTGCAAACTAAGCGGCAAATACTCGAACAGTTAGGATCGCACCTAACTTTACAGGACAAAATATTGCGTATTGATAGCCCAATCTCATTCTTGACCATTAAAAAGATGAAGAAAGAGTCTCCGGTGATAACAGAAATGCTCGCACCTAACAAACAGAACGTCCCAATAACAAAAATAGAGGCTTTTGAGGCCTCTATTCCTACTATGTTGCGGGGCCGGGAGTCGCGCCCGGCCTAGGAGATTATGAGCCTCCTGTGCAACTCTACACTACCCCGCGGCGAATTTCATTATAACAGAGCTGGAAGTCAGCTTCAACGTTTGGTAAAATACCATCGGATAATATCAATGGCTTGAGCTTAGGTTTAAACTAGACAAATAGGATATAACCGTCGCTTCGGAAAGGTTGTGCGAAGATCCGAAGCGACACTTTTGGAGGAAAATCGTTGGGAAAAAACCGTAGGTTTTGTCCCATGATAGCCAGCGTAGCTTCAGCCAAGGGCTGATCGGCCTTTGGCCGACAGTGGAAGGTAAAATATATCTAAGCCAGCGTAGCTCAGGGGTAGAGCAGTGTCTTCATAAGGCATGGGTCGGGGGTCCGAATCCCTCCGCTGGCACTGAGGTATTAAGAAAATGCAAAACTGCATTTTCTTTCACTCTCATGAGGCTGGTGGACAGTACGAAGTACTGAACATAATAGCCTCAAAAAAATACCTTCCACCACCTCTGCCAGTTGGGTAAAGTCGGTTCGACGGCAGCTTGCGGTTGGGAGCGGATAAGATCCTTGGGCAAAACTACCACCACTTCCCCCTCTTTTTGCAGATTTAGCTTTTCCCGCGCCTGTTTTTCGATAAATTCCGGCGACTCGACTTCCTGAAGCTTGGATTTTAAGGCTGCATTTTCCTCTAGCAGCCGATCACGCACTGCCTGCCGTTCAGAAACAATACTCCCCTTTTGCCATAAATTCCAGATCGAACGGGAAATATTGACGATAAAAATGAGGCTAGCCAAGGTGATCACGAGCGTCAGAAATCGGGATGACATAAGTTATAAGATCGTGCCTATATTTACCAATTTACCTCCCTTTGCACGTTGTGGTAGAATGTGCAAGTTGACAAAGTTGCCTAATTAGTGATATTATAGGCCAAAATATGGCTTCAAACTTAGACTTGATTCAAGCACATACTCAATTTGTCGAGTTCCTTACCAGCCGCAAACGTGCTCGCGCCACCATTGTAGCATACGGTAAAGACATCGACCAACTCGTCGCCTTCCTGCGGGATATGGGTAAAAAGGAGATCGTCGAAATCACTCGAGACGAACTGACGGCATTTCTGACCAAACTGGGTAAAGACGGCTATACGCCCAAGTCAGTGTCGCGTAAAATCAACTCAATCAAGACTTTTTACCGTTTTTTGAAAACCCAAAACCAGATCCAGGCTGATCCGGCTACAGATATCTCCCACCCCAAATATGAGGTCAAGCCGCCGCGGATCCTGTCCAAAGTCGAATACCGAGCTCTCCGCGACGCTTGTCGCGAAGATGCCCGGATTTCAGCCATAGTTGAGTTGTTTTTGCAAACGGGAGTGCGAATCGGGGAACTAGCCAATCTGCAACTGACTGACGTCAAAGATAGCGAACTCTTCATCGCCAGCCAAGAATCTCATGCCGCCCGCACAGTGCCACTCAATAAAGCGGCTAAGCTCGCTATTGACCGCTATCTCTCGTCCCGGCCCAAGACCCAAAACAAAACCCTGTTTGTGACCAAAACCGGCCGGCCGCTACTTATCAGAAATATAAGGACTGCCATCGACCGCTATTTTAAACTGGCGGGGATTGAAAATGCCAAGGTCAATGACCTCCGGCACACTTTCATCGCCCACCATCTCATGAGTGGCACGCCTTTGACAGTGATTTCCAAACTAGTCGGCCACAAAAGACTCTCAACCACAGAAAAGTACCTGGAATTTATCAAAGACAACAAAGTAGAAAAAAATGTCAGATTGGAAGAGCTATAAAAATCTAAAATTACCGGCCTACTAAAAGCATATATGAGCCAACCAAAAATAGTATTAAATACGAACGACCTGCTTCGAGAACACGGCGTACCTATTGGAGTTCTCCAAAGTAATAGACCAGAAATACCTGCGTGGGAACATAAATTTTATACCAGACCTGAAGATATACAAAGAATTGCTGCTGAAAACGGGATAAAAAATTATAAAACAGTGCTTTGGGTCGGTCTAGATTCCACTCTTAATGTAGCGGTTGGATCCCAAATCAAAATCACAACTCTTTATGACACAGATGAAGTTGTGATAGAACTAACAAGAGTAAATTTTCTCAAAGTTAGAGATTGGGCATTTCTTTATGGTCGTGAAGATGAGTTATATATTGTTGATGCTGATAAATTTGGCTTGCCTGATTATGAATATGTAAAAGAAAGACTTGCTCATTTTGACGAATTCGAGAGACAACATAGGTATGGCACGGAACGGTAAAATAAAACTTCATTCAAACTCCGTCCGGTACTCGGGGTATTTTTTGAATAGTTCTTCCCGTTCTCCAGGTTTGAGATCGGGAATAAACGGCCGGAACTCGTTGATAAGTTCCGGGTGGTGTTTAAAAGCATAAAGTAATTTGTTGACATAGTTGTGAAGGTCCCGCGCATAAGAAATATTGACGATTTTGAAATTTTTGATCGCCGCTGCACCTGATCGGGCGACAAAATAGCCCAGTCCAAAAAGGGCCTCAAGATAGCTTGAGCCGTATGAGCCGGTATCCTCTATTTCATCGAGCCCCAAGGAAAACTGATACCAGGTAAAAGGGGTGGTATAAATGATTTTGGTTAGTCTTCTAGTAGTGATGATGAAAATTGATTTGCGGAAAGTTTGGGCCATCCACCACATCCCCAAAATGAATATCAAACTGACTCCGATCACTAGGGGCAACTTGAGTAAACTCGCTTCTTGTAAAAACTGCTCGCCAAAACCTACGAGGTAATAACCCAAGATGAATCCTACGAGAAGCACTGCGCTGAAAATGAGTAAACGCAGATTGTGGATGATGGGAGACTCGCGGGTGATAAATAGTATCCGCTCGCCGCTATTTTCTCCGGGAAATCTCAACTCCGTATATGGAAAAGCAAACTGTTTGACATCGCTCGCGTTTTTCATGGGTTTTTTTCTTAGGGCTTGTAACAAAATAACTTATACAAGCTGCCTCGTCTTTTTGGTGAGCTTCTGCGTTACTGCTCAAGCTCAAGTATACATCGTATACTATCGCTCGCAGTACCTTGAATCTCACGCAAAAATACTTCGTGATCTTGCACAACTTATTTTGTTACAAGCCCTTTAGTATTTGCAGTTTATCTTCAATGATTTTGGCTTCTTCCCGACACCAGGGTGAAAAACTCTCCGGCGTCCCTTCGATTTCTTGCAAAAAAACCCGCCACGGCACCCATTTCCAGTCCTGGACTTCGTTCAGATTGGGCTTGGGATAAGCATAAGACCTTCCTACTAATATCGGGCAAATCTCATTTTCCATTATCCCATTTTGATCGGTAAACTGATAGCGGTAAGGAGCGACCTCCTCAATCGTGGTAGCTACCATTCCCAACTCTTCCTTGAGCCGGCGCTGGGCTGCTGCGACCGCAGTTTCATCAGGACGCGGATGACCGCAAACCGTGTTGGTCCAGATATCAGGAAAGGCTTTCTTCCAACGGGATCTTTGGGTGAGCATGACCTCCCAGGTTTGGTTGAAAAGGAAAAGCGAAAACCCGCGGTGCAACCGGGTGGTTGTCGTGTGAACTGCGTCTTTTTCCGCCCGGCCGATATCCTGATCGTTTTCATTGACTAAAACTACAAGTTCCATAAAAAGTTGTGCTTTATAAAAATCCCGAAGTGCGCCCGGAATGATTCGAACCCTCAACACTTTGTGTACCTGCCCGCCGCGCTTTTTGTGCGTCCAGATGGATTCGAACCACCGACCAACTGTGTATAAGACAGTCGCTCTACCGCTGAGCTATGGACGCGCTTTGGCAGGCGGGTAAGACAAATGCTCTACCGTTGTCAGCCAAAGGCTGATCTGGGCCAAAGGCCCATCGGCCGTTGGTTGAGGCCTTTGGGCGAAACTACGGGCGCGCGAGAGTATTGTATCAAAGTATTACTAAGTAGTAAAAGTAGATTTTAGTAGAAAAAAGTAGGATTTAGGTATTTTGTCATTGCGAGGAGTCCCGATTCTATCGGGACGACGCGGCAATCTCAAAAAAAGCTTGTTTGGCAAAACCAGATCATATCTTCCGGAGCCAGATCTTGTTTCATAGGATTCTGCAAGACTTCATCGATATACTCACAATGACGAATCCACTGGTAAGAATTGAATACACTCAACACTTGTTGTGCTTTTGGGTGGTAAAAGAGTACTATATCAACATAAACGTATGAACAAGCGTTTTTTGGTGATTTTTAGCAGCATATTACTACTGGCTTTTTTTCTCCGAATGTATGCGCTCACCCAATACCCTACCGGTTTTCATATTGATGAAGTGACACTCGGTTGGAATGCCTATTCGATTTTGAAAACAGGCCGGGATGAAACGGGAAGATTTTTACCTCTCTATTCTCGCTCTTTTGGCCTAGACAGGGCCCTGGGTAATTTTTTATTAACCGCGGTCTCAATCAATTTCTTAGGATTATCTGAATTTGCCGTCCGTTTCCCCTTTGCTTTCTTTGGTGGCTTGACCCTAATTCTATGGTATGTATTTATCAAAAAGCTAATCATTTCCACTAAAATCGCTCTTATTTCCACTCTGCTTCTCGCTATTTCACCCTGGCACATAGCATTGTCTCGCACTTCTTCAGAATCCACGGTTTCACTGTTTCTCATTTTACTGGGACATATTTTCTTTTTATCTGCTTTGTCACAAAAAAAATTCTCCCACATGATCTTGAGTTGGGTGAGCCTAACGTTGAGTTTATTCTTTTATCATTCAGCAGTCGGATTTGTGGCCTTATCTGTCATCACCTTGGGTAGTTGGAGTTTTCTCAAAGCTACTACTCAAAAGGAGCGTCTGTGGAGTGGGTTAACACTTCTGTTTATTGGGGTTTTAACCTTTGTCTTTTTTATATTTGGCAAAGGTGGAGCAAATCGTTTTGATCAAGTTGCATTTTACCGCGATAGTACCGTAACTTATGAACTTGATAAAATGCGTTTTGAGGAAGGATCCTTACAAGTACTTAGGGCTCGTATTTTTCATAACAAATTAATTGTCTATACCAAAGTTCTGATAAAAAATTATTTTGACTATTTTTCAGTAGACTTCTTGTTTGTAAACGGCGGCAAACCTCCACGTTATATGCCTCCGGCAATGGGACTCCTCTATCTTTTTGAACTACCTCTACTTTTGATCGGTCTGTATGTGTTGGCCCGCAAATGGAACCAGGCTTGGGTACTCCTGTTTTTATTGTTACTTGTCAGCCCAGTTGTAGCAGCTCTTACTTCTGAATACACCCCAAATTTGCAACGTTCCTTTTTTATGGTGCCTTACTTAGAAGTAATCGTTAGTTTGGGTTTATGGCAAGTACTTACTGTTATTTCTAAAAAGAAACTGTGGTTATTTTCAAGTATGCTACTGCTTAGCTTACCCATTATTTATTATCTCCATCAATACTATATCCATATGCCCGTCCATGATCCTCTGTATAGAAATGACGGAGCCAAAGAATTGGTGACCACCGTCATGTCACTTAAATCACAGTTTGATAAAATCATCATAACAAGAGATCCCGAACCCCCCTACCATTATTTTTTCTTTTTTACTAAGTTGAGTCCTTTTGAATTCCAAGAGAAATATGTACCCCTCATCCACCAAGAAAAAGATTGGGCTTTTGAGGATATGACCATTTTTACCCAAAAAGAGTGTCCTACTGATATTGAAAATGCCTATCCAGGAAATGTTCTATTTGTAAACAGTGGTCAGTGTTTGTTTGATAATAAAATGAAGTTGTTGTTTACTTCAGTCGGAACTATTACTCGCAAAGATGGATCGATTGTCTACCAGCTGTTAAAACGAAAAATTTAGAAGATACATTACAGTCTCGCCCGTTGGGCGATTTCGGCTTCGACCAGTTCCCGCGGCCGGCCGTATTTGAGGCGTGAGAGTTGGATGATGGCTTGGGCGACTTTGGGATTGGAAGCTTTTAGTTCCGCTTCCACATCCCGCGTCATATCTAGACTAAACGGCGGCACCGGCTCATTTTTGACCACAGTTTTGACATAAGCATTGTACCGTTCGATATTGATGAGATCCGATTCATTAAATACCGGCTGGAATTCGTGCTGTAAATAGTTGGCATCGGTGACGCCGACGCGGAAAGTGACCAACGTCCCCACGTTGCCAAAAATGGCATTTTTGACTTCCTCCTCCATCTGGCCGATGAACTGGTTGGCTACCGTCAGATTAAGACGGTATTTTCTGGCTTCGGATAAAATTTGGGCAAAGTCAGGGGTGGCAAAATTTTGAAACTCATCCACATACATGAAAAAGTCGCGCCGTTTGTCCTCCGGCGTATCCTGCCGGCTCATGGCAGCGATCAAAATCTTGGGGACTAGAATCAACCCCAGGAAATTGCTATTTTCCTCGCCAATTTTACCTTTGGCCAAATTAATTAAAAGAATTTTCCCTTCATCCATGACTTTTCTGAAATCAAAAGAAGATTTACTTTGACCGATGATGTTACGCATCAATTTGTTGGTCACGAAACGACCAAATTTGGAAACGATATAGTCCAAAACTTCAGACTTGTGGAAATCAGCTGTTTGAGCAATCTGGTCAGTCCAGTAACGGCGGATGATCGGATCCTGGACTTTGGGCAAGAGTTGCTGCACAAATGAAGAATCGGTAAGCACCCGGACGATCTCGACAAAAGTATTTCCCGGTTCAGCCATCACCGTAAGCATCGCGTTGCGGACAGCATGCTCAAATCTGGGACCGATGATACCAGTTTTCATCGGGTCGTATAGTTTGTACATGAGTCCGACGATCGAGGTAGCCACAAAGTGCTTCTGTTCTTCAGTTTTGGCTTCAAGCATGTTGAGTCCCATTGGCCGTTCCGAATCTGAAGGGTCAAAATAAATCACATCCTCGGCCCGTTCGGGAGGAATCAGTGGCAAGAGTTTTTCGATAGTATCGTGAGGATCGATAAAACACACGCCCTCCCCCGCCTTGATATCTTGTAAAATCAGCGACTTCAGAAGTTCGGATTTGCCAACACCGGTTTTCCCAATCGTATAAATATGCCGCCTCCGGTCATCGCGGCTGATATATACCGGCCGGGTTTGTCCCCGATAGCGAGAGTTACCTAAAAATAAACCGCTACTTGGCAGGAGAGCCGAGGCTGGGGCACGCTTAGCATTTTGCCAGTGGACATTGTGCGTCTCAACCGACTTATTGGGAAAATGAAAGACGGTCGCGAGCTCTTCGCTACTCAAAATCGAAGTTTGCTTAAACCGCGGCAGCTCCAAGACCGGAAAGTAGCGGTAAATAAAATCGATCATAAACAAGCGCTTGAGGAGATATTTGGTTTTGGTAAAGTTGTTTTGGTCGGAGTTAAATTGGGAAAAAGCTCCCAGCAAATTATCAAGATGCATCTTGGCTGACTCTTTGGTTTGCGATGAAACCACCATCCGGATAACTGTACGAAATCCCGGACGGCTGCATTTATTGCTGATTGACTCTAAGGTTTTGGGGTCGTAAGCGAACTTGGCCTTTTCCGGATCAGCTTCTTGCTTTTTGATATGAGAAACGAAACTTTGGCCCGATTTTTTCCATTTGCCGCCGGCTGGCGAAACTATCACTTGGACCGCTGCGCCCTCCCCCGGCTGCATTTTGGCTAGAACTGAAGTAATTGAAGATAATGGATCTGTCGGCAATTCCCGGAAAATCCGGATAGGAAAATAGTCTAGACTCTTTAACCGTACCGACGCAAAAGCCACTTGACCCTTTTCGGAAAAAATATTGTATTCATCGACTGTAATTATGTCAGCCCCGGGATAAGCTCCATAAATCAACTTCTCGACTAAATCGCGTAATGAGCTGGGGGTCGAGACATAAAATGTGATATCTCCTGGGGTAGCCACGATCTCAAAACTGATATGCGGCTGCGGTTTGAGAAAACTGAACCAACCACTAGAATAAAGCGAAGCCAAAGAAGCAAACATCTGTTCTGCTGCATCAATTTTGACTTCATTATCCCGCGGCACCAAGACTTGCAAAAGGACGTATTCCAAAGACCTTTCTTCCCGATCTTTGTACTTATACCAAAGTAGGATCAAAAAAAACACTCCGGCCAGTCCGGCCACAGCCAGGACCAGTACGATCGCGCTGATAGTAAACACCTGGACGCGATAAATTAAATCAGCTATGAGTTCAGTTCCTGGCATAGAAAAATAATTCAAAATGTAAAGATCAAAATGGAAAATGACAATGCAAAAATTTAAAAATTAGTTTCTCATTTTTTTACATTTTTAACTGTCATTTTGATTTTTGCACTTTGCATTTTACATTAATAACTTTGTCTGATTACCTTACCTCCAATGATTTTAATATGCAGATGCGCCTGTTTTAAACGCCTGATACACCACTCGGCCAACCATTTTAAACTGGTCATGATTTGTGCATGCAGACCGGTCAATATCTGATCATCAGTCAGGGGTAGTTGCACCGTGGTGGCGGTGGTCACCGGTTGCGCCATCCCCAAGGCTTGCACTCCCATTTGTTGTAAGTCAGGTGGCAAATGGATCGTTTCGCTTGTCTTGGTTACTCCTGCCTGTACTAATTCCGGCGACACTTCAATATCAGTTACCACTTCTTCGATCCGCCCGGTCTCAGCTGTCTGCACTGGCTCCTGCTCTTTTGGTAGTCCACTTGCCATCTGCACCACCGGCTGATTTAACCCATGATTTTGGGGTTGATTATTTCCAACAGATGAAATACCTAGTTGTGGATCAGGCAGATTAGGCATTGCTACTATCATATCACAAGCCTTGTCTTAAGCTAAGATCACACTTCCGCAAGGAGCGCTCAACGAGCGTTGCCAGATTAGCCGACTTTTACGTTTTGGCCGGATTGGTGTTTGTCCAGTAACGATCCGGTTGGGTCGCTCAAATTGAAACTTGCGATGTAAACGTAAATACAACCACCAAAAAATCCACCAATCTAAACTCGCGATTTTGGTTTTCCGCATGGGTTCAATCTGTAGTTTAAATTCGCCTAACCGCGTTTGGGACTCGCTCCTTGCTTGACCCCAAAAGAACTCTTGCCAATTGCTAGTCAGTCGCTGCCAAATTTGGATAAGTCCTTTTCTGAATCTTCCAACGAACCAGCTTTCAGATTCTCTGGAGCTGCCTTGTTGTTTGAGCCATGACAATTGCCAGTTCGGACGTACTTCCCTTTCGGGCCTGACCTTTTTTCTTAATTCTTTCCGAAAATTTATGCCTTGGTTTTTATCGGTAAACTTCTTGTACAAATACGCTAGCTTAATTTGAAATTGTTTTAAGAAATTTGTTTTTGTTTCTTGGCGTTTGAGCATAGATTCGGGTTTAGTGGCGACTTTGATACGAACTATCTCAGTTCTGTGCAAAAAATAGGTAAATAAAGCTTGCAGTTTTTCCCGGCTGATGTGTAAAAACCCGGCGATTTTTTCGCGCCCGCGACTGATAGTTGATTTTAGAGGTTGAACTATTGTCTCAATCTTTGCTGGTATGCGTTTACTTAATTCTTTTGGCTGCATTTTTACCCAAGTAAAGATTTGCCTGACTTGCGTTTTTTTCTGCGTGAATATCTCTACTAACTGTTTTATGTAAGCTCGCCTCTTAGTTTCTGTTTTACTTCCAATAGTGGATTTAGCTACCGCAGGTTCAGTTCTCTTTATTGATGCAGGTTGGATCAAAAAAACTTGTTTAATTTTCACTTGCAGTTTTTCCCGCCAACTTAAGTTGGTTGGTTGGGAAAACCTGGCCTCAAGTTGTTTTTGCTGCCGGGTACGTTTGATTTTTTCCGTCATCCAGGCGCTTCCCGCCACCACCAGAGTTTGCCATAAATTGGGTTTGGACGGTGAAAACAGGGCTTTTTCGGCTACTGGCAACCGGAGTTTTATTTCTTTTCTTGGTTTTGACTCTGCTGATTTTACCAATCTTAAATCACGGATAGCTGGAATTTTGTCTGATCCTTGATAGATCAACCGATTCGTGAAATTTACGTCAACAATTTTCTTTTGCCGCACATAATCTCGGCTTCTGTCCAAAAATCCGCCTTCCGTATTTAGATAAGCACCTTGAGTCTTCACTAACAACAATCCTTCACTGTCAGCTGCGTGATATTTATCGCTACCTGTATTCTTGCGTAAAACATCGCTGATTTCTTTTCTCGACAAGTCCCGGCCGGCGGCAGCTGCAATATCAAAACTCCGCATCACTACAATTCCATCACTTTTTACCTGCCAATCTTGCAGATACCGAAATGCACCGTCCTTACCGGCAGCCGTCACCAAATGCTTACTGCCTGCAAGGATCGCTTGTTCCAGTTTTTCTAAACGGGCTAGTTCTGCCTCATCAGGGGCAACACCCAAACTTGGACCTAAACTGCGCACCCGCTCGACAAAAACTTCATGAAACATCCTACCATCGAGACTACCTCCATCAGCTATTTGTAAACCCTTTTCGGTGATCCGATACCGTGTCTGGAAAGTCGACGTCCGTGATTTTTCTTTGATATGGGAGCGTACATCCTCACCGATAGCTCGTCTCGCGATTTTTCGGAGTTCACCCCAACTCACGGTCGCAAGTGAAGTCTCGCTTTGGTTGACTTCTTCAAGTATTCGGTTCCGCGAAACAGAGTTGTTCCAGCTATGTCCGCCGCCTCCACCCATATCTCCGATGCCTGGTATGACTTCCATAAAAAAAACCTCCCGGGTCCCGAGAGGCGAAGTTGGTTGGCAGTTGATAGTAAGTAGTTCGCAATTCAAATAGCAACCGCCCACTGCAAACTATCTACTGCAAACTAAGTTTTCCTGCTCGGGATATATAATAAAAGCGAGTTCCTGACTCCCGCCATTTCGACGGATCACAGTTGCGGCACAGTCCTCGATTCGCACGAGGTTCCTCAACTTTTACTCAACAATGTTAATGAGTGCGAGCGTGTGGAAATTTTTGCAGCTCGCATCCGAGGAGGGACGATGCCTTAATGATCAACTAGAGCAACATCCCGATCGAGTTGCGGAGCAAGAAAATTTCTACTGCGAGCACTAATTTACTATTAGTAGTCTACCCCTTTTTTGGCCAAAATTCCAGCATCATAAGGATGCTTAATTTTTTTCATTTCCGTCACTAAATCGGCAGCTTCCATAATTTCCGACTTTGCTTCACGACCAGTCAAAACCACAGTCACTTCTTCAGGTTTACTCGCAAGCAGAGCGAGCACTTCCTTGAGTTCAACAAGTTTTCCTTCGATTGCTCCATTGATTTCATCGAGAATGACTAATGGCCATTTTTTACTCATAATCTCTTTTTTGGCAAGCTCGAAAGCGTTAATCGCGCTTGCCTTATGCTCCTCTTTTGACTTTTTATCTCCCATGATGCCGACAAAGCCGCTGCCTGCTGGGATAATGGTTATGTCCTTAATATATTTTTCAACTGCTTTGTGTTCCCCGGTTTTCCATAGCTTAATAAATTGGATGACCAATACTTTCCCACCCCACCCAACTGTGCGAAGTGCCATGCCAAGTGCTGCTGTTGTTTTTCCCTTCCCGTCACCAGTGTAAACAATTATTAATCCTCGGTCTCGCATCGTATTATGCAAGTACCACGGGTATCAAAAGTATCACTGGTATCACCAGCTTATCTATTCTCGTGATACTTGTGGTACTCGTGCTACTCGTCATACTTCAACACTCTGAGTATCCGCAGCCATAGCACTTTTTGCACCCTTCTTCGTGAGCTAGAAGCGCTTCACCGCATGACGGACACAAATCAAATTCAACCGGCTTGGCAAACAATGGTTGCTGTCCAGCAACTACCGCCGGTACTACGGCTCTGTTTCAATTTGAGTTTCAGCATGACCATTTCCCACTACTCCATGACCATTGGTAGAAAGAGTTGCTTGGCCATTGGTTGATTTGATATGTTCACCCAACACTTTGCTTATTGCATCTGGCAACGATCTGACGCGCTTTTCCCCAAAACCCACATGCCGCGACCCGCCAATACCTCCCAGTTGATGTATCACTTGCTTGACTCGCTCTTTTTCCGAAAGTGGTGAAGCCATACGTAAGACTAGTGAAATCAATCGCCCTATCCCATCGGCCATTGCTGCCACATCGCTCCCCGCTTTACCCACTGTCACAAAAACTTCAAATGGATTTTCCCGGCCTTCACCATTACTATTGACTGTCACATAGGCTTTTCCTACCGGAGTTTCAATTTTGTAGGTTGATCCATGGACTACCATTGGCCGCGGTTTAATCTCCGGCTGGATAGGCGTCGGTGTCAAAGCCGTATGACCGTTGCCTGCCTGCGCAGGCAGGGTTTGAACAGTTTCTGCTTTCTTCTCAGTAATCCGCTCCAAGACTCCGGCTCGGGATCCATCCCGCATGTAAGTCACTCCTTTGCAACCTAAATCATAAGCCATCATGTAGAGTTTTTTTACATCTTCCACTGTATGAGCATTGGGTGCATTAACGGTTTTGGAAATTGAGGCATCGACATATTTTTGGATCACCGCCTGGACTTTGACATGATCTTCTGGAGTCAAGTCATTGGCTGAAACAAAATAAGAAGGTCGCTCCTCCGGCTTTGGATTTCGCCCGTTTTTGGCCTTGAAATCGGCAAACCAAGCATCATACAAAGGATGGCGCAAAATATGCTCCCCCAATCTATCCCGACGAATAAATTCAAATTCATAGACAGGTTCAATTCCTGATGAAGTTCCGGATAAAAGCGAAGTCGAACCGGTGGGCGCTTGCATCAAAAGCACGCTATTTCTGATGCCCTGCTTTTTGATACCTGCTCTGATGTGCTCTGGTAATTGTTTAATGAAATATCCCTTTAAATACTTTTCGGCATTAAATTTGGGAAACGGTTTTTTATCACGAGCTGTTTCAACAGAAGCTTCAAATGCAGCGTCGCGAATAATTTTGTAGATTTTATCGCAAACAACGATGCTCTCTTCTGATCCGTAACGAATACCCATCTTAATCAATGCATCTCCCAAACCCATGGTACCCAAGCCGATCCGACGCTCGCCATTTAATTGGGTTTCACGAATGCCTGGAAAAACATAGACATCTTGGTCAATAATGTTATCTTGGAAACGAACGGAGATTTTGGCGATTTTGGCAAGTAGTTTATAATCCATTTCGCCTTTTTCGTTGACCAAAGCGGCCAGATTGATGGATGATAAGTTGCATACTCCCCAAGCCGGAAGGCCTTCTTCACCACAGTTTAAAACCAGCAGGCCATTTGCCGAAAACTGGTGTATTTCAGAAACTGTAATGTCAAAGACCTCTTCAATTCCATCTGGTTCCAGTTCTTTTACTGTAGCTACCAATTGTTGCCTGTAGGGCCCTCGTGTATAACGAGATAAAAGCGATCGTAACTTTTCTTGTTTTGCTTTTTGCAAAAATCCAATCAAACCTGCAAATGTTACTAAATCAGATTTAGATATAACTAAATCATGATACGCTTGACAATGATAATCAGCGTATGCACCTTTACCGTTTGGAAGTTTTCTGATCCCATCAGCTCGACGATTCTCATAGATGCGGCTCATAATCCCAAAATTTAAAAGTAGCCGTTGCACATCGACAAGCAAAGCCTTACTGATAGAAGTAAGTCTTGCACTTACACCTTTTTCCGGAGTACCAGCAACATGCCCATCACTTGAAAATAAACCTTGTAAATACCCACGTTGCATCATTTCCGAACCGGCAAGAACTGCTTTGGGAACTAGATATTCATTGGCGTGAGTGAGACCATAACGCTGTGCTATCCTCCATAGTCTTACAGATTCAACCACAGCTTTGTTTTCTTTTTCAACATATTGAGGAGTCACTGAATAGGAGCGTGCGACCACCTGTTCTCCTGCCACAAGTTGTGAAACCATGGTAGCAAATTTTGGAGCAAGTTCTTTTTTTTCATCATGGTAGAAATAAAGAGTAGCTACATCTTTTTTCATACTTCCATCACCAACTAACCAACCTAATACCTGACCTTCCTCCAAAGACCCGTTTTTCCCAAAGCCTCCGCCACTCGTAAGCACGATCTTGTCGCTCGGCGTTAATTTTTCTGCAGCTTTTGGTCCATCTAAAGTAACCACTTTATGATCTCTGGTTAATCGTAGTTCATATCCTTCATGAGTTTTAAGTCGAAACACAGGCTTCACACCAGTTTTTTTAACTGCTGTGGAAAGATACGCTTTTCCATTTACAATAGCTGTAAATGGAGTATTTTCTTCATATAATTGTCGCATATACTTTAGTCCATCACTTGTCGCGACCAATGTATCTCCTGTTACACACGGATTTACACAGTTGATGTAGTTGAAGTAATAATTGGAGTGCTGTTTGTTGTAGCGTTCCATAAACACCAAGCCCGGCTCGGCACTCCTCCAAGCTGCCTGGCAAATCAGATCCCAAAGTGAACGGGCTTTGATAGTTTTGACGACTTTTGGTTTTTTACCCAGATCCAACCAATGCTGCATGATCCCATCCCATTTGGTATCGTAATCCGGATCGTCCTTGTCGGGAAAAACCAGATCCCAATCACGATCGTTTTTGACGGCTTCCATAAAAGAATCAGATACGCAGACTGATAAATTAGCACCATTTATCCGCGACAAATCCTGTTTGACGGTGATAAATTCTTCCACATCCGGATGCCAATCCCAAAGCATGAGCATCAAAGCTCCACGTCTCGTCCCCCCTTGTTGAATGATATCTTTGGTAGCCACAGAAAAAAGTTCCGCCCAGTTACATGGACCGGATGAAAAGCCGTTAACCTTTTTGACCCGCGCTCCCCGGGGACGAAGCGATGACAGGTTGATCCCCACTCCTCCGCCTCTAGCCATGATTTCCACCATTTGTTTTAAGGTTTCAAGTATCCCTCCGCGTGAATCTTTGGGTGAGGGAATCACGAAGCAATTGTAGTAAGTGACTTTATATCCGGTACCTGCTCCTGACAAAATCCTTCCTCCCGGAACAAATTTAAAATCAGTCATCGCCTCATAAAATTCATTTTCCCAGTATTTTTTTTCTTTGACTGTTTTTTCATTGTCAGCCACACCTCGGGCAATCCGACGCCACATCTCCTCTGGAGTTTGTTCAATGGGTTTACCCTCTTTGTCCTTGAGAGCATACCGATCTAAAAATACTTTGCTACGAATTCCAGTAAGTTGCATATATAAAAAGTTAAAAGTCAAAGGTCAAAAGGCAAAAGTCCAGTTCAAAAGTAAAAAATTAAGAATTTAAAACTTTTGAAGTTTAACTTGCAATTTTGACTTTTGATTTTTGCATTTTGATTTTTATAAAAGTTTATGTAGTTCTTTTTCAAACTCCTCAAGATCCACAAACCTGCGAAAAACAGACGAAAATCTGATATAGGCGACTTTATCTTTTTTCTTAAGTCTGGTCGCTACCATTTGCCCGATCTTTTGGCTATCGACTTCAACTGACTCTCCCCCCCGCAGTTCCCGCTCTACTTCATCAAGGATCTCTTCAATATCTTTATGGGTCAAGGTCGTTTTCTCCGCTGCCTTTCTGATTCCACTTCCCAACTTTTCCCGGTCAAAACTTTCGCGCGTCCCGCTTTTTTTGATAACCACCAGTGGCACGGTTTCAATCCGTTCGTAGGTCGTAAACCGCTTACCGCATTTACTGCATTCCCGGCGCCTTCTCGTCACCGACAGATCTTCACTATCCCGCGTCTCGACTACTTCAGTTGCCTCATGTGTACAATACGGACATTTCATAATTAGCTGTCAGCTTCCAGCTATCTGCTTTCAAACTGTCTGATGGCTGAGAGCTGATGGCTGATAGCTATTTCTCGTGAAACCTCAAACACTATCTGTGGTGCCAAAGTCAAAGATAAGACACTACATAACCCGCGTCAAGATCACAAACTATATCTTTTTATATCAGTCCTGGCCTTAGCTTCAAACTTGTATTTATCAATTTGTTATAAGTTTAGTTACATAACAAACTTAGGTCGCTTACTCTATTAGAGTATTTTTTTAGTTCAAAATGATAGTCTTATTAGGATTTAGTTAATAATAAACTTTTACCTATAAACTAGAGAAGTAAACTTCTATCTAGGAATTTTTGGCGTTAGAATAATCTATATCAAAATCAGCCGCCAAAATGCTGCAAGTAAACGTGTATTATATTGTTATGGGTTTATTTTTTGAGGTTGTAGTCGTCGGCTAAGGTTTTGAGTTGAGTAAAAAGGCGGTTAAATTGGTCTACGGAATTCAAATCGGTGCGGTTAATTATGCCTTCGACCACTTCCTGTTCTTTGGCTAAAGACCCTTCGAAACGGTCTTTAAGACTCCGCACTTCACTAGTATTGGAATTGCTGATTTTAAATATCTCTACCTCAGCTTGACTAAGATATCCCACCCCATCAGCCAACGTCTTGGCTGCCAAATCTTCTTTGTTTTTATCCAGAAGCATCATGCTCATTTTGAGGTATTTATCCGCGAGCAAAATCAAAAAGTCTACCCGTTTGACTTGATTGGAGATCAAAATAAGCAAGATCTTATCCCGCAAAACTTTCACAAAAAACAACGGATGGTCAGGTAATATCCCGGGGAAAGGTAGTGAGTAGATTACCGGGGAAGGAGACGACTTCGGCGCTTGCGGTGACGATTCTTGCGCGAGCGCGAGCGTCAACATCCCAAAAAAACTGAAAGCGACAATTACGGCTGCCAAAACTTTAAGCATGTTTGGTAAAAACCAATTATATCACGAAGACAAAACTTCTCTTAATACAACTTCGCCCAGACTTACATAGGTTGTACCCATCTTATCTGATTGACTTTGCCATAAAGTGACAGCCTTGACCTCAACTCGCGGCAATTTAAAGTTCGTGTGAGATAAATCCCAACCTCCAGCCTGTGATGTAAACCGGCCCAAAGTCACATGCGGATAAAATTTGCGTTTGTCCCGGGCAAATTTTAAATTTTCCAAAACGTTATTGATTTTATGGTAAAGACTTAATAAATTTTCTTCAGAGATGGCTTCCAAGACTACCAAGCTCTGTTGATTTACCAAAATAGCTATTTCTCCAAAATTCAGGGTAAAACCGGAAGTATCTGCGAGCTTTTGCCGAAGGCTAGTCAAAATTGTCTCTGGAACGACTACGGTGTTACCCAAAAATTTGAGGGTCAGATGCAATTTTTCCGGCACTTCCCATTTGATTTCCGGATAATCTTGACCTAGACCACTCAACAGTTTTCCCAGTTTTTGTTTAGTTGATTTAGGTAGACCAATACCCACAAATAACCTGCGTTTCATGCCTGTTGAAATTCCTCTTGGATATCTATAAAGGTGATTCCGGCTGCTTGGTAAATTTCTTGTTCTAATTGTTTGACTTTGGGAAAGCTTTCATTCAACTCTTTAACCGCTTCAGGCGGCAAATGTTCTTTGTACCAAAGTTTAAACCGGTGATCTACTCCGATTACTTCATATTTAGTCATTTTGTCAGCCAAATAGACAATTTTTTCTTCCCAGGTTTTAGGAGTTAGTTCCGGATCAAGAATCGCATGGAGTGAATGCTTGCGCACGACTTCAGCTACTTCGTCAAAGCCTAATTCTTTCAAAATCCGCTCCGCCGTATCCGGATGCCGCTCCCCTGCCCTTTTTGTAACATTTTTATCAATATCATGTAAGAGTGCCGCCGCCTCAACTAGGGCTTCATTTATTTTGACATTTGAATTTTGAGCTTTGAGCTTGCTTGCAAAGAATTTTGCAAGCTGAGTTACTTCTTCCACATGAATTCTTTTGGCCGAAGGCAGATTGTACTTGTCCCACAAGGCTAAACATTGAGGTCTTGTTGGTATCATATTTAAACCAGATGTTTATCAATTTTCAGAAGAACTTCAGTAAGTATTTCTTGTGGAGATTTGGTAGTCGTATCGATAACCAGGTTATAATTTTTTGGGTCTAAAAAATCGTTACGCTTATAAATACTCTGTAATTTTCCATAAACATTACTTTCCCGTTCTTTGATCTGAACTTTCGCTTCCTCAAGGCTCACTTTTTCCCTCTCGGCAAATCGCTTGATTCTTTCTTCGTCAGTACACGTCAAAAAAACCCGCAATACTCCCGGTAAATCATCTGCCATAATGCCCGTCATCCAACCTTCGAGTATGATGCGTTGTTCGTTTTTTAAAAGTTCGAGCATCCCAAAATCGACTACTTTGGTCAGGCTCTGGGTTTGTTCCTCTGCTTTTTGTAAGGAAGTGCCATGAGTTCTGGAATAATCCCGGAAAAAATGGCTGGCCGAAAACGTCGGCCAATTCAGTTTTTTAAAAAGGTCCCAAAACAGTGTCGTTTTACCAGAGCAAATAAGGCCTGAAATAGTGATTTTGCTATACATTTAGGAATGGTTTCTATAACCTAACTTATCTAATACTTTACCCAGTGTCTCCATTTGTCCGGAAGAATAGGTGTCAATCACCAAATTGAAATATTTAGGATTCCAGAAATCATGATTTCCATAAATTTTTTTCCATTTTCTGATATTTTCCTCTTCGCGTATTCTGATAAACTCTTTGGCTTCTTCAATGGTTACATTGTCGCGATTGGCTGAGCGATCTATTCGGACTGCCGCATCGCTGCACACAAGCAAAACTCGTAGCACGCTTGAAATGTCACGGGCCACAAATCCTGATAACCACGCTTCATAAATCATGTGTTCTTTTTCGACTAATATTTTTTTGGCCATCGCTTCCATTTTACGTTCGTGGTCATCTGGACGAAGCATCGCACCTCGTGCGTTTTCATCAACCCCGTGTTCCCGATCCCACGCTCGTTGAATAGCACCTGCGTTGATATATTCCCATCCTAATATTTGTTGCAGATTTTTGGCCAGCGTCGTAGTTCCCGTGGCGATCTTACCTGAAACTGTGATGTTACGGTATTTATAACTTTTGGGTGGATTGGGAACCATTCTCCCATTATATGTTTTCTTTGCATACCGTCAAGATTGGAAATCCTTGACAAGCGAAACATCTCAACCATATAATGGCTCATGGTAATCAGATCACTTGATTATCGTTTATATAAAATAGAGCAATAACACCCCGCATCCTGCGGGGTTATTTTTTATGAACTGGCAGCAGCAGTACTTAAATATCACTTGGGAAGATTTTTGTGCAACAACATCTACCTTAAGTCAAAAAATCACCCGCAGCGCCAAAAAATTTGATCTTATTGTCGCCATCGCCCGCGGCGGTCTCACTTTGGCTCAACTCATGTCCGATCATTTAAGCTTACCTATCGCTGCATTTACCGTCCAAAGTTACAAAGATTTTAAGCAAGCTTCAATTCCTCATATTGTCTATGGTTTGGACACCCGCCTCACCGGTAAAAAAATTCTCCTACTTGACGACGTTTCCGATACGGGCAAAACTTTCCTGCGCAGTCTAATTTATTTAGAAGAACTTGGGGCCAGAAAAGTCGATATCACCACTGCCGCTCTACATCTCAAGCCCCACTCGACTTACGTCCCTGATTTTTATGTAACTAAGACTTCCGCTTGGATCGTTTACCCTTACGAAGTTTGTGAAACTATAGTCCAACTCGGACCACTTTGGCAAAAAACCGGCATCTCGCGTGAACAAATAAAACACCGGTTTTTGACATTTGGATTTGCAACCCAAACTATAAATATGTATCTTAAAAAGATTGGCGTATGATGGGAGAAACTATTTTACCACCCAAAGAAGCTTTACAGCTCATTTCCGGATCCAGGCTCACAAAAGCCCAAAAACTCCTGGCTTCATCACTCGTGACCCAAGCCCGGTCTTTCAAATATACGTTTCCCGGGAAAACCGAGTCGCTGCTTATCTTGGATGTGATCCATTTCCTAAACCACAAAGTAAACACACGCCTGATTGATGCAATTGGCGAAGAATTGGCTCAAGTGGTCACCCCTTTTTCTCCGGATGTGATTTTGACGGCTCCTTCATCCGGCAACATTCCGGCTATCTCAACCAGTCTGCATATGGATGACATGCCGGATGTGATTTATGCTCCCAAAGGCATACCTATCACCATGCAAAAAGTGTTTCAGGCCCAAAGCCACTCTTATACTCACGGAAAAACAGTTGATCTGACCGTCTCTCAAGAAGTTTTATCAGAGGGAGAACGGGTAGCTATTTGTGATGATTTTTTGGATACGGGCAAAACAGCCCTGGATCTGATTAATATCGTTAACCAAGCTCAAGCCGTGCCGGTGGTTTTTTTCTTTGTGATCGAAAAGCCTTATGCCGGGCGCGAGCGGCTGATTGAAGCTGGCATCCCGGCTGAAAATATCATATCGCTTATCAAAATCGCGGAGATGCGGGAAGGGGCGATCAAAATTGCCGGCTTTAGCGAATGGTTTGAACTAGCGAGGAAATAGTATAAAAAAATTATAAAAGAAGGAGAGTTTATGACCACACCATTAAACGAAACATTAGGAGTTTTCGCCAGAGTATTTTTAACCCCTGACGAATTTTATTTAGATGGTGACACAAGAGTTTTTAACCAAAGAGGTATGTTGTACATGGAAACTCCAACAGGTTTTGGTGGTAGAAAACGCACCGATCAAATGGGAAAAACATTTATAGTAGGACGGGATATAAAAGGACCTGACGGTATAGTAACTCGTCACGAAATAAGTTTTCATACAGGACCACCTAAAAGCAGTATATGATGTTAATCGTCGACTTTGGTTCCCAAACTGCCAACTTGATTGCTCGCCGCATCCGAGATTTGGGTGTAACGGTCACAACAGTAATTCCTGAACAGGCACTCGCAAAGATTAAAGAACTTGATCCTCGAGGCATCATTTTTTCCGGAGGCCCGGCCAGTGTTTATGGGTCAGGCGCGCCAACCATTGATCCGAAAATATTTTCATTTAAAATCCCGATTTTGGGCATTTGTTACGGTCAACAACTAACTGGGTTTTTACTCCAAGGCGAAGTCAAAGCCGGCAAAGTCAAAGAATACGGACCGGCCATAGTGCACGTAAATGAACAGTCAGGTCTTTTCTCCGGGTTTACCGGCAAACCTTTTCAAGTCTGGATGAGTCATGGTGACCAAGTCGTTACTCCCCCGCCTGGGTTTCATGTCACTGCCTCCACCAATGATGTGCATGTGGCAGCAATGCACAATACCAAAAGACATATTTACTGTGTGCAATTTCATCCGGAAGTCGAACACACCCGTTTTGGCAAACTCATTTTGCGTAATTTTATAGAAAATATTTGCGGTCTGAAAATCAAAAAACATCGCCTTGACCTCCCCCAACTCATAACCCGCATAAAACACGAGATTGGGCAGGCCAATGCTCTCTGTGCGGTTTCCGGAGGTGTGGATTCAACTGTGGCTGCTGCACTTGTAGCCCGGGCTGTCGGCAAACAGCTCATTCCGGTCTATATAGAAAGTGGTTTGATGCGGACTGGGACCAAAGAAGAAGTAACTAAATTGTTTACCGAGAGTTTTCATATCAAACCGGTGATTGTCAAAGCCCAAGCAGAGTTTTTAAAAGCTTTAACCGGCCTCACCGATCCGGAAGACAAACGCCGGGCAATCGGTGCTCTTTATATCAAGCTTTTTCACGAAGAAGCCAAAAAACACAAAGGTGCAGATGTCTTAGTTCAAGGCACGATTTATTCTGATGTGATTGAGAGTAAAGGCACCAAACACGCTGCCAAAATCAAATCGCATCACAATGTGGGAGGGCTCCCTAAAGAACTCGGATTTAAGTTGGTTGAGCCGCTACGTGAGTTTTACAAAGATGAAGTAAGAAAAATTGGCCGAAAATTGGGCCTGCCACCCAAGTTTGTGCAAAAACAAGTATTTCCCGGCCCGGGCCTTGCGATCCGGATCGTTGGCGAAGTCACGCGAGCGCGTTTGGCCCAGGAACATCAGGCTGATCAAATTATACTTGAGGAAATGGCCAAATCTAATTGGCTTAAGAAAGTCTACATGTGTTTCCCGATCATGACCGGAGCTCCATCAACCGCAGTCAAAGGCGACGGCCGCTTTTTTGGTGAAGTAGTAGCTTTAAGAATCATTGAATCCAAAGATGTGATGACCACCAACTGGGCGCATCTTCCTTACTCCTTGCTGCAAAAATTGTCCTCGCGGATTGTGAATGAAGTCCCGGGTGTTTCCCGCGTAGTTTATGACATCACCACCAAGCCACCTGCAACTATGGAGTGGGAGTAAATCGGCACAGGGATGTACCGACTGGTACGTCCCAAACCTCCGGCGACGATGGAATGGGAGTAATTTTTTACTGGGGTTTATTTAAAACAATTGGTTTAAGCCGAGTCATGGCTTCCAGTGAATAACCGATACCCTGCACCCCTACTCCGCTTCCTTTAATTCCCAAAAATGGAAAATGGTCCGGGCCACGTTGGGGTTTAGAATTTATCCAAACAGTGCCGACATGCAGTTTTTGGGCAAGGCGAATACCCGTTCCTTCATCGGCAGTATAAATCGCAGCTTGAAGTCCATAAGTTGACCGGTTCACAATTTCCACTGCTTCTTCCATATTTTTGACCCGGATAAAGGAAACTACCGGTCCAAAAGTTTCAATCCGCACTATTTCCATATCCGGTTTGGCGTAATCCAGTATCGTGGGTTCTATATAATTGCCCCGGCGGACTCCGCCCAACATGATCTTGGCTCCCGCCCGCTCGGCTGCCAAAATCCGGGCCTCGACTTCTTTGGCAGCAGATTCGGTGATCAAAGGCCCGACACTTTTGGTTTCTGGTGAACGCGGATCACCCATTTTGATTTTTTGTTTAGTCAACTCAACTACCCGCGGCAAAATCCGCTCAATATCAGGAGATAAGCCCAAAACGTATTTGATCGCAGTACACCGTTGGCCGGCAAATGAATAGGCGCCTTTGACTATTTCCAAAGCTGTTTCTTCCGTATTGCAATCATTTAGAACCAAGGCCGGATTGTTTCCCCCACACTCAAATAGCAACGGAATCATCCCGGCAATGCCGGCTGCATGTTTCCCAATTTGGGATGAACCGGTAAAAGTGATCATGTCGATGCCCGGGTGCGCTACTAAATAATCTCCAATATCTTCCCCGCTTCCGGTAACTGCGACCAATACGTGATCCGGTACTCCGGCTTTCCGGAAAATTTGCGTCAAGTGAAGTCCGGAAATAGCTCCATTGGTAGGAGGTTTGTAAATCACGGCATTCCCGGTAACGAGTGCCGGAGCTAGTTTGGAAACGGATAAATTAACAGGATAATTAAATGGCGCAATTGCCAAAACTACACCTAAGGGCACGCGTTCGATAATTGAGATTTTGCTTTTGTCATAACCGGGAAAAGCATCGGAAGGCAGTTGCTCGCCTTTCATATGCAGGGCTTCATGCGCAAAATAGTCAATCATATCTGCACTTCTCAAGATTTCATCTTTAGCTTCATCGGTGGGTTTTCCAATTTCGGATACTAACAATGTGGTTAAGTAAGACTCGTGTTCGCGGATCCAATCAGCTGCCAAATGTAAAACTTTTCCCCGCTCCATCACAGTTTTGTCAGCCCAAGCTGCTTGAGCCAGATGGGCATTGGCAATCGCCGTATCGATCTCACCATGAGTGACAACTGTAATCCGACCGAGAGTCGCATGGTCAATTGGTGATACAACTGGTATGAAGTGACTGTTTACAGAAGTTTTCCATTTCGCTCCGTCAAACCAACGATAAGTTGGTGGAGTGTTGTCATCATGAAGATCATCAAAAAAGTTGGCAGTCATATAATTTCAGAACTAACTCTATTATCAGTTAACTAGTGAAAATAAGCAAGATTTTGAAAGTTTGGAAAAAATGATGAATGAAGCTATTTGTGTTCTGCAAGTACCGCGCCGTAACTAGATTGCTTACGCCGCTTGACTGCTTCATTCACAATTTCTTGCGGGATCTGCCCCCACTTTTCCGAAGTAACCGATGTGCTTTTTAAAAATTCTGTCAGTCTCTTGGTGTTTACTGTTTCCGCTAGTGGTTTGGTCGTAAGTAAAAATTGATCTTGGGATTGGATGTCACCTTCAGTAAATACGGCCTGGGGATATTTGGTTTCTCCCAAAAACTGGGGTTCTATTTGAGTCAGCTCTTCTTGAGGCAAAATTCTCACTAGCTGTTGACCACGATATAAGTAGATGTGTGTGGTATCTGTACTCACTATCCACCAACGCTTCACCGACAAACATACTACAGTCAAACTGGCTTTGATATCGGGAAAACTGGAGCGTAGTTTAAATAGTTTCCGTCCCGCTATATGCACTAGTTTGGGCATCAGTTGACCGTGGGCGGAAAAATAAAACTGTTTCGTACGCAAGATTTTATAAGCCAGCAAAGTGGTCTCGACTACTTCTTGGGCCGCCAATTCTGCCTGTTCACCGAAACCGCAAGCTAAGATGATACATTCAGATAGAAAATGATCCGCGGCTATCGACTCGCCTGTTTGTTCGTGTTTGGCAAACGCCCAGGGTAAGGTAGTATCCGTAGTCACAATTTGTGGCGGCAACGGTAAATCCTTCACTTGACGAGGCTTTGGGCAAATCTTTTTTCAACTTCGCGCCAGTTTATGACATTCCACCACTGTTTAATATAATCTGCGCGCAGGTTTTGGTACTTAAGATAATACGCATGCTCCCAAACATCCAGGCCCAGAATCGGAGTTTTGTGTTCCAATAGCGGCGTATCCTGATTTGGCGTATCCACGATCTCCAATTTGCCGCTCACCGACACCAACCAGGCCCAACCGCTGCCAAATCTCCCCATCGTTATAGATGTAAATTTTTCCTGAAAGGTCAGTAAACTACCAAAAGTGACATTGATGGCTTTAATCAAATCTCCTGCCGGAGCAGCTGCATTTGGTTCAGGCGGAGCCATCACTTGCCAAAAGAGTGTGTGGTTGGCATGTCCTCCGCCGTGGTTTCTGACTTTGGTCCGGATCGTTTCGGGGACGCGCGACAAATTTTGTAACAGTTCCTCGACCGTCAACATTTGTAGTTTGTCCTGATTTGCCAAAGCCTCATTTAGATTTTTGATATACGCCGCGTGATGTTTGTCGTGATGAATCCGCATGGTCGCCTCATCAATGTAAGGCTCCAAGCTGTTATAGGCATAAGGTAGATCAGGAAGTGTGAACATGTAAACCTCCTTGAAAGAAAAGTTAGTAAAGTTCATTATTCATATCACTTTCAAATCTAGTTTGCAACCCAGCAAGAGAAATAAATTTAAGTATTTTTTATATCGCATGCTATAATAAGTTATTCCCTGTCTCAAAAGTAGTTATGGCAGTTTTACTAGAAAGAATGGTCGGGATTTTGGGTAACGAAAAACCTAAACACTTACCCATTGCGGATCAACTCTTGAGAGAAAGTATACTTTTAGGGTATCTTGGCATAGTTGACCGAATAAATCATATTAAGTCGGAACCGCTAAGAAATGCAATCGAACTATACCTAAGCGAGCACGCTCTTCTTGTTGACTACTTTACATGGGTTCCAGAAAGTCTTTACAACATACGGATCAATGGATATACCCCACAAGGACCTTCGGCCTCAACTCGTGATCAGCTAATTCACATCATAGAAAACACCACACAACGACTTGGAGGTTTTGAAACCGGGGAGTATACATATAAGTCCACCCAATTACCACTCCGTTTATTAGACAAGTCTGATCTTTTGGCAATACTCGTCTATACCAACGATCGACTTGTAGAACTTGCTTTGGGCAATGCTCGCCAGACTATTACTACTCCACGAGGAATAATGACTCCAGCGGATTTTGTAGTCGACATGATTCCTCACCAATACTACCATCAAGGATTGCATCTTGCCGGACCAATCGACTATTTAGGGTTACCATGGCCACCTACTTATGCTCGCTGGGGACTAGTTGTAAAACCTAGTTCGTAAACTCCTGTACAAACATTTTCCCATAAATACCTCCGTCGATGACGCCAATTCCCCCCCTGCCAAAATCAGGGTTTAAGATATTTTCCCGATGTCCCTGGCTCTGCATCAATCCTTCATGCGCTACTGTCACATTTGGCGAAAGAGCTAAATTTTCTCCGGCGGTTTGATATGTGATACCAGCCTTTTCCATCCGGTCAAAAGGAGATTCACCTTCCGGGTTATAATGAGAAAAATATCCGCGTTCAAACATGTCTCGTGCGTAATTACGAGCCAAATCGCGTAACTTATCGTTTTCAACGAGCTCCTTGATCCCCCGATCCCGCCGCTCTTTGTTGACTCTACTTAACATTTCGGTTTCTGACCCCTCATCCACCGTCAACTCATGTTGATTGAAATTTAACTTTACCTGGTCACGTCCCTCAAGTTTTGTAGGTACAGTGACAAAATTTAATGAATCTCCCAGAGCTTGGCCAAAAATCTTGGAGAGAATCCGCTCTAGGTTTTGAGTTTTTGAAATCAAAGGTTTAGCCAGTTTTGAATCTGAAATTGCGGCTTTGATCTGTCCCTGGATCGGTAGGCCCAAAAGCAAAGTTAAAACAAAAGCTATCAAGACGATCGCATTGGCTGCCAGAGGAATCACCGCCAGAAATCGATTTAACTTGTGCCTGTGCCATTTCTCATGAATTTTTCCCATTGCCCAACCGGCTAAATTGGCTAAAACCTGTTCCAAGACAATCCCCAGAATGAAGAATCCACCCGCCCGGGCAATCCCCTGCGGAAAGGAAAAGTTAGCTACCAGAATGTTAGCTAAAAACGGATAAAGTTTCAGTGCTAGCAAAAAGGCGCCAATAAATACCACCAAATCTAACATCTGGGAAATAAACCCTTTTCCCCAACCGTCCCAGATATAAAACACCACGAAGAGAATAATCAGAAAATCTACCCAGTTACCATGAAGGGAGGGAAAAAACATAATTCTGTTATCAGTTTTCTGTTGTCTGTTTTCGGATATAGGTTTTTCTGTTCTCGGTTTTCAGTTTTAAAACTGATTAACAGAAAACTGACAAACTAATATCTGATAACCGAAAACTGAGAACCGATAACTGACTATTTATTATATAATACCTCTATGCCAAAGACACGCAAACTAACTAAACGTAAGCGAATCAGAAAACCAGGAACCAAAACTAGTAAAATCTCCATCACTAAACCGGTATTCCTACTTCCGGCTCCCAAAGCCAGTTGGCGCTGGCAGTTCAAAAAACTGCTTACGCGCCGTCGATTTGTCTGGACCAGCCTTATTATTTTAACTCTGGCCATCTTTTTATACTTGTTTATTTTTAAAGACTTTCCATCTCCAGAAACGTTGTCTACTTCAGACCTATCACAAACGACAAAAATTTACTCGCGAAATGGCGAACTCCTCTATGATATTTTCATTGATAAAAATCGGACTCTGGTCCCGATTTCCCAAATCCCCAAGTATGTCCAGGAAGCCACTATCGCTATCGAAGACAAAGATTTTTATAAACATCGCGGCATCAATCCGGTCGGCGGGATTTTGAGAGCGCTTAAGGAAACTATTTTCCGTCAGCAGTTGCAAGGCGGCTCGACCATCACCCAACAACTTGTCAAAACCGCGCTATTAAATCCCGAACGTACCCTCCAGCGCAAAGCCAAAGAGATCATTTTGGCCCTGCTGGTGGAACTAAGATATCCCAAAGACAAAATCTTGGAAATGTATCTTAACTATGTCCCTTATGGGGGTACTGCCTGGGGCATTGAGGCAGCTTCCGAACGCTACTTTGGCAAGCCGGTACAACAGTTGTCATTAGCAGAATCCGCGCTTTTGGCTGGACTTCCGGCAGCTCCCACCCTTTATTCCCCTTACGGCGCCCACCCGGAACTAGCTCAAGAACGGCAACAAGCAGTGTTACGACGGATGGTTGAAGATGGATATATCACCCAAGATCAAGCCGATACAGCCAGCAAAACGGAACTTAAATTTTCTCCACCCACCACCAATATCAAAGCTCCCCATTTTGTGATGTACGTCAAGCAAAAACTGGTTGAACGCTACGGCGAAAAACAGGTTGAACAAGGCGGACTGCGCATCACCACCACTCTTGATTGGAACTTACAGGAATTTGCGGAAAATACAGTGGCCACAGAAGTAGCCAAACTCGCTGATCTTAATGTCACCAATGGAGCCACACTTGTGACTCATCCGGCTACTGGAGAAATCTTGGCCATGGTGGGATCAAAAGATTACTTTGCTTCTGAATCTGGCTCGTTCAACGTCGTTACTGCCAAGCGCCAACCCGGATCCGCGATCAAACCGATCAACTACGCTATTGGCCTGGAAAATCGAGTAGTCACTCCGGCAACAGTATTTATCGATCAAGCCACTTGTTTTCCTTCAATTCCAACTGCATATTGTCCGCAAAATTATGACGGTCAATTCCACGGCCCGGTGCAGATGCGTTTTGCCTTGGGCAGTTCTTACAATATCCCGGCGGTAAAAATGTTGAAACTGAATACGGTCGAAAATATGGTGGCTTCATCTTCAGCTTTTGGGATCACGACTTTGACTGATCCGTCACGTTACGGACTGTCCCTGACTCTCGGTGGCGGTGAAGTCCCGATGACCGAAATGGCTACTGCCTTTGGCGTTTTCGCCAACACCGGCATCAGAAAAAATTTAGTGTCGATTCTCAAAGTCGAAGACAGTCACGGCAAGATTTTGGAAGAATACAAGGATACCAATTTGAATCAAGCTGTACCCCAAGCATTACTTATCAACGGCCAACGAGTGATCTCGACCGAGACCGCATTTTTGATTTCCCATATTTTACTTGACCAAAATGCCCGTTCGGCGGCTTTTGGTACGAGTTTTCTCCAAGTAGCCGGCCATCCGGCAGTTTCCGTCAAAACCGGAACCACCGATGACAAACGCGATAATTGGACGATTGGTTTTACCCCAGAAATACTGGTGGCGACTTGGGTGGGCAATAATGACAATAGCCCGATGCATCCCTATTTGACTTCTGGAGTGACAGGAGCCGCTCCGATTTGGAATAAAATCATAAGTTTTTATTTAAAAGACAAAAAAGAATCCTGGCCCAAACAACCTGAAGGCATCATCGGAACCCAAGTCTGTCCAATCTCCGGACTTCTCCCCCAAGATGATAATGCCTGTGGTCCACGCTACGAGTATTTCATTAAAGGCACTCAACCAACGGAGAAAGAAAATTTGAAGCAATCAGTGATCATTGATAACGCAACCCAGAAACTGGCAAAACCAGATCAGACTGAAAACGTCTCCACTGTCGAACGCTCTATCGTTCGTGACGCCTTTGGTCTCTATTGTATCGATTGCCCACACGACAATGATCCGGTACAGATGCTTCGGTGATTGAAAGAGTCGCATGCTTTCAAATCAAATCTTCATTTTCAACAAATAATTTAACTTTTAAAATTTAAGTAATATCCTATATTACTTTTCTGCTTCACAAGTCCTATAAACTATGGTATAACGCCGTTAAGATGCCGCCGCGAAAACAGACTGACACAACAACCAAAAAGACCGAACCTGAATTTATTTTCGCACTTTGGAGCGCGGTGATCTTCTTTTTAGCCAGAATTGGCGATATAACGATAATTATCACCAAAGGAATACTCTTTGTACTCAAACTGGCCTTTAGTATTATAAAAAATCTGGCTGAAGCCATTGGTACTGTAATTGAAGATTGGCTAAAACAATCAACCACTGCCTTAGTCAAATCCAGGTCTCTCCTCCAATTCAGTTTTATCCAGTTGCGACTCATCTTTTTTCGAACGATCAATTTCTTAAGCCTCTTACCTCAAAGATTAGCTAACCAAATTCCACAGGTGACTAAAATTCACCTACCTCATCCACCCATTTTAAAATCCAAACTGACCAAAATCAAAACCAAAACTGTTTATCGCCGCCACAGATTTGCTCCCCCACCCTTAATCCTAGGTATGGTAATTGGAGCTTTAGTGACTCTTATCTTTGTGTTTATTCCATATAATTTCTATCTGTATATCAAACTCCTACCCAATCCCCGTTTACTTTCGCAACGAGTTATTCCCGTCACCACGCAAATTTTTGACCGCAGTGGCAATCTGCTTTATGAAATCCACGGCGATGAAGACCGTAAACCAGTACCCCTAGTGCAAATCCCCAAATTTGTCAAACAAGCGACTATCGCCATTGAAGACCGTAATTTTTACTTTCACCCCGGATTTTCATTGACCAGTATCGCTCGGGCTGCACGTGAGACTTTTATCAATCACAATACTCAAGGTGGCTCAACCATCACCCAACAGTTGATTAAAAATGCGCTACTTACCCCTGAGGTCAGTTTCCAGCGCAAACTTAAGGAATTGATTTTGGCTTTTTGGGCAGAACGCATTTATAGCAAAGATCAAATACTCGAAATGTACTTAAATCAAGTCCCTTATGGCGGTATTGCCTGGGGAATTGAAGCGGCAGCCGAAACTTATTTTGGGAAAAAAGTGGCCGATTTGACTTTGGCCGAAGCCGCATACCTAGCTGGCCTTCCGGCAGCCCCCACCCTGTATTCTCCTTATGGCACCCGGCCGGAGCTGGCTCAAGTCAGGCAACGCGAAGTTTTGGCACGGATGGTTGATGAGGATTACATCACTCAAACTGATGCCACTGCTGCGCTTAGTGCCCCAATACAATTTCGGCCACAGGTGACCAATATCAAAGCTCCCCATTTTGTGATGTATGTCAGGGACTTGATTACCAAACAATTTGGCTCACGCATCGTGGACCAGGGAGGCTTACGCATCACTACAACTCTGGATTTGCCAACGCAGGAAAAAGTTCAGGAAATAGTTACCAACAATGTAAATGACCTAGCTAAACTGCGGGTGGGTAACGGAGCAGCAATCGTCACTGACCCTAAAACCGGAGATATTTTAGCGATGGTCGGCAGCAAGGACTATTTCAGTTCTCAGGATGGCAATGTCAATGTCGTTCTCTCTGAGCGTCAACCCGGATCGAGTATCAAAGTCGTCAATTATGCCGCCGGCTTGCAAAATGGTTTGACCGCTGCTTCAGTCATCGATGACGCTCCCATCTCTTTCCCCAACCCCGGTCAAGCCGCTTATACACCGGTCAACTACGATAGTAAATTTCATGGGCTGGTGACAATCCGATCAGCTCTAGCCAACTCTTACAATATTCCGGCAGTCAAGGTCTTAAACCGGATTGGAGTACCCACTATGATTACCGCCGGTCGGGCGATGGGGATTTCGACCTGGGAAGATGACTCCCGTTTTGGTTTAGCTCTGACTCTGGGAGGTGGCGAAGTCACACTTTTGGATATGGCCAAAGTTTACGGCGTGCTAGCCAACTCTGGAAAACGTACGGAACTCGAATCAATCTTAAAAATCACCGACTATACGGGTCGAGTTTACTATGAAAAAGACAACCCCAAAACCACTCAAACTTTACCAGCTGAAATTGCTTTTATTCTTTCTAGCATTTTATCTGATAATCGCGCCCGAACTCCAGCCTTTGGCCCCAACTCGGCTTTAGTTATCCCCGGTAAAACTGTGGCAGTCAAAACTGGCACTACCAACGACAAACGTGATAACTGGACTTTGGGCTATACACCTTCTTTGGTTGTTGGCGTCTGGGTAGGCAATAATGACAACTCACCCATGGATCAATACTTAACTTCGGGGGTCACCGGAGCCGCGCCAATTTGGAATCAGATCATGCAGGGATTACTTCAGGATAAAGCTGATCAACCGTTTACCCAACCGCCAAATGTCGTGAGTCTACCATGTTTTGGGATCACCGAATATTTTGTCCGGGGAACCGAACCCAAAGGCGGCTGTGGGACTTTTCCCTCTCCCCGTCCCAGCCTCAGCCCGTAATCAATTTGAGTTCTGAGTTCTGAGTTCTGAGTTCTGAGTTCTGAGTTCTGAGTTCTGAGTTCTGAGTTTTTAAGTATATTGGTCTGCTACCTTACTTGCCCCAAATGCATCCGGCTTGATTTTGACGGCAAAGCCGGAACCGCGGACCATGCCGACGATTTCATTGATCATCTCCCGCGTCTGCCCAAATTTTCCTATATCCACATGGATTTCCACATCATACTTACTGATCCCATCCCGTTTTAGTAATTCTAAAAATTCTTCGGCGGTCGTGAGTGAATAAGTAGCTTCCTGATAAATCCGGGCCCGAAGGACATATTGTTTTTTCTCAATGATCCGCTTCCAAAAATAGATCCCGCCGGCTCCCACACGGTGGATGACGATAGCCACCACGAAATCGGTGTCCGAGTGGTTTTTAGCTTGACTGTCAGATCCGATCACTAAACGATAATTACGCTCAGGTTCGCTGGCTAAATAATCAAGCACGTGCTGACGCAGATCCTCCAAACTGCATGTTCCATACGTCAGGCTGTGAAAATGCCCATTTGTAGCCATAGATACCAATTTTATCACACAAGTGCTATAGTTTAAGATATAAACGACTATCTATAAAACTTATGCTGTTGTTAATCCTGTTTGCTTTCTTGGGCGGAATTGTCACTATTCTCTCACCTTGTATTCTGCCAGTTTTGCCGATTGTGCTGACTGGATCTTTGACCGGCGGACACAAACGGCCGTTAGGGATCATCCTGGGGTTTATCTTGAGCTTCACCTTTTTTACTTTGTTTCTGACTACACTGGTAAAACTCTTGGGAATCCCCGTAGATACACTACGCAATCTGGCTGTCTTGATACTGTTTGGATTTGGACTAAGTCTCATGATTCCCCAAATTCAAGCCGTAAGCGAAAGACTATTTTCCAAACTTGGGCAATTTGCGCCGCAAACTCGCGGTCAAGGTTTTGGCGGTGGACTAGTGATTGGTGCGGGTCTAGGACTCATTTGGACCCCTTGTGTCGGGCCAATTCTGGCTAGCATCATCACTTTAGCCGCTACCTCGCGCGTCACTTTGGAAGCAGTTTTGATCACTCTCGCCTATGCCACTGGGACTGCCATACCTTTACTACTTATCACATTTAGTGGCAGACAACTGTTGACGAGACAACCTTGGTTGGTCAAAAACTCATCCCGGCTGCAAAAAATCTTTGGGCTCGTGATGCTCTTGACTGCGCTCGCTATCTATTTTAATGTAGATCGGACGTTTCAAACTTGGATTTTGCAAAAGTTCCCAAGTTACGGCACGGGACTGACTAGTTTGGAAAACAACGCCCAAATTCAGCCGGAACTTGCTAAACTAAAACAGAAATCACCGATGTTTAACTTTTTAAAATCAGATTTGGGTGCTGCCCCGGATTTCGCCGGTGGTGGTAAATGGTTTAACAGTCAACCATTAACTATCACCCAACTTCGGGGCAAAGTCGTCTTGGTCGACTTTTGGACTTATACCTGCATCAATTGTATCCGTACCCTGCCTTATCTCAAAAGTTGGTACGAAAAATATCAGGATAAAGGTTTAGTTATCGTGGGCGTCCATACGCCAGAATTTGAGTTTGAGAAAAAGGCGGAAAATGTGTCTCGCGCCATAACTGACTTTGGTTTGACTTACCCAGTTGTCCAAGATAACGATTACCAAATCTGGAATGCTTATGCCAATCACTACTGGCCAGCCAAATATTTGGTTGATAAAAATGGGCAAATTCGCTATTCGCATTTTGGCGAAGGTGAATACGATCAAACCGAAGAAATGATCCAGCAACTACTCAAAGAAACCGGTGCCGATCTCACCCAAATGCCAATAACTAACCCCGAGTACCGCATCCAAGCCCGCACACCGGAAACTTATCTGGGTTATTTGCGCGTGGCCAATTTGGCTTCTTCCGAAGCTATCCAACAAGATCTGCCAGCAGCTTATTCAATTCCCGAAGGTCTACCCACCAACAACTTTGCCTTCGGTGGCGTCTGGACAATCGGCGGAGAATACGCTAGTCCCATGCCCCAGAGTACTCTAGAATTTAATTTTGAGGCCCAAAATGTATTTCTGGTGATGCGGCCACGCACTGGCAGCGGTCAGGTCAAAGTGTTTTTAGATAACCAAATCGTGACAACTCAAGCTGGGGAGGATGTAAAAAACGGGGTGGTGACTGTCGATACTGATCGGTTATACAAATTAATTAAACTTAACTCCCCTGGAAAACATCTGCTGCGATTGGAATTTGTGGACGGAAATCTGGAAATTTACGCGTTTACTTTTGGCTAAAAGTAAAAAAGCACTTTACCGACAATGAATTCTTGGTTAACCAGTCCGTATGTTCGTGTCTCTGGATTATCACCTTTTTGAAATATATTATCCCGCGGAACTACTAAATCAGTTGGACGAGCATTATTTAGTACTGAGTACTCGATTTCGTCTCCATTTACCGCCACTCTGTCGTTAGCGATGATCACGCGATCCCCTGATACTGCTATCACACGGTGAGCAAGAGTACCTTTCGAAAATACTCCTGAGGCTGGATCGATGAGCACTATCTCTCTACGTTTTGGTTTAAAAAACTTGTAGTGGTACCGGCTCACAATGATCACGTCACCTTCAGAAAGTGTTGGCTCCATCGAACCAGAACCGATACGGTAGAATGGAAAAAATACTTTTACAAAAATGAGAATAAGAATTAAGAGCGAGATAACTTTAACGGCTAGTTTTATGGAGGTCATTGCCAAAGCTCAAGTGACTAGCTTATACTAATTGTAGTATGGCAGAATTTACGAAATATATCCAGATTCTTATCGTACTTTCACCCCTTTTCATCAGCGTTTTTCTGCTCGCCCGGCTATTGATAAACATGCGAAAGAAGGCAAAAAAACACGCGCTTTATTGGCTGTTGCTTTCACTAGTACTCGCGGTTTTGTGGCTTTACCAATTTACCCAGAGATATACTAACTACGCAGCCATATTTTTGTTGGGGAGCTTCGCTAGTAGCGCATACGCTACATACGTAAAGAAGAGTCAGAAGCAAAATTGACTAAACCTTCGGATGATGTTTTCTCCGGGTGATCTTTTTAATCGTATATTCGATCCGGTGATCAAGATTGATGTTTTTATAAATAGCCAGTTTCATGATCGAGACGAGTAAGTCACCAAGTTCGTGAATATAAGTTTCATCTTCTTGGGCTCGAAGATTACTCGGTTTACGGCCATGTTCGGCCAGATACGCCCGGGCAATTTCCCCCACTTCTTCCATGATGGCCAAGATCAAGATGCTACCGTATTCTTTGCTTCGGATTTCATCCCGTTCCAGATCCCGTAAGATATTGATATATTCCTGAAGAGTTTTGGAGCGCCACTTTTTCGTCATATTTCACTTACCAATAGGACTAAATAACACCGCTATACTATACTTAAACACTATTTTTAACAAGTAACGGATTTAAAAGATAATGAAACCCAAAAATTACTTTACTAAAAACTCGCCGACAAAACCGGCCACCACGACTACGATCCCCCACATCAAGGCATTAGTTGCCACGCTGGGAACTAAACCCACTAATACGAGTCCCAAACCAATTCCCACTCCGGTATGGAGTAACGCATGTGGCTCCATGCAACGTTTCATATCTGGCATAAATTTTCACCTCCTCTTAGAAAGAGTTTCTGATGTAATCAGAATTACTGTTTCTTAGACCCGCCGAAGTAAAGTTTCGTCTGCGAGAACGTAGACCTCGAGACGAACCTGAACGGAGGCGGGCCAATCTTTTCGCCTCTTCCAGCATACCAATATTTTAGCTCTGTTTTCAATTAACAATATTGCTTGATTTAGCCACCTGCACTTGTACCAGTTGAAAGTAATTACCATCCACGTCGGCAAATGTGGCAATCAAACCATAATCTTCTACATGGTATACGTCTTGAATTTGCTTGACGCCCTTTTTTAGCAACTTTTTGACCTCTGTATTGATCTCTTCTACTTCAAAATTGAGTAAATATCTTTGCGGTTGCTTGTTGGCGCCTTTGACCTCCGAATGATCCATGATATAGAAACCACTGCCCGCTTTTAGTTCAAAGCCAAACAATTTTTCTCCCCGATCACCCATCTCTGCTTCCAGTGTTTGTTTCAAACCGACTTTGTCTTTGTAAAATGCGGCTAGTTTTTTGGCATTTGGGCTTGAAAGAAGTATGCTTTCAATTCCTTTGATCATCTTCCTCACCTCCTCTAGTGACGCTTAACAAACCGTTAGATCAAACGTCAGTTTTTGTAACTTATATCACCAGCTTTTATCTTACACTATATAGATGGGAATTTATATTCCAGCTGTGAAGTAATTATACTTCTCTAAAAAAAGTGGGTTAATCGATGTTTGGGAAACCGATCTGGAGAATCCAGTTATACCCGAGTGGCGCGGACGCGGTCAATCTTGGTCAACCAACGTTTGCGAAGTCGCAAGGATAATGGCGTCACTTCGAGTAACTCATCATCCTCAATGAAATCCAGGCACTGCTCCAAACTCATGACTACCGGCGGATCGATTTTGATAGCGATATCCGATGTTTCGGAATGGACGTTAGTCAGTTTTTTGGTTTTGCAGACATTGATTTCCAAATCATCCTGGCGGGAATTTAAGCCCACGATCATCCCTTGATACACCTTGATGCCCGGACCGATAAACAGTGTACCTCTTTCCTGAGCTGACTCCAGCGCGTAACTTCGGGAGATGCCGGTTTCAAAAGCGATCAGGACGCCGTTTCGAAGTTTGGGTAAAGGGGGTGTTTGGGGTTTAAAACCGACAAACCGGCTGGCAAATAACCCTTGTCCACGGGTTTTGGTCAACATATCACTTCGGAAACCCAAAAGATTACGGCTGGAGATGAGATAAAGCATCCGGGTAGTACCATTATCATGAGTGATGGTATCAAGTAGTTCGGCCCGCCGTTTTCCCATCTCTTCAATGATCGTCCCCAAATGTTCTTTGCCAATTTCAATCGTCACTTCCTCAAACGGTTCTTCCACTCCGTTTTCTGTCTGCTTCACGATCACTTCCGGACGGCCTACCTGCAACTCATAGCCTTCCCGACGCAGGTTTTCAATTAAAATTGCCAAGTGTAACTCACCGCGGCCGGCGACGATAAATCCTCCGCTAGCATTCATCTCGATCCTAAGGCCAATATTAGTTTTTTTCTCGCGCTTTAACCTTTCTTCCAGCTGCCGACTGGTGGCAAATTTACCTTCTTTGCCGGCAAAAGGCGATGTATTGGGAGCAATTTGTACTTTGAGCGTCGGCTCGGTAAGTATCATTGCCGGAAACCCGACTGGATCCAGCAGATCAGCCAGAGTTTGCCCAATCCCCACCTCTGGTAGACCAGTGACGGCAATGATATCTCCCGGCGTACTTTCAGTTACTTCCTGTCTGGCAAGGCCAACACTTGTAAATACCTGTTCGATTTTGTAAGTTCCCAATTTTTCTTTTTCCAAAAGCTCGACCACTGTTTGCCCGGGCTTGACTGTCCCTTGAGAGACTTTGCCGATAGCATAAGTACCTTTGTAAGGATCAAAGTCCAAAGTAGAAACCAGCATTTTAAAGGGTTTACCTATCCCTACTTGTGGTGGCGGGACAAAGGCAATGATTTCTTCAAATAGCAGTTGTAGATCTCCGGGAGCAGTCAAATCGACCGGCAAATTTTTCCAGGCCTTGCCTTCCCGACCGACGGCATAAATCACCGGAAAAGTGAGTTGGGAAGCATGTTTAGCCAGATGCAAAAATAGTTCTTCAATTTCCCCCAAAACTTCCTTTGGCCGGGCGTCTTTGCGATCAATTTTATTAATCACCACAATGATTTTTAGGTTTTGTTTAAATGCCTGTTCCAGCACAAACCTGGTTTGGGGTAGTGGCCCCTCAGCGCTATCAACGACCAATAGTGCACCGTCAGCCATATTGATCACCCGTTCGACTTCACCGGAAAAATCCGCGTGCCCGGGGGTATCAATAATGTTGATTTTAGTCTCATGGTAAGTAACACTGGTATTTTTCGCGAGAATAGTGATCCCTTTCTCCCGCTCGAGTTCATTGCGGTCAAGAATAGTAGTTTGTTGCATCTCAGCCTGATTAGCCCGAAAAGTATGGGTTTGTTTGAGCATCCCGTCAACCAAGGTGGTTTTACCGTGGTCGACGTGGGCGATGATGGCAATATTTCTTAGGTCCATAAAAAACAATACCCGCATGTTGACATGCGGGCCCTCAAAATCTAGTATTTCTGGGCAACTACCTTTAGATTATACACCATTTGCTCCCAGTTTGCTTGGTCCCGAGAGATACAGATGTTTGACAAGCTATCTGGGCACGGTGTTTAATGAAGGTAAGAAAGAGGGGTGAAACATATGGTTTTTCAACACAAAACGTCTACTGGCCGTGTCTACAATCTGCATTCCCAGACAGTCAAACTCAAAGGTAGTGGTCTCAAGCAAACGATTTACTATTTCTCACCAAAAAAGGGTAAATACGCGATAGACGAGCTGCCGGCGGGCTATAAAATCATTCACAGCCGCCGCACCGGCCTACCACTACTCAAGAAGGGTTGATTTTGAAAGAGAATTAAACCAGTCGCAGTTTTTTTACGAAAACATCGATCCGGTCAAAGGCACGATCAATGAGTTGTGGCTTGGCCGAAAAGGATAAACGTAAATGTCCTTTGCCCGCTGGTCCCATACTCTCTCCTGGTACAGTGATCACTCCCGTTTCCCGAACTAACCTTTTGGCAAAATCCAGTCCGCTAGAGTTGGGTAATAAGATTTTGGGGAAGAGATAAAACGACCCTTGCGGTTTAGTGTATGTAAATAGGCTTTTTAAGCCGTCAATCCTTTGGCAAATCACTTCCCGACTCTGTCTAATTTGGTCCACAAATTGCATCATGGCTTTTTTGCCACGCGGATCGCTCAAAACGATGGTAGCAGCCACAATCGAAACTGTCGCCGGATTGATCGTAAAGTAAAGGTGGACGTTGTGGATTTTATTGATGATCTCCGATGGTGCCCAAACATATCCGATTCTCCATCCGGTCATCGCATACTCTTTGGAAAAGCTCTTACTCAAAATGGTCCGCTCCCGAAGCTCTGGAATCAGAAGTGGACTAAACAATGGTTGTTCGTATGTCAAGTATTCGTATGCTTCATCCAAAACCAAAAAAAGCTTGTGCTCCAGAATAATTTGAGCTAATGCTTGCACTTGGGCTTTAGTCAAAATTGTTCCTGTGGGGTTATTGGGATTGGTGAGGATAATCGCTTTGGTTTTTTTGGTAATACTTTTTTGCAATCTTTCTATATCAATTGCCCAGTTATCATCTTCCTTAAGAGGGACAAAAACCGGTGTCGCCTGGGTTAAATAAACTTGTGATAGATGTAAAGGATAGCTGGGATCAAAAAAGACGACTTCGTCGCCTTTTTCCAATATACTCATCAGGGTAGCAAATAATCCGCCTATGCCTCCCAGAGTTAAATATAATTCGTCAATACTGGGTGTAAACCCGTACTTTTTGGCGATGTCTTTGGCTAGTAATTCCTTTAAGCCTAGTTGGATTTTGTCATTGGTCGAATTATACATGCCTAGTGCGGGATCTACTTTAGAGCGCTGATGGAGTTGATCGTAAACAAATTGGGGAGTTGGAAATTGGGGCGCGCCTTGACCTAAAGAAATAGTATCTTTAAATTGAGCAGCATAGCTCATGATCGTCCCGATGCCTGCATCAGGTACAGCTGCCACCCGTTTGGCAAAGCGGTAATCAGTCATAACTGTGGTTGGTCAAATATTTTTTGTCTTTTACTAGAGATGATAATTATATCGTAATAGGAGTTATAAGTGAATTATGAAGGTATGGAAGCCTTGATTTATTCTACAAAACTTAAGGCTATGCCTTTTTTACCAGCCCTACCGGTCCTACCGATCCGGTGGATATAGTCTTCGTAAGTTTCCGGAAGATCAAAGTTGATTACATGCGTCACGTCGGGAATATCGAGACCGCGGGAAGCGATATCAGTAGCCAAAAGCACATTAACTCTATTTTGTTTAAATTCGGCAAGTGCCCGTTGCCGCTGGTTTTGATTTTTGTTTCCGTGTAGGGCTGCTACTGTAATGCCCTTTACGCTCAGTTGTTTCGCCAGTTTTTCTATCCCCCACTTGGTGCGACCAAAAACTAGAACCTTTTTAAAAGCTTCCTGATTTAGTAGGTCATGTAGAATATCCAGTTTAACTCGTCCGTTGGTTTTGATAACGTCTTGGTCTATATTGTGTAGAGTTTCCTGGGCTTTAACCGAAATAGTCACCGGGTTGGTAAGTAGCTTTTGCATCACTTGATTCACGTTTGGGGTGAGTGTGGCTGAGAAAAAAAGCGACTGACGCACCTTTGGCAAATGTGAAATCAGAAACTCGACATCTCTGACAAAACCCATATCCAGCATCCTATCAACTTCATCCAAAACGATATTGGAAAACAGGGCAATTGATAATTTGTTTTGATTTTTCAAATCTTTGAGTCTGCCCGGCGTTCCAATCACTATATGGGGATGACGGCGCAAGTTTTCGACCTGGGGTCTGATACTGACGCCTCCAATACACAGAGTTGAAAAAATCTCCAAACCTCTAGCAAAAGCCCGACATTCTTCCAATATTTGCACAGCCAATTCCCGGGTTGGGGCAACGATCAGCACTCGTTGAGTCCTATCATGGGTAATTTTATGTAAAAGCGGCAAAAGAAATGCCGCAGTTTTACCTGTTCCGGTATTGGCTATCCCCACCACATCTTTTCCCTCCAAAATCGGCCCGATAGCCTGGTCTTGAATGGGCGTTGGAATAGTATAACCACGAAGAATGATGTTTTGCTTAAGTTGCGGATGCATCGGAAAATCGCTAAAAGCATGTTTGGGTAAATATGCCACCTGCGGCACCAGTTCTGCAGCTTTTTTCATTAGCAGCGCCGGATCCAACGTTTTGACCGATCGCCGAGCGCCCCCATGAAATCCCCTACCCGATGAAGAAGCGTGTCCGCGAAAACTGGCTCCCCGACCATGACGACCATTACCCAAGCTAAAATGGGAATTGGTTGATCTCCTAGAGAAGTACCTTGTATGAATCATAGATTTATAGGTGATACTTAAATAAAGCCATAAACCTGCTTAAGTTTAGAAAAAATATTTTGAAAGAGAAGAAAAGATACAAATAAAAGAAGATAAGTCTTGAAGTATCTTTATCTAAAACTTCCTAAAATAGGTTCAAATTTAAGCAGATCTATTGCTTCAATCTGCTATTTAACTTCTGGTAGTATACACTATTTGGAACCAGTTGTCAACTAACTATAGGACAAAAAGGGCTTTAAAACAGCCTTCCAACGTCACTTCAGGTACAAATCAACACGATTTTTAGCCCGGCGCACCTCCATCCCTCTTTTTCGATTCTCGGTGCGTCTTTTGATAGAGGCTTTCATTCTGGCATCATTTACATCGTGCCTATCTTTCAAAATGGTCTCAACCGCTTTTTGGCAGACAGGATCGGGGCAAATAGTTGAGGTATAGGTAACTAGGGATAAACCTATTTGCTCTTTCCAGGTTTTATCGAGTATTCGCAATTTACCGCACCGAATACATAAGGTCATTGCCATATTTTTCCCTTTTCCAAAATCCTCTACTTATCAAATTTCTAGTGCAACTTTACTTAACAATCATGTTTAAAGAAATAGCAGAAAAGATATAAAAGAAGATATGAGTGAGGTATCTTTATCCTGGCTTGGCAAAAAATCAAATTTAAATCAGTTGCATTTAGTTTAGCACTCGTAAGTTGAATCCGCAATAGACACTATAGGTTTTAGCCTCGAAAAGAGACTTATTTCTGCCATCCTGAGCGGGATAAATCGACTTTATCTCCTTGAAAAAACACGCCTTCAGTAAGTAACATTTTCTTTTTGCCCGCCACTCCCCCAACGCCTGAATAACCGGTCAGACTGCCATCTTGCGCCACGACGCGGTGACACGGAGTATGCGGCGCATTGGGATTAACTCTCATGAATGTTCCCACCGCCCGAGCTGCTTTTGCATTGCCAACTAGGCGCGCCAGTTGTCCGTAAGTGGCTACTTTGCCTTTAGGAATCTGTTTGGTAATTTCGTATACTTTCTCGCGAAAAGTCATAAGTTATTTTTTAACAAAATAACGTACTTGCAACAACTGGTCGTTGAGTTGGTCATCAAAAGAGTAACTTGCATATGTCGAATTATAACAGAAGATAAAAGTGATAATTTGGGGCTTAATTAAAAAGTTCCCAAGATATTAACCTGCAGGTTCCGGAGGCAGAAATTCTTCACCATTGGCTGGTGTAGAAGTAGCATCTGCTTTGAGCCATTCGACATAGGTGCATCCTGTAGCTTTACGCGCTACCCGGTCCCAACCGGCGGTGGAACACTTTTTGAGGCGTTTGCCCTTAGCTGTTGTAAACAGTACCAACGGATTACCACATTCCGGACATTTTTCATCAAGTTTTTCAGTCGTGCCGTTAATCCACTCGATGTAATCACACCCGGTGGCTTTTTTGGCTACTGCATCCCACCCACCAGTACTACACTTTTTCATTTTTTTACCAAACCGCGTCACAGCTAGCACCAACGGATTACCGCATTTGGGACATTTCTCATCGAGTTGTTTGGGCTCAACCTGTAACCACTTCACATATGTACATCCGGTTGGCTTGACTTTGGGATCCCAGGGGCTAGCTGTACTGCAGCGCTGCAACTTGCGCCCGTTTTTGGTTTCGATGATCTCCCCAAGTGGTGCTCCACATTTGGGACATTTGTCGTTGTTATCCATAATCTTCCTAGAATATCATATCAAGCAACAATTTGAAACTAGATCTTGGAAATTATCACCAATTATCTTTGCTTTTTGTTTTTAAGTATAGACACCCTTAAAATGTGACACCTCAAAGTCATTATTCCTTTTCATGACGCGAGCTGAATAAGGAATTTTCACCGTAAATCTTTTTACCACAAGCTGCTCTTTAATTTCTACGAAATCTCGATAAAAGATCATACTCGCGCAAAGAAAGATGGTTTTATTCATGTCTTTCATTGTTTTACAAGTATTGCGAGTGTCGCTATGACAGAAGGATTATCGGTATGTTGAAGTTTGACTCGGTTTTGGAAACGCTCTCGAAGCGGTGTCAAAAATTCATCTGCCCATGAAGGAGTTAAAACAATTACATCGCTAAAATCTACAATTATATCTTCCTCATTTGAAATTTCATTTAAAACCGGTTGAAATGCTAACCAGGCTTCTTTTCCTGAAGGACGAGATACTAATGTGGTGCCAAATTTCTTTACCTGAATAATCATACTGCCTCCTCAAATCCTATTGTAGCAAAACAACCTTTGATTGGTGTTTCTGACTGACGAATCATCACATATTTACTGTTTTGTTTTAGGTATAGACACGCATCGCCAGTCCGAAAATACAACGTTAATGGATGAGCGATAATAATTGATCTTACAAATTTCAACCCGTTTCCCCGTGCTTCAGGAAATCGACCGGAGATGGTTTCAGTGAAAGCTACTTTTAATGCCTCATCTGCGCGATTCAACTCTGGTCGTACCCGTTTGAGCGTTGTTAAGACACCTTGACCTCGATCAGCTAATATGACTTCTCTATTACGAATAGAATATGAGAAAAAAACGCCTGGGATATCGTGCCAGTTACCCAAATTATGGTCAAATGAATTGTTACCAATCTCACCGGCAACCGCAGTAACAAGTGATACGATGGGCAATGATACTAGGCGACTTAGTTTTGATTGGAACTGTTCGAGTCGAGCTTGAAACACATCTCGAGTTTGACAATACATCTCAGGCTCTGGTTCAACTCCGTGAGCAGATTGCACCCATTTGTCGGCTTTTGTCTCAATATCCTGCAAAAACTCTGAAATATCGGATTGACGATAAAACCGATGGCCGCGCACGCCAGTTCGAACCGACAATAAACGTCCAACTACATCCCAACGTCTCAATGTATCAATTGAAACGCCAAGGAGCTTTGCGGCTTCTCCTATTGAAATTAGATTATTTTGCATAGGTTAATCCTTCAAATCTATGCATAGTATGCAAAAATACGTGAATCTATGCAATAGCCATTTTGAAAATACTATTTCATAACTGATCTTAACTTTTCCAAATCCAACTCTGTCCGCATATCTATGTAGTTGCCATTAATCTCTCCATCTCCGTTTACCCAAATTTTTTCCGGGACAAACTTATAAGCACGTCTGGGGAATTTCTTTAAAAATTGGATAACGTCCCTGGGTTTCCTTTTTTCCCGTGCGTATACTGCTTTTAATCCCAAAATGATATCTTTCGGATTTGTCAGTTCGTAAGCATTACCTTCAAAGTAAACACCAAAACCGGTACTTGCGGCAACGGTCGAATCATATATAGTCACAAACACAGAGGAATTACTGCGGATATTTTTGGAATGTTGATTCTGTCTCCAAGATAACCAGTAGAAATTGAGCTGTTTATCAAAGGCACAATATACCGGAGTATTCCACGGTTTACCTGACGGCGTAACCGAAGCAATGTTGATATACAAAATATTTCTTATCACCTTCGCCGCTTCTTGAATCAAATTCTCCATACTAGTAAACAGGTGTCACAAATTTTTGTTCATCAAGCAATAAGATTGACAAACCAACATCTTCTTTTCTCAACAAATCTATTTTTGCTTGTTTTTTCTTTTCCACAAATGCATGTGGAACTTCCGGAGTACTTGCCGTAATTTCGTTTTTGAGCAGTTGTCCTTGCAACCAAGGAAGCCAATGAGCATTACTCATGCTCGGGGCTTTAGGATCATAGTATTCTTTTTTATCTGGTCCGCCGTGAAGAATGATTGCGTTTTTCATAGATAAATTATAGCATCAGGATAAGTTAAAAACACTATTCAACTATACTTTATCATCCATGTACCGTATCATGAGGCTATGAAACCAAAGCTACTTTTTGTACTCCTTTTCATTTTACTTATAGTTCTTATCGGTTTTGTGGTCAATAAACGCACCAAGAAACCTCAAGTCTCTCCCCGTTCACCAATAAATAACACTAATCCTTTTGGCATGAAAGCCGGCGTTGGAAACCAAGTCCCACCGGAAATACTGGCCAAAGAAAAAGCTTGGGGATTTGTCTACCAACGGCCAAATGATGTGACTGTCGAAGAATGGCTGAGTTCTGGCGGCAAATGTGACGAGTGTGCCAAGTTTAAAGCTTCAGGACTAGGGACAATTTTGACTATCCGAAATAATGGCGTCAATGCTGTCGGGTTTGACGCCCGCATCCCCACCACACCTCCCAAAGACATAGAAAAATATAAACAGGCAGTTGCCCAAATCATCAAGGCCTATGAACCAGAAGTGGTGGTCGTCGAAAATGAAGAAAATGTCCCGCCGTTTTATTATGACGGCACCCAAAAAGGAGTTTGGGATAGTCCAAATGATGGTATCGATACAGCCAGTGAATACGCCAAAGAATTAAACGCCGCCTGCGGCGTGGCCCACCAACTGGGGTTTACATGTAGTAATGGCGGCATGACGAGTGAAGCCGCAGCTCATCTGACTTGGTTAAATTACCTAAAGCAAGGAAAAACAAGTGCTGCTTGCGATTTTGCCAAACGCGCGTTTTATACCAAACAAAATCAGGATGCAGGTGAAAAATATTGTCAAGTGAAAAAAGAAGCGGAAATCCCGAGTGAGATGCGCGAGCTTCTTCGAAATGGTGAAAAACTCCTTGAGGTTTATAAAACGTCCAGTATCGACTATATAAATTTCCATTGGTACATCCGTGATGCCAAAGCGTTTTCAGAAACTGCGAAGTTTCTCAAAGACTTTACAAATAAAAAGGTGATGAATAATGAAATCGGACAACGAAAAGGAGAAGGAAAAGCCGAGTCTGCCAAAGCTTTGGCCCAAGCCGTAGTAGACAGCGGGCTCACCTATGCTGTTTGGTACAATTCCGGGACTCCTGATGTTGATCTGTTTACTGATTCAGGAGGAAATTTGACCCCGAGTGGCCAAGCCATCGTAGATTTTATCCAAGAGAACTATTGAAGAGCTTTAAACTTCGGATCCTTAAAGTCCGTAATCACTTGACCTTTAGCCTTTAACCCAGGATGGCTAATTTGGATAGTAGTGCGCACTGCCATACTTTAATTGGACTCATTATATCAGGAGTTACATAGATCCCAACCTCATCACTGCTTTGGCATCATCCAAGACAGAGTTTTGGGATGAACAATAGCAATGCCCCGCCATACTTTTAGTTTTAACAAGTGCCGATCGGACGAAATGATCAAATGTGCTTTTCCGTCCAACGCGCAGGTAAGAACTTTATTGTCATCCGGATCTTTTTTGATATCAGTCACCTTACTGATAACGGAAATGACTACAGAGGTTGATTGGAGAAAAGCCCGAAACTCGTCAATATGTTTCTTGTCCCAATGAAACTTCCCGGAAAGTTTTTCTTGAAGTTCCTGCAATATCTCTTGAGACGTGAGTATATTGAGTTCTCCCCGCACTGACCGATGCAGAAGCTCTCGCACCAAACCGCTTTTGAGGGCGCCGGCGATGAAGACATTTGTGTCAAAAACCACCCGTAGCTTATCCCCCGATTTGTTCCACGTCATCATATGTTTCCAAGTTCAACTTAGCGGCGATATTTTCACCATACCGTTCAATTTTTGCCAGCGTCTTTTCCAAAAGATACTGGTGTACTGCTTCCCGCAGAAGTTCGCTCGTGGTTTTTCCTTCTTGTTTTGCCTGGGCCCGTATTGCCTGCTCCAGCCCGGGTTTGACAGCGAGAGTCAAAATTCTTCGATCAAGAGTAGTGCTCATATGTATTACAGTGTAATATATACCCCGCCAGGTGTCAAGCATATTTCGAAAATTGGTTTTCCAACGTGGTGTATATAGGAGAATTACGACAGGGGTGGTTGGAGATCAAAAGGCTGTATACTACACTCGCACTTGACCACGCTTCTTACCTCTTTTTGACCAAGCTTTCTTAGCTTTTTGGAGTTTGGTTAAATCGTAAGAAACTTCCCCAGCATTATCTAACGGAACGCCATCTGCTAAAACAGCTGTAAACATCCTGTCTATTGTGTCATCTGTTTGTATCAATACCTCATCAACGTAAGGATATTCTCTTCTGTACTCCAATAATTTCTCTATTTGGTTCGATAACACGTTCCCTACCAAACCACGCCAATTTGCGATGTGCCTACCATCAACTCCAATAAATGCCCGTATAGCTGTTTCTAAATACCCGATCCGTTCTACTGCATTAAACATCCGCCCAAGTTTACTCACACAGTTTTTGGCAATTTCTGCATAAACATTTCGCATCACCTCCCTAACTTCATTTTCTGGTATGTCATTTAATACCGTTAAGAACACTTGCAACTCCATAGCTTCATGGTCGCTAGTTTTATGTTCAAATGTGATATCCCCTATCCCCACTCCTTCAATAACCATTTCTCCCCAGTCGTGTATCCAAGGGGTCGTGAGTAAAAGTGTTTGTTCTTCTGCAGAAAGTATAATCCCATGTTGTTGGTTAAAAGATACAAATCGCTGCGCTATATCTGCTACAACTTCCGGATGAGTTAACCCAATCACGTCCGGACCCAAAAGCGCTTGCCACTCTACTGGCGTTTCTCCTGACAAGAACCGGGCATAGCGCATTATGGACACGAGTTGCTCGCGATGTTTGGATGTTACTAAATCAATTTGTCGATGAGGTATTGATAACTCTGCTTGAATCATAATTCCTTAAATAGGTTCTTGTTACAGCGTGAATTGTAACACACAGTAAATGCATCAGTTTCACCTAGACTAACCAATGTATGCCGAAGTAGTATAATGCATTTAAACTATCCAAGTTATGTCCGTAATTCCACTCAGTAAGATTGAAATTATACTTCAATCATTATGAAATACCGCTCGGAAGATATTTTTACGCCTCAAGGCTTTTTAGCTGATGTGGAACATAACCCAAATCTTGATTTTCTCATGAATATTTACAACATTCCGCGAGCATTTGGTGTATCGGGGTTTGGCGGAAACTGGAATGTCGGCCGGCATTCAGTTGCTACCGCGTTTGTTGCCCTTTATTGGTCAAAATACAATCACTTTTCACCAGAAAAACGGGATCGGCTGACGACTCAAGCTCTCCTTCATGACTTACATGAGGCAGTAACCGGAGATATTTTACCGATGTTTAAAGCTCGCGTGGTCAAAAACCAGTTGGCTAAAATCCAAGAAAATATATTACAAGCGCTTGAAGTACATTTTGATAAAAATCTTGAAAAAGATCTTAAAATCTGCGATCTGGTCGCATTTCTATATGAAATTAAACAAGTCTCTCCCAGCATTTTAAATCCGAAGAAACTCCAGTTAGCCACTACCATTACTCAAAAACAGCAGGATATTTTGTTTGAATATGGACAAGAAATGGGAATCAGAAAAGAAAAAATTAAGAAATTTTTAAAACTATTAGATATCTAAAAGCCTGGAAGTGTTTGGAAAAATGGGACTGTTTTTTCATTGTTTATGGAGTGGATAGACTTCAGTCGTAATGATTTTACGGGCTTTTTCAGAGTTTTGGTCCAACACAGTGCGATTACAGCAAAAGGCTCTATGTGTTGCCTTGGTTTGAAAGCTGTTTCATACTGTAAGCCTGTGGTCACATAAACGCCCTGTTGGGCGGACATCCTGCCGCAACAAATTTTATCTCATTCACCCATGACTAAAACCATGGTGCTCTACGAAGATGGATAGATCTATATCTATTTGACAAGCCATCAATTGTTCCGTTAGCCTAGAAATATAGTTTGAAATTTTGTTCTCAAATGATGTCTGCCCTTTTTGGTTTACGGACTAAGCGTCATCTTATCATCGTCGTATCGCTTTTAGTGTTGGCACTAGTCTTCCCCTCCTCTATTTTTGCGTTTAGCCGCGCAGATTATTTTGACTGGGGTCCATATTACGGACCAGATAAACAGGTCTTGGGTGTGACGTATTCAGCAGTTGAAAATTTACCACCCATCACTACACCCAAACTCATGCCCGCATTTAATACCGCTGGAGTACTTCCGGGAAATCCACTTGCTTTTTTTGATACATTTGCCGAAAATGTGCAGTTGACTTTTACGTTTGATCCGATAGCCCGCGGAAATTTACGTTTGTCTTTTGCAGATGAACGTGTATCGGAAATCAAAGCATTAGTTTCACAAGACAAACCATATCTGGCTTCGGTAACGGGTGACAATTATGAAACTCTGATGCAAGATTTAGGCAAAGACTTGCCGATTTTAGCCAAAAGCGCTGATCCAGCCGCCTTAAATCTTTTGTCTCAAGTTGAATCAAATATCGCGTCTCACAATATCGCATTCCAAGACCTCAGTTTTACATCTCCACCAAAAATGACAGAAGCGCTCAAAGATGCCCTCTCTGCAAGTGAAGACTCAATGGATGCTTTGGCTGATGCGACCGATGCTCCACCTATTTCCGATGGACTCTCGGGAAGTATTCAAACACTCAAAGAACAAGGCTTACTCACTCCTGAAGAAGCCAACAAACTCTATGCCTATGATAGCCGAAGTGAAGTCAGAAGAGAACTAAATAAATTGGTTGGCAGCGGTGAATTTCCAGCTGCAGAAGTTTTGAAAATGAATGAATCTGTTGATAAAAAGTTTCCTGAAGCTCAGGACCAGATTGCCGCCAATTACACTGTCATAGAGCTGCGCAGCTATGAAACAAGACCCCAACCCACCACAGATATTTTGAATCAAATAGATTCCTGGAAAAAAGCTGGTGCAGGAACACCTCCACCGAGTGAAATCCGGCCTTATTTGTATTATGAACGCGCCCAGGACGTGGCTAAAAATATAGATTTGACACACTTTCCTCCAGAAACATTAGCTGAAATTGCTAAACTTTACCCAGAAGCAATCGGAGAAAATTCCACGTATTCTTCACCACCGCTGGCAACTCCTCCACCCACTTTCACTCCCTCTCCTCTTCCGAGTTTAGCCCCAGGAGAATCGCCACTACCTGTGGCTACGCCTCCACCACTACCATCACCAACTCCACCATCTGTGGCACCATATCTATCAAGCGTGACTGGCCCAGTACCAGGAGATGCCACTTATTTCTTCAAGCGTTTTGGTGAAACTTTTTCTTGGGTAACTACTTTTAATACAGTTAGACGGGTTGAGCTCGAAATCCGCTTTAGTGAAGAACGGCTCCGGGAAGCGAGTCAATTAGCTCAAAACCCAGATCGGCAAAATGATTACATCGCAGCTTTGAATAATTATCAGAGTAGCTTAAACGTTGTCAGTCAATCTGTAGAAAATTTCCGCGGAGATGATGAGCAAAAAGAAGACTTGGCTCTCAAACTTGAAAGTGAAACAAGCAGACACAACGTAGTTTTGGAAAAAGGCTTTTTGCCGCCGCCTGAAAACAAAACAGAACTTATTGCCAAAATGATCGCGGCCACGGAAAACGCGCTGGATACCAGCGCCGATACTTTAGGTCGGCCGGCACTACCTGATCCGCTGGTGGACCGGATCCAAGACCTCAAAGCCCAAGGTTTGATCACAGAAGAAGAAGCAACAGGCATCACTAACGCTGATAGTCGCGCTGAAGTCCGGGGAAAAATCCGCAAACTCTCGGAGATCGGTTCTTTCCCGCCAGCTGATGCCAAAAAACTTGACGAGGCGCAAAATTTGACCAGTCCACAGGAATACAACCAATTGGTGGAAATCCGCAAAGTCGAGGAACTCCAAAGACTGCGCACCATTCAAGCAGAATTTGCCCAGACAGCCACACTTAAAGCTACCAATAATAGTAATATCGAGCGTTTAGGCTATCTTGAAAACACGATTGATCCGCTTCAAATTGATCCTGATGATCTGGAACAAAGTGAAGAATTTTTCAAAGAGTATGAAAGGTTAAAAAAGAAAGCTCGACCAATAAACAGTGGTCAATTTCCGCTTGTTTCGCCTCTTGCGACGACGACTCCTGAGGCGACCATAAAACCAGTGCCGACACCGCCCACTCCGCCGGGAGGAAACGATGCAGTTTTGACCGCCTGCCCAGTGGGAGCCGTGTTTAAGCAGTTTGAAGGCTGTGTCTGGGAAGATACGGGTAAAAGTTTGTCTGATTATGAACAATATCGTTGCAGCCGACCTGGTCAATATTGGTCATTTGCTGCCAAACAATGTGTGGATACCAATCGGCAAGGAGCCAATCCATATCCTGATGGCCAACCGGTTTGTCCGGCTGGCTACACCTGGTCCTGGTCTACCAGTGATTGTCAAGCTGGTACCGGGGGTCCCCCTCCAAGCTTTGCTCCATGGCCGAGTCCGTCTCCAGGAGATATTGAAATCGGCAGAGAGATTTGTCCTGTCGGCGCGACTTATACCCCACCCCGAGGTTGTGTCTGGGATGAAACTAATGAACCGGTGAGAAACTATCGTGAATATGAATGTGATGAACCAAATTCTTATTATTCGTTCGCGCAAAACAAATGTGTGCCTATGAACGCTGATGGAACATATAATCAAGATGAATCTCAACCAAAATGTCAAACACCAGGCAGTTACTGGAGTTGGAGTGAAGGCCAATGTGTCCCTGCGCCTACTCCGGTGCCGACTCCGACAGGAGTAGCTGAAGTGACAGTCCCACAACCCACACTGGTTAATCCTGATAGTCCATTTTATTTCCTGGACCGGGCAATTGAAGCAGTCCAAACAACTGTTGCCTTGACTCCGCAAGCCCGCGAAGAATTCAGACTGGCTATTGCTAAAGAAAGATTTGCCGAAGCCTATACCATGCTGAAAAACGACAATCCGGAGCGCTTTAAATCATCTCTGTCTGACTACACTGAGACGATGCAGCAAGTCTACAACGATCTGGGTAGTGGAAATGTGAATTTAAGTGATGAAGGCAAAAAGAAATTGGGTGAACTTCTGACTGACCAAGTGGTTGAGCAAAATGTGATATTACAACGGGCAGAGGTACTGGCTGATACGGATGCGGCCACTCCGATAAGCGCGGCGATCTCGACCACTGTCCAGGGTCTGGACCGGGCAGCAGATCTGGTCGGCGATCCCCCTATCCCCCCAGAAATTCAAGCTAAACTTGATAATCTTCCCGAAAACGTGACCCTGACTGATGAACAAAAACAGGCCCTGGAGTCTGCCGATACCCGACTGGAGGCTAGACTCGCTGTCGGCAAACTCACGGGTATGGGGATTATCGAGTCCCCTGATTTGGCTCTGTTTGATATCCGTCTGACACAAGCTGATCCGCAAGCATTTTTGGAAATTAAGCAATTGTCAGCTTTGAAAGAAACATCTCAGCTCAAAAAACAAACTGAAAAACTGACGGAAACTATCAAAGAAAATGAAAATATTACGACCAAACTCGATGAATTTCAAAAAACATATGAGCCTGGGCAGGAAATTCCAGCCGAGATCCGGCCATATATCCGCCTCACGAGGATTGAAGATGTAGCCCAAACTATCCGGCCGGATCTTATAAGAATTGAAGACTTTGGCAATCGCCGCGATATCCAGCTGGCTGTAGCGACTTTGCAACAGGAATACAAACCCACGCGGACTGATTTTGAACGGGTGGAAAATTATCGCCGCAACAATCCTGGCCGGGCACTCCCGGTAGACTTGGCTCGGATCGAAGGTCTGTCATATAGCCTGGGAGTCAGAGATACTGCCGGACCGTGTTTCTTGCCTTCCCCACCATTTGCTTCAAATACCCCCTGTCCACCACCTGGAGCACCAATTCCAGTGTATTCATACTACTCAAATAATTATCCGGGAACTCCTGGCTTTACGTCAACGTATACACCTCAACCTTATCAACCATATGTGGGTTATCCCGGAGCCTCACCGGGAAGTGGAGGTTTGACTTATGGTCAAGGTCCGCAGACTTCCAGCCCGGGCGTGTGTCCGCAAGGCTATCACTGGATGTATGATTCTGGCGGCTGGTGTATGAGTAATAGTGGTACGTATGGCTCGTCAGGTGGATATCAAACTCCGTATTCCGGAAGCGGTCCGGGATCTACACCATACTCACCCTACTATTCAGCTCCCGGAGTCCCGCCTGGCAGCGTCGGCTACCAAGGCCCTGGATCTTATAGTTCTCCGGGCAATTATACTGCTCCATATTATTATGGAGTTGCGCCGACTGGTTATAATACAAATCCACCACCCGGTACGGTACCGGGTACGGGACCACAGCCAACTGCTCCGGGCCAGTGTCCGGCTGGTTTCCACTGGATGGCGCCAACTGGCAACCAAGCTGGCTGGTGTATGGCTGATGGTGGTACTTATGTCCCAGGAAGCGGGTATACTTCTTACTACTCCTCCTACACAAGTGGCTCGTCCACCAGTAACACTCCACCTCCTGGAGGTTATAATTGCGGTGGCCAGGCTTATGATCCAGCCACTGGTCGCTGTAGTGACGGAGCTTGTCCCGGAGGCTTTAACTGGAATGGTAGCCAATGTGTCGCGAGTCCATATTCGCCAAATCTGACTCAAAGTAGTTGTGGACCTGGATATTATTGGGATGGCTCAGGCTGCATCCCGACTCCCAATTATTCAGGTAGTCCATCTTGTACCCCTCCAAGTGGCGGCTGCGGCTACAACCAGTATTGGGATACTCCTTCGTGTAGCTGTCGCAGTAGTAGTTATGGCGGCAGTTCCAGTAGCAGTTCTTATTGCACCTATCCGAGTAGCGGCTGCAGCGGATCCGGAGCTTACTTTGACTGGGGTAGCTGTAGCTGTCGGACCAATACTCCGGGTAGTTGCACTGCTCCATCCTGGGGTTGCGGCGCTGGTACCTGGAATAGTAGTACATGTAATTGCCAATATCCAACATATTCTGGCAGTGGTTCATATACTGGTTCAGGAAGTGGTACGTGTTATCCACCAAGTGGCGGCTGTGGAAGTAATAGTTGGTATGACTACTCAACTTGTTCCTGTCGCTCTTCAAGTAGTTCATCAGGTGGTACCTATTATGGTGGCTCTAGCTCTTGTCAACCACCATCCAGTGGCTGTGGCACTAATAGCTGGTATGATTATAGCTCGTGTTCATGCAAATCAAGTAGTTCTACTGGTGGAACCAGTAGCGGATCCACTGGCTCAACCAGCGGTTCTTGTCCTTCAGGTTATCACTGGATGAGTGATAATGGTGGTTGGTGCATGTCTGATAGCGGTAGTTCTTCTTCCTCTACCTCATCACCGCCCCCATCATCGTCTTCGACTACAGAACCACAGCCTACTTCTTCTACTGCTCCTCAAGAGTCATCTGCACCTCAGCAATCCACTGCTCCCCAGGAGTCAACTGCACCTCAAGAATCTACTGCTCCCCAACCCGCCTCTTCTCCTTAGAGGGTATTTGGAGTAGGTTTTTCTTCTTCATAAAATGTCGGATCTTCATTTATATGCAGGTAGGTAAAGCAGGAAATAAAACCGAAGGCCTCTAACGTTCTACAAAAGTTCTACCCAATTGTCTGGAGCGTCTTGATTCAGAAAGTAGGGTCCTTGATCCTGATACTGACACGGGTTTTGATCTCTGTCTTCTTTACTGATAACAATGTTTTCTTTATCCAATCCTGTCTCTTGATACTTAGCCAAAACCTCGTCACTCATATGATCAAAAACTGAATCCAAATCCGTAAAAGGATCCGTCCAGTTATCAATTTTTTTGGGGGTTAGGCTCATTTTGCCATAAACAATATCAAAAGAGTTGCCTCTTTTTTCCGAAAGGGCCGCGTAGCCGATCAGTTCTCCGGCCTTGACTTGACTGCCCATTTTCAAGTCCTTTCGCACGTCTATATGCTGGACACTAAAATTCCAGATCCCAAATGGCGGCAGGACTGAGAATATTTTTCTGTCGGGGGTGATCCATATTTCTCCCTCCAGATTTAACCCCGGCTCAGTCCGAAGGACTGTGACATACCCAGCATATGGAGCATAAATCTCAACAGTACTAGTTTTGTTATACTCCGGTTTTACCCAAAAGTAGTGCTTCATATTTCTTTTTGTCTCCCGCTGATCTTGAGGAACAGTGACGTGACCCACACAACTTCGGTACTTGGAGATTTTTTCAATTCTTTCTAAATTGGTAAAATTGGCCACAATCTGTGGAGGCGGAGTGTTTTTGGCAGAGACTATTGATAAAACAATCAACAATACTAAAACCGCCAATAAAATCCCAAGACCTTTGATCATTTTCATCATAACCCAAGTGTGTCAAATTTGGAAAAGGAAATCAATCTTTGTAATAAACGACGAGTTGATATATGATATTTACATATATGAGTACCATGAATGTCATCTCATTTCGGTCAAGGGACTTTGGGACTATTGAACGGTTCGTCGAGCCCTGCATTCTCCTCCTCCTTTCAAAAGCATCCGCACACGGTTATGGCTTGATGGATGGACTTGCGAAACACTGCGGTGAAAAAGTAGATATTGGCAACTTATATCGAACCTTAAGGCGAATGGAACAAGTTGGTTGGGTGACGTCGAAATGGGATAGCCAAGAAAATGAACGCGATAAAAGAGTGTACTCTATTACAAAAACCGGTCGAGCATTTTTGAAAGGCGCGGTCGCATCTTTGCAACAAACCGATGAGCTGATTCATCATTTGTTTCGTGGGTATCAAAAAGTATATCCAGAAGGGAGCGCGACATGAAACTGGGCATTATTCTTTCAACCAAAAATGAAGAGACCAACTGGAATGCGCTGCGTCTTGCAAACCTGGCTTTATCCAAAGGTGATACCGTCTCAATTTTTCTAATCAGTGAGGGCGTGGAGTATCAACTGGCAAGTTCTCCCAAATTTAACATCAAAGAACAAGTAGAAAAGTTTTTGGCATCTGATAAAGCAAAGGTTCTCGCCTGTGGCACTTGCCTGGCAATCCGTAAGCAAGAGAGTAACGAAAAATGTCCTGAAGGCAAACTTGAAGATTTTTACAATTTGGTGGCTGAAAACGATAAAGTGCTTACTTTTTGAAAGTTAAACTAACTTAAGTCATGAATATAGGACAGATGTGAAAATGAAGGGAGGTGAATTTCATGATGGGTTACGGTAGTTGGAACAATATGATGGGTAGCTGGAATGGGTTCGGTTTACTAGGATGGATACCGATGCTGCTTTTTTGGATACTTCTTGTTTTTGGTGTGGTTGCCCTTTTTCGTTATCTTGGCGGTTCAGCAAGAAACGGTGACAAAGGAAGATCACCTTTCGATATCCTCAAAGAACGTTATGCTAAAGGAGAGATTGATAAAAAGGAGTTTATCGAGATGAAAAAAGACCTCGCATAAAAAAGCTCTGTGGAATCATATCGCTCAAGAGCAAAACTCTAATATAACCACACAATTAGTTTGTACTAGGTGCCACTCCGACTTGTCCCTCGAAGCGTCTGCGAAGTGGGAAGCGGGGCTTGTCCAACAAACTCGGGAAGAAATTGAGAAAGCAAAATTTCAAGCTTTATTTATTGAAAATTTTTGTATTTAACAAACTGTTTAAGTTTGAAAGACCTTCTTTGCTTATTTTAAAATATCTGATATCAAATCCAAATAAAAATCTGATTTTTGTGGATCCCTCCAATACAAAAAAATCCTCGCTTTTGCTTCTACACTTCAACAGTCTTAATTCTTGTAGTCCGTAGAAATTATCAGCTGCAAAAACGCCATAATCCTCTACTATTTCTCCAATAGAAATTTTGTAAAATAATTTCCTAAAATTCATACTTTTAGTATACCAAATTTAGTACATTAAGTGCCGCCAATTGGCTCCGGGCGATTGAGCAAGTTTGGACTTTTTATTTTGGCTCTTTCCCTAAAAGTTTGAAATCATGCAAATCTACACGTCGATACTTTTGACTTTGACTTGCATGGCGAGTTTTTTGTTCCAATACTCGTTGTGGGTTTTCGATCCTGATATCCACTTTTTTGTAATCTACTAACTTAGTTTCTTTCCAATATCTTCCTGCATCAACGTATTTTCCCTCACAATTAATGAGTAATACCCCATTTTCCTGTTGCAATGGCCACATGTCTATTATGGCTTCTCCTTCAAAATTATAAACCCGCCAAGTTTCGGGAAATTTTGGATCTAATCTATTGGTAACTTTATAACCCCGACTTTTAAACCACTCGATCCACCAAACGGTATCTTCCAATATCGGGTGAAAGTCTATGTCGTGATGATTTCTGGTGATCTGTCCATAAAAGAAATCAATAGCTAGTCCTCCACCAATAAAATAGTCCTTTTTACTCTCTTTTGCGGCCTTAGCAATTCTCAACGCTAGGTCTTCCAATTGTCTCGTATATTTATTGACAGTCATGGGTTTTCCGCCTTTCTATAAATCGATAAAAAACCTTATTGAGCTCTAAATTAACTCTGCTCCCCCAGCCCAAGCTCGGTATACAGCTAGATTTTACGTCATATTGCTATATTTTGTCCAAAGGAGTAATACTATATTTAATCTGATATGAAGATGAAAAATGGATTAAGATTTATATCTTTACTGCTCTTACTTTCCTTTCTATTTTTAACTGTCAAATTGGATATTGCTTTCGCAGCCACAGTAGATCTTCTTCAACTCACATCAAGCGGCAACCGTGAGGATTGGCCTATGATTTACAAAAATACTGTTTATTGGTCAGATGGATTTGGAGAGATACATGGCTATGACTTCAAAACCACTCAAGAATCATTACTAGCGAAAGTTGGCGATCAACTGCCCGCAGATTTCTTTGCACCCACAGCCTATGATGGGCGGTACCTTGTATACAATACTTATACGGAAGCTCGAGGATACAACGTGCATGCATACGACATGAAACGGAAAAAAGATATAGCTATAACTGACGAAGTTGGATCAAATACCGCGACTGACTATGATGAGGATACTGTTGTCTATATCGAAGGTGGTGCGTGTGGCAAATTACATGCATATGATCTGAAACGAAGGAGAGATACATTGATTACTGAAACAGCTTGCGGGCCAGCAAAAATATCGGGAAATATAGTTGTGTGGGGGTATGCTGCACCTGGCGGAAGTAATATATACGGCTACGATCTGCGTAGGAACAGGCAATTCGATGTAGCCACAGGTGATGGGTTTCAAGAAGCACCAGATATTTATGAAAACACTGTGGTATGGATTCAATATGGCGATATTGAAGGCAGATCTGACGTATACATGAAAAATCTACGCAGAGGTACAGAAACATTACTCCACTCCTCTTCTGAATACAACATGTCTTGGCCATCAATTAGCAAAAGCTATGTCGTCTGGGGTAAAAATACTGTCCCACACGTAGCAGGAATTGAAGGAGTTGACCTTAAAACACACGAAGTTTTTGAGATCCAAGAACAAGGTCCGCATCAGAATGGAAACATGAGTCCCGTTATTCGGAAATATCGCAGCTTGGATGGCCTGGCGAACGGGTAATGGGGATATTTACGCTGCTGATATTCACCGGTAATTAGGGACGAGTTTTGAACTTATTTATATGTTGTTTCGTGTGGATTTAAGACCAAAGGATAAACATCAATCGCTACTTCTTCATATGGGTGTACTTTTTTTATTGCCCTGATAATTTTATCTAGATCATCTTTATAACAAACAGTTTCAATTCTTTCCTCTTTGACTTCTTCCATTTTACCTATCTTTCCGATTGTAGGATGCGCAGTATCAAGTGGAATAAAACGTGAAATGCCTTTAATAGAAAAGCTGCAGTATTTATAATCTCCGATTAAACCAGCGCCCGCTTTTCCCATAGCTTCTCTTACGACGTCAGCATGAGTTTCCGGAACAAAAACGACGATTTTGACAGTTTCTCTCATATTAAATCCAGATATATTAAGCGCCAACTGGCTCCCCCTCCATCGACTCAGAATAAGTCGTAAATCAAGCTAATTTTGGCCGTACTTGTCCTGAGTTTTTATCGAAGGATTATTCAAGCATTTCAGGACTTACACGACATTGGTGAACTGAAACAAAGGTGGGAAGAAATTACTTTCTTGATTTCTTAACTTTGTTGTGATCAATGGCAGCGCGGATAAGGATTTTTAATGCATTCTCCTTTATTTTATCGCCCTCATAGAGATCAATCGCTCGCCATCTATTGCCTTGGCGACCGGCGTTAAAGAGCTTGTCCGGATCCGAAAGGCTTGCGCCCTGAGAAAAGGTCAGTTTTACCTTATCCTTGTGAGCGTTGGCAACACAGATTAGTCCATCATGAGACCAACACGGACTGCCCATCCATTTCCATTCCTCGATTATCTCGGGGTCACAATCATGAATGATTTTACGAAGATTGGCAAGCATTTTGCCGCGCCAGCCGTTAAGTCCTGTAATTAATTGATCAATTTGCTCGCTCGGTTTCATAAGGAGATTATACAACTTTATTTTGAGGGTATTTTGCTTTGAGAATTAGAAGACCTAAATGCTGATACAAAGAGAAAGAGTATTTCATTATGTTAAGAGAACAACTCCCTTCCAGATGTGGATACGAAGAATATATTATTACAATGGCCTAATCCAAAGATGTGCTCCTAAAGGTAGAGGATGTTCGAACTTATTACGTAAGTTATCGGATTAATCCAAGTCCTACAATTCCGACAATGATCAGATATGCAGCGACGAAATAATTAAGAAATTTCGGGAAAATCAAAATCAATACACCGAATGCGAGTGACGCCAACGGCGTTAAGCTCGTCGTAGAAATATTCATAATATTCACCTCCCCCATTGTTATAGTTTTATCTATTTCGCAACATGCGACCAACATAAATAACAACAACTGCGCCAATTACAGCAACAATAAGACTATAAAGGTTAAATCCTGTAACACCGGATTGACCAACTAGTCCCATAAGAAAACCGCCCACAATAGCACCAATAATACCCATAATGATATCTGTCATGGTGCCTTGACTGGAATCAGTTTTCATAACCACTGATGCGATCCAACCCGCAATTGCTCCAAAAATAATCCAAAGTATAATACCCATTATATATTCACCTTCTTTCAATAAACCCTCGTATAAACGTGTCAAACAAACTATTCCGTTTGCTGTTGTTCACCAGAGAGTATTCTTAGTAATTTAACAATTCCCCAAGCCAAAACGGCGTACACAACAATTGCAACGAGCGTTGATGGCTCAAGAATTGACCTCGTTTCTACGCCTTGGGCATATCCCCTACGGAATATTCCTTCAAAAGGTAGAATAAAGATTCCGGTTAAACCGTAAATTAAACCCACAAAGGCACTTGCGATACTCGCTCCTGTCAATTTAAGAACCAGGCGAAAAGCCAAGAGTATTTCAAGCACACCAAATAGGAAATAGATTAAATATTCAACCGTCTGAGAACTGGTTGCGGTACTTTTAACCGAGGTGTTTTTGGTTGTGGTATTCACTACTGGGTTAACATTGTTACCCTGGGTGGTTACTGTTTCTTTTGATATTTCTGCCATATTTTTTTCACCCCCTTATATTTTTTACGATTAATATAAACTTTTTTCGTACCCATCTTTGCTCATTAGATTTCAAGGACCAATATCCACTTTTATGTCAGCTTTCTTAATGACCGTTTCTTTAGGCAAATAGTTAATCAAGGCGTTTTCTACAAGACTAGTCAAACTCAAATCCTCAACAACAGCTTGAGCTCTCGCCTGCTTAACAATAGATGGGTTAATAAATAGGGTTATCCGTTGTTTATCATCAGTTGTCATACTTCATATACTACAACTAATTGTAGTACTTGTATAGTAGCAACTATACTTGTATACTATTTGAGATGCTTAAACTTATCTTTTTATTAGTTGTTGGCGCAGTCTTTGTATATCTGGCCCAAAACAATTTGATGTTGGTAACGTTGCGCCTTGGAACTTATGTCATACCCGATATTCCGCTTTTTTATATCATCATCGGTTCTCTGCTCACGGGACTAGGTTTGGCCTATCTTATTTACCTAGTCAATTCAATTTTTACCGCCTTCGCCATGCACGGGAAAGATAATAAAATTAAACAAGCTAAAAGTGAGATCGTTGATTTGACCAAACAAATTCATAAGCTGGAGCTGGAAAATGAGAGACTCAAAAATAATTCTGACGAAAACGAGCCTGACGACCAGAACGCTCTGTGAAACTACTACTTGCAAAAGTCTGGAAACTGCTTAATCTTCCGAAGGGTATACAACTTTTCTTCATGCGATTTTTTCAAAGCCAATTTCTCGTAGGAGTTACCGGAGTTCTTTTTAATGAAAAAAATGAAGTGCTACTATTTAAACATACGTACCGAAAACACCCATGGGCACTTCCCGGTGGATATATGAAAGCCGGAGAGCATCCCAAAGAAACCCTTGAACGTGAAATTAAAGAAGAATCGAATCTGGTAGTGAGCGTTGACGACTCACTCAAAACGCGGACAGACAGGGAGGGAGCGCGACTGGACATATGTTATACCGGCGTATTTATTGGTGGTGAATTTGCACCAAGCCAAGAAGTGTCTGCGTATGGGTTTTTTCCACAAGACAAAATGCCTCTCCTTAGAAGTAATCAAGTTTTTTTAATAGATCAAGCACTGCAACAAAAAAGGCTAAAAGACAAACCAAAGCCAACCTAAAAACATTCCCACCAACATATCTGATTCCATGCTCCTATCGCTAATAGAAATTAGTACGTGGTTTATTTGTCCTGGGTGATATCGATGGGTTATCAAAACTTTTCAGAATCCGATCTGGAATAAACACATGAGAGAAATTGAAATAAATCTAGTTGCTTACTAAATTACATTACACTTAATTAGATCCTGTTGTACATGACCGCAAGTAGTACAAACAACTTCACCATTCATAAATATTCACCTCCTTTCCTCCCCTTTCCTAAAAGGGGAGGGATTCCCTCTCTTTTTTCAAAGAGAGGGTTAGGGTGAGTTAATATAACACCATAAAACGAATAGCTCATTTCGTAACTTGGATTAATATAATTTAGGTATGTTATGTGTCAACTGGCTCGATCCGTGGAACGATTTCCGAACCGCGAATTGGGAAGAGCTCATTCAACAACCAGAGTTCCTTTTAAATCAAACGCACAGTCTTTTACAACTCTCCGCCTAGTAGAAAATACCAGAACCTATTTTGCCAGTATAAATTCTTCGTCTTCCTCTGGTGGCTGCCAATATTTTAAATAACTATCGAACATTTCCCCACTTATTTCAAAAGAGTCTTCAGGTGGAAGCTTACTTCGGGTAACAACCCTTTCTCTCATTTTCTCAACAGGACATTCGACATAATAAAGAATTGGCTTTGCTCCTACTTCTGATACTTTCTTCTTAATATCGTCCCTTTGTGATTTAGCCCAAAAACCTTCATCTATTATCACATCTTTTCCAGCTTTCAGGATTTTAAACACAATATCCGTTGCCAGTTTAGTTATATTTTTGTCATATTTTTCAAAATTCTTATCTGAAGTTATTTTATTTCCGAAAATTTTTATTACCCATTCGTCTTTAGTTATGCGTATTGCTCCTGTTTCCTTTTCTAGTTTTCTGGCAAAAGTCGTCTTACCTGCTCCGATAAATCCGCAAATAACGTAAGCGACAGGTTGTTTTTACTCATGAAATTATTATAACAGATGGAGGAGTTAACTATTTAGACAGTTGTGAAGCTCTAAAAAAAACTTGGCTCACCGAGCCTAGACTCAGTATGCACCAAAGTTTTGATGCGATTCTAAAGACTTTTGAGAATGTAGGTTATATCGGGGAACTGCGGCAGAGGTGGTTGGAAATAAAAAAGCTTTTGAAAGAAGGACTACGGGATGATGTTCCGGCGACAATGCGCGCGATGTAATCTACTCATAAAACCACTCCCATCCGGGCTCAAACACCTCTTTTATGTTACTCTTGAGCATTTTATAAACTCCGTCTTCTTGAACGGTTTGCCAAGTGCCTTCGTAGTAATGATAATCCACCTCATTGTCCACCCAGTTTTTCGTTCCAAATTTTACAAATGCAGTATCTGCGGTATGTTCCTGCGGTCGAACGACAAAAACGTTCACATCCAGAATATCGGTAAATCTGTTTGTCCACTCCTCAAAATTGGTCTTTTGGAGGTATTCGTGGCTAAGGAGAGCAAACCCGTCCTCCATTCTTCGGGCTTTTAAGTATGTATAAAATGCCCGCACTGCCTCTTCCGGAGAAACGGATGGATCGACGTTGATTTTCGCGACGTTCTCATCGGTAAACTTGGGAATCAACGTTTTCGCTTGTGCAGCAGGTACAAATAGCGAAAGTCCCGCAAGCCCCATGGTATTGATACCGACAACTTCGCCGCATTGATCCGTTAATGGGCCGCCGCTCATGCCCTCAACAAGATTTATGGTTGTCTGCACAAAAGCTGATTGTTGCTTCTTTGACTGCCGAAGCGCAACAAAATCCCCCCGTACGATCGTAGGATCTCCTTTTAATTCAGTTCCAAGCGCATATCCCACGGCCAGCATCGGTTCATCGTTATACGCGATAAACTCGTCGGGAAGGTATAAAGGAGCGGTCATTGTGGCCCCGACGCTGATAACCGCCAAATCCATCGTCTTGTCCCCGACAATTTTTTCAGCAGAAATAAACTTGCCGTCCGGCAAGATGATTTTGGGGCTCGGTTCGCCGTCAATGACATGAAAGCTGGTGATAATCCGGTTTGGAGTGATATAAAAACCGGTTCCCTCTGATTGACCACCGACAACACGCACGACCGCTTGTTCAACCCGTTGTTTGGCCCCAAAGGCACAGAAAAACTTACCGATGTACCCGTATTGTTTGGTTAAATAATCAACAATCACAAAAAGAGAAGCGACAAGATACAAAGATACTCCAATTATAAAAATTGATTTGAGAAGGTTTTTTAAACTTTTGAACGGAAAAACAACGCAGTCAATTATTAAACCAAAGAAGGCAAGTATTAGCTTGAATACGAAAATAACTAAGTAATACAGCGTGTATGTTAGGAATTTGATTGGAAACAGATATATGGGAAAGAGAAGTTTTTTAAAATATGTTTTTAAACGAGTTGTTGCAAGTGTCCAATTTGACTTAATCTTTGTTGCTAAAACATTAAAGTAATCCATATTTAGACTTTTTCCTCAAAAGCCCTTGCAACACTTGGGCTGTTAGCTGTCAACCTTTTTACTGTAAGTTCTGATGCTTTGTTGTTAGCTAGTCTCAAGTTGTTATCTGATTTGAGCAAATTTTCTTTAACCTTGTTGAGATGATCAATAGTCTTATCGATTTCTTCAATTGCTTTAGTAAATTGATCAGCAGCCAAGTTATAATTTCTAGCAAAAGCATCCTTAAATTCATTCATATTGGCTTCAAAATTGGTTACATCGATATTTTGATTTTTAAGATTTTGAATAGTTAGTCGCAATTCTTGAGATTTCAAATTACCCTGACGTAAAAACGCAATTATAGTAATAAAATGTTGAGGTCTTATGGCAAACATGCATGGATAATCAGGCACTGTAACAATATCGTCATAATATTCGTTCTCTTTTTCCAATAAGCTGACAAGTACTGCATATTCGCAATTTTTTTCTCGTCGATCTTTATCTAATTCCTTGAAAAAGTCTTTATTTTTATGTTTAGTAGATGTTTCATCATCCTCATTTTTCATCTCGAACATAATGATTAAAATTTCATTACCGTCATCGTCATGTTCTCGATAGATATAGTCTCCTTTGGACCCCGAAGTTGAAAGTTGATTATCTTTACCGAATTGAGCCTTGGGAAAGGCAAACGGGCGAAGCCTATTAAACTCGTTTTTGCAGTGAACCTCTAATGATTCACCAATCATCTTAGTACTCATTCTAGATCGCATTTCTTTTAGCGAGACTAAAGCAGTTTCGCTCGCTTTAAGTTGATCCTGGTATTTTTGCTCACTTAGTTCCTTTTGATGTTTAATCTCTTGAATTTCAGCTTCTTTTTCAGTTAATTTTTGCTGATAACCATCTTCCAGAGACTTTTTCTCTTCTAAGGCCTTAATTTTTGCATCCGATTCAACTTGTTTAGCAATGTTTTCGACTTTAGTGTTTAGATTGGTAATCTCCTGATCTTTCTTTGCAAGCGCTTCTTTCGCTCTATTAATAATGTCTTTTTCTTTGAGTTGAGCCTCAAGACTCTTCTCTTTTTCGATATTGCGCTTTGCTGCCTCTATCTGTGCAATAAACTCATCAGTTTTAATTGATTTGACTAGGATATCAATTGTAGTTTTATCTATATCTGTCTCGTGTATCGATTTTAGATCGATTATGTCACCTTTTTGGGCATCTTCTAATAGTTCTAGTGTGTTTTCGTCCTGGATTGTTACTTTAATTTTTTTCATAATTATTCGAATGTTTTATTTTCGTTTCTTTCTTTCTCAGAATTGTGTTTTTAATGTCGGACTGAATATTATTCATAAATCTATTTTCTTTAAATAATTTTCAATATCTTCTTTGCGATACCGCCTATCCCCAATGTCTCGTCTTGTACCAATCCTTATTGCCTTTAAATGTCCTTCCCGGTCCCATCGCCTCAATGTTTGCTGGCTTAACTCTTCACCAAAGTGCGCCTTATAAAGCACCTTGAATTTAACCAGTTGTTTATCAGTTATCACTGTCATAAGTATTTACGCAGCTGTAATGCTGTCAAAAGGCAGACTTTGGATTAGTGTCTCAATCTGGCTATCCTCTATCTGCTTGGAGTAATAAATCTGGCCCATTTCCTGCTCTTTTTCGGTCGCAATTACCTTCCAGTTGGTTTGAATGCTGGCTTTAGTGATGGGTCGGCGAATCTCCTTCTGCCTGACGTACGAGACGATCTCATCCAGATCCAACTTGTACTTTTCCAAAAGTAAGTAGATATCATAGAAATCGCGGTAACGAGCCCGATCACTCATAGCTCGGATTTTCTCCGCGCATATTTCCTTAATATCCATGACGGCAACCGTTATATCTACGCCCCAAACGTTATGGTAGACCATGATTTGAGGGGGTAGCAGGACACTTTGCAAGAAGTCAATTTCTACTTTGAGTGAGTTTGGCTGAAACAGTGGCCCAGTATATTGGAGTTTCTCGATTTTAATGGTGGCCTGCGAAAGATAGTCTTTTTTAATGCTCAAATAATCGATGCCGTCAAAGATTTTCCGCACTTCTTCAAGGGGCAACGGTGTCCTGTTTGAGGAAAAATCCAAGTCTTCAGAAAAACGGCACTGGTCCAGATAACAGTGATGCAAAGCGGTGCCGCCCTTGAAAATAAGGGCTTTACCAGTCAAAGAAGCCGCAATAATCTGCATTACCAGAGCTAGGAAATAATCCTTTTCGGCAATATGCAAGGGATAGCGCAAACTTTTGCGATTAATGATTTCGAGTTGTTGTCGGGTAAGCATAGGGATTATTTAACTGACTGATATTTATCAAAATAGGCATCGTAATAGAGTCGCCATTTGGCGTTAAACTTAGCATCGTGAGACAACATCAAGTGAGTACCCTTTAATTTAACTTGATTATAAAGATCACCAGAATCAATCCCTAAGAGGTCAAACAGAAAACCAAATGTCTTAATGGTAGTCAAAGACATCTTGCCCAGGTACTCTGTCATTTTTTGTAGGTCAAGTGAGTCTTTATACAAAGAAAGCTTTTCCACCACTAAATCAACGGTATATTTACTTTTATGGAACTGAATCATGTCAATTAAGGCCTTTTCGGCAGTGGCTACACGAACGGTCTTATTATCAATAATTACCTTTTCCCAACCAAAAAACCACTTCTCCAGAACTTTTACAAAGCTGTACTCGACTGATTGCAGTTGAACCGTCTTATATTGAACTCGAGAAATAGAAATGGTCTTGTTGGTAAGCTGGTCAAACATACCGTGGTAGGCCAGAGCCGACTCAAAAGAGACATAAGAATCCTTAACCAGAAGATTGGCTACTACAGAGGGCGAGAGAGACAAAAACCCACGATTACTCAAGTCGGAGATGGCATATAAGCCGCGCTTTACCCGAATTAGCCACCCATTGCGGGTGAGCCTAGTTACAACGTTTTTAGCCACTTGTTGATCCCATACATCCTTTCCCTGGGCATAGATCTGCTCAGAAGTAACTATTTGACCATACTTGACGATCAAATCCTCAAGGAGAGCACTTTGTTGGGTAGACAGGATTGTTTGTTTCATATAGCGTAAGTAACCGTTTATAATGACTATCTACCTATAGATTAAACAATTCCAGTGGGGTTGTCAAGAACAAAGGGCACCGCCCTTTATGAAGCGACATTACCTGAGGTTTTTCTTCGAAGAAGAATAGTCGTAAAGAACCGAAAAATCCATAAGGTCGTACCGACTCCCATATTCAAAATACTCAAAAATAGGCACGAAATTATAATAAGACAATCTGGGCTCCCCAAGCCTAAGCTTGATATTCAGCTAGATTTTACGCCAGTCACACAGACTTTTACGGCAGTAGTATAATGCTTTTATGACTTACCAAGTTAATTAAATAGAAGAAAATATGAATATTAATCCAACAATAGAAACAATTAATCCTACGATTAGTAATTGCTTTCCTGCTCTTTCTGCCGCCTCACCTGTTAAAACTTCTTTTCTGTTTATCGGCATTAATTTCATCCTCTTTTCCTTCATGGCCCTATAACCAGGAAGGCTTATGAATAACCCGCTTAATAATGTTCCAATTGAAAGTATCATGTGTTTAGATTATATCTACTGGTTAGATTGAAAATAAACTGCAAGGCTGGCTAATAGAATATTAAGACTTCGATTGTAATAGACAGTGAGGTAAATCTGATATCTTTAGAACATGTTATAATTTTTTTATGAGCTCAACAGTGATCGTAGCAATATTTGCACGCCATTCCCATAGACAAGCCTTAAAGCTTGGTTCTCATTTTATCTCCTTAGGTAAAACAGAACCAGACAAAACAGTATCCGAGAAAAACATTGTTGATTATATAAATTCAGAAAAATTAGGATATATGCGTATTTTTTCTACATGGAAAAGGCTTTCATTCATAAAATCGACACAAGAAAGACTTTACTATTTTGATGCACTAATGTTTGAGGGTTTTAACAAAAGACGTGAAGACTCTGCGAAACGGGTTATGATTATTTGTGGTTTAGCTTTAATTGTTATCTTTACTTCACTTATTCTATCCTATTTCTTTCTTTCTAAATAAAATGCACCTTAATTCAAGTTATGTTAGATCCCTCTCTTTATTAAGCTACCCCAGGCTTATGTCAGTACTACCTCTAGGATTTCTTCCACCTCGGAAGAGTTGGTAACATATCGTTAACCATTTGTTCCGCCTCCGGTTTTGTCTTACCCATAAATTTCATAGCAGCGCCGATACTACCTTCTTTGACCTGTTCATATTTGGATAAATCCCCTGTTTCTTGATTCTGACAGTAAATACAGTAATGATCAGCAAATTTCGAAGTGGAATTTGCATCCAGCGGCATACCACAACTGTCACATTTTTTCATACTCGCCACCTCCTTTCCAATTTGTTCGAAATAATACCTATTAAAATCCCGCCAACCATGCCAATACCTAAAATAGGTGCGTAGGCTTTAGTAATGATGGCATCTGGCAAACTGATAAGTAACCCTACCACCAATCCCCTAAACCAAGAAGGAGTCGGAAGACTGGTATTTGGAATCAAAAAACCAATAGCAAAACGGCCAAAGAAGGCTCCAGTCATGGCTACGGCTTTATCCGGCATATTAAGTGGGATCATCAAAAGTACATCCAGCAAACCAAAGACAAGACCAAAAAGCAACCCAAGTTTTATTTTCATGTTCTTTATTCCGTATTGTAAACGCAATAAATATCAAAAAGAAATAATTAATTTTAAACCACGAACTCCTGCCAATTAGTTTGATTGATTAATGTTGCAGTGGCGGCTGGATAACCGATCGCCCAAGAGTTTGGAAGTTTAACGATTTTTTTACCATATTTGAATTCAAAACCATGCAGTTTACCTGCTGTTTCTTCTATTAAATCCATCTCCGCTCCGCTTGATAAGCGCCAAAAATAAACAGAAAAGATTTTTTGTTCATACTGCAATTTTTTCATCCGCTCAACAATCAAAAAATTCTCCCACAATTTTCCCGCATCATCACGGCTGTTAAGTGAATTCAAATTTCCAATAATGGCGTTTCTCACTCCGGTGTCATGAAAGTAGATTTTGTCCATTTTGGTTACTTCTTTGCGTAAATTTCTGCTGAATCCTGACAATCTGAAAATAATAAAAGATTTTTCCAACAAATCGATGTATCTATCCACTGTTGCTTTATTTAGCTCTAAAGAATTACCCAATTCGCTTATAGAGACTTGATTTCCAATTTGAAAAGCCAACAATTTTAATAGGTCGCGAATTTTTGAAGAGTTTCTTATGTCGCCGAATTCGAGCAAATCTTTGTAAAGATAGGTGTCAACTAAATTTTGTAAATATTTATGTTTAGCCAGAGCGCCGTCTAAAGAAAAAATTTCCGGATATGACCCGTAAATCAACCTCTCTTCTACTTGCGTTTCCATTTCATAAGGAGTGCGCGTCACTCGCAGTTCTCCTTGAGAAATAGGAAATAATCTGTAGCTGTAGATTCTTCCCGTAAGTGGTTCACTGATTTTGCTTGCTAAGTCAAGAGAAGATGATCCTGTAACAATCACTTTTAATTTCGGAAAATTATCCAAAATAATTTTTAAATTTAATCCGATTTCCGGTATACGTTGCGCCTCATCTATAAAGATAGCCTCATAACCGGAAACCAGCAGAGAAAGTTTCGATAATTCCCTACTGGTCAGTAGTTCCCACCATGCTCCTCTTTGGTCTCCATTTAAAATCAAAGTTTTTAATTGGAATTCACTAAGTAAATCATTAACAAGCGTAGTCTTTCCAACCTGTCTGGGGCCATAAATCACTAATCCTTTATTTGCTTCCATCAACTCGTTTCTAAGAATAGAAAGCAGGCTCCGTTTTATTTTCATAACCATATATTATCAAAGATTGTTCAAATTGTCAACTGTAATAGAGCTAATTCAGACAGTATACTAGCGGAAATTAAGCAATTAAGGCTATGTTTTAAGCTGAACTTGGTAACTAAGTCCCATCTGGCTTCCCACAGTGAAAACTATTGTATAATTCTAGCTCAATTCAGAGAGGAGATAGAAAAAGTTAAACCTTCTTTTGTTTGAATTTTTTTGTATTTATCTAATATCTTTCCAGTTATCAAGGTAATTATCCAGTTCTACTTCTTTTAATTTATATTTACCATCCTTTTTGTCGATATAAATTAAATAATTACTCTCTTCTTCCTTTGCAAAACCTTGTTTTATCCATTGATTTACGATGTGATAAGGGATAATTAAGAAGTCTCTTTTATTATCAGATAGTAAAACAAATATATAATAAACATTCCCTGAACCAGTTTTTTCAAATGAACTTTTTGTGAGTTTTATTGCTCTGCTGTCACTTAAATCCTTATGTTTTACTTGGAAGTAAAAGGTCTTATTGTTCTTTACCGCAAGAATATCTAATCCTACATCAACTGGTATATTTGCTGCTTGAAATTCATGATACAGTAATTCTGCTAGCACATGGAGTTCTGCCGCTTCTCCCCAATATCTATTTTTTGGTAGTACTTCTTCGCCTTCTTCAAAATCCCCTCCAGACGTACGTGATTTATATATTCTCGCTTTACTATCCTTCATACCTGCAAATTCTTTAGCTTTTATCAATCCGCCGAATCTTGATTTATAAATTGACCAGATAATTTTTCTCTCTGAATACTTTTTATAGAGTTGGTTGTCATGTTGAATTTCCCAGACAGTAGGAGGATAACCCAATTTAGCTTGTAAATCCTTTAAATAATCTAAAAGCTTTTCATCGCTAATACCCATACTCGATGCTAAGTAAGAAGAAGGCAAACCTGCTTCGTGCAAAGCCTTTTTAATCGTTTTAAAATGAAAATACATATAGTGACTCAATTTGGGAACCGAACGAAGATCTTTCAAAGTGATGTATTTCTTAGATCCCAATTGAGAAGCAAGTTTTTTAAGATTATCTATTACCTCTTGTTTTTTCATATCTACATCGCTAAAAAGGTCGACTTTGCATTAATATATTTTTTGGTATATTAAGTACCACTTGGCTCCCCCGGGAGGATTCGAACCTCCAACCTTCTTCTTAACAGGAAGCCGCTCTGCCGTTGAGCTACAGGGGAAAGTATTTAATTGTTAATTGATAATTTCGAATTGATAATTAAAAAGTTGATCTCAATTTTTATTTCGGAGCTTTTTAACGCTCGATCTTAGTATTTTAACAAGTTCCTCTATTTCTGCAAGCAGTGAAGCCATTTTAGCCTCTGGAATCAACTTGGCTGCGGTGATTAGCCTTAACCAATAGTCAGTTTCCCGAGCCTCTTTTAGAGCAATATTCATACAGTGAGTAAAATCAGCTTTAGAAGCTGCGTCTTGAGCTTCGGCAATATTTGCCCCAATTGAAGTACCACTCCGCATGATCTGCTGGCTAATAGCAAATCCGGCAGAATTTTTCGGTAAGAAGACTATCATTTTGATGATTCGCAAGCTAAATTGAAAAACTCGTTTCTGAATAGGTTGAAATGCACTCATGTCTCAATTATCAACTATCAATTATCCATTATCAATTCGTTTCCCTCTTGCAAAGAAACAAACAAACCCCTTACTATTAATTCATGAACCTTGCCCAGAAGCTCCTGCTTGGGGCTGCACTTGTTTTCGGCGGCGCATACTTATATTTTAGCGTCCTTCCCTATCATTTCTCGCCGCAATATCAACCAACTAAAGAAGATCTAGAGCTAGGAGGTGTCTACGATAAAAGCAAAGAACACGGCACCTGGCACGGACAAAATACACTTTCCTACTACATACCCGAGCCGCGAAAACTGGCCCAAGTTTTGGGGGATACAAATGGCGCAGCCAAACGCATCGAAGTAGATCTGACCAATCAACACGTCTATGCCTTTGAGGGTGACAAGAAAGTATTTGATTTCCTGATTTCTTCCGGCAAATGGGGCCTGACTCCTACTGGTACATTTACCATTCAATATAAAACGCGGTCACAGCTCATGAAAGGCGGCACTCAAGCTTTGGGGACTTATTATTATCTACCCAATGTCCCTTATGTCCAATTCTTTGGCAATTCGGAAATTCCCTGGTCCAAGGGCTTTAGTTTCCACGGCACCTATTGGCACAACAATTTTGGCCACCCCATGAGTCACGGCTGTATAAATATGCGGATTGAGGACGCGGAGAAATTGTATTATTGGGCAACTCCCGAGCTAAATGGCAAAGCCTCTATAAAAGCTACTTCTGAAAACCCCGGCACCCCAGTCATCATCTACGGAATAACACCTGCTTCGTAAAAGTAGAAAAAGTAGAAGAAGTATCACGAGTATCAAAAGTAGCACGAGTATCACGAGAAAAGAAATGGATAAAACTCAAAAAAGCTATCATAAACTTATTATTTGGCAGAAATTTAAAGAACTGCTGATTATCACTTACCAACTTACTGAAAAACTTCCCAAATCTGAAGATTTTGGTCTAAAATCGCAAATGAGAAGAGCTATGGTATCGGTAATTTCCAATTTTGTAGAAGGCTATTTAAAAAGAAGCGTCAAAGAGAAACTGCATTTTATGGAAATATCGGAAACTTCTCTTTTGGAACTTGAGGCACAAAGTGAGATCTGCTTGATACTTAATTATTGGCCTGAAGATGAGTACTTACATTTTGATAAAAAACGCTCAGAGGCAGGTTATTTCCTTTATCGCTACAAAAGTAAGCTTCAATAAGCTTGTGCTACCCGTGGTACCCGTGCTACTCGTACTCCCTTTACTCCAAATAATCTTTTAGCTTCTTGCTTCTGCTTGGGTGGCGAAGTTTCCGAAGCGCTTTGGCCTCAATTTGACGGATACGTTCGCGGGTGACATTAAACTCCCGACCCACCTCTTCAAGAGTCCGGGGCCGGCCATTTTCCAATCCAAAACGTAAGATCAACACCCGTTTCTCGCGGTCAGTTAAAGTATTTAACACTTCCTCCATGTGTTCTTTAAGCAGTTGCCGGCTGGTCGCATCATATGGCGAAGGCGCAGTCGTATCCTGAATAAAATCTCCCAAATGTGAGTCTTCTTCATCCCCTACCGGTGTCTCAAGGGAGGTCGGTTCCTGGGAGACTTTGATGATTTCGCGGATTTTGGATACATCCACTTCCAAGACTTTGGCCACTTCTTCCGGCGTGGGTTCCCGACCCAATTCCTGCATCAATTTCCTTGAGGCCCGGATAAACCGGTTAATCGTCTCCACCATGTGTACCGGAATCCGGATCGTTCGGGCTTGGTCAGCTATAGCGCGGGTAATTGCCTGTCTGATCCACCACGTCGCATATGTCGAAAATTTGTAGCCTTTGCGCCAGTCATATTTTTCTACCGCCCGAATCAACCCTTGGTTGCCTTCCTGAATCAAATCTAAAAGACTCATTCCCCGACCAATGTATTTTTTGGCAATTGAAACGACTAACCGCAAATTCGACTCGATCAGCTTCTTTTTGGCCTTCATGTCATTTTTCTCATACCGCTTGGCCAAATCAATTTCCTGGGCAAAAGTCAGAAGCGGCACTCGGCCGATTTCCTTAAGATACATCCTGACCGGATCAGACACGGCCGCGTGGTCGATTTTGGCCAAGACCTCAAGCTCTTTTTCCAAATCCGCGACACTTTTGGATAGTTCCGTCTCTTCTTCCTGACTGGTAGTCTCAAACACGTCAACTCCGAGCTTGAGGAGTTTATCGTAGAGCTCATCCACTTCTTTGAGATGATGTTCTGGTTTAGGAAACACCGCCAGGATATCATCCTGGGTGATAAACCCATTTTCCTTGCCTTCTTTTAGTAAATCTTTGACGCTAGTTAGGAGTTTGGCTTTAACCATAAGGCTAAATCTTTTAACAAACCTATTATATCAGGATAAGCGCTTCAAAGCAGTAGTAGCAGTATTTAGTTGGGTATTTAACTCTTTCAAACTCGCTTCATCGCTCCGCTTCTCGGCTGCAGTAACTTCAGTCGCGAGTCCGGAGATTTTCCTTCTCAAACTATCCTGTTTTAGAAGGCTGGTGGTACGCCTAATTTCCTGTTCCCAGTATTTACCCGCCCCCGCTTGGGCTAAGTCAATGAGATACACCCGATCCAAAGTCGGCATGAGTTCCGGCGGCAAACCCCGGGCCAGTTCATTGACATCCAGTTTTTCGTGTGCGGACAGATAATCGATCAGGCTCATAAAAATCCGGCGGATGACTCCGTCTGTCAGGTCGCTGGGATCAATCTGTTCGGACACCAGATTTAAGGCCGCTGGCGGATCGGCAGCTTGGATAACCAAAGCCAAAATCATTTCTTCTATGAGTTCGGTATGAGTTCTGGGTGTGGGAGCTACCGCTAAGGTTTTTTTAGTAAACCCAAGCTGCGGTTTGATATTTTTTAAAGCCTCGCTTACCTTTTCCTCGTTGATTTCCAACTTGGTAGCCAAAAGCTTGACGTAATGGGCTTGGACTATAGGATTTACTATTTTACTTAGCTGGGGCAAAACTTCATCGCTCACCTTTTTTTTGGCAAATGCCTCACTAGTACCAAAACGGGCGATAGCCGAAGTCAAAATAAAATCATAAAACGGCACCGCGGCCGCTACCGCCTTTTGCCAAAGATGCGCATTTTCCCGAGCCGCCTCATCCGGATCTTTACCACTTGGGATATCCACGACCCGGATCTCAAGGCCCGCCTGGTCGGCTAGTTCAATCCCCCTGCGGCTCGCGGCATCACCGGCCACGTCTTTATCCAAAGCTAAAACCAGCCGCTCCGCGAAGCGTTTGATCAAACGGATTTGGGCCTCAGTCAAAGCCGATCCCTTAATGGCTACCACATTGGTCACTCCGGCTTGATATGAGGAAATCAGATCAAATTCACCCTCGACGACTACAGCTATCCCGGATTTGCGGATATGGTCTTTGGTGATACTTAAACCATAGAGTTGATCTCCTTTGACGTAAAGCGGGGTTTCCGGACTGTTGATATATTTGGCAGTGTCGGCTTTTGCCACGAGCAACCGGCCGGAAAAGGCCACAGTGTTGCCCCGCTGATTTTTCAGGGAAAATATGATCCGGTCGCGAAACCGATCAAACCAGCCCGATCGACCGCGCAGACTCAAACCCGATACTTCCAGTTCCTGGGGAGTAAACCCCTTTTTGCGCAAAAACTTGCCTAGATTATCCCAAGCCTGGGGCGCAAACCCCAAGCTGAAGGTTTTGATGAGGGCATCAGTCATCCCTCGTTCCTTTAGGTATCGCCTGGCCCGCTCGCCTACCGCATGTTTTGTGAGTAAGTAATGATAAAATTCGTTAGCCAAAGCATGTAGTTCCAATAAGCGTTCTTTGAGGCGCACTTCACGACTGCTGTCGCTTCTTTTGACTAGCTTTATGCCGGCCCGGTCGGCGAGAATTTTGAGGGCCTCCGGAAATTCCAGATGCTCTAGTTCCATCAAAAACGTGAAACAATCCCCACCCTTTCCACAGCCAAAACAATGCCAGATAGCCCGTTCCGGCGAGACCACAAATGAAGGCGTTTTTTCCTGATGAAACGGACATAAACCTTTGAAATTGCGGCCGGCTTTTTTCAAAGGCACGGTTTCACTGATCAAGTCAACGATAGAAGTCCGTTCCCGGATTTGATTTAGTTCATCCATAAGCAGCCAAAGTTATCCCGATATTAACTCATGATGTCTACCCCAATATAGCGCTATTTAGACCATGAGTCATCCGTGGGGCTCCATTCTAGTTCACTAGAAAACAATTCACAAGGAAGCCTTTGGAGACGGCTGCGGTTTGAATGCCGGGTTTTTGTGAAGAATCAGGACTTTAAACGCCGGATCGCCATTGGCGAAGTTAATAGTTTTAATTAGCTCTGTCAACATCACGTTTTGCGGTAGCGGCGCCTTTTCTTTGAAATTACCATCAGCCACAAGTAAAGTTTTATCCGGCAAGTCAAAAACTACATTGCGGACATCGCCTACAAAATGCCATTTTGCGATCCGTTTGACTTCTACCCAGTTTTCCCGACCCACCGGCCGTTCAACATCTACCCCCAGTTGATACTCACGCGGATCGGGCTGCATGTAAAACAAATAGTAAATATAGAGTTGGTCAAACCCTAAGCCCGACGGAGCTACCACGATATAGTCATAATCTTTTTCGACTGTTTTTAAATAACTATATAGATCGCGGAATCCAAAAAAAGAATTGGCTCCTTGAGCCCAAGGCAGGTAGCTCGTATAGTCAACCAAAAATCTGAAGACAAACAAGGCGCAAATCAGGCCGATACCTGCCTGAACCCAAATCTGTTTTCGCTGATTTGCCAAATGCACTAGTCCAATGCCACCGATGATTTGCGGCAAAGGTAAAAAAGTAAACATCCGCCAGATATGACCGTCAGCGGCTAAACTGCTGGGCACAGCATAAAGGAAAAACCAGGCTCCAAGAAGCGGAGTAAAAAGTTGCTTCCGGATCATCACTATGAGTCCCAAAGCGATCAGGACAAATTCAAACGGGTACAAAAATCCCCAACCCGCCGGCATCCCAGATAGTCCCAGTTGCGATCCGGAAACAAAAAAAATGGTAGTCGAATAATGGTTTATCAGGTTGTGGCTAAACTCAATTACCCGGTCGGTATATTTATTGTAAATAGCCGTGCACAAGGTTTTAGGATAAATAGCAGTGCAGGCTTGCCGATGCTCGTTGATGCGGTTGACAAAACCGATTTGGGAAACTGACGTTGCCTGACTAAAACGCGTAGTCAAATTTGGCTGTAAGATATAGGGCAACATAAATACGAGCTGGATGAGATAAAATCCTATTAACCAAGTTCTCCTGTCTCTCACCCATAAATCTTTTCGGTAAATCCACCCTAAACTCATAAGAAATAGCCAAGTAAAGACTATATAATTAAAATACGTGTAAAAGGTCAGGGCAAACAGCACTCCCGAAACGATTAACCATCGCGGATGGGTTTTAAATTTTAAAAATGCCAGTAGCCCGCCTAAAAAAAGTGGCACTCCCCAATTGACATCCACGCCGTACCTCCCCACCGCTATATGCCAGGGAGAAATCGCTAGCAGCAAAGCGGCCGCGAGTGCAAAACTATCGCGTTTAAATAAATGTTTGACTAATAGATAAGTCAAGTAAACAGCCAGTACACCAGCTAGGGCTGCTGGCAACCTGACGCTAAATTCGCTTAAGCCAAAAAGCGCGACCGCCGGTACCATCAAGTAGCTACCCAACGCCAGTTTGTACCCGCCGGTTTCGCGGAAGATGATAGGTAGTAAAACTCCCCATTCGTCCCGGCCGGTTTTGAGAAGTGAGTATGCATTCCAACCACTACTCACTTCTTCCGGAATAAAGCCTGAGGGGATCCGGCCCAAGTTATATAACCGGACTGCTGCGGCCACTGCCAGAATCAAAATCAGCCACCAAGTGCGGGTTTTAAAACGAAACATATTCTTATAAATACAGCTCTTTAAAGAGTAACCAGATAAATTTGATACCGGTGATTGTCTGCAATTTGGATTTGCCCCAGCCCCTGGCTTTTTCGCGACTCGGGATCTCGAGCAGTTTATGACCCTGTTTTAAACACTTGGCTACCAGTTCTTGCTCAATCGCAAAATCATCCGCAGTTAAGTGCATCTTGAGCGCCGTGGATCTTTTCACTGCCCGAAAGCTATACAAAATATCGCTAAGTTGTGTGTGGAAGCGGCGGTTGACTAAATAAGCCAGAAAGTCGGCCCCGGCGCTCCGCAAAATCCCGGCAAAATTCATGTTAAGATCAAATGAGCCGCCAGTACGCCGTGAGCCAATCACCACATCTGCTTGGCCATCCATTATAGGGGCGGCAAAACGGGGAATATCAGTGGCTTCATGCGATCCGTCAGCATCAAAAAGGACTACGGTTTCATTTGTAGCGGCCGCGATCCCCAAGCGTACTGCATCTCCCCGACCCAACCCATGATCCAGCAGATATTTTACTTTTTCTCTTTTGGCGATCTGTTGAGTCGCATCCAGTGAATGGCCATCTACCACAATGATTTCGCTTCCGTATTTTTTGACCGAACGAATGATCTTTTCTAAACCGGCACCCTCATTTTTGGTCGGTATCACGATGCTAATTGGTAATTGAAATTTCTTCATGCTTTGATTTGGCTCATTATAACAAATTTGATTCACAAAAAACGTGCTATAATCTGCAAATCATGAGTTGGCGACCAACCAAACAAATCGGTGTGGGTGATGTCCAAATTTCGCCTTTAGCCCGTAAATACGTAAATCTGGTTCTGGACTCCAAACGCATCACTTATGGTAAGTTTATCGCCCGATTTGAACGCGAAATTGCCCGCTTGCACCAGGTCAAATACGCCATTTTTTGTAACAGTGGCACCAGTGCCCTTCAGGTGAGTCTGCATGCCCTAAAAAAACTCCACGGCTGGCAAGACGGAGACGAAGTGATCGTACCGGCTCTGACCTTTGTCGCCACCGTAAATATTGTGTTGCAAAACCATCTCAAACCTATATTTGTGGATGTGGAACCGGACTATTTTATGCTCGATCCTCAGCGGATTGCCGCCAAAATCACGCGTAAAACCCGAGCGCTTATCCCAGTCCATATCGGCGGCCAACCGGCAGACATGGCCCCAATCATGAAACTAGCTAAGAAACATGATTTAAAAATCATTGAAGATGCCTGCGAAACCATGTTTGCCAAATACCGTGGCGCTCCGGTTGGTTCATTTGGTGATTATGCCTGTTTTTCGACCTATGCCGCCCATACCCTGGTCACTGGCGTAGGCGGGTTTATTTGTACCAACAGTTCGACCCTGGCTGTCAAAGCCAAAAGTCTGGTGAACCACGGCCGGGACGGAATTTATCTCGCAATTGATGATGACCGGGTCGCAAGTCAGCAGCAACTTTTTCAAATCGTTGACCGCCGCTTTAAGTTCACGGATATAGGTTACAGTTACCGCGCAACTGAATTTGAAGGAGCTTTGGGGTTGGCCCAAATCCGCAACTGGCAAAAAATAGTGACAGCCCGCCAGCAAAATGCGGCTTACTTGACCGCCGGCCTTAGGGATTTAAGTCAATACTTAGAGCTGCCGAAAGTGCGGCCAGGCGCAGATCACATTTTTATGTTTTATCCCCTGGTAGTTAAAAACCGCGAGGTCAGACGTCAACAACTGACCTTTTTCCTGGAAAAAAATCTCATCGAAACCAGATATTTGTTGCCGCTTTTAAGTCAACCTATATACCGGGAGCTGTTTGGTGATATTGAAGGTAAATATCCGGTGGCCCAAAACATCGGCACTCACGGATTTTACATCGGTTGCCACCCGGGCTTAAGCAAACGCGAATTGGACTATGTGGTTTTCAAATTTCATGAATACTTCCGCCAACAGAAACTAGAATAAAGTGTAGATGAATGGGGCTACAACCGAACTCTGGGCAAAGATCAATAACAATCCTAGTAAAAGCAAAGCTGCCACAATCGGCACCAACCACCACATTTTTTCCTTAGCCAAAAAACTAAAAAGCTCTTTGACTATCCCAAGTCTTTGGCTAATACTGGTTAAAAACTTCGGCATAGTATAAATCCTTGAAAGATAAAGTTTCCTTCTTGGTTTTTCACTCTATTGCACCGTGATCTGTAACTTTGTATCTAGTGCCCGAGCGACTCGGGAAAGAAGCGACAGAGAAGGTTTGGAGTTCATGCTTTCCAGGCGCGAAATGACCGCTTGACCGGTACCTACTTTTTTCGCTAATTCCTTTTGCGTCAACTTTTGTCTAATCCGAGCTGCCATGATTTGTTTGGCGATTTGAAATTCAGGCTCCAAACTTTGGTATTCACTACGATATTTTGGATCTTTCATCCAGCCAGTATGTAACTCTTTGTGGGCATAAAACTTTTTTTGCATATTAACCTACTTCTTCTTTAATTCGTTTGATTGCTAAATCTAAATCTTTTTTAGGCGTTTTCTGTGTTTTTTTATAAATTGCGTGGACTACATATCCAGTATTGCCTTTTATTGTCAAAAACAGCCTGACATCTCCTGGTCGTAACTCCCAAACCCGACTCGCAATTTTTTTCAAATATTTTACGGGTAACGCATTTCCGTATAACACAAAAATTTCATAAAACCTATCTATTCGGGCGCGTCTGGGTCTATCAAGAGTGTCAATAAATTTCTTGACTGCTCTGTGTGTCAAAACCTGATATCTGACCATAATAATATGATAAATTTATCATATTGTCAATTACTGGCGGAGAGGGTGGGATTTGAACCCACGGTAACCTTGCGGCCACACGCGCTCTCCAAGCGCGCGCACTAGACCACTATGCGACCTCTCCTGTATTCGAAATTATACCTTAATTTCGGCTCCTGACAAATTCCAAATGCTATAATCAAATCCATGTCTTCTGCAACCATTGCTCTGATAGCGCTTTTGGGCGCCACATTTTTTTGGAGTACGGCCAATGTCGTAGGAAAAATTTTACTGCAAACTTTTGCTCCGTTTACTTTGGCATTCCTGCGGTTTTTTCTGGCTACGATCGTGATTCTGCCTTTTTTTCTGAAACAAAAACCCGTCTCCTTTAAAAAACTCATCAGGGAAGTTTTGCCTATCTCCCTATTCTCTACCGGAAACATCATGCTTTTTTATCTGGGTCTGACAAGAACGACAGCCAATGCTTCAGCAGTGATTTATACCGCAACACCACTTATCGTAGCCGTGTTATCCAAAATTTTGTTGCACGAGAGATTGAATTTTAAAAAAACTCTGGGGATTGGATTGGGTTTTGTGGGAGCGCTCACGATCGTACTTTTACCTGTATTAACCACTGGCGAGAGCTTTAGCAGCGGCGATTTTGGGGGAAATCTATTAGTGCTTCTGGCTGCATTTTCTTGGGCTCTGTATACTATCGGTTCGCAGCGACTGGCCAAGCGTTATTCTCCGCTCACTATCAGCACGGTCTCAATTGTAGTTTCCGCGTTGGTATTTTTGCTGCTGACTTGGTTCTTTGAGCAACTTCCCACTTCCGCTCAAGTATTTGTCCCGAAGCAATTTGGACTACTCTTACATCTAGCCATCCTCGTGACTGTAGCGACCTATTTACTGTACCAATGGGCTATTTTGCATTCCTCGGCTACCACTGTCTCTTTATCCAATTATTTACAACCGGTATTTGCAGTCTTTTTGGGCATCCTCATCCTGGGTGAAAAACTGACCTGGGGATTTATTATCGGCAGCGTTTTGGTATTTACCGGAGTTTTTCTGACTTCTGGAGCCCAGGTTTTACGCGAGTTAAGTAAATTATGGCGCCACCTCAAATGAAGCTGCCTCTACCTGCGCCAGCACGTTTTCTTTACTCCTACCCGTACTTTGCACTAAATACAACCCGCTGGCACTTGTTTTACCTGGATCAAATCCCAAACTGATTTGCGTATTTTTGACTACACCCAAAACCTTAAATTTCAACGTCGCGATCTTGGTCTCAGCTGAAGTCTTCACTGTTGATTGGCCAATCTCCGGCCGGGAATACAATCTAAAAATAGCTTTACCGGCGGTTTTTATTTCACTACTGACAGTTTGAAAAATATTTTCTTTAGTTATTGGCGCATCAGCTAAAGCCAGAACTTCGGGATCAAAAATGATTTCTAAATCTGCTTCCAGCGCTTCTTTGCCATCGGTATGCAAATACACGCCTACTGCTGCTGTCTCACCAGGCAAATATCTAAGTCTGTCACTCACCAAGCGCAAATAAGGTACGGTCAGATCTGCTGGCGGCGGTAGGATTTGGGTAAGCGGAGTCGGACTCGGAGTCAAAGGTGAAGCCTTGATCCCTACCCCACGCATGTTCGATAATGCCATCACACTGGCACCCACACCCAACACCAAGACCAACATCGTGACGATGCGCCACACCGACCATTCTCGTTTTACAACCAACTGTGGCATGTCCGTTTCTTCCATAACTAAAACTACGTAGTAGTTTCTGATTTTAGCACTGCTTCAACTACTATCCGCTCTCCCCGAGTCTGCGTTTGGGTATCCCAGACGCCGCTAGTGGTCACTAGAATCAAATTTTTCCCCGACTTAGTTTGCAACAATTGATCACTCGGAAACTGATCAAAAGGCAATGAAGAAATCTGCGTTACCACAAATTTAAGTTTGCCGGTATCAGTCGTGACTTCAATTTCATCCCCGGTTTGTAGTTTATCTAAATCAGCAAATATTCCGGAGTTCCCAGTTGCCGTATCATAATCACCGTTAATCAAAGCGTTTCCGGCTCCTCCCGGCACCGGACCAAATTTATACCAACCTAAATTGGCGGCATCTTGGGGCGTATCGAGGTTGTTGGTTTGGGTCAGTCCTACCGGTTCAACTTGTGTGTCCAGGTTTAATTTCGCGATTTTTAAGCGTAGATGAATTTCTGCCAAATCAACTGGCGGTTTAGATGAAGTTTCTGGTGGTGTTTTTGAGGCAACCGACGTCAATGGCGTCAGGATTTTTGCTGCCAAATAAGATCGGTAGTTGATCAATAGATATGCAGCCAAAAAAGTCAGACCGAACGATACTCCAAATATGAGCAGGCTGCGGATTTTCATACACTTGGTTTAAGATGTACATCAACAGGTAACCTTTAGTCAAGCGCAAGGAAAAAATGCGCTCTCGACGGGAGTCGAACCCATATCACAGCCTTCGGAGGGCCGTGTTCTATCCATTAAACTACGAGAGCAAAATTAGGTAGATCAACTTTTATATACTAAACCTGCTATAAAACCCATACAAAACATTCCTAAAACAGCTAAAATTGGCATTAACCCGTAGCTCCACATAGCCCAAATGGCTGATATAATGAGTACCCCGGAAAATACAAACCAAGGGCTTTTGTTGTTATATTTTCTCATAAAAACAGAAGTCACCTCCTTTTGTAGAAAAAGTTGCTGTGAGGGCGACCTGTCTGCCGGCAGGCAGGGATTCGAACTGAGCGGAGGCGAGAGGATTTGAACCTCTGTGAGCCTTTCGGCCCAATAGTTTTCGAGACTATCTCCTTAAACCACTCGGACACGCCTCCCCACTCCTCATCCTCTCTGGGCGCGCCCGGTGAGAGTCGAACTCACAATCTCAGCCTTCGCAGGGCCGCGCTCAATCCAATTAAGCTACGGGCGCATCCCTTTATTTTACTACGGAAGGCGGTTCTTGACTAGGAAGTACGTTCTAAGGGAATTTTTCGGGAGAGCCAAGACGAGGTTCGGTCAAGAAAGGTGATTTCCGGTTTTTCCCGAAAAGGTATTTTGTTTGCAAATAGTTTTTTGATTTGGTCCGGAGAGACGCTATTTAGAAGCAGTTGTAAATGACTGGGAAATCCCAGAAACATCCGGATAACCAGTAGCGACTGGCCATTCTTTTCATCAAACCAAAACTCCTGCATTTCTTCCCATTTATGAAAGTGGTCGCCGGTCTCAATCCCCAAACTGGTAATTTTATTTTTGATTGTTTCCGGAGGAACTGTAGATAGAACATAAATCACAAAGTAAGTCGCTAAAATCACCCCAATCAATAAAAACTCGCCAATGAATAAAAGAATGATCACTACCAAGAATACCAACGCCGTGGCAGTACGATAAAATTCGTGGCTGTGTTTTTGAAACGGACGTGACGGCGCCTCCCATTCCAACAGCATTGTTTTGTCCGTCGGCACTTGAGGCTTATCTTGCGTATCTATGACCATGACTTATTTATACACCAGAGATAAATAAGTTACAAGCTGAAATAGTAGCGGAGAGGGCGAGATTCGAACTCGCGAAGCCTTGCAGCTCGGCGGTTTAGTAAACCGCTACCATCAACCACTCGGTCACCCCTCCAAGTCGTTACCCAATAATTATATCATCAGAAAACATATTTCGTTTTAGAGTTGACGAAAACAGTTATAAAGGTTAACATCGGGTACAATGCTTAGCTGATATGAAAAATAGATATAAGTTGCCAGCTGGTATACAAAGAAAGTATCTAATCGAAGTTGAATCAAAAAGTCGGTCAAAACCATACTTAATAGCAAAATACTTACACATTAACCCTCGAAGCTATCGTGATTGGAAAAGAGAAAAATTTTCACTTACAACAGCTGCTGTAAATATCCTTGAAAAGAAATTCCAAACTTATTTACCGTATTCAAAGTCAAAAGCTTTAGACACCTGGAAAACACACAAAAGTCGCATGGCAAGGAAAGGAGGTATTGCTTTAACAAAAAAGTATGGCGGACCAGGAACACCAGAAGGTAGAAGTAAAGGTGGAAAACATGCAATGGCTTTATTAAGAAAAAGAGGTATTATCGCTCCTGCAAAGCCATTCTATCATCCTAATAGATATTCAGAAAACCTTGCAGAATTTGTGGGAATATTACTTGGAGATGGTCATATTGGTAAAAAACAATGGTCAATAACCCTCAACTCACTAGCCGATAAGAAATATGCTCTCTATGTGAAGAGGTTAATCATAAGTTTGTTTCATTTTCAACCCAGCATTCACAATCGCAAGGACTATCATGTGAATGTCATATTGGGCAGCGGGATAAAATCAATACAATATTTTCAAAAGATTGGATTACTGATTGGAAATAAAGTAAAACAGCAAGTTGATGTGCCTGAATGGATAAAGTTTAACCCACTGTTTTGCATAGCTTGTCTTAGAGGTTTAGTAGATACAGACGGCGGTATATTTAAACATTCATATACTGTTAATAGTAAAAGATATTCTTATATAAAATTGTGCTTTGTAAATCGTTCAATTCCCCTACTCAACTTTGCATATAAAACATTGACAGATTCTGGATTTCACCCGAAGCAAATCATGCAAGTAGCAAATAAACGGGTCTGGCTATACAATCAATCAGAGGTTAAAGACTACTTAAAAATAGTAGGAACCCGCAATCACAGATTATTGAAAAACCTGGAGGAGTCCGATAGCTGGTCAATTCGGGAGGTTTGCTAAACCTCTGAGCCGCAAGGCTCACGCGGGTTCAAATCCCGCCTCCTCCGCTTGTAATAATAAGTTCGATCTCTCGGGGTAGAAAAACACATTTAGCACAGTAATTATGTCACCATCTCCAGAAACCATCAAAGAAGTCTATGTGAAAAAATATAGAGAAGGGTATCAATTACCAGATGACCGAATAATGCGAATTACGAAATGTTACGTTCAAAATGATAGCACTTTAAAAGTTTGATACGCCAATAGTGTATAGATGTAATGGGCGAGCATTCCCGTGACCGATCTGGGAAGACTGATGGCCATTTTGA
>Ga0209210_1000074_pt1 | contig 126138 bp, 116 predicted proteins | sample RifGroA1_FD_183991 | JGI IMG/M metagenome (GOLD analysis project Ga0209210, IMG submission 183991) | Contaminated groundwater microbial communities from Rifle, Colorado, USA - Rifle Groundwater A1 (SPAdes) (version 2) | ecosystem: Environmental > Aquatic > Deep subsurface > Groundwater >... | reverse complement strand
AAATAAGTCTTTGTACATTAAACTAGCTAAAGAAACACCCAGAGGACTTTTGGAAGCAGCGAAAAATTTTGTAAAAGATGCGTATCAGGTGAAATCCAAACCCAAGCTGTTCATGTGGAAGTTGCAGCAATTAAAAAAGGAAATTAAAGCTAGGAAAGCACAAAGCACTAAATCCTAAATTATAAACAGTTTGGAATTTGTAGTTTAGAATTTAGTTATTGTTTAGGAATTAGATATTAGGATTTTGGATTTGAAAATGGAATCATTTTCTCTACAGGGAAACTGGATTGATTTTTTAATACTTCTGATCCTGGCTTATTTTGTCAGCGAGGCCTGGAGAATTGGATTTTGGGTAATACTGGCTGATTTTCTTGGCTTTCTTTTATCTTTACTTATAGGGCTTTGGGGGTACTCATACGTTGCCGACATACTAAGATCAAATTTCTCTCTGCCTCATTCTGTCTCAAATGCTTTGGGGTTTTTATTTACGGCAGGAATTTCAGAGGCAATTATTGGCTTTGTTTTCAGTAGTCTCATTAGAAAAATTCCATATAAATTCTGGAAAAAGCCATGGAGTAATATTGCCGCGACATTTCCTGCTTTGGGGCAGGGGGTTATTCTTGTCTCTTTTATTCTGACCCTCATCGTCGGACTCCCTCTTTCTTCAAAGCTGAAAAGTGACGTCACCGGCTCACGGATTGGAGGTACTTTGGTTCGAGAAACAAGCGGTCTTGAGGCAAAAATTAACGAAATCTTCGGAGGATTGGTTGAAGATTCTCTAACTTATCTTACGGTCAGACCCGGTTCAACAACCATCGTACCTCTTGAAACCGAGACTCAGGAATTAGTGGTTGATGAAGCGGCTGAAACCGAACTTTTTCGATTAGTGAATGAGGAAAGGAGAAAAAGAGGTGTTGACGAACTTAGTCTAAGAAGCGAAGTGGTTCCTGTTGCCCGAGCTCATGCAAAAGATATGTGGGAAAGGCAATATTTTGGCCACGTCTCGCGGGATGGAGAAGACGTGGGAGTTAGGTTAGACAAGGCGGGGATTTCGTATACGCTTGCTGGAGAAAATTTGGCGCTTGCTCCGACTTTACAGACAGCCCATAACGGCCTCATGAATTCAGAAGGCCATCGCCACAACATCTTAGATCCGGAATTTAAGAGATTGGGAATCGGAGTAATCGATAACGGAATTTACGGTAAAATCTTTGTACAAGTTTTTACCGACTAAAAAGGAATGATAAAACAAAATTCTAATTTTTTTGAGAAAGTTTATATTTTAGTTAAAAGGATTCCTGAAGGAAAAGTTATGACATATGGCCAGATTGCGGACATCTTGGGTACAAAAGATGCAAGAAAAGTCGGCTGGTCCTTGCATGGAAATCAAGATCCCAAAGTTCCGTGTCATAGAGTGGTGAACAAGGAGGGGAAAGTGGCTCTTAATTATTCTATGGGAGATTGGAGAGAGCAAAAAAGAAAACTTTTGGAAGAAGGAGTTGCCTTTATTGATGAAATGTATGTAGATTTGAAAAAGTATCTGTGGCAAATGAGGTGATTTTTTTAAATCTTAATACACTTTAGTTCTTCATTCTTTGCTCGTCCAAAGAATGAAGCAAGAAAAGACGCCCTAGTGTTTTTGTGAGTTGCTTATTATCTCGTTCATAAATGCAAAAAGCTTACCTCAAAACACTTTGAGGGGCGAGTTTTTGCAACACATTGAATTCACTTGACAATTGCAAATCAAAAAACACACGGGATATGAAGAGAAATTAATAAGTTGCAAATATTAACTAAAAAGTGCAACAATAGATCTATAAAATAAATTCGTATCAGTCGTTAATATGAAAAAGGATCTTCTTATACACTTCGTCTACATGATTGCGCTTTTTGTGCTTATAAGTTTATATAAAGACTGGATAAGACTTCCTTATTTGCCATTTTGGTTCGGCGGAATATTGGGAACACTTTTGCCCGACATAGATCATCTTATTTATATTTATGTCATAAAGCCGGGTGAGGCGACAAGCCAAAAAGTTGCCGATATGCTATCCAAAAGGCAAGCTTTAAAAAGCTGGGATCTTTTGGCAACGACAAGAGGCGAGAGAAAGGAACTGATTTTCCACTCTGGCTATTTCCAGCTTGTTTTTATTATTTTTGCTCTTTTGATAGTAACATCATCAGGCTCGTTATTAGGCAGGGGATTGGTTTTGGCATTTATGCTCCACCTTCTAATTGATCAGATTATCGATCTGATGGAGGGTGGAAATTTTGACGCATGGTTTGAGAAACTTCCATTCAGTTTGGATTTTAAACAAAAGCGTTGGTATTTAGTCGGGAATGGAGCTGTTCTTCTTGCTTTTGGATTCTTGTTATAGTCAAAATATTTTGACACTTTTCTTTTTAACTTTCCTTTAGTAGACTACTTTCTTATGGAAGAGGAAAAACTGACTAAAAGGCAGAGAAGGGAATTAGCCAGGCAAGAGAAAAGGGAAGAAAGGGAGAAACAAGCAAATTTTTCTAAAATCAAAAAGCTTTTACTTCTTTTTATCCCGCTTTTTCTTTTGATTTACGTCGGTTATAAAAGTTACAATTTCCTAAAAGAACCAACCCCCGATGTATTATCAGAAGTCATCGAAGTTGCCGATACTGATTGGGTAAAGGGAAGATACCAGGCGGCGGTTATTCTTATTGAGTATGGGGATTTCCAGTGTCCGGCTTGTGCTGATTACTACCCAATCGTAAAAAGACTTTCTGAAGAATTTCCAGAGAATTTGAAGGTAGTTTATCGACACTATCCATTGATTGCTATTCATAATAAAGCATACGATGCCTCTCGTGCGTCAGAAGCTGCGGGACGTCAGGGTAAATTCTGGGAGATGCACGACTTTTTGTACGAAAAGCAAGTCGATTGGGCAAACGCTGGTAATAACAAGGATTTATTTATTGAGTACGCAAAGCAGTTGGAGTTGGACGAAGAAAAGTTCAAAAGCGACTTTGATTCAAAAGAAATTGAGGATAAAATAAATAACGATTTGGCCTCTGGCAACTCTCTTGGCGTAAATGCAACTCCGACATTTTTCTTAAATGGCAGCAAGGTTCAGCCGAGGGGTTATGAGGAATTCAAAAAGTTGGTGGAAGACCAGATTAAAGGATATACACTAGAATGACCCCACAGGTTGTTATTCGGTTTTTGGCGCTTCTTACTCTTTTTTCGAATATACTTCTTATGGCTTTGGCTATCCTTTTTGCACTCAGGAACTTGAAAATATTATCAGGATATTGGGATAAGATAGAAAAATTATTAAATAAATTAGCTTTAAAATTAGCGTTTTTGGTTTCTCTTGCCGCGACTTCGGGGAGTCTTTTTTTATCGGAGATTGCACACTTTGAACCTTGCAAGTTTTGTTGGTTTCAGAGGATTTTTATGTATCCATTAGTATTTATACTGGGGGTAGCAATTTACAAAAAACTGAAAGATGCTTGGCTTTATGTTTTACCATTGTCAATAATCGGAGGATTTATAGCAATTTACCATTATTTTTTGCAGGTTAATCCCGAAGCTTTGGCTCCTTGCTCGGCAACAGGTTTTTCGGTTTCCTGCAGCGAGCGCTTTTTTACTTATTTTGGTTACATTACAATACCTTGGATGGCTTTTTCGGCGTTTATTCTAATTTCTTTGTTTATGCTTCTTGAAAGAAGTAAGAGTAACAGTAAGAGTAAGAGTTAGGAGGATAAGTTTAGTTAAAATCCTTCTTCGACACAATTCCGTTTTCAATTTCAATTAGGATCCCGCAGGCAGGAAAGTCATCAAAGTCATTTCTGGCTGCTTTGCCTTTTGTAATGAGCGCAACAAGGGCTGCAATAGGCCAACCGTGAGAGCAGATGGCTATGCGTTGAAAGTTTTTAGTCTTTATCTGATCCAGGAAATCTTTGACCCTGTCGATTACCCCATTAAAGGTTTCTTTACCGTAATTTATCATTTCTTCGCCAATTCGAGCGTCTTTTATAAATTTCATTTTTGTAATTTTTTCGATAATTTCTGCGGTTTGAGTACATCTTTTAAAAGGGGAAGTGTAGTATGCATCAATATCTTCCCCGGCTAAATATTTTGCCAGCCTTTCTGTTACCGGAATTCCTTCCGGAATTATTTCAGCTGACTCAACACTCTCCCCGTAATGAATATCGAATTTAGAGAAATACGTTTCCGCATGCCGAAAAATATAAAATTTCATACTTATAAAGACTATTGGAAAGGACGTAAAGAATCAATAAGGTAGAGTTTGCTATAATATCAAGGTAATTTGGAGGGTTGGCCGAGCGGTTTATGGCGCAGGTTTTGAAAACCTGTGGGCGCAAGTCCTCAGAGGTTCGAATCCTCTACCCTCCGCTCTATTTACTCTTTGCAACAGTCGATTGCCTTTTGGACTAAAGAACCGAGTTTGGAGAAGACGGAAGTGGACTTTTAACCTTGTGATATACTACGAATATGGCAATAAAGAGAATTTTTCAGAATATCACGCTTGATCCAAAAGTTCGTTTTGGAAAACCAGTGATTGAAGGAACAAGAGTTCCGGTAGACCTTATTGTTGGAAAGGTCGGGGGAGGAATGACTATTGAAGAAGTAATGGAAGAATACGGTCTTACTAAAGGACAGGTTCTTAATGCATTAAGATACGCCGCAAAAGTAGTCGCCAATGAAGAAATTGCTCTTGCATGAAGGTTGTAATCGATGAAGATTTACCCCGTTTGCTTGCTGATGTTCTTATCTCTTTAGGGTTTGATGTAGTTGATATAAGAGATACTAAACTTCGTGGTAAATCCGATGACCTAGTTTTCTCGTTTGCTCAAAGAGATAAGGCCATTCTTTTTTCCGGAGATCTTGGTTTTTCGAATATTTTGAGATTTCCCTTAGGAACTCATTATGGAATTGTCATATTAAGATTCCCGAATGAATTGCCAGTTTCTCAAATTAATAAAGAAATGAAGAGGCTTTTAAGGAAACTTAAAACCTCCGACTACAAAGGTAACTTGATAATAATATCTCCTGGTAAGATTAGAATTAGAAGAGTACAAAGAAACTAAAGAATAAGCAAAAGATCTTGCGAAGAAGTTAAGTAGCCTTTATAAATATTTCTCGACTGTTATAATTTCAACATGAAGTTCAAGATAAGACTTGCTACGTTAGGTGACATTGAAAAAATAGTCAAGATTTATTCGGAGTGGGGAAAATTTAAGGGAATTTTGCCTGATTGTCTAACAATTGGGGACTCTTATGATGATTTAATCAAATTTTTCGACGGCACTAACGATAGCAGAAGATATCTTTTAGCAGAAAATGAGGGTAATGAGGCAATTGGAGTTTGCTATATAGATTTGATCTTTTTAGGCTATAACAATATAAGGTTGGGCGATATGATGGTAAAAGAAAAATATCGGAAAATGGGAGTTGGTGGAGCATTGGTTGATAAGGTTATAGATTACGCAAAAGAAAATAATGTTAATAAAATTTGGCTTTGGACACAGGAAGAGTTAAAAGATGCTATTCGGTTGTACGAGAAGAAAGAGTTTGTCTTTGAAGGACGTCAGAAAAATCAATTTTGCAACAAAGACACACTTCTTTATGGATTAGTTGCAGAAAGCTAATTTTTACTTTTACTCTCTACAGCAGTCTATAGCCTTCTGAACAAGTGCGCCGAGTTTGGAGAAGACAGAGGACGAACCTTTTTCTTCACTTTTCTCGTCTACAAATTTAACTTCACCATCGCTCCTTTGTTTTACGTCTTTCGTGCTAACTACTCCTAAATTCAAGCCCCAAAAAAGAGAATAAAGTTTGTAGGATTTGTCAAAAAGGTTCCAGGCTTTGTCTTTATCACCCTTTTTAAGCTCCTTTGTTCCGACTTCCATTATTCTCATTGAAGCCGCCAATAAGTGCTTACTGATACACCAAACTTCTCCCTCGTAATCTTTGATAATCTCTTTAAGAAGTTCGGTTCGCATACGGCGAACTTCATCAAGTAAATCCATATATTTTCTATCTTTGGTTTTTTGGGAGGTGAAGAAGAGATGCTCTTCAATCGAGATTAGATTCATTACTCCGATTGAGAGATCTTCGCCGGAAGAAAGGTCGAGTTCTTTTTGTTTGGTAACTTCTTCAACTCTTTGTAATAGTGATTTAACGTCCTTTATTTTATTCATAATTTATTTTACTTCTTTGTTCGCGCAAAGATTTATAGTCCATTTCTTGCTCGTCCAAGAAATGGACGAAAGAAAGACGGCCTATGAAAATTTGGGTTTTCCAAGTCTCGTTCATGCTATGTTTGCAAGACTCAAGCTCGCAGAACTCGGTCTGCGAGATTTTAGACAGGTTGCAAACTTTTAAATATATTTACTCAACTTGTTCAAAATCAAATTTTCAGCGGCAATGTTTTGCAAAACAAAAAACACATGAGTTTTATGGAACTAAGAAATGTAAAGTTACACTTGCAATTATAGCAAATTTCGAGATGCCAAGTTCAGTTTACTTGAATTTGGATGAATCGAACTTTGATATGTCAACCTCCCATATTGGAAAGCACATACATAAGTAAAAGGGAGGTTGTCATAAGTGTTAGAATGGGAAAAACAACCTTTTCATACACGAAAAGTTGCTTACCCTTTTTTTCGCGGACTTTTTGGTCGGCCCACTTTCCGATCATAAACGCGATTGACCCCGCGAAAGTCCCAAACAATATTTTGTCTATTCCCCAGAGTGTATTATTTGAGCGGCCAATATATTTGCCATACCAAAGAGGAAGAAAAGTAAGGGCATACATTGAAGCGGTGGTTAGTAGTTGGTAGTTAGTAGTAAGTGGTTTTTTTCTTTTTTTACCTATCCAATCAATGAACCAAAAGGACATGGAAAGAATGAGACCACCAATCCAAACAGAAGTGACCGCATCATCTATTCCCAATGCCCGGGAAATTCCTAGGCCGGCTCCGACTGCAATGGTACAAACCGGACAGACGGCATAAACCGTCTTAGTGATTAGTGATTGGTGAATAGTGATTAGTGATATTAAGATAATTATCTGCTTTAATCTGCTTTTCATCTGCTTAAATCAAGGCTTCAATAAGTTGCAAAGGTCATTAAAAAAATTTATGCAATTAAATCAGTTCAAAATTCTAACGACTCAAGATACCCAATTATCGGTTCGTCTCCAATGATGCATTGTCCTTGGGGGGTAACTATAAGGGGGACTCCAATTTGGTCTTGAGATATTCCACAAGTATTTGCTCTTGATAAAAGAAGTCTGGAAGTTTCGCTGGTCGTACCAACTTCGTATTTTTGGAAATCGAATTGATCTTTTTTCTCCCAGTTCTCCATAAACTCATTTACCTTGGCGCAATGAGGGCATGTTTCAGACCAATAGTATTCATGGGTAGTAATTGGAGTTGATTTTGAAGGACCTTCTTTTTTAACTTCATTTAAAAAAAGACCGCCGATAACAACAAGGATTGCGACAAGTATGACAAAAAATAGGAAGTTTTTCATTTACTGATTTTGAATTAATTGGTAACCGCTTTTCTCGATAACATCCTTTACTTTTTTCTCCTTTTCTTTGTCGCCGTTTAATTCGACTTCCAGAGTTTCTTTGGCATAGTTACATCTTGCCGATATTCCCGCATCTTCCAGGTCAAGCTCGATTAGCTTTGCACAAGCATCGCAATCCATACCATTGATTTTATAAGTTTTCTTAGTCATATAAGTCTCATACGTCCTATAAGTCATATTATCTCAAACCACCCAGTATACATTCCCATGCTGCAGGTATAAGTTAGTCTCCCGCGCCTTGTTGGCGTGAATTCGACGCTTTGACTTCCGGTTTCAGGTAAAATTTTTGTGATGTTATATTCGGGGATGGTAAATGCTCGGGAACAGCCCTTTGTGTTTTGGGTAACGAGCGAGAGAGCGACAGGAACGCCGACTTTTAGGCTTTGTGCACTTGAATGATATCCGTTACTGGATACCGTGATTTCAACCTCTTGTTGACCTTGGGAATTGATTCCAGCGACTTGTGCAGAAATACCTGAAGGCTCAAGTTTACCAGTTAGTGCCGCGAAATAGTTCTGAAAAGTATGAGGTGAACCCCTCAGAATTTGGCCGGTGTTTACAGATATCAATGCGAGAATTAAGATGGCCCCCGCAGCGAGATATTTGAGAGACCTTCTTTGTAATAGTTGAGTTGAGGCAAGTCCCAGTCCGAAAAACACAGGCGATGTTCCCAGTATAAATGCACCCAAAGTAAGACTTCCTAATAGTGCATCCCCAGAAGTTATTGCTAAAAGCATCATTGCCTGGGTCACGCCGCAGGGGATGAGAACGGTTAGAAAACCAAGAGTTGAGGAAGCAAAAAAGCCTTCATTTTTAGTTTTTGAACGAAGTATTTTGAAAATTACTTTTGGCGGAGCAATGGTGAAGTGTCTAAAGACGGGATGGAGATTCAAAAGTTTGCCAACCGTAAGAAGCATGACAATTCCTGCCAAAATTTGCATATAGCCTTGCAGTCTTGGAGAAATAAAGAGTGAAGATCCGAGAAGGCCCAAAAGTGCTCCGAGAATTGAGTAAGCGATAAATTTACTAACTAAAAACGTGGAGATTGCGATTTTTTCGTTACCTTCTTTTTGACTGGCAAGTGAACTTGCCAAAAGGCCTCCCTGAACAGCAAAACAAGATATTCCTCCGGTAGTTAACCCTGTTATAAATGCAAGCCAGACTTGGTTCATACGATTTAAGTATTTTACTATAGATTCAAGAAAACCGTAAACACCTATTTACGGATGAATTGAATTTAGAGCCAACATTTTCCCTTAGAGGCAAAAAAGCCGCCAAGTCTACGGGGCAAGCAAGAAGTGCTACTTGACAATTTTCGCATTAATAGTAATCTTTTATATATCCCCCCGTGGGGGATGTAGAAAAATATTATGAATACAAAGTTGTACTCAAGGGAGCCTGAAAAAAGCAAAATTCTTCACAGATTAAAGATTGCTCAGGGTCATTTGGATAAAGTAGTGAAAATGGTGGAAGATGATTCTTATTGCATCGAGGTTATTCATCAGTCCCAGGCAATTCAATCTGCTCTAAAAAAAGTTGATGAAGCGGTTCTTCACAACCACCTTCAATGCTGTGTTTTAGATAAGGTGAGAGAGGGAGTAGCGGATGACAAGAAGTTGATAGCAGAAGTTATGAATGTCTTCCAAAAGTCAGAAAATTAATGGCAAAAGACTTAAAAATTTTAACCGTAGCGTTGGTTTTTACTCTATTACTAATTGTCGGTTTTGCTTTTTGGCAAGGTAAACCACAAGAGGAGAGTCCGGAAGCGATCGTTGCGGGTGATGTTGTAGGAGTCGATATAAATCCGATTAGCCACGACCTTGGTGATGTGCCGATAAATGGTGGGGTAGTAACGAAGGAATACGAAGTCAAAAATTCTACGGACGTTGTTCTCAAGTTGAAAAAACTTGCAACGAGTTGTATGTGTACTACTGCTTCTTTTGAGGTAGGAGAGACAAAAACGAAGTTTTTTGGAATGGAAGGACACGGAGATAAAAATCCGCCTGTAAATATCGAGATAGGACCCGGTCTAAGCGGAAAAGTAGTAGCTCGGTTTGATCCTGCAGCTCACGGACCTCAAGGCGTGGGGCCTTTTGACAGAAGCATTTTTCTTACTTTCAGCGATCCGGCGGGAGTGAAGGAATTGAAGTTTAATGGGGTAGTCGTTAAATGAGAAAGATAATCATTATAACTTTTATAAACGTTATAAGTGTTATATTTTTTGGATTTCCGAAGGAAATCCAAGCGCATTGTCCTCTTTGTGTTGCGGGAGCAGCGGCAGGAATAACTTTGACTCGGTGGGTTGGGGTTGACGATTCGATAACAGGAATCTGGATTGGCGCATTTTTAGGCGCCGCTACCTTTTGGCTATTGAGGTCATTGGGCCAAAGAAATAAGGTCTTTTTCAACCGTTTTATCGGAGCCACAGTTTATATTTTGATTTTTATCATTACCCTTTGGTCTTTTTACAAATTTAAACTAATTATAAGGATGGACAGCATACTCGGCTTTGATAAACTGACTTTTGGCATGATTCTGGGGAGCGCAGTTTTTTACTTAGTTGACCTAATTAATATTGTTCTAAAAAGGAAAAATGGTAAATCCCTTTTCCCATACCAATCGATGGTTTTTAGTTTGAGTTCGATTATTATTACAAGTGTAGGAGTTTATGTTCTTATAAACTATTTTATCTAAAGCTAGTATCTTAAAAAAATATGAGTAGAAAAAAGAAAAAAAATAAAGATTTACTGAAATTTGGTGCCCTTGTTTTACTAATAATCTTTGGTTTCTTGCTAGGGACAAATAGAGAAAAGTTGACGAGAGGTTTGTTTTCAGGGAGAGTGCTCGTCTCCGAAGAAGTTTCAGCGAAGGAGTTGAAAAAACTTCTGGAGAATAAAAACTTCACTTTCATTAATGTTCACACACCATATGAAGGAGAGATTGAAAAAACCGACATTTTTATTGACTACGATATGATTATGGCGGGCAAGGATAAATTGCCAAAAGATAAAAACGCCGAAATTATCCTTTACTGCAAGAGTGGCCGCATGAGCGCCGATGCTCTCACGACTTTTAAAAATTTAGGTTATAAAAACGTTCGTCATCTTAAGGGGGGAATGGATTCTTGGAAGGATGAAGGGTTCGGGCTTCTTGACTTGTCAAATCTTCCTAATCAAGTCTTGCCAGAAGAAGGTTTTGAACTGCCGATTTCTTGGGGTGATATAGGACCAAAACTCGTTTCCTTGGGCGTTATTGAAAGTGGTAAGTTTGAAAAGGCTGTAGAAATGACAGACGCGCAGAAAGAAATTCTTCTAAAAGGCTCAAGCGTCGCTATTAAAATTGACTCGGCCAGTTCTCAATTTGTAGTTGATATGCTCTGGGCCTTTGGTCTTGCTCAAAAATCAAAGGTTTATGATGAGGGTCCGATGGGTAAGGAGTATGCTAAAGACGTTGGAAATTTTGCTTCAACTGGAGGGTGGAGTTTGGCAAAGGGTGATGCTGTTACCTATCTTAACAAATATGATTTAATACCGCTTACGCGGCAACAGCAGGATAAAGTTGCTGAGATTTCAAAATACGTTTTTAGGCCATGCTGCGGGAATCCTACTTGGTTTCCAGACTGTAATCACGGAATGGCGGCACTGGCCGCAATTGAACTCATGGTCTATCAGGGAATTCCTGAGACGGAAATTTACAAAAACGTTCTCAAGTTAAATTCTTTTTGGTTCCCAAGTCATTATTTAACTCTTGGAACATATTTTGCACGGCAAGGAATAAGCTGGGATAAAATTGACGCGCGCCTTGCTTTGAGCGAAGAATATTCTTCAGGACAAGCGGCCGGTAAACTTTTGCAGAAAGTGGGACCGCTGCCTTTCGATACGAAGTTTGGTGGAGGATGTGGAGCGTGAAGAAAGTTTGGCAAAGAAAACGAGAGGAAGTGAGATATTATGAAATTTAATGAGAAAGTATGGGCAAATACGTCCGCCGTGTTTGTAGGCGTAGTTTATCTTTTTTGTAGATTTGCGATTGCACTATTCCCCGGACTTAGCATGGCGGTTACAAGAAGTTGGTTTCATGGTTTTGATGTGGCCAAAATATGGACACCTCGCGCATTTTCGGAAAATTTTCTATTAGGATTTGTGACGGCAGTTGCCTTTTCATGGTTAGGAGGCTGGCTTTTTGCATGGCTATATAATTATCTTTCGGTTAAAAAGTGAGCAAAATTAAGATAGAAAAAGTACGCGATCCTGTTTGCGGTATGACAAAGCCCAAAAGTAAAATGAGGGCTATTTCTATTTATATGGGGAAAAAGTATTATTTTTGTACGGAAGGCGACAAAAGGATGTTTGAAGGACATCCAGAACATTGGATCCCAAAGGGTGGTGAGTAATATGGAAAAAACTTTAACTTATGCAATAATTGGGGGATTGGTGGGTATTGTCGTGACTCTTCTAATCACCAACTACTCAGTTAATAACAGGAATTACGGTATGATGAGAATGATGGGTATGGGAGGTGGAATAGAGACCATGATGCGGGGAGAGAAGTGCCCTATGATGGAAGAGGGAGAGAAAAATGAAGATATGGGAATGAGTATAAATGAAATGACAGGGAGTTTAATCGGAGTGCGCGGTGAGGAGTTCGAAAAAGCTTTTATCGAGACAATGATTGCGCATCATCAGGGGGCAATTGACATGGCAAACCTCATCCCGTCACGAACAGATAAGCCGGAATTAAATAAACTTGGTGAGGATATCATAAGCGCTCAGTCGAAAGAGATTGAGATGATGGAAGATTGGATGGAAGAATGGTTCGATTAGTTAGTTGGCTAATAGTAAGTTAGTTTGTGGCAAAAAGGATGTTCAATGAATTTACTATGAACTAATAACTAACTAACCAACTAACTTTTTTCTTTCAGATGTAATTATGGGAATGGATAAGCAAAGCTTGACCATAATAAATTATGGATAAAATTTTAGTGACAACGATCGGCGTAGGATTAGTTGGTTTTATCTGGTGGTTTTTCTTTGGGAAAAAATCCGCCTCCGCTGAGGCTACGGCGAGACAAGGAGAAGTTGATGTTATCGTGGATGGAGGATATAAACCTGCCGCGATAAGAATTCGTAAGGGAATTAGCACCACTCTAAAAATATTAAGAAAGGACCCGAATAGTTGTTTGGAAGAAATAATATTACCCGACTTTAAGATTAAAAAGTTTTTACCTCTTAACAAAGCAGTGGAAATATCTATTACTCCTCAAAAAACAGGCGAATTCGGATTTCATTGTGGTATGAATATGTATCATGGCAAGCTAATCGTAGATTAGGTTGTAGTTCATAGTTATTAGTCCATCGTTCATGGTTGAAAATAAATTTAATTTTGAAGATCTGAGAGTTTATCAATTGGTTTTAGAACTGGTGGATCGGATATATGAATTGACTAAGAATTGGCCGAGGGAAGAAGTCTTTGGATTAACTAATCAACTGAGAAGAGCGATTGTATCAATCTTGCTTAATATTGCCGAAGGATCATCCAGAACTAAAAAAGATTTTAAGCATTTTTTGGATTTAGCGAGAGGGTCTCTTTACGAATGTATAGCTTGCTTACAAGTAGCTTTGAATCAAAAATACCTGAGCCGAGAAGAGTACCAAGAATTGTATTCCAGGTTACAAACAGTCTCTAAGATGATTAGTGCACTTAAACGTTCAATTAAATAAAAGCTATGAACTACGAACTATGAACAAACCAACTATGAACCATGAACCAAATAACGAATTTACGAAGCGGAGCTTTCCTATTATCGGGATGCACTGTGCGAGTTGTGCGAAGCTTATTGAAAGAAAACTTGCGGGAACTCCCGGTGTTTTGAGCGCTTCCGTGAATTATGGCAGTGAGCAGGCTTCGGTTGATGTAGATCCAACGGTTACTGATGATCAACTGGCAAAATCAGTTGAAGAAGCTGGGTATAAGGCATTAATAATTCAAAAATCAAAAATCAAAAATCAAAAATCTATAGAAGACTTAAAAGAGGAGGAAAAGAGGAAAGAACTTAGAAATCTAAAGACTAAAGTCTTAATTTCATCGATTCTTTCTGTCCTTATATTCGCAGGATCCTTTCCCGAATGGCTATTTTTTATACCCAGATTATTAAGCGATCCTTTCATTCTTTTACTCCTAACATTACCCGTACAATTTTGGGCTGGTTGGCAATTTTATCAAGCAACATGGTCAGGACTCAAAAATAGGACGGCGAGTATGGATACTCTTATTGCGATTGGTACTTCCGCCGCCTTTGGTTATTCGTTTACGTCCGTTCTTTTCGGAGGGCATATGTACTTTGATACAGCGGCCATTATAATTACTTTAATTCTTCTTGGTAGATTTTTAGAAGCGAAGGCAAAAGCCCATACCTCCGATGCAATTAAAAAGCTGTTAGGGTTGCAAGCGAAGACTGCGCGTGTCTTACGTACTATGAACAATGAACTAACTAACCAACTAACCAAAGCTATTGGTTCATTGTTCATGGTTCATGGTAAAAAATACTTCGAAGTTGACATACCTATTGAGGAAGTTAAAGTAGGAGATTTAATTCGAGTCAGACCCGGAGAGAAAATTCCTACAGACGGGGTGATCGTTGAAGGCTCATCTAGTATCGACGAATCTATGGTTACGGGTGAATCAATACCGGTAGAGAAGATGAAAGGAGATACGGTAATTGGCGCGACTATCAATAAATCCGGAAGTTTTATTTTTGAAGCTACGAAAGTTGGGGCTGATACGATGCTGGCCCAAATTGTAAAGATGGTAACTGAAGCTCAAAGTTCCCGTGCTCCAATTCAAAGGTTGGTGGATCTAATCTCTTCATATTTTGTCCCCGTCGTATTGATAATTGCTGTGGCCACATTTGTGGTCTGGTATGACTTTGGGACCTTTTCTCAAGCTCTGACAAATCTTATCGCTGTTCTAATCATTGCTTGTCCTTGTGCGATGGGGCTGGCAACCCCAACCGCAATTATGGTTGGAACCGGTCGTGGGGCCGAAAAAGGAATTCTTATTAAAGACGCTGAGAGTTTGGAAATTGCGAATAAAGTGGAGATAACGATATTTGATAAAACCGGTACGCTAACAGAAGGAAAACCGACTGTTACAGATATAATAGAAGTTCATCGTTCGTCGTTCATGGTTCATGGTAAGAGCAGAAATAGTAAATTAACAATGAACAATGAACTAACTAACCATGAACTTCTTAAAATTGCTGCTTCCTTGGAAAAAGGGTCGGAACATGCTTTAGGTGAAGCTATTTTGAAAAAAGCTGAAGAGGAAAAGATAGTTTTCAAAAATGTCGAAAGCTTTAGTGCAGTTCCAGGGCATGGTATTGAAGGAAATATCGATGGAAAAAAATACTTTCTTGGAAACAGGGCTTTAATGGAGAAAGAAGGTGTGGAATATAAAAATTCAGAAGATCAGATCGCAAAATTAGAAGAGGAGGGGAAAACAGTAATGTTGTTGGCTACGGCCTCGAAACTACTTGGCCTTATAGCTGTTGCTGATACTCTCAAAGAAGGTGTTCCCGAGGTTGTTGAAACTTTAGAAGAGAAGGGAATCGAGGTTTGGATGATAACCGGGGACAACGAAAGGACGGCTAAGGCTATTGCGAAAGAGGCAGGGATTAAAAATGTTCTGGCAAGTGTCCTTCCAGATCAGAAGGCCGAGAAAGTTAAAAAATTAAAAGTTCATGGTTCAGGGTTCATAGTTAGCAGTAGGGCTAAGGAGGGTTCTAAAACAATGAACAATGAACTAACTAACCAACTAACTAAGCGACGTACAGTCGCTTTTGTCGGCGACGGAATTAATGATGCGCCAGCTTTGGCTGCAAGTGACGTAGGCATAGCAATGGGAACAGGAACCGATGTTGCGATTGAGTCTGCTGGGATAACTCTTCTTAATCGCGACATTCGTTCGGTTTTAACGGCTTTGAATCTAAGTCGTGTGACTCTTTCCGTGATCAAACAGAATCTTTTCTGGGCTTTTGGGTATAATGTTATTCTCATTCCGGTTGCAATGGGAGTTCTTTATCCATTCTTCGGTTGGCTTCTTAATCCTGCTCTGGCTGCCTTTGCCATGGCTGCATCCTCAATTTCTGTAGTTACAAATTCTTTGAGGCTTAAAAAAGTAAAAATCTAAGATATAATGTTGAACATGAATTTTAATAGAATCATCAAGTTGGTTGTGGCTATAGTGCTGACCACAGCAGCCGTGTTTATAGCCAGATCGGTAATAATTCAAAGCGACCTAAAAGAGACTAAAAATGCTCCGAGCCAGGAAGTGTCTAAGGAATCAAACTCAGTCGTTGTAATTACTCCATCAAGTCAAAATTTGGGAAAGGTTATTTATGGCGATGTTGCTACCACTACGTTTACTTTGACGAATTCTACGTCAAAACTTTTAAAGATTACCCGCGTTTCAACGTCATGCGGCTGTACAAAAGCTGAAGTTGAAAAGAGAGATTTGGGAGCCAAGGAGACGACGTTAGTAAAGGTATCCTTTGATCCTGCTGTGCACAAGGACGATACAGATATTGGAGAAGTAACTAGGTCTATTTATATCAGCACAGACAATCCGGATTTTCCTCAACTGACAAGTACTATAACTGCAAATGTTATCAAGGAAGCTTCACAGTAAACTTCTAAGCATGGGAGTGCAAAAGATTAATTACTGCTAGTGGGTTTAGATTACAGAGGGTATCTGGTGGTTGACTTGAAGCTATCCTTAACGGTATAGTGAAAACCGTATGGCAACTCTTGACGTTAGCGATTCAGATTTTGAAGAAAAGGTTTTGAAATCACAGATTCCCGTCTTGGTAGACTTTTGGGCAGTTTGGTGCGGACCCTGCAAGATGGCAGAGCCTGTTCTCGAGGAATTGTCTGACGAAAATAAAGACAAACTTGTTATAATGAAATTAAACGTTGACGAGAATCAAGAAAGTACGCTCAAATACCAAGTTATGTCGATTCCTACAACCATTCTTTATAAAGGAAGTCAGGAGGTAGGACGTCAAATTGGTTTTGCAGGAAAAAATGCATATGAAGAATTAATAAAGAAAGGAATTTAGCCCGCCTACACTAAAGTTACGGCGAGGCGAAGGGGGGTGAATTAGTATGGGTCCAGATGATACAACTAAAAAACCAAGTTCTGGGATGCCTATGACTGGGGGAGGTATGAGCTCAGCAGCGGATGATACTGCACCTACTATGCCAACGGCATCTGATGATGATACGGGTATGGCGAGCGCTACCGGACCGGTGTCTACAACAGTAGACGAACCCACACAAATGCCAACAGGGATGCCGGGTGGTATGGGAACAAGTGTTCAGCCTACGGACGAACCGGTAGCACCACTTCCTGGTGGTCAATCTACGTCGGGAGCTATGGGTAGTCCGATGGGTGGAGAACCTACTGAAGAGGTACCGGAAACAACGGTAAAAGAGCCTGAAGAGGATACTGGCCCCGGAGTTCCACCAAAAGGCGGAATGATGGGTGGAGCTATTTAAAGAAATTTCCTTTGGAATATCTTAATTACCCACGCGAAGGGCTTCTGGAATTTTCAAAACTTTTTTTAAAAAGATATTTATGTCTGAGAAACAAGAATTTGCTCCAAAACCAGCCGAAGGAAAGCCATGGGATGTTGCTATTATTGGTTCGGGTCCTGCGGCTTTAACTGCCGCAATCTATACTACGCGTGGTGCTGCTTCAACTTTAATCATTGGGGGCGAGTCCTGGGGAGGACAACTCATGCTGACCACGACCGTTGATAACTTTCCCGGCTTTCCTGATGGGATTCAAGGACCTGATTTAATGAATTTAATAAGAAAGCAGGTAGAACGTTTTGGAGCTGAGTTTGTGCAAAAAAATGTTGACGAAGTCAACCTTGAAAAGGTCCCCTTTGAACTAGTTTCAGCCGGCAAAAAATATTTGGCTAGAACTATTGTTATCGCGACCGGAGCGGATACTAAGTGGCTTGGGGTTCCCGGGGAGGAAAAATTGCGCGGGCGCGGCGTTTCTTCGTGCGCTCCTTGTGATGCACCTTTCTTTAAAGGTAAAAACGTAGCCGTTGTTGGTGGCGGAGATTCTGCGATGGAGGAAGCATTGGTTTTGACCAAATATGCCAATACGGTAACAATTATTCATCGAAGAGATGAATTTAAGGCATCAGCCGTTATGCAGCAAAAGATTTTTGATAAAGAAAAGGAAGATAAAGTTAAAATTTTATGGAATACCGAGATTGTGGAGTTTATCGGGGAACAAAAGTTAGAAAAAATTAAAATTAAGGATAGCAAGACGGGAGAAATTAAAGAGGTGCTGATGGATGGAGTGTTTGTGGCAATAGGTCATATTCCGGCAACGGGAATGTTTAAAGAAAAACTGGAACTTGACGAGAGAGGTTACATAATTAGGATGCCGACGGAGCATCACGAGGATGTGGTTGAAAAAAAGCACTTCCACACAAAAACGAGCACTCCGGGAGTGTTTGTGTCGGGAGACGTTCACGATCATGTTTATAGACAAGCCGTTACCGCAGCAGGCTTTGGCTGTATGGCCGGAATGGACGCACTAAGATATTTAGATAAGGCAGTGCCTACGTGGTAAGTTTAATTTTGTTTAGTAATTCGGTAAGGGTAACGAAACCCGTATCGTAAATCGTCTTACGTCTTACGTAACCGAAACGGGCATCTTAACCCTAACCGCTAGACTATTTATTCGTAGATTGGCATTTTATTTCTTTGCTGGTTGACATATTCATTTCTTTCTTGCAGAATATCTGTTATTGCGTTTCGCGAATACTTTTTGGATGAAGCGAACGCAACAAACTTGTTTATGGTAAAAGTTGGACAAGGTCTTCTAGAAAAACTGGTGCCTATACTTCTTGTTGCTTCTATTGGTCTTGCCTTCGTAGTAGGAGTTTTGTGGCAGAAAGTGAGTAGCCTTGAGGGTGGTAGTACCAGGGTGTCAGGGACTAGCGGAAATACGAATACCCAACCCCAAGCTGGAGGAAACGAGGCCCAAGCTCCAAGTAACCTGGATAATTTGGAGGCGGTTGTAGGAAGTATCCAGATTAATACAGACAAATTTAAATCCTGTTCTGAATCTGGAAAATATAAGGATAGGGTGGAAAGTGACTATCAAGCCGGCATAGCAGCCGGAGTATCCGGTACTCCCGGAAATTTTATTGTTAACGATAAAGGAGAAACTTGGTTTGTTCCCGGAGCATACCCTTTTGACCAAGTTAAAATAGTTGTTGACATAGCAAGAGGAGGGGATGGAACTTTACCGCAGGGTGTCGAGAAGTTGTCAAGCGACAGAGCTTCTAAACTCACGGCCATCAGTGAAAAAGATCATGTACGTGGCAATAGAAGTGCCAAGATCAAGCTGGTTGAATACTCGGATTTCGAATGCCCTTTTTGCCAGAGGTTTCATCTAACTGCTAAACAAGTGCTTGACGAGTATGGAAACGATGTAGCCTGGGTTTACAGGCACTTCCCACTTGACCAACTTCATCCAAAAGCCCGACCAACAGCCGAAGCGTCAGAATGCGTCTATGAGCTTGGAGGAGATGAGGCCTTCTGGAAGTTTACGGACGAAGTGTTTGGAGTATAACTTTATGATTGGTGACTAGCGATTTGTGATTGGTAGAAATTCCAATATTTTGTAACAAATAACCGCAGCCGAGCCCCAGACATTGAAAGACCTGTTAATGCCATACATTGGAAGTTCCACGATTATGTCTACTTCGTCTAAAACTTCCTTGGAGATTCCGTCCGTTTCATTACCGACAACAATTGCAACAGGTAAATTTATTTTTGTAGCAAGTAGCTTGTAGCTGGTAGCTTGGGGATGTTGTTCAACAGCTATTATCTGTATCCCTTTATCCCTTAATCTCTTAATTAACTTAATGACTGATTTCTCTTTCTCCCAAGGCACCCAAGCCTCGGTCCCAACCGCTGCTTTGTGGATCCTTGAAGACGGCGGATATTCCATCTTCCCGCACAAATACATTTTGGTAGCAGCAACAGAATCAGCTAAGCGGAAAAGTGAGCCGATGTTATAAGTATCGATGATGTTATCTAAAACAAAATAAATCGGATTTCTTTTAACTATTGCCAAATCTTCATTGGTTGGTTTTGACTTTCGTAATTCTTTGGCGTTTAGTCTTGGCACAATTAGTATTATATAATACAGGCTTTCTGTGATATAATTAGCCATTGAATCAGCTTATTTTTTCAAATCCATGTGTTCGTTGCGGTAGAGAGAGGGTAGTAAAAAGTGTTAAGAAAGAACGAGTAGACCGTTCACTTGTCGTTACAACAATTACTTCATGCCCTGATCCTGAGTGTCAGAAGAGAGTGAATAGAGGTCTTGCTGTGGAGAAGGAGAAGAGGGAAAAGATGGCTAGCGAATTTCTACAGAGGGAAAAAGAAAGAAAAGAGAAAATTTTAATAAAACTTCGAGAGAAGAGAGAAAGTAAGAGAATACTTCTCAGGAATTAAAGCTGCGAACTGTGGACCAGGTTCGAAATTTCTTCATGACTACAACTGAGTATTATCTTATACCTAATTTTAACATGGCAAGGTAAAACATTATGGAAAATGCTGACGCTACTGTCGTAAATCAAAATACTGTCTCACCTCAGCCGAATGATTCGGTTAATCAGTCGAATGTTTCCATATGCCCAGAAGATCGTTTGCCTGAGGAAACAAAAGGACAGATACAGGAGATATGTAAGAATCCTGAAGTTGAGCAAAAAAGAAGAGTTAATCACCAAGAAGCAATGAGAATGAATACTTATTCCTTGAAAAATGGCAAGTTTTCTAAGAACTTCCCCACTCCTGATTTTTTATTTGAGTATTTTAACTTCCTCGATGACCTTGAGTTCAATAGTTCAGATGAGGTACGACAAGCTATGGTGAAGCTGACAATTGATAACCTGAAACGAGCAACTTTGCAAATGCACATAGAACAGGAGAAAGGAGGTGAACAGGACAGAAATTTATCAAAGTTAATTCGAGAAACATTTACAATGCTACAAGTGTTGCTCAACCCTAACGCTTTGCAAAACCTGATTGGCAATCAGATGAATACTCAAATTAACCTTGGTACTATTAATCATCTTAATGACGATGAACGACAAACAGCACTCAACATCATTAAAAACGCTTTGGCAGGAACTGACGCTCAAGCTGGAAAATAGCCCTCAAGAATTGCATGACTTTTACTTGAGAGAATACCAATGGTTCTTGGAAGACCCAAAAAGACTTGAAGCTTACCAACATAGACCTTTACCTATTTCCGAATGGATTGAAACACCTTATGGAAGTGGTCTTGCTGGGGTAATTCGACCAAAAATCAAACAAACACTGGTTGAAATATTTGAAGACCCAGATAGGTATGATGAAATCGTTATCGTTGGAGGAATTGGAATAGGAAAATCATTTTTGAGTGGTGCAGGCGCAGCATATCTTATTCATCGGTTATTATGTCTTCGAAACCCTAAGAAATACTTTGGCCTAGCTGGGTCAGTTCCTATCGCTATTATGAATATGTCGGTTAATGCCTTGCAAGCTAAGAAGATCGTCTTTGGACAAGTTGTAGACGCTGTAAAAGCACCTTGGTTCAAATTTCAAGGATATCAACCAGACGACAAAATTCATAGTCACTTGAAGCTACCAAAAAATATTGAAGTTATTCCTGGAAACTCACAAGATACTTATTTTGTAGGTTACGACCTGTTTGCTGGAATTCTTGATGAAGGAGCTTGGCATGAGGTTACAGACGAGAAAGATTATGCTGAAGAAGGGTACAACGCTATGCAAAGACGAGTTAAATCTCGTTTTCCGAACAAAGGCAAGTTATTTATTATCACTTCACCAAGATATGTTGACGATTTCGTGGAACGGAAATTCAAGGAAGCCGAAACTAATCCTAGAATTTACGCCAGACGAATCCGCGCTTGGGAGTCCATGCCGAAAGATATGAATACTTCAAGTTACTTCTACTTTGATCCAGATAGAAACGTTATTTATGAGGAAAATGAAATGACCCCCTACTTGTATTCAAAGGTAGAAAATGTTTAACATACTTCAATAAAATTCACTATAATTACCTTAGCGTTGCCATAAAAAAGGGAAATCATGGAATTATTTAGAATATTAAGTCTCACATTACCCTTATTACTACCTGGTATTGTTTTAATAGTTGTACTGAAATTAAAGCTATTTTCTAGCTTAGATATTCCTTTAGATTTTGGTCTGTTGATAAACAACAAGAGACTATTTGGAGAGAATAAAACACTAAAAGGCGTTTTAACAATGATATCTATAGCAGTTTTAGTTTCTTATGTTTTGTATTTAGGGTACAAAGCTGGCTATTCTTCATATATCAGTCCAGTTTTTTCCCAATCCCCAATTTTTATAGGAGTTATTTATTCTTTATCATATATATTAGGTGAGTTAGTTAACAGTTTTATTAAAAGACAAATGAACATATCAGCAGGTAGAATTACACATACAAAATTCAAAAGCTTACAGACGTTCTTTGACCTGACGGATGGAATTATTGTTGTGGTATTTGCATTGCTAGTCTTTACGTCAGCCTCGGTAAACCAAGTATTAACAGCAGGAATTATCGGGATATTCTTGCATTACTGCACTGATTTATTTATGAAGAGACTGAGATTAAAGCATTAGTTTTAGGAGTAGACTACTTGCCAAAGGAATAGTCAGATTATCTGTTCCATAAGAAGAAATTCTTTCCACAAGAGTAACTATTAAAGCTATCGAAACTACAAAAACAAACTGTTCAAATTTAAAGATTACAAGTAGTACAGATAATGTTGAAACAAAAAAGACTACTGACCCATAAGTTAGTTTTTTATTGGAAATATCTCCTATAATTCCAGCTAAGGGGTCTGAGATTGCTAATATCAATACCGAGGCTAGATAATTTGTCATCGAACCGTTGGCTAGTAAATATGCAATCAGTATTCCTAGAGGTAAAAAAATCTCCCCGTATGTTTTCCTTTTAACGTTATGAATGGAAGAAAAAAACTTTACTCCATACGATAAAGAAATTATTACTAAAAAAACTAACACAAAAGTAATAAATACTGGTGGTTCTAATATAGAACCCATTATTGCTCCAAACAAACCAGACAAAATATGAGCTATTCTTCGAGTTAACTCTTTATCAAAGTTATTCCTTCGAGTGATGTATTCGAGAAACAAAAGAATGAGTAAGAAAACGCTAGAATAAATTAGACCTGTTAAATAACTATTCATATCTGGTATATAGAGTATAAAGTGGTTTGTTTGTTTTAAAGTGATTTCTAATTGCTTTTAATCTTTTGATATTGAGTCTGTTTATAAGAAACTTTCCTTTTGATAGTTTAATGGCTTCCCATAGTGAAGACTTCCTAAAACCGATTTTATTTAAAAGGTAATCAGCAAAAGTATAGTTAAAAGTTACAATAGACGATACAGGAGCATGCTTAAAAGCTTCTTGAAGTAGTCTACCAAATACACCTTTTGACCTATGTGATTCAATAACATATCCAGCAGCTAATTCTTGAAACTCTTTGGTGTAAGGAATTCGGAGAAGCCATCCAACTACAGTGGACCCATTAATAGCAACCAATAAGAGACTTTTCTTATAAGCATTTTCAAGTTCATCGATTGGACGAGGAGACAAGTTGGAATCTGTTCTACAGACTTGGTATATCTGATTAAGAAGAGATTCAACATTAGTTTTCTCAATAGTTGTTTTGATTGTTATTTGTGCCATATTTGAAATCCTAAAGCAATTATCAGTAATACGAAGGCTAGAGTTAACCAAAATCCGTATGTACGTGTTTTCTTAACAGGAATTCTGGATATCTGTAGAAGACTTACAGTAACCATTACTGGAATTGCAACGATGGATATAATTTGAGGATAAAATTGTTGTATAAAGAATAATACGATTGCTGTGAGAGATACATGACATACAACAATACCAGCATAATAAAGTTGATTATTCTTAATTACAAACCCTTCAACATTAAACCTGATTAGCCTGAAAGCACCTGTAGCTAGAATTAAAAACCCAACTAATATGCCGAATAAATTAGGAGAGAGATATTTCCAGAAAAGCAAGGCAGAAAATACCAAGTAGTTGAAGAAGTCAAAAGAACCATCCAATTGTCGTCCAAACTCAGATTCATTATGCGTCTTCCTGGCAATAAATCCATCCAGGCAATCTAAGAAAAAGGCAATAATAGCAGATGAAATTGCAAGAAATGGTAAGTTTTGAAGGAGTAGTACCACAGCTATCCAGCCAGCAGCTAAACCAAACATTGATATTATTCCTGGTAATCCTAGATAGTCAAAAACTCCTTTATATTCTGTTTTCATAGAATAGTTATTTCTCCTGTACTACCATTTACAATTACCTTTTCGTTGTTTTTAAGCTTAGAACATGCATCTTCCACAGCTACCACCGCTGGTATTCCAATTTCTCTGGAAACTATTGATGCATGAGAAAGGGCATTACCCCGCTCAACAATCAATGCCGCTGCATTTAAAAATAATAGTGTCCATCCTGGATCGGTATGTTCAGTAACAAGTATTTTTCCTTTAACATTTGCTTTAGGGTCAAAGTCTTTTACAATAATTACTTCTCCCTGAAATACACCTTTAGACACCCCTAAACCAGTCAATCTATCTTTAGCTAAGTTATTGACTGACTCATCGGCCCTGTTTTCTAAGGGAGCTATCAAACCAGAAGAGACAATTCTTCTACCAAGATTCTTTTTGGAAAATCCTGCAAACAAATTTTTTCTTTCTTTGATCTTTGTCTTAAACGAGTTTTCAAAAGAATGTCCTAAAATTATATCTTGAATTTCATTGGTAGTTAGATAAAAAATATCATCTCTATTATCTATTAATCTTGCATCAACAAAACGAGTTCCTAATGCTAAATAAGCATCCCTTGCTAATCCAAATACTTGAGCACGGTAAAATCTAAAGCGTTCACGCTTTGAAATCCCACTTTTAGCTTGATAAAGGACAAATTTAAATAGAGGGTTCAAAAGAAATCTTTTTAAAAATGAATTATCGAAGGAAATTTTCCAATCGGAACGCTTACTTAATTTTTGGTTAAGGTTATTGCTGTCAGAATATCCTTCTGCACTTGAAACAACAAAACTAACAAAAGTAGGCAAGCTTTCGCTCAGTCTAGGATTTTCTAGTTTCAGTTCATCAGGTGAGCGACCACCATATTTTGATAGGTATTTTTCAATTTGTTGGCGAACTTCATCATATTGTTTTTCTTTTAATATTGCTTCAGTAGCTTTTTCTTGATTTCCTTTGTTATCATTCAGCACTCTTTTTACACTATGTGCCAGCACACCTAATTCCCTTATTGGTTCGACACTTGTATGATCGTATATTCCACTTAGTAATTGAATATAAAGATCGTCATTGTCCTTAGGGAAAAATGCTTTCCTGAGTATGCCATGAAATACCATTGTTCTAAAATCATTTAGAATTGGAATTGCCCATTGCTGTAATAAATCTTTTTCGATCTTGGAATATGTATTCAGTATTTCTGAAGCATTCAATTGACTCCATTGAACTGATTTGTAGATTTCATAGCTTGTTAAATAACTCCTTGTAAATTTGTCAGATAATCTGTTAGTTTGAAGAAGTAGCCAGATAAAACGAAGTGCTGTTGTAGCCAAATTTAATCTTGCATTTAGTGACATCTTTGCCTTACTTGTCTGTTGAGCTTGTTTCTTCTTAGCAGGCATTAGCATTGCTTCAAAAAAATCTTTGTTGTACTTATAACCTGGAAGTAAAGCAACAAGTTTATACCAATTACTTATGTTGTAATAGACCCTGCCATCTATATATCCAAGCATATTGTCAAAAACATAAATTTTATCTGAAAGCTCAGAGTCACTTTTTCCCAGAAGCTTTAGGAACTCAGGATATACTTTTGAGTAGAGTCTTCGAATAAATGTGTAAGTTAAAGGCAACGTAATCCCTGGATAACTTTCGGCAATGTTGGTATTATCCCATTCAATTGTATAATCCACTTTACTTGTTGTAACGGGACGAAATTGTAAAATTGCAGCTTCATCATCAGTAATAGACCATTCGATATCTAATGGTTTTCCTTCTTGTCGTTCTAAGATTATTGCGACATCAATAACCTTTGTTATTATTTTTGGAAAGTTAGTAGGCAGTTCTTCAGTGATATTTTTGGTGCTTTTACTTACAGTAAAATTTTTTGTAAGATTTCCTTCTACTGTAGTGTTCTTCCATGAATCTGTGTATGCGAAATCGATTTGATTAAAACCATTTTCTGTAAAAAGAACACCGCTTTTTTTACCATAAAACATTTTTTGAATAATTATGCTTCCTCCCTGGTTAAAATCTGAATATCCCTGAGTTTTTATATATCCCAAGACCCTAAGTGAGTACAAACTCTTTGCACATTCGATACTACATTTCTCAATTGTTTTAACCTTCGTATCCTGATCTAAAAATGTAACGTATTGTCCAGCAAAAGAGCTTGATTGTAAATCTTCCTGTAAAGCTGATGTTCTATAGCTAACTTTCTGAAATTCTAATCTATGCAGTTTTTCTGATAACTGGTTAATAAACTGATGATTTATTTCAAGGATAGTAAATAATCTGTCAAATTCAAATCGATACTGTTCATCGCTAAATTTTCCTTTTAAAAAGGCGACTGCTAGGTTGGTTAGTTGGCTATTTACGCCTCTCCAGTTAACAAAAAAGTTGCTAATTTCTATTACCTCAAAACGAGGAACGAGTGAAGGGAATCTCTCCAAGAGAATAATTAAGTTTCTTGCTTTCTGACCGATAAGCTCTATATTTTTTACCATATAATATTTGCCAAGATCGCAAATCCCAAAAAATTGATTGCTCCTATGGCTATTACGCCAGTATCTGATTTTCTCCCTATAGTGATCCAGACTAGTACTATTAATAGGCTAAAAAGTACAAAAATATAAGACTGTTTTAGAAAAGTTAATCCGAGTCCCACAGTCAAAGACAAACCAATAAGAACTAAGAGTGCGTTACTCCTTCCCCAAACGGTACTATAAGTATCTTTTACTGCTTTTCCTGCCTTATCATATCTTGGTTTAAACTTTCTCAGTACCTCGATGCTCATCGGTGCGAAAGTCAAAATAGCTAAAATAATTAACGTTTGAGAAGTAAAAGTAATTATTTGAGAACTTGTTGCTACAACAAAAAACATTCCGAAAAGTAAGAATATGACTTCATGGATTAAAAAGTATGTTGTGAAATGTTTATCGAGCCATCTTGGAATAAAAAAATCCTTTGCCATAAGAAGGGAGTACAGAAAAACAAATAAGTAAAGTCCAAGTACTTTCTGTCCCACCAAATAGGCAGATATAACCTCAATAGCAAGTGCGAATAAGCCTAGGTATAATACCTGCTTTTTTGAAACAAGCCCTCGTGGAACTGGTCTGTCTGGAAAATATTTCAAGTCATGGTCTGAATCCCTAAATTCATCAATTGCTCTCTGACGCAACAGGAAAAAGAAAAATACACTACTCAACAAGAACAAATTTATAATTGAACCCTGAGTATTGAATGCCCAAATATTCCCACTAGAGGAAAGTCCAAGCGTCAAAGCAGCAAACCCAAATGCAAACATTAGAACAGAAGATACAGGAAATCTTTCTTTAATATACAAAATAATAGCTAACATATTTATCCTTAAAAGTGTAAAATCAGTTATGGGCTTAATCTTGGTCTTTTTATGATTATACAATCAATTGCTCAGATAACTTCGATATCCCGTCCAAAATACTTGATTATCCTTGATATTGTAATTGATAACTTCCTATATTATGTCAAAACTAAGCGGGAAATTCTTGAGGTTTTTATTATCAGGTCAGTTTTACTGTCAACTTACATCATTGCATCAAGAATTTTCAGGCTTTATTTTAATGTTGAGTCAAAGCTACATAAAGAAGTTTTAAATCTAAAGCCAGATAGGTATCTCATTGTAGCTAATCACCGAAGCGCAGTTGATCCCTATCTAATACTCGCAACTCTACCATTCAACTCTTTCAAATCCTTATTACCCATCAGGTTTTTTACAGCTAACATTTATCTTAAAAGATGGTGGCAAAGATTTTTTTTGATGTCCTTTGGTAGTTTCAGAGCATACTCAGTGGAAAGCAAGGTATCTGGTGTCAAAGGTGGCCTTTATCTATCAGACATGGGTCAATCCCTTCTTATATTTCCAGAGGGAAAACGCAATCGGTATAACTCTAAGGTCGAGCCTAAAATTGGTGCTGCTTACTTAGCTCAACGAAGAGATTTTATGATTTTACCTGTATCTATAGATTATGTTAATAAGAAAACTAAAGTAACTTGGGGAAAGCCATTTAGAATAAATGATAGGTTGAGAACTAAGGATTTAAATCAACTGACGAGAATTATCTTTAATCGGGTTTTAAAATTATCAGATCAGAGATGAAATTATATGAAAACAAAAACAATTATTTTGACAGGAGGTACGGGAGTCTTTGGTAAATATCTAATTGAAGATTTATTAAAAGGTAAACCAAGAATAATTTTACTAGTTAGAGCTGATTCTCAAAAACAAGCAAACGACAGAGTTAAAAAGTTATTCAAATCAAATTCCCTCCCTCCTGATAAAGTTACAGTTTTAAACTGTAATCTAACACAGAAGAACTTAGGTTTGAATTCTGAGAACTTCAAAATTCTCAAACAAACTACCACGCATATCCTTCACGCAGCAGCTTCTACGAAATTTACCTTACCTCTAGATGAAGCAAGAAGAAATAATGTTGAAACGACAATGAAACTGTTAGCTTTTGCAAGAAACTGCAAAAATCTTGAAAGGTTTGGGTTTGTAAGCACTGCTTTTGTGGCAGGAAAAAGGTCAGGAATAATTTTAGAAGAGGAATTTGAACATAGTGCTGGATTTTTAAATACATACGAGGAAAGTAAATATGAAGCAGAAATGATTGTAAGGTCAATGATAAATTTACTTCCTATAGTAATATTTAGACCTTCCTTAATTATTACTCCCTATAAAAAATCAGATATTAGCCCTGTTAATGCTCTTACTTTAGGTCTTTTTCTAGCACGTAAGGGATTTCTTCCTATACTTCCTGGTTACAAAGAAAATAAGCTGGATATCATTGGAGGAACAGTAGCTTCTCAAGTTGTGGCTAAAATCTTCTTAAAAGAAGCATTGCATTATTCAACATACCATGTAACTAGCGCTGAAAAGTCTCCTAGCATAGAAAATTTTATTCGTATTGTTGAGCAACAATCAGGTAAAAAGCTACCTATGCGGTTTTGCGGTGACATAGAAAATTACTTATTAGAGCTGAAAAAGATTACTCGATTCAGACCAGATTTAACCGCAATTTATAGAAAGACACAAAGTTTTCTACCTGAATTGGCCTTCCCTAAAATCTATGACAATAGAAACCTGTTAGACGAACTAGAACTTAAATCTTTTAGTCATGAACCAATAAATTTAGTTCAAGCTATTTTGAAATGACTATCAATTTCTGCGATACTGAATGATATGGATATGTTAATTACTTATGTATTATTAGCTTTATTTCTATTACTGGCTGCTCATTTATTAGCTCTTCCTCTTATAAAAAAGAGGCCTGTTTTTATAAAGGGTACAGAAGAAACCCTCTTTTTCATGGCATTATTTGCAATAATAGCTTCTTTAACTCACCCTCTGATATATATCGTTGCTATAGCTATTGGACTTTTAATTTACTATACTAAATCTTGGATTGTATATGGAGTATCACTGGAAAATATTAGTACCGCTCTTGACAAAGCAATATTAGCTACAAGGGCAACAAGCAACAAGACCATTAATGAATATGAAATAGATAACAATATGACAATAAAACTTACTAATTTAGGGATGAGACTATGTTATATTCAGTATAGAAGTAAGGCGTATTCTAAAAAATCAGAGTTAACAAAAGAAATATTTAGAAAGTTTATACAAAATTATTTCATATAATCTTAGTCGAAAGGAGGTGGATATATGGCAAAAGTAAGCGCATCAGTGGTAATTAATAAACCTATTCAAGAAGTATTTAAGTATACAGCTTCTCCTGTAAATGGTCCAGCGTTCATACCTAACTTAAATGAGAATACCAACATTCAGCCAGAGCAACCAGGCTTGGGGCAGACTTTTGACTGGCGTTTTAATATGGCTGGGGTTGATCTAAAAGGTAAAGCTGAGGTAACTGAATATGAGGCGTCTCATAAAGTTACTATTAAAACGACTGGAGACAGCAACACAACTTGGATTTATACTTTCCAAGAAGAAAGTGGTGGAACACAAGTATCTGCTGAGGTTGATTATGAGATTGTAGAAAGTGCTTTGCAAAAAATCGCAAACAGGGTCCTGATTGACAAACTTAATCAGCGAACGGCAGAGCAAATGCTCGAAAACCTTAAAACTATCTTAGAAGGTTAAATAAACGTTTATCTAACAAAAGCGATCTGTATTAACTTCTAGTATGGATCGCTTTTATTAATCAGAGGTTTGTCAACTCGTTCACTGAAACCCCTAAAGCTTTTGCAATCTTCCACATCACAAAAACAGTGGGGTGATATTTACCAAGTTCTAGATGACCCACATAGGTAAGGTGTAATCCTGCTTTCTCAGCCAGTTCTTGCTGAGTCATCTTCTTCTCCTTCCTCACCTCTTTCAATCTCTCACGGAGTTTAGAAGTAAACTCCTCCCTCAATTTTTTATTAGCCCGCTCATCTTGCGGTGTTTTGAATAATATACTCACATCTTAGATTTTCTAGCGTAGACATAGTATTTTATATAGCGTACTCATCTAGTATTTGTTATAATCTGGCTTAACAACATCAAAGATGGGAGGTGATTAAATGAAAAAGTGCAAATCATGCAAGGCTGAAATACCATCAGACGCTAAAAAATGCTCTCATTGTGGTACTGATCAGAGAGGTTGGTTTAGACGACACCTGATACTTACTGGACTTTTAGTGTTATTCATTATCGTCATAGCTGGAGCTATTGCAGGAAGTGGTGGTAGTGATAAAAGTACAAGTCAGTCAACTGCACAGACAACTAGTGCTGAAACAAAACCAGTCGAACCGATGAAGATAACCGCACGAGAATTGGCAGACGACTTTGATAGCAATCAGGTAGCTGCTGAAAGTAAATGGAAGGACAAACGAGTTGAATTCAGTGCTGAGATAACAAATATCACAGATACTGGTCTGTCATTCAGTCGAGTGGCTTCCAAGGAATTCTCGCTTGCTCAGATTAGCTGTCGTATAAAAGATAAAAGCCAACTCTTGTCACTTAAAAATGGTCAGACAGTGACTGTGAAAGGTATTGTAGGCAGTCAAACGATCGGAGTAATTGATGTCAGCGATTGCGAAGTGATCAAATGACAAAGTCTTCAGCAACTATATTTTTAAGCCAGTTGCCCCTCCTGGCTTAAAGTGTTGGCTTCAAAACAATCCAGAAAAGAAGTGTATTGACATACACGCATTAAATGCGTATGATAAATACGCCATGAAATACGCCGAAATTGGAAGATTGATTAAATCAGAACGCGAAAAACGAGGTTGGGAGCAGGCTGATTTGGCATCGATGATATCACGAGGGCAGCAAGCGGTTAGTCGATGGGAAAAGGGTGATTCGCGTCCAAGGCAAGACGACTTGCTTAAACTAGTTGATATTTTTTCGGGAGATCCTGATGAGTGGTTAATCAAGGCAGGTTACCAGGTAGAAGAACCAGACCTATCCCTTGCTCCATTTTTACCACTGAATAATTTGAGCCCTGAAAATTTTGAGCTATTTTCTAGAGATCTTGTTCAAGCACTCAATCCCACTACAGATGTACATCGATATGGTACTCAGGGCCATAAACAGGAGGGTATTGATCTATATGCTAAGTATCCAAATAACGCTGTCCATGATTATCAATGCAAGAGGCATAAGCAATTCGGGCCTGCTGATATTAACGCTACAGTAAAGGCTACTTCATTAATAGCCAAGAAGCACCATCTACTTTTGGCTCGGAGAGCAACTCCTGAATCAAGGAAGGCTATGGATAAGAATAAGGGCTGGGTCCTTTGGGATATAGAAGATATTTCAGCCAAAGTTCGGAGTTTATCTCCAGATGACGCTATCTGTATAGTTGACACCTATTTCCCTGGCTGGCGGAAACGTTTTTTAGGAATTGATGAACCAAGTCCATGGTTATCACCCAAGAAGTTCTTTCTACCTCTTGAAAACAGACTGAAACTTTTCAGTCATGGTTGGAGTTTTGTTGGTCGTGCCAAAGAACTTCAAGCTTTGGACGAATTCCAAAACCAAAACGAACTAAATACAATTCTCTTAAGCGGCCGAGGAGGTATTGGCAAAAGCAGATTACTACGTGCATGGTCAACAAATTTGCCTAAACAAGTAAGAGTTGTATTTATTTCGCAAGGAGCAGATGTATCACCAAAAGATTTCGAATTGCTTCCAAAAGGGCTTGCATATCTGGTGATTGATGATGCGCACGATAGGTCCGATATAATATCGATCTTCAATACAATTTCTCGTTTGCGTCCTGAAATGAAGGTTGTTCTGAGCACTCGCCCTTATGGTATTCCCCGATTGCATGACGAACTTACTCAGTCAGGAAAGATGTATGACCGAGAAAAAACAATTGCCCTGACTGATTTGACTATAGAAGAAGCCAAAAAATTATCAGAGGAGATCCTCTCGGCAGTAGGCGGCAATATTCAATACGCTCAACGTATAGCAGAAATAACAAAGGATTGCCCACTCGCAACAGTTATAGGTAGCCAGTTGGTTGGTAGAGGGCAAATTCAGCCTGAAACACTTAACAACGACGAAGAGTTCAGGGAACAGCTAATGAGAAGCTTCAGAAATGTTGTGGCTGGTCAGATTGGTAGCTCAAATCCCGATGATATTCGAGATCTACTTGATTTAATAGCAACGCTTCAGCCGATAAATACTTCTGCTTCTGAGTTTCAAGAAATCGCTGAAAAATTGCTTGGTAGAAGATTTGACAAGATTATTAGGGACATCAGTGCATTAGAGGAAGCTGGTGTTTTGCTTAGGCGCGGCAGCAAGTTAAGAATTGTTCCAGATCTTCTGGCAGACTATATACGAGCTGATGCTTCATATGATGAAAAGTCAAAGAGTCCTACGGGATATGCAGATAAGGTATTCAGTTTAGCACGAAACGACTTGGCTACAAATTTACTTGTGAATATCAGTCAGCTTGACTGGCGATTTTCAACAAATGGTATTCAGTCAATGCTATTAAATGAGGTTTGGTCAAACCTGAAAGAACAATTTAAAAAAGCAAAAATATACGAGCGGTCCGCAATACTTACTGCATTAGGGAAAGTTTCATATTACCAGCCCAAACAGGCGTTAGATTTTGTCAAACTTGCATTAGAGGAGCCAACTAGTGAAGTGGAAGAGGATTATAAATCCTACTCCTTCTTGGCTCCATCCTACCGAATAGTGACAGAAAAAATACCACCAATATTAAAGTATGCAGCTTACCATCAGGAATTTTTGAACGAAGCTCTGGATTTACTTAAGGACTTAGCAAAAACAGATAAGAGATCACCCAACTCATATCCAGACCATCCTTTACGAATTCTGCAGGATTTGGCTTCAATAGAACCAGGAAAACCTGTTGGTTATAACGAGGCAATAGTGGATCACGTCATCACCTGGTTACAAGAAGAGGTAACTGATAACTTTTCCCCTTTTGATGTTCTTGACGTGTTACTTCAGACAGAGGGTCATTCGTCTGAAGCTAAAGGAATTACCATAACAATGAAAGCTTTCAAGGTCAGGCCAGAAGTGGTGGCTAACTTAAGGAAGCTAGTTGTTAATGCGGCTTTCGATATCGTAGTGAACAAGCCACTGAAAGATAGTTTGCGAGCGATTAAAACCATTAGTGAAGCATTAAGTTACCCTCATGGATTATTGGGCCAAAGTGTTACTGATGCTGATATAGCAGCATGGGAACCAGGAATACTGGATATATTAAAACGACTTGAGGAGGTTGCCTCAAATACCAATATTGACCCTTTTGTTGCAACTGAAATAAGAAGTGCTGTTTCCTGGCACTCGAGCTACAGTAAAACTACTACCAAGGCAGCCGCGAAAAAAGTATTGTCTGCAATTCCCATAAGCACACCTTATGAAGTTTCCCGCGCTGTAGTTGATAGTTGGGGTTGGACATTTGAAAGAGAAGACGACACAGGCAGGAGAGATGAAATCGCCATTATCGATTGGCGCAAGAATTTAGCAAAGGAGCTGGTTAAAACATACAAAGAAAAATTCTCTGCGTTAGTTGAGATGCTGGAAGAACGAATAAAAATCATGAATGAAGCTCTTATGTCTCGTCACCCAGATGCAGGGCCATTCCTGGCTGCTCTTATGGAAGAATCGATAGAATTTACCGAATACCTTGGTAACTATCTATTGTCCAATCCTCAATCGTCTCTTGCCCCTTGGTTTAATGTGGTTATTGTTGTAATTACACCAAAAAATCGGGATACCGCGATTAAGTTTTCTCAAGAGGCAGTGAAGAGTGGAAACAAAACGCTAACTCAATGCGTTGCAGGAGCATTTGGGTGGGGATTATATAACCTCCCTATATCAGATGCAGAAATTGATATCGTTAAGCAACTGACCTTATCCGATGACCCTTGGGTTAGACAAAGAATTGTTAGAGTTGTTAAAAGATTCTCCGATGACCAAAAAGGGATAGCGTTGGATATTTTGCTTGGAATGAGGTTCAATGATTCAAAAGAAATAGCCGATGAAGTACTCGGTGAATTTGAAGAAAAACATGGGAGATTCAAAATTGACGACCTGTCACAAGAGCAAATAATACAAATATTAGACCGACTTGTATCCTGTCCTTCGATTGACGATTACCACATCGGACTATTCCTGAGTAAATTGTCGTTTATCTATCCAGAATCAACTCTAAAAATGATGATGGATCGTATCGAGTACAAAGAAGCAAATCAAAAGCTTGAAAACTATGATGTACTTCCCTTTTCATGGAACCATAGCGCTCCTCTGCGATTTCATGAAACCAGCCAGTATGAACAGTTACTTCGAACAGTCAGGGATTGGTCCACAGTAAAAACAGATAATTGGGTACGCTTCCACTATGGCTCGGATTTATTTAAGTTGGTATCAGCTGGTTTTGATGAAGTGACTCTTAAAGTAGTTGATGAATGGGTTATATCGGCTAATGAGCGTCAGCTTATTGCCGCTACCGCACTTTTAGGTGAAGCTCCAAGAACATTTGTCTGGGACAAATCGGAGTTTGTGATTAAAATTCTTGATCAGGCTGAAAAGTTTGGTCCCACCTGCTACAAGAAGGTTTCATCTTCACTTCATAGTTCGGTACTTCAAGGTGTAAGGCATGGGACACCAGGTCAGCCTTTTCCAGAGGATATTCACCAACGCGATCGTTCTTACGTAATGATGCAAAAATTACCTCCTGGTTTACCAGCTTATAGATTTTATAAAGCATTGTATGAAGAAGCCAAGGTTAATATTGACCAGCATACCATTGAGGATTTAGATCTTAGCGAGGATTAGTTGTAATTCGCAAGACTGAAAATGAAGATTAAGAATAAAAATCGAATTATTTACGATGAACGCTATTACAAATCTCAATTTTTATTGAGAAAACAGGAATTTCAGGACGCTATTTTGAATTTTAAAAGAATCTTTTCTGGTCTTGGTTGTCAGATTCCTGACAAAAGTTTTTCAAGTTTAAGCGAGTTTAGAAAATGGAACAAAGAATTAGCGCGAAAACATATCGAAACTCTGAGAAAGAGTCCGATCACTGAACCATACTTCCCAAAATGGAAAGATGAGATTAATAAAATTCTTAGGCAATTTAATTTAGATGACGGTTATTTTATATTCGTCTGGTTACACATATTTTTAGGGGTGAATAGTTATCAAAGACCTCTTTTTGAAATTTATACTCAGAAGTCGAGCGATAGTGACGAAAATGAATTATTATTGAAAATTTACCCTCATACAAGAAGGGAAGATATTGATATAAACTGGCCAATAATAAAACAGGCCCAAAAAACACTCTTGAATTACAAAGCTAGAGATAAATCGATTTATTTTGAAAAAGACTTAAAAATTTATAATGAATACTTGGAAATAAAGAAATTTCCATTAGGTGAGAGGTTTCAGAAATATGGTGAACGCGATATTTACGAAATTCTGGCAGAAAATAACGATCTTACTTCTAGCGGTATCGAAAAAATTATTAAGCGGATTAAAGATCTCCTTCTTAAATAATTTCCTCAATTATAAGTAACATTTTATCTGTCAGCTTACTTCTAAAAGAAGGTCATTTATAGTCTAAAAGTATCAACAAAAGGTACTGATAGACTATGAAGACAGACGATAGATATTTTAGGTCAACCAATTTTTACCTCTGCGCGTTCCTATTTTCCAAGGGCTTCGAACTTGTAAATGTTGATAAACTGACCGACCCCAGACGAGCAATTTTTGTCTTCCGTGATACTCCTGATCGTGAGTTTTTAGTTCACCAATACAGCTTCGCTAAGGAAGATTCTCCCGACATTCTTGTGGACGTTCGTAAATTAACTCTGGCAATCAAGACGCTAAAAGAAAACCTTTATCAGAACAAATTTTAACCATGTTAAAGAAAAAAGCGATTATTGAATACCAAGAATTAGTAAAGAAAGTCTACAAACTAGACATTTCTTTTGATGAAGCAACAGTTCAGGCAAACAAATTACTGAATTTATTCCGAGCGGTATACAAACCTCTACCGATAAATTGGCAAGAATTACTTAATAAAAAGTATGCAGCAATACCAAGTTAAATTATGAAGGGAGGTGATAAAAAATGGGCAAAATTTTTACTGTAGATGAAGGAGGATTGCCTCTAATTCCTGAAGGCGAATATAAAGCCGTGTTTACTAAATATGAGGAGAAAAAAGCATTGGCTTATGGGGACGCTTTAAGAATTGATTTTGAGATCAAAGAGGGAGACTTTAACGGTACAGTTCTTAACACTCTAGTTTCAGAGAGGCTATCACCAAAGTCGAGATTTGGTAAGTTAGTCAGTGCACTTACAGGACAACCTCTAAAGGCAAAGGACGGAGTTGATTTGGACGAGTTACTAGGAAAACCTTGTTCGATTGTCGTTGGGACCACCGAAGGCAAAGCAGGTTATGGTGACTTTTCTACGATTGTAGAGTTCAAAGAATTATCAGAAGAATGATAATTCTTTTTAACTTTCACTCTAGGCATAAGTCGAATTTATGCCTAGGAATGAGGGCTAAAAATGACTACATCTAATACTAATACAAATCAAATATTGGAGCAAGCGTTACTTCTATCTGAAAAATTGAAATGGAGTATTGTATGTGTTGGTAAAGGTGAAAAAATACCATTAGTCCCCTGGAAAGAACTTCAAACTAGAAGAGCGACACGAAAAGAAATTATTAATTGGTTTACTTCATACCCAGAGGCAAATGTAGGTATAGTTTTGGGTAAAGTTTCGAACTTGATGGTAGTAGATATAGACCCTCGAAATGGAGGTAGCTACGAAGAATTTAAGGACGTAAAAACAGTAAAGGTTAAAACTGGTGGCGGTGGTTGGCATATTTATTTTCAATATGATGAAGGATTTCATAACCTTTCCAGTATAAGATCAGGAATTGATATCAAAACTGAGAAAGGTTATGCGGTTGCACCGCCATCAATTCACCAATCAGGAGACCTGTATAAATGGATAAGTAACCCGTTTGATACCCAGATTATCCCTATACCCGACTCAATAAAAGAATGGTTATTGAATGGCAAGCAAGAAATAAAACAGAACGACAAATCTACCAAAATAGAAGAAATCGTACGTGGGGTCTGTGCAGGTCAACGAAATACTAGTGCAGCCTCCTTAACTGGAAAACTTTTAAGAAGTCTTGAGGAAAAGGAGTGGGAGTCAATTGCTTGGCCTCTTATTAAATCCTGGAACAAAGAAAACAACAATCCGCCATCACCAGAAGAAGAATTACGTACCACTTTTGAAAGTATTAAGAAAAAGGAGTGGCAAAGAGTAGAGGAAGAAGAACAAAAGGGTTCTTTTACAAAACAGTTAATAGAAAAAATTTTAAGCAGCGGAGCTATTTTGTTTAAGGATGAATATGGCGATGGTTATATATCACCTGATGGAACAGGCAGAGAAATAATGAAACTTCGTTCCCGAAGTTTTAAGTTACTAGTATCACGCTGTAGCTGGCAAAACTTTGATGGTCAGCCTGTTCACACTGACGTAATCAGTAATATTACTCAAATGCTTGAAGCAAAAGCATTATTTGAAGGAGAGCAATACAACTTGTTTGTTCGAATAGCAAGGACTGATGAAGCAGTATGGTACGATCTAGGGAATGGTCCAGCTGTAAAAATTAACAAAAATGGATGGGAAGTTGTTTATAGTCCACCAATTCTATTTAAACGATTTTCCCATCAACAGCCACAGATAATACCTCAGAGGGGTGGTAGTGTTACTCAACTAGACAAATTTTTAAACATTAGCAATGAATCAGAAAGGCTGTTGTTTAAGGCTTTCACTATCTCGGCATTTATACCAAATTTCCCCCATCCACTTCTCGTTATACATGGACCTCAAGGTTCAGGAAAAACTACACCATTAAAGCTCCTTAAATCTTTAATTGATCCTTCTGGACTGAAAACGATGTCTGAACCAGATAATAAACGGGAATTTGTCCAATTAGCTTCTCATCACAGCTTTATATTTCTTGATAATTTATCCATGCTTCAAGGATGGTTATCCGATTCCTTAGCAAGAGCCTCAACTGGTGATGGTCTGAGTAAACGGGAGCTTTACAGCGACGATGAGGATATTATTTATTCACTCCAAAGAACTGTAGCATTAAATGGCATTAATTTGGTTGTTAGCAAAGCCGACCTTCTTGATCGTTCTATTTTAATTGGTCTTGAAAGAATTTCTGAAAAAGACAGACGACTTGAAGAAGAATATTGGGCAGAGTTTGAGAGAGAAAAACCATATATCTTAGGAGCAATTTTTGATTGTGTTTCAGAAGCATTACAGGAATATCCAAATATAAATCTCTCCTCACTACCTAGAATGGCTGATTTCACTAAATGGAGTTGTGCAATTACTAAAGGGCTGGGACTTCCTGAGTCAGACTTCTTACAAGCCTATTATCAAAAAATTGGTCAACAAAATGATGAAGCCTTGCAAGCAAGCCCTGTTGCTCAGACTATATTGGAACTGATGTCTGACAGAGATGAATGGCAAGGAACACCTACTGAATTATATGAGGAACTAAATAGACTTGCTTCAAGGTTAAAAATTGATACAAACAGTCGTTATTGGCCCAAAGACCCTCAATGGTTATATAAACGAGTACAACTTGTTCACTCAAATTTAATGGCTGAAAATATAAGAGTAACTCGCGATGAAAAATCTAGACCAAGAATTATTCTTATTGAAAGAGTCAAAAATACTGACGCTAGTGACGGAGTGTCGGAGCAGGCGGCCAATACTCCTGAGAATATGTCACCAGATAATCAACCAAAAGCTAATACTGACGGGGTTACTGTCGAAGAAGTCATGAGGATTTTTTCTCAACCGTCAGTAGAGTCAACGCCGACACTATTTCCCAAAAATCAAGAAGGTGTAAACGAAGAAAGTTATTGAAAAAAAGTTTAAAATTAGTAATAATGAATACGATGAATACATCTAATTTACAACAGGATACAAAATTAAATTACTTTATCTACTGTCGTAAAAGTAGCGATACTGAGGACAAACAGATGCTATCTCTGCCTGCTCAAGTACGAGAATTAACCAAATACGCACAGGATCACAACCTAACCGTTGTTGATGTATACCAGGAGTCAAGAACGGCTTTCAAAGTTGGACGACCTCTATTTAATGAAATGATGCAAAGAATTGATAATGGAGAGGCAAATGGCGTCCTCGTATGGCAAGCCAACCGAGTATCTAGGAATGCTCTAGATGGCGGTCTATTTATCTACTATATGAGTGAAGGTAAAATTGTTGAATTACGCACACCTGGTAAATCATACACAATCCTATCTGATAGATTTCAACTGCAAATTGAATTAATTATGGCTCAAAAGGATTCGGATGATAAAAGTGAAAGCGTCAAGCGTGGTAATAGAGAAAAGTTCTTCCAAAAGAAGGATTGGTTAGGAGTTGCCAAACCAGGATATCTAAATTACATGAACCCAATGACAAAAGAAAAAACCATAATAGATGATCCAGAAAGGTTTGCTCTTATTCAAAAGGCTGGAAGCATGGTAATAAATGGTGAACTTACGCCAATGCAAGCACTTGCCAAACTAAATGATGAGTGGGGATTCAGAACAAGAAGAACAGCCAAGCAAGGTGGTAGACCTATGGGAAAAAGTATGTGGTACAGAATCCTAGGTGACCCTTATTATTATGGATTGATGAAAAGAAAGGAAGGCGAAACCGAGGGTAGACATAACCCTATGTTTACAAAAGAAGACTTTAAATTATTACAAGTACGCTTAGGAAGGACAGGTAATAATACCACTACATTCCATAACTTCCCTTACAAACCAGCAATTAAATGTGGTGAATGTAATGGGAGCATCACAGCAGAAGAAAAATGGCAAATTATCTGCTCAAACTGCAAGGTAAAATTCCACAAAGGAAAACAAAGAGATAGATGTCCAGAATGTAATATTTTGATTGAGGAGATGGTTAAGCCAAAAATTCTTCACTATATTTATTTTCGCTGCACAAAGAAGGTGAACAGAAACTGTTCACAAGGCTCAATAGAATATGATGAACTGGAAAAACAAATAGATGAGGAGATTGAGAAATTTACAATCCCCAAAGAATTTGTGATCTGGGCAATAAAACACCTGAATGAGGAAAACACTCAGGAAGTCACAGACAGAGAAACTATTAAAATTACCCTACAAAACGCAATTGATGACGTAACTAAACAATTAGATGGCCTACTAACACTCAAGATTTCACCAACGAACATTAGTGGCGAACTTCTATCTGATACAGAGTATGCAGCAAAGAAGAAACCATTACTTGCAGGCAAAGAGGATTTATTAGACCAACTCAATAGACTCAGCGAGAGGCAAAACAAATGGATGGAATTATCAGAGCGTACTTTCAATTTTGCGTGTCAGGCTCGTTACTGGTTATCTTTTGGCACACTAATAGAGAAGACTCAGGTACTTGATGCGCTTGGTTCGAACATTGTATTAAGAGATAAGAATTTGCTGATAGAACGGCACAAACCATACTTCTTGATAGAAAAGGGTCTAAATGAAGCAAGAGAAATTGCAAAAAGGTTAGAACCTGCAAAAGAGGTTGATTTATCGGTCCAAATTGCCTATTTGGAACCTGTTAGTTCAGCTTGGCTGCGGAGCAGGGATTCGAACCCCAATTTCCGGGGCCAAAACCCGGCGTGCTACCATTACACCACTCCGCATCGTCGAAGCTCCAAGCTTGTTGAAGAGTAAAAGCACTTGTCGAATTCCGACGCAGTGAGCCCGGAGCGGATCGAACGCTCAACCATCACCTTAAAAGGGTGTTGCTCTACCATTGAGCTACGGGCCCTCGTCGGGACTAACTTCGTTTACCGAGTTTGTCTTCTTGCAAAGCCAAACTCTTTCTTACTACTTCGTTGTCCCTCCTCTCAAAATTTGCTAAAGCAAATTTTGGTTTTGAATTTGACCAAATTGCAAAGTAATTTTGAAAGGAGGAATCGATAAAAAGCCGATGTCACGTTCAGTTAACATGATCGTGACAAAAGCACCTATCGAATTCCGACGCGGCGATCCTACCCGGATTCGCCGTGCAAAGCATGAAATACCTTACTTATGCGCTATCGAATCCGGTGGAGGGAACGAGCGAATGCGAGTGACCCCACCCGGATTCGAACCGGGGTTTACGGGATGAAAACCCGCCGTCCTAGGCCTCTAGACGATGGGGCCAGGATACCGTACGGTACCTGACTTTCCGCTCCACCGTTTCTCCTCTCAAATTTCCTTACGGAATTTTGTAATTTAAATACTTTTAAGTTGCAAAAAAAGAACTAGCCTCAATTTGAGGTTTTGCATATTTTATCATTTCGAGGTTATTTAATCTAGTTCTTATCCCAACCAGTTTTCTTTCAACTTCAGAAGGTAAGCGAAAGCTTTGTTTTTTTTGGCCAACTTCATAATATCTCCCCGCATATGAATTACTCCGGGTAAAACTGAAGCGAAGATTATCAATGCAACAATTGGCAGGAGATATTTGTCTACATCGGGAATCGAACGACCTAAATAGTATCCGGCCAGGGTCATTCCGGCCCCCCAAAGAAGACCTCCGAAAACGTTGTAGCTAATGAATTTTTTATACTCCATATCTGCCATTCCGGCGACAATCGGAACAAAAGTGCGTACGGCCGGGACGAATCTGGCGAGAATCAAAGCTTTGCCGCCGTGCCTTTCATAAAATTTATTCGCTCTTTTGATATATTCCTTTTTGAAGAAAAAGCTTTCACGCCGGCTCAAAAGCCATTTGGCAAATTTTCCTCCCATCCAAAAACCAACCGAATCTCCTCCAATTGCTCCGATCACAATGAGCGGTACAAGAATTTTTATGTCAAGAATTTGCTGGGATGCCAAAAACCCGGCCGTAAAAAGAAGTGAATCTCCCGGAAAAAAGAACCCGAAAAAAAGTCCGCTTTCGGCAAAAATCATAAAAAAGATGCCGAAGTAGCCTATTGTTTTTACAAGCTCTATAAGATCGATCCCAAGAAATTCCATACAAGAGTTAATTTTAGAGAAGTAAGGGGGTTATTACAATAAGTTATTCTTTCTTGTTTCGAGTGCTTTTTCGATAAAGAGGAGTTGGTCTTTAGGAAGTAGAGGAAGAGTGTCAAATGCAAAAAAGGCAGCTTCTGAAACTTCTTTCGAGGGAGTGAACTCTCCCCCCATGAATGTACCCACATATCTGGAAAGTTTTTCTAATATCGTTTAGAATAATAGTCAGTATGTCACGAGGTAGTAATAATTTACCTTTTTATCAACCACCTTCAAGGGCAGCGGCAAGACTAAAAACGCAATCTTTTATTAGTCGATTAAGGCGTAGAATTTTTTTAAGAAAAATCTATGGTAAAAGAAAGCAAGATACTTAACCTCGCGAGAACCTTGTAACATACCATTGACCCTCTTTACTTCTTTGGTATAATACAGTTATAAGCAATGGAAAAAGTTTAACTAGATGGCATTTAATGCTTAATTTGGCAGCCGCCATCTGGCGGCTTTTTTCTTTTTAGATATTTTTGCTCTTTTACAAGTGAAGATTAGTAAGGTTAACAAGCCAAATATGGTTTGTTATTCAAAATATGGTTGGAAGCGATGATCACAGAGAGCACTGAGAAACGATGAATGCACTGAGAATTTTCTCTTTACATTCTATTATTTCTGTGCCTTTTGTGATTACTTTTTGAGGATTTGATCCTGGTCCAGGACGAACGCTAGCGGCGTGCTTTAAGCATGCAAGTGGAACGGTCCGTCGCAAGACGGAAAGTCGCGAACGGCTGAGTAACACGTAGGAACCTACCCTTTGGTGTGGAATACCTCCGAGAAATCGGAGCTAATACCGCATGACCCACGTTCAGTTACATGAACGTGGAAAAGGATATAACTATTCACCGAAGGAGGGGCCTGCGGCCTATCAGCTAGTTGGTGGGGTAACGGCCTACCAAGGCTACGACGGGTAGGGGACGTGAGAGCGTGAACCCCCAGAATGGCACTGAGACACGGGCCATACACCTACGGGTGGCAGCAACTGGGAATCGTGCGCAATGGACGAAAGTCTGACGCCGCGACGCCGCGTGAGGGATGACAGCCTTCGGGTTGTAAACCTCTTTTATTTAGTCCGAGAGGACTTTTTGAATAAGCACCGGCTAACTCCGTGCCAGCAGCAGCGGTAATACGGAGGGTGCAAGCGTTGTCCGAATTTATTGGGCGTAAAGAGTTCGTAGGCGCCCCGCCGCATCTTATTTCAAATACCAGAGCTTAACTTTGGAAAGGGATAAGAGATGGGCGGGGTTGAAGAGCGTGGGGGCTACTGGAACTTACGGTGTAGGAGTGAAATCCGTTGATATCGTAAGGAACACCGAGGGCGAAGGCAAGTAGCTAGGCGCTATTTGACGCTGAGGAACGAAAGCTAGGGGAGCGAAAGGGATTAGAGACCCCTGTAGTCCTAGCCGTAAACGATGCTCGCTAGGGATCCGCCCTACAAAGAACAGGTTCTTTACGTGTTTTTTGTAGGGTAGGTCCCGTAAGCTAACGCGTTAAGCGAGCCGCCTGGGGAGTACGAGCGCAAGCTTAAAACTCAAAGGAATTGACGGGGACCCGCACAACCAGTGGAGCATGTGGTTTAATTCGAGACGAACCGAAGAACCTTACCTGGACTTGACATCTTGCCGTTTTATTCTGATAGAAATATCGGGAGATCCTTCGAAAGTTGGATGGTAGGACAGGTGTTGCATGGCTATCGTCAGCTCGTGTCGTGGGATGTTCCCTTCAGTGGGGTAACGAGCGCAACCCTCGCCGTATGTTAAATTGTTCATACGGGACTGGTCGCCTTTGGCGACAGGAAGTGGGGACGACGTTAAGTCAGCATGGCCCTTATGTCCAGGGCAACACACATGCTACAATGAAGCCGACAATGGGTTGCCAAGTGGTAACACGGAGCTAATCCCATCAAACGGCTTCTCAGTGGGGATTGGGGGCTGCAACTCGCCCTCATGAACGCGGAATTGGTAGTAATCGCGAATCAGCTAAGTCGCGGTGAATACGTTCTCGGGTCTTGTACACACCGCCTATAGTAATTATATTTAGGAACAACGCGCCTAGCAGTTGTATCCTCTAGTAGATTAAAATTCTACCTCCGATTTAATCGGAGTAGCCAAAAAAATTTGACAGTCCTTATTGGGCAACTGATAAGGATGGAGGGTCTGAGGCAAATGGCAGGGATAGTAAGTAAGGATGCAAGCGACTTTCGCCGGGCGGTCGGAAGGAAGTTGCTGTAAAAAGTCCACTATTCATGCCGGGAAAAGAGGATATGATAACCTAGGGAGATCCTTATAAGATTGAGGTTAAGGCTTATAGGGAAGTCAGCTTCTTCATATTAGGTAATTGAGCAAGTCTGACTTGCTTGACATTTTCGGGTTATATTTGTAATCTGAAATTATTATTACTGAAGGGAGAAACGTAAGTGTTAGTAACGCCTGATTACATTGTAGGACTCACAGAAGGTGAAGGTTGTTTTCTTGTTAGTTTGAGAAAGGATAATCGGATTGAATTTCGGTTTTTCATAGCACAAGCAATAGGGAATAAACCTCTTCTTGAAGAAATAAAAAAGTTTTTTGTAGTAGGAAGTGTCTACCAAAAATCGAACGTAAAAGGGAAATTGCCAGCATATGTATTTGAAATTTCAAAAAGGGATGACATTTACAAAGTGTTAATTCCCTTTTTTCAAAGATATAAACTTAAGGGGATTAAGGCAAGATCCTTTTCAGTATTTGAGGAAATCGCAAGATTGGTTAAAGGTAGACAAGACAAGAGAAAACTGACTAAGGAAGAACTTGATTATATTACATATTTAAGATCAGGGATGAATAAACATTACGGCTCGCCCGGTGCGGGAAAGCCGCTCGCCGGGTGGGAACGCGCAATAACCTCAATGAAGCGCAATCCGTCAAGTTAGTGAAGTTGGTAGCACCCGAATCCCGATAGTATCGGGGCAAGGTGAGACCAGCGACAAGAATTAAGTCGTAAATGCATTCTGCATTTGTTGCGACCTAGGAAAGTAATTTCCTTGTAAAATCCAGCTGTATCGGTGAAGCCTTTACAACTTAGGAGTAAAGGAATAAAGAACTGGAGAGAATAGTGATTATTCTCTAAATTCTTTTAATCTTATATTCTTAATGTTGATGGTAATACCGAGGGAACCCTTCGACAAAGCTCAGGGCCATAGCCACGAGCGAAGTCGAGTGGGACTCCGTAGAGACTACACGCTGGCTCCGCAAATTTCGAAAGCATATTTATTTGGTCTTTTGCACGATGCCACAGTAAGAAGAACGACCTACCGTATAGCTACCAAGAGCGAATTATTCGCTGGTATTATTCAACAGGGAATAAAGGATCTTGGTAGAAAAGCTTGGATATATAAAGAAGGAAAAAATCGTAATCTTTGGATTATTGAATTTTCCAAAGATCTGTTAAGAAGTTTTAGAATTAAAACAAGAAAAGATAAGCTTGATTTTATACGGGGGTTTTTCGACGCTGAAGGCGGAATGGCAAAGCATTCTCAGGTTAGATTTTACTTGTATTTCTGTCAGAAGAATAAAACAGTTCTTTTGAAGATAAAGAAGTATTTAGCCGAATTGGGAATTGAAAGTGGAGTAATTCACAATCCAAGTAAAAAAGTAGATCCTGATTATTGGAGGTTTTTTATCAGAGCGAAATCATATAAAGACTTTGCTACGATTATTGACTCCAATCATCCGGAAAAACTTTCAATATTGCGGATGAAGATATAGTCCATGCCCCCGCGTACCATTCGGTACACGGCGATGAACCAAATGGTTCGTTGTTCGAAAGACAGGGAATAAACCCCGAAAATTTCCGTTGGAAATAACGGGGCGAGCATGAACAAGGTATCCGTTCTGGAAGGAGCGGATGGATCACCTCCTTTCTAAGGAGTAGTGAAAATTACCCCCCTCTTTTTAAGATCGTTGTTTAGAGGTTAAACAAAACGGGATTTGCAAGATACCGGCAATATAGGTTCTGCTTCCAGCCATATTTTGGATAAGTTGCTTAGAATCCGCGAACGAAAATCGCGGCTTAAAAGCAAACTAGGGAGACTTCGTTAAAAAATTTCCTAAATCTTTATAATTGGTTTGTCTGGGAACTTATCAAAGATTTCTTCATCAATTTTTGGAAGAATGTATTCGGGTTGAGAGGAATTTATTGAACCATTTTCAAAATCCAGGCGTTCCGTAAAGGTTTGGTAGTCAAGCGAAGTTAATTTGGCTATATAAACAAAGCCAAAAGCCCAAGCAATGATAGTATCCTCGGATTGATAATAGATATTATTTGGAGTATGTGCGTCGAAGAGATTAAATCCTAAGGCTGTGGCTATGAGGCCATTTGTTTCTAATTTAGTTTTTTCGTTTATTTCCGTACTTGGTCGAACTATTGTTAATTGATCGTTATAGTTTATTATTGTTGTGGATATGTTTTGATCGGGACTCAAAGAGTCAAAACCGGTCGGCTGAGGGATATAATTTGGTACCAAAGCTATTAAGCTTCTGCCTACTCTTGTTTCCGGAGTCAGAATTCGATCCTCTTTATTACTTTCCGGTGGATAACTAATTCGTAAGCGCCTTTCTGTAAGAGAGATAAAGTGAGAATGAAGTTCAAGTAAATTTCCAATATCCGATACTAATAATGGTGAATAATTCACTAGTTCAATGGGTTGAGTTTCGGGTGAAGATAGCGTCCAGGCTTGGGCTGCCTCGAAATCCAAAAGCTCCGGGTAGAGCAGTTCAACGCTTGATTTTCCCGCTTCACAGCCCGAAATAGCCAAGCTCAGAGCAAAACCAGAGATCGACGCCAAACCTGCTTTAATAAAATCTCTTCTTGATAACGGATTTAGTTTTTCATTTCTCATCCGACTTTAGGTTTGAATATCATTGGAAAGCGCAGAGATAATTTTAGGGTGTAACCCCCTCAGTCTGACTTAGGATTGCTGAATTTTAGCAAAATATCCTATATTAGTAAATTTAAATACACAAAAAACCCCGAGGTAAAACTCGGGGTTTTTTGATGGCAAAATGATACCCAAAAGTGTGGGGGTAAACATCCTGACTTCGCTTCCCCGAATTTAACCTCGGGGCGGCAAAGTTGCTTTAGAGGTTTTTTAGTTTACCCCCACGCCTTTGAATACATTAGCGGTATCTACTTAATTTTTTCTAAATCTTTTCCGGTAAGTTTGGTCTGATTGAGTATTTTTCTTAAGGTTCCTTGAGGAATTGGCTTTGGATGAACTGCAACTTGTGTCCATCTGCCGTCAGGATGTTTTAGTCGGAAATGGGATCCTCTTTTTCCTATCTCTTTAAACCCTAGTCTTCTGAGAAGTATGATAAGTCTTTTGGGTTTAATATTGCGAGGCAGTTTGGACATGCTTCAAGCAAAAGACGCTTTGATTTTTTCCGGCAATTCAACCTTTGTTGAAGTTACAATTTGTTCCTCCAATATGTCGGTTGGAATTTCTTGCCTTTCCTTTGCAAGAACTTCGATCGCCAAAAGAATTCCATCTTTAATGCTTTCCAGAACTTCCTCGACAGAATTTCCATAGTCGGTAACACCCAAAGTTGGGCAAAAGGCGTTGTAGACTTTGTTTCCGTTTGGATATTTTTCAGGTTCAATTATTACTCTATAATTTAAAACTTTCTTTTGCATAACCTGATTATAGCAGATTTCAAGAAAACCATGTTCGTAATCGAATATGGATGAATTGAACCTGGTATATCATCTTCGCTTAGGCGCGGAGCCGTGAACTTAAAGTTCACGGAAGATGCTATATCATTTTTAAATTGTAAAAGTGCGAACATTATTACTTCTTTGCTTGTACAAAGAAGTAATCAAGAAAGTACACCCTAGTGTTTTTCGAGTTGAATTTTCTTCACTCGTAAATGCAAAAAACTTACCTCAAAACACTTTGAGGGGCGAGTTTTTGCCGTACTTGAACTCGCTCATAAAATCCAAAGCTCAAAACACACGGGATTAATTTTATTGTTAATGTGTTAGTAATTTCATCCTGCCACTTTCGGTTTACGCGAATGTGGAGGATTCATCAGTCAGCCTTTGGCTGAAATTACTATTGCGGGGATTTAGGGGGTTCGGATTTTTTATTAGAGAGAGGGCACATTGCTGTGCTTAAAGAAACCTTGGCAGGTTTCCAACTCCTTCAAAAAACTCGAGACCTAAATCCCGCTACCTTCAATTGTTTGGCTTCAATCGCCTTAGTTCTCCCAGAGGAGAAGGCAACTGATTCCTTACAAAAGAAGGACGCCGGTCAGCACGATCAGCTGACTTCGTTTCCGGACCTTTTTGTCCGAAACGGCGTTTTTTTGTTTTTTCATCCTCCGCATGAAGCTTCGGATGATCTCCCGAACCGAGTTAGACTCGGAAACAAAAAGGGGAGAAGGGGGCGGTACCCTTCCACTTTCGAGCTCCTGCTCGAATGTGGGGTGCTGACCGCCCCTTTGGTTGAATTACGGGCAGGGCCCTGGCGACCAATCACTCCTTGGGTTGGGACCACTATTCTTAAAAAAGTGTTGTTCACAGCGCCTTTTGCTGTTCCCTTCACTTATATAGTGGTGCCACCATGAACCGCTTTCGGTTGGTTCGGGAGGAGCGACAGTCGCTGTCGGTTGCGGTGTGCTCGTCGGAGCGGGTTGTGTTGCAGTCGGGGCTGGCTTCGTTGCCGTGGGCGCCGGTTTCGTGCTCGTCGGAGCGGGTTGTGTTGCAGTCGGGGCTGGCTTCGTTGCCGTGGGCGCCGGTTGCGTCTTAGTTGGAACTAGAGTTGCCGTAGGTAACTCAGGATCCCCTTCGGAAGCGAGACTCGTCTCAAACCTGGGTTCGTCGCAAGATGCGCCGTTGCAAACACAGTCTGCAATACGCTCAAGGGCGTCCGCTTGACGCTCCTGAGCCTCAACGATTCTCGCTAGATACTCATCCTGCGAGGATTGGTCCGTAACCGCCGGAGTAGTAGGCCGAAACCAAACTGCCAGTGCTAAAAAGAGCACGGCTCCAACGAGGGCCCAGATAGCCAGATTGGACTTTTTTGCGTCCATTCAAAACCTCCATTGAAGAAATTTCCAGATACCATGCGGCATCTGGTTTGAACTGGATTTGACCGATTGTCAAGCAAAGCTTGACTAATCTCCTTCGTAATCCGCTTATTCAGGGGATTCGAAGTCAACGATTTCGATCTCCTCCAGATCCGATTTCTCGCTTGGCCGACTTGGCCTTAACTAAATGTTTCGGTTTTAATAAGCCGAAGACAAAAAGTAGAGCGCGAGTGCCCTAAGTTGTTTCCTTTGCCGGGTTACTATCCCGATAGTTCGAGGCAACTTGTGCTCGGACTAATGAAGACGGCCATATCACCTACTGGCGCATTGAGGTTTGAGATCCCGACTAGGTCGAGGAAATCCTAAACTCACACGTTTTTGGAGTTGGTGCGCTTCAACAAAGTACCCCAATAATAGAGGGTAGAGAAACGGAAATTAGAATTAAGAAGTAGGATGTAGGATAAAAGAATTAAAAAATAAAGTAATCAAGCTTACATCTTACATCTAGTAACTTACATCTAATTCCCATCTCTGTACCCTCCACTAAAGAGGTTAAACTTCAAAGGAGGTTTATTTTACCCCTAACCCTTATTGTTCCTTGTGAAGGGAACTTTGGAGCCGAGTCAAACTCGGCTTGAGCATTTTTTAGTTGACAAATTTATTGTCTGTGGTAATATTTACTTAGAAAATCCTCGGCGGCAGGTCTTTGAGCCTCACAGCGGAGGATTTTTACTTTTCGGGGAAAACAGACATAAATTCTTTTCTGTCTGTTTTTCTATTTTCTTTGATTTGGACAAAGAACACTTGTTTGTCCTTTGTAACTCCTCTAAATCGATGAAGAATTTCTATTTCCTTACTCACATTTATCATTGATTCAGGTGCATTTCTACATTTTTGAATTAGTTCTAATGCACAGGGAAAAAATTGTAATCTTCTTCGTCTTTCTCTCGGTGGCTTCTGGTAAAGATGTTTCCAGAAGTAAGTAAAGAAAATTTTTTGTTTGCCGAAATAGGCGCTTCTTATATAAGGTTGCCTTTTGGTTTTTCGCTCAACTGCCTTGAAATAATCTTTTGCTTTCTTGATTACTTCCTGGTCGCTAGAACCGGCAAGTTTTTCGGTTTTTACAGGAAAGGGCTTCATTAGTTAAGTCTAGCATTTAATAATCCCGTATTTCCAAAGTTCCCTCCACAAGAGTTTAGATATTCAACCAATTTGTTAAAGAGCCCTTCGACTTCGCTCAGGGTTATAACCTAAGTTGTCGAAGTACTGCCTTAAGAGTTATGTCCTCTAAAGCACCCGCCTGCATTGCTATGCAAAGCATTGCGGGCAGGACTGGCATTAATAGCCAGTGGAAAGTGTTTAGCAATTTTCACTCTCCGAGCCAGAGGCTCTCTGAGCCGGAGGCCAAACACTCTTCACTAACTACTAAAAAATTAATGTGCAACACCCTCCTTATCTTCGCACTCGGCTACTTCATGAACTATTCGTTCACGCCTCGAGATGCGTTTGCTGGAGGGTTGTTATGCTATTAATATGTAAAAGAGTTGTATAACAAAAAAAGCCGCGGCTTTAGAGGCCGCGGCTTTGATACAAACCGTCGACGGTTAATCAAATTTGATTAACCTTTTAATTGGTCAATTCTTACAAAGTAACTAAGTAACGAACTAACCAACTAACTACTTTACCTCTAAAGCTTTACTACAATCACTTCAGATGATTGTAGATTACCCAAGAATATACTAGATAAATCTATCCTAGAGTATTGGCACTATAACATAGAAAGTGATAGAAGTCAAGTTTTTCTGCTTGCAGAAAAAGAAGTAAGATATAGGATTTAAGATGTCAGAAATTGATATAAGATATTAGATGTAAGAAGTAGGTAAAAAGTATGACGGAAGCGAAAAGTATAGAGGATATTGAGGTTTATAAAGAAGCATTACTACTTACTAGGGAAGTGTTTTTATTATGCAGGAATTATAACCTAAAGCATGAATATTCGCTTTGTGATCAAATTAAGCGTGCTTCGATATCAGTTTGCGCGAATATATCAGAAGGCTATGGCAGAAGAACGAAAGCTGATTTTGGTCAATTTCTGTCGATATCACTAGGCTCGTGTAATGAAGTATTGGCACTTCTAGATATTATTGAGATTAATTTTCCAAAAGTCGAAACCAATCCTTTAAAGGAGCGGTACAAGATTCTATGTAAGAGACTTTTCACCTTCAGAAGAAATCTGAGGTGATTCTTATATCCCATATCTAATATCTTACATCTATCGTCGGTACATTGAAGCTAAACAAGAGTTTTCACATCACTTTTCACAAATTCAGATAGTAATGATCTTTGCTAATTAATGTCCTGCTTCTTTATCATAGACTTTAAAGGGGACAAATGGGTAAAATTCAACTTCTTCGATATCAGGATATACGGTAATAAAACGATCGATATAAATTTTGCCACTAGGTTCAGAAATCTTTGGTGTCCGGTGGATGTCTGCCTTATTTCTGCCAGCCTGAACAGCCTCGCGTATATTATATTCCTGCTCTGAAGGTAATACAAAAATGATACTGCCTATTTTGATAATAATAGGTGCGCGTTCGCGTATCTCCCTCGGATCTAATGGGGGGAGGTTTTTTTCCGGTAATATTTTATATAGAAAGTCTATATTTCTTTCAATTTCATTGAGTGTGTCGAAGTCTAACCTAACACCCTGGAATTTAGGAGTACTTTTAATAATATTTGGAAGTTGATTAATTCCTTTAGAATCTGTAAGCCAACCTTTTTTTAGCGTTTTTACACCATAATCTCTTTCAAATATTTCGAAATATTTAAGAATTTCCTTTTCTTCCATTCCGCTTGCAGCCATTCCCAAAAATCCTACAATCCACCCCTGTTCGCCGATCATCGTGTCTATCTCCTTATTCCTATCTGCGGGACTTGCGCTGGTTATCTGATTCACCCCAATAATCCAGGAAGGTAAAAACACTCTCAAGTTTTCTATAGGAACCCTACCTAATAAACGGTTAGTTAAGAAAGCCATATCATTCGCGTGTCCTCTGAGAAATTCTTGTTTGGAATTGAAAGTGTTAATAGTAGTTGCTTTTGCAGAAAATGGATCCTCCTTTGGTTTTGGAAAATGAAGTCCGACTGTTGATTCTGTAAATTTTATCGGGGTGTTGAGTGGCATTGTTGCAAGATATGTAAGAAATTCTCTTGTGCCATACCTTCTCGCAAATGCATGACCTACATCAGTATTTTCATCAGGCCCTTCCAAAGAAACCGCAGCAATCCTTTTAATGGTTGAGGGTGTTAGATCCCGGAGTGTAAGTATGCGGGTTTCACTGCCGTTGATAATTTCTTCGTAATGAAAATTATTAGCTTCTCTATCTTTAATATCGCTCATGAAGATTAATTACTTGTCTTCAAAAACTGTCCTTTCAGATTCGTCTTGGCTAAGTTCAAGTTCTGGCTTAACTCCTACATCTGACATCTTATTTCCTATATCTATTTTGACTTTCTTGGCATATCTTTCCCTTGAAACCCGGATGACTTTATCTTTATTCTGATTTCGGGAGACCGGAAGGGGGAGGGTGTTGGCCAGGAAAGGTCTTGTCGCAACACCGTCGACCGTGAGTTTTAGCGCAATCTGGAAATTCTGCAAATTGACCAAATCGTTTTGGGAAAAGACTTCGGCGTATTCTTTATGAATTATTTGAGCATCCTCGGCGCCAACTGCAAAAGAAATTAAAGTTCCGACATTTCCCAAAATTGCTTTTTGGACGTACTCAGGAACTTGAGCCATGTATTGATTGGCAAGGGTCAGTGCCAGTCCGAATTTTCGGGCCTCGGAGAGTATTTTTATGAATGAGTCGGTCGCAAAATTTTGGAACTCGTCAACATAAAGGTAAAAGGGGATACGTTTTTCTTTGGGAATGTTGACTCGTCGCATTGATGCTAACTGAAACTTTGTGATAAGCATTGCACCGAGTAGTGACGAGTTATCCTCACCAAGGCGTCCCTGGGAAAGGTTAGCGATAAGAATTTTTTGGCCGTTGATTATTTCATCAAGAGAAATTGTTGATTTAGGCGTGCCAATGATGCGCCTTATCAATGGAGAAGTGACGAATTGTCCGACTTTATTTTGAATGGGTGCAATTGCTTCTTTCTGAAGTCTTTCCGGCATTTTATCAAATTCTTCTTTCCAAAAGTGTATAAGCGAAGGATCATTTAATTTGGCAACAATTTTATTACGGTAAGATTGGTTTGCCAGCATTTTTAAAACGTCGGCCAAAGTCGAATTGGGGATTTCGGTCAGAGTTAAAAATGAGTTTCTTAAAATGTATTCCATTCTGGCAGACCAAACATTTTCCCAAATTTTGGTAAAAATGCTCATTAAACCTGATGCGACGAGTTCCGCCTCCTCGCGATTGGTGACTTCCAAAGGGTTTAAAACAATAGGGAAGTCTCGGTCGGCCGGGTTAAAGTAAATTGTGTCATTGATTCTTGATGCAGGAATGTAGTCCAAAATATCGTCGCAAAGGTCTCCGTGCGGATCAATTACGGCAACGCCTCTGCCTTTTTTAAAATCGTCAATCGCCATATTGGCAATCATGGTCGATTTTCCGGTCCCGGTCTTTCCGACTGTCCAGATGTGACGGAGTCTGTCGGGAGTCTTTATGCCGAAAATTGTTTCTTTGTTTTTATAAAGGGTTTTAGCAAAAAAATTAATTTTTCTTTTTTCTTCATCAGTAAGCGCTTCAGAAACGGGAAGCTTTTCGGGAGGCTCTGAAAGTACGGATGTTCCCCAGGTAATTCCCGGAACCTTTATTTTTTCGCTAGGTAAGTGCCATAAAGTTGCCAGTTCAATAATATTTAAGACCTGCTTATCCGATACGCGTCTGTTTTTTAGGGCGTTTAGTTCCTTTATTTTATTAAAGCGATTGGGTGTTATAGTCGAAAAAGAATTTGCGTCGGCACGGGCTACGACTCCGAAGGTTGAAGTGATCTCTTTCAGGGTTTTATTCGTATTGCCTGCTATTCTTAAAGTAGCCCTGAACCCTGGGTAAGAAATTTTCTCCTTAATAATACTTGCGTCCGTTCTTTGGGAATAAGTTCCATCAGCATTTTTAGTACCTTTTTCGGCAAAGAGTGCTCCCTGTGTCTGCCAGCCAGGTGTTATCGACTCCAGCGCTATTTGAATTATTACGATTTCATCCGGCCCTCCTTTTGAAAGAACAGAAAGAATTGATGACAAGGGATCCACATCTTGGAAGTTAGCGTAAGTTTGTATCGGATAAAAACTTCCTTTCGTAAGTTTAAGGTAAAGAATCTCAAGCTTTTGATTTTCCAAAGGGTCGTCAACTTTTTTGATAATTGCTAAGGGGTAATTTGAGCGGATTTGGGATTCGATAAAAGTGACAAGTGACAAGTGACAAGTGACTAGAAAAAAAATCTGTTGATTTATAAGTGCAATTTCCAGAGCAAAAGCCGGAGGTTTTTTGCCTAGAAGCTTGTTTAAACTGGATACATAATTTATCTGAGTCAAAGCTGCCAGGAAAGTTTTGGCAGCTTCAGGCGTGACTTCTGTATTTCGAGGAAGCTTCAAGGAAAGGGTTATCAATCCGTCCATGATTATTATTATAACTTAGGAAATCAGAAAATAATTATTGATTTATAAATGTTACACCTTATTTATTAAATGTTCATTCTTTACTCGTCTAAAGAATGAACCAAGAAAGGACGCCCTAGTGTTTTTCGAGTTGAATTTTCTTCGCCCGTAAATGCAAAAAGCTTACCTTCAAACACTTGAAGGGGCGAGTTTTTGCAACTCATTGAACTCGCTTATCAAATCCAAAGCTCAAAACACACGGGATTTAGATTGAGAAATATCGGGATTTGTGATAAATTAATCGTGTTTGGGTGCGTAGTTCACTGGTAAAACAGCACGTCAGGCGTCCCAGGCAAGTCAGACTTGCCGCTTTCCTGATGACAAACGAAGTTTGACATATCGAAAACTTGCATACGGGGGCACGTAGTTCACTGGTAGAACGCTTACCTGATAAGTAAGAAGTAGATAGTTCGATTCTATCCGTGCCCACAAAAAAGAGTGACCGCAAGAGTACGCATGTTTTCGCTATGGCAGCTGAAAGCTAACATGTCGTAACTGTGTTGCGTCATAAGTAAGAGGTCTTTGGTTCGATCCCAGGACGGCCCACTCGTTTTTTCCCCGTTGACGCGGTATGGCGCATTGTAATATAATTCTTTTTACTTTTTTAGGCAGTTTACTTAATGAGAATCCAAAAGATAATTTTAATCCATAACACGCAGGCATTGTGTGGGTTTTGAACGGGAATATTGGGTTCATTAGGTAATCCCGCCTTAAAGCGGGATTTTTTCGTTTTACAACTTTAAAATTTAAAAATAGCAAAACGACCCTCCTGCGAATGCTCCTCGAGCCGTGAACGAATAGTTCTAGCCCGAAGGGCGTAAAGGTGAGAGGTAAGTTGCGGAGGGTTTGGTTTATCGAAGGTATTAAGGGCCTGAAGTTTAACTGGTTTGAACACCTCATTTGCAATGAGGAGGTAGGCGGTTCGACCCCGCCCAGGTCCACCCGTTTAGTAGTTAGTTAATGGCAGTTGGTTATTAGTCTTTTCTAATCACTAATCACTATTAACTAATAACTATTTTATATTCGCACTTTGAAATCTGAAGACCATGAAGTGAGCTAATGCTTAACTTCATGAGGAAAGTAAGGCCACTCGTGTGCAGCACGAGTGCGCGGAATCACGCAGATATTTACGCCGAAGAACGCGGAATTAAATAGCTTAAATTTTACTAAAGTTAGCAGAAGCTATTTTCGGCGTCTTTCAGCGTATTTATTCAGCGTCTTTCAGCGTGCTCATGCTGTGCATGAGGTATAAGTCTGATATTAACGCAGACAGTGAATGCCTTGGTGCAAGTTGCCGAAGAAGGACGCACATGGTAGCGATATTCGTCGGGGAGGAGCCACGATCCTTTGATCCGGCGGTGTCCGAATGGGGAAACCCTACCAACTTCATAGTTGGTAACTCCACAGCCAAAGTTCCGATTTAATCGGAACATAACTGTGGTAGAGGGAACCGTCCAAACTGAAACATCTAAGTAGGGCGAGGAAGAGAAATCAATCGATATTCCGTCAGTAGCGGAGAGCGAAAGCGGAAAAGCCCAAACCCTTGTGCGCTGCACACAGGTAGTTATTAGTTATTGGTTCATGGTTCGTAGTTAAGAAAAATTACTATGAACTATGAACTAACTAACCAACTAACTATTTGCGCGCAGCGTGCGAGGGGGTTGTAGGAGCCCAACGTGGGAGTTGACTTAATAGCAGAACCATCTGGAATGATAGACCACAGAGAGTGAAAGTCTCGTATGCAAAATTAAGTTGACCTCTAGGGAATTCCTGAGTATCCCGATGTAAACTCTTCGGGAGAAGCTGGGGGAACCATCCTCCAAGGCTAAATACGACTTGCAACCGATAGTGAACTAGTACCGTGAGGGAAAGGCGAAAAGAAGGGCGGGACGCCCAGTGAAATAGAACCTGAAACTGTTTGCGGACAAACCGTAAGAGCTCGTGCTTCGCACTCGCTTGGTTAGTTAGTTCATAGTTCGGAGTTCATGGTAAAGAAATTCACTATGAACCATGAACCAATAACTAATAACTAATCGAACGAACGCGGAGCGTGAGTGATTGCGTGCCTATTGAAGAATGAGCCGGCGAGTTGTCGTTTGGTGCAGCTTAACCCCGCACCTAAGTAGCATAAATATTACCTGATTTGAGTTCTATCTTATTTCAACGCTAAATTTTCTATGGATAGTTTGAGTTTATTGAAATTAGGATTCATATTTTGGAAAATCAGATGCTATTTAGGTGCGGGGGGAGGCATAGGGAAACCAAGTTTTAATAGAGCGTTTAGTACCAAGCGGCAGACCCGAAACCGGGTGATCTATCCATGAGCAGGGTGAACCCCGCAGAAGTGCGGGAGGAGGCCCGAACCGGTTGATGTTGCAATATCATCGGATGACTTGTGGATAGCGGTAAAATGCCAAACGAACCCGGAGATAGCTGGTTCTCCCCGAAAGGTCTATAGGGACCGTGGTACGTCAGGTGTTATCGGTGGTAGAGCTACTGAATGGGATAGCGAGGGTAACCGAGTTATTTCAACCAAACTCCGAATAACGATGTACACTAACGTGCTAAACAGTCGCATCGGGCTAAGCTGATGCGGCGAAAGGGAAACATCCCAGACTCTCAGCTAAGGCCTCTAAATTGCAGCTAAGTTTTAAAGGAAGTTCGCGTCCTTAGACACCCAGGAGGTTGGCTTAGAAGCAGCCACCCTTTAAAGATAGCGTAACAGCTCACTGGTTGAGGTTGTGGGCGCCGAAAATTTATCGAGGATAAGCTGTATGCCGAAGCTGGAGATTTCGTGCGTAGCACGAAGGATTTTAGGAATGTAGGATAAAAGTGATAAGTCAAGGTTAAGATTTTAATGTTGTATTCTGATTGGTCACTAGAATCCTATTATCTTAGTATCTTTCGCGCTATGCGCGATATGGTAGGGGAGCGTTCCATATACGGTGAAGTCGTTTTGTAAAAAACGGTGGAGTGTATGGAAGTGAGAATGCCGGTATGAGTAGCGTACTACTCCGGTGAGAATCCGGAGCACCGAATGCCCGAGGATTCCGCCCAGACGTTCGTCGAGGGCGGGTTAATCGGTACCTAAGGGAAGGCCGAAAGGCGTACCCGATGGATAACTGGTCAAAATTCCAGTATTTATTTTGAATCGCCCACTTGTCCGTAGGACAAGTGCGCAGAAATATGCGGAAGTTAGATATACGCAGAATGACGCAGAATTTTCAGCGTTTTTCAGCGTAAATTTCAGCATTATTCAGCGTACTCGTCCTGCGGACGAGAACTGGGGGTTGACTGGATAGGATGGTTGGAGCCCCATAACGATTTGGGGTGTAAGTTATAAGATAGTGTCAGCAGGAAAATCCGCTAATACGTTTAATCGAATAACGATGCAGAGTCTTGTGCAAACAGGACAATTTCATCCCATTCAATCTACAAGAAAAGGCTCGCAGTGAGATTCAAAGTAAGCCGTACCGCAAACCGACACAGGTGGGCTGGTCGAGAAGACTAAGGTGAGCGAGAGAAAGAGGTTCAAGGAACTCGGCAAAAAATCTGGACGTAAGTTCGCAAGATGTCCTGTCGCCGCAAGGCGACTACAACAAAAGAGTGCTAACCGACTGTTTATCAAAAACACAGGTCCGTGCAAAAGCGTAAGCTGAAGTATACGGGCTGACGCCTGCCCAGTGCCGGTAAGTTAAGAGGATGGGTGGTCCGATGTTACATCGGACTGCTCTGAATTCAAGCTCCGGTAAACGGCGGCTTTAACTATAAGAGTCCTACGGTGGAAAATTCGCCGCCGTAGTAAAATCTGACTATATGCTGGAAAATCCGGTGTATCCCGTGCTACTCTTGAAATAGAGTAAAAAAGCAACAGGTGCGGATAATCAGCAGGAAAGGTTCTTAAAGAAAAATTTAAGAAAATCCTCAGAGACTATACGTCAGACTCCAGTTAGATAATTTTGTATCTGATGGAGATGATATAGTCCGATCCTTATAGCGATATAAGGTTTTGCAAAAAAGCGTGCAAATATAAAACAAGCGTTAGTTTGTTGTTTTTTTGACTAATCACTAGTCACTAATTACTAATAACTATTTTTGAGCGAAGTTCCTTGTCGTGTAAGTTACGACCTGCACGAAAGGCGTCACGAGTTAGCAACTGTCTCGAGCCTCTACTCGGCGAAATTGCGTTGGCTGTGAAGACGCGGCCTACTTCCACCAGGACAAAAAGACCCCGTGGAGCTTTACTGTAGCTTGGCATTGTTTTGTGCGAGCCAATTGTACAGAATAGGAGGGAGAGTGTGCGTTGCACACAGGTAGTTATTGGTTCATGGTTCGTAGTTAAGAAAAATTACTATGAACTACGAACTAACTAACCAACTAACTATTTGCGCGCAGCGCATGCTCAATCGTGTAATACCTCCCTTTGGAACGTGGCAAGACTTACCTAAGTCGCCTGAACACGGCGACAGGGAAAGTGCTAGGTGGGCAGTTTTACTGGGGCGGTACCTTGCCAAAAGGTAACGCAAGGGTACAAAGGTCGGCTTAGTACGGATGGACATCGTACTGAATGTATAAAGGCATAAGCCGGCTTGACTGCGACAGTGACGGCTGGAGCAGGAACGAAAGTTGGTCTTAGTGATCCCCCAAACCAGTGTGGAATGGTTGGGGCTTAACGGATAAAAGCTACCCCGGGGATAACAGAGTAGTCGCACCCGAGAGTCCATATCGACGGTGCGGTTCGCTACCTCAACATTGACATCGGGGTCCTCCGATAGTGATATTGGAGTGCTGTTTTTTAAGTTCCCCAGAACTTAAAAGAAAATTCGACTCATAACGGTGAAACCCTACTTGAATTTGGGTAACTTTCGGGTTATTCTATTTTAAGGGGTAATACCGTGGGAAGTTTACATTTTTGTCGGAAAACTCGGAATACTCGGAGAACCAGAACTTCAGAGTATCGGAATACCAGAGAACCTGATAACATCATAATATGATTCGGGATGTTACGGACCTTGAAGTATACCGATTATCTCTGAAACTTCTAAAAAAGTTATATTTGTTTCTTCGAAAAGTTCCAAGATCAGAATATGATACTGTTCGCCAATGTAAAAGAGCAGGAAAAGGAATCCCGGCACATATTGCTGAAGGATTTGCAAAAAGATCTTCAGAAGCTGAATTTAAGCGATATTTGAAGATAGCAATTGGTACAAGTGATGAGATTATTTCTCACTTGCGGACTGTTGCAATTGCAGTACCAAGACTTGCTCAAGAAGCAAAAGAGCTTGCGGAAGAATACAAAATTCTTTCAAAAAGACTAAATAGGCTTCATACAATTTGGCGTTCTGGTAATTTCTGATGTTCCGACGTATACAACTATCTGATTCTCAGACATTCTGAGTTATCAGAGTTTTCTGAAATGTATAACCCCGTATCGACTTGTCCGAGTTAACATCGGACAGATGGAAATTTTTGGCGTTATGCCAAAATCATAGTTTTCATAACACGTCGACACCCCGCAAAGTTGTGCGGGATGAAGGTATAGTCAAGCCACTACGTAAGTAGATGGATTTAAGGCGATGTCGGCTCACCGCATCCTGGGGGGGGAGCACCTCCCAAGGGTTGGTCTGTTCGCCCATTAAAGCGGTACGTGAGCTGGGTTCAGAACGTCGTAAGACAGTTCGGACTCTATCCGGTGGAAGCGTTCGAGTCTTGAAGGGAGCTCTCCTCAGTACGAGAGGACCAGGAGGGAGGAATCCCTGGTGTGCCGGTTGTGGCATCAGCCGCAACGCCGGGTAGCTACATTCCTAAGGGATAACCGCTGAAAGCATCTAAGTGGGAAGCCCACCCTAAGATTAGGACTCGTTATTAGATCCCAGAAAGAATATCTGGTTGATAGACTGGAAGTGGAAGGGCAGCAATGCCTTAAGCTTACCAGTACTAATCGATCGATTTCAGACTTTCTTACATCCTTATGGAGTAGGCTATAAGCTCACTTCATGGTCTTCAGATTGTATTTAGAGAAAGATTTTGGTCTGGTGATGATAGCGGTGTGGAACTACCTGATTCCATTCCGAACTCAGAAGTCAAACGCACCTGCGGCGATGATAGTATATCGGCAACGGTATGCGAAAATAGCGCGTCGCCAGATCAAAGTTTTTCTCTAATAAACCTTATAAGATTTATATTATTAGAAAGGTGGTCCCGATTAAATCGGGACTAAACCCCGATTGAATCGGGGTGGTTGTGCCAAGTGGCGAAACAAAAAAAAGTATCAAAAGTAGCACGAGTATATAAGCTTTCACCCCGTAAAGCGCAAGCGCAAAGGGGCAAGCAAGATAGAAATAAAAAAACTTCAGAGCCAAGTTCAATGGACGAACTTCTTTCTCTTTATGGAGTACCTAAATTCTCTTTTTCGGTCGGGGATATGATCAAGGGTAAGATTATTCGGATCGAGCCGCAAAGAGTTGTTATAGATATTGGGGGTAAATCAGAAGGATTGGTTGCTGAAAAAGCTTTTAAGGAAGCAGAAGAATTTGTTAAAACCCTTAAAATTGGTGATGAAATAGAAGCAAGAGTTCTGGTTACGGAAACAAGAGACGGTAACACAATTTTGTCGCTAAGGCATGCGAGGGAGGAGGCTTCATGGAAGAGAATTCAGGAAATAGAGGAAAAACAGACGCCAATATTGGTTGAAGGAAAGGGAGTGACTTCTTCCGGAATGACTGTTGATATAGAGGGAATGACGGGATTTATCCCTGCTTCCCAACTGGGTAAAGAGGTTTCGGAAAATCCGCAAAAATTGATTGGTCAGAGATTCGAAGCAGTTGTCATCGATTTTGATAGGGCTGTTAAAAAGATAATTCTTTCCGAAAAAGAAGTCTCCGAAAAAGAGGAACTGGCAAGATCAAGGGAGGCGATTAAAAATATTAAAGAAGGAGCAGTTTATGAAGGCGAGGTTACTACTATTTTCGATTTCGGGGTTTTCGTTAAAATAGAATGGGGCAGCGGTAAAACAAAGATTCCCCTTGAAGGTTTGGTGCATATTTCCGAACTTTCTTGGGAAAAAGTTAGTTCCCCTGACGATGTAGTTTCTCAGGGCGATAAAGTTAAAGTTAAAATTGTTGCCAAGAGGAACGGCAAACTTGCTTTTTCAATAAAACAAGCTCTGGAGGATCCTTGGGAAAAGGTCGAGAAGAAATATAAAAAGGACAAAAGAGTAAGAGCAGATATTACTCGAGTTACGGATTTTGGAGTGTTTGTTCAATTAGAACCCGGTATAGAAGGTCTTATTCATATCACCAAGATTCCACCCGGTAAAAAACTGGTTAAAGGTGATAAAGTTGATGTTTATGTTGAGGATATTGACAAGGAAAATCGGAAAATTGCGTTAGGACTTGTTTTAACCGAAAAGCCGGTGGGGTATAAGTAAGTGATTAGTGAATAGTTATTGGTGATTGGATATAATGCTTCTTGATGGTTAAATCTCACTCACAATTTATATGCCAACAGTGTGGCTACTCACAGGTTGGTTGGTCAGGTAAATGTCCGGAGTGCGGAAGCTGGAATAGTCTGGTTGAGACCATAGCGCAAAGGTCAAGCAACAAAGAACAAAGGAAATCGGGAAAGACAGCAGAACCTATTTCTTTAGCTTCAGTTTCCTCAAAGGCGACTTCAAGAATTTCAACTAAAATTACTGAACTGGATAGAGTTTTGGGGGGAGGATTAGTTCCAGGCCAAGTTACCTTAATTGCGGGGGAACCGGGGATTGGGAAAAGTACGCTCCTTTTACAAGTAGCTGATATGTTATCGAAGGAGCATGATGGAAGTTCGAAGTTGGGCGATGAGGTTGGAAGCAAGAAGTCCGAAGTACGAACTTCTAATTTCAATCTTCGATCTTCGGTATTCTATGTTTCAGGTGAGGAGTCGGTTAGTCAAATAAAGATTAGGGCAGATAGGTTGGGGGTTAAGAGTAAGAGTATTCAACTATTGGAGGAAACGGATATAGATGCAGTTATCGAAGAAGTATCACAAGTACCACAAGTACCAAAAGTACCACGGGAAGAAAAACAAAAAAAAGTCCGTGATACTTTTGATACATTTGATACCCATGGTACTTTTCTCATTGTCGATTCTATTCAGACGATGACTACATCCGATTTATCCGGGATGGCCGGGTCTGTGGGCCAAGTAAGGGAGTGTGCTTACAGGCTTGTGAGGTTTGCAAAGGAAAATAATATTCCTGTCTTTTTAGTTGGTCACGTTACTAAACAAGGTTCAGTTGCGGGTCCTGCAGTACTTATGCACATTGTCGATACGGTTTTGTGGTTTGAAGGGGATAAGACCTTGACAACAAGAATGTTAAGGGCTGTCAAGAATCGTTTTGGTCCGACTGACGAGGTGGGTATTTTTGAGATGGAAGAGAAGGGTTTAATATCGGTAGATGATCCTGAAAAATTATTTCTAACGGCCTATAAGAAAGCCACTCCCGGCAGCGCGCTTACTTCAATCCTCCAAGGAACAAGGCCGCTGTTAACCGAAATTCAGAGTTTGGTTGTTCCAACTAAAATGGCTTTTCCTAAAAGAATAGCCCAGGGGATTGATATAAGGCGCTTTGAACTTCTTTTGGCAGTTTTACAGCGTCGCTCAAGCCTTCCTCTTTATGAATTTGACTGCTTTGTAAATGTGGCAGGAGGAATTTCTGTTAAAAATGATCCGTCTGCGGATTTAGCAGTTTGTCTTTCAGTTGCTTCAGCTTATTTTGACAAACCGCTTCCCAAGGGTTCGATTGCAATCGGCGAAGTCGGGCTTTTGGGAGATGTTAGGGAGGTCGTCGCACAGGAAAAAAGAGTCAAAGAAGCAAGAAGGTTGGGTTATAGAACGATTATTTCTAGTAAAGAAATAAGATATTTAGGAGAAGCTATTAGGAAATACCTTCGGTAACAAGTTACTTTGTCAGTCAGTTACTTCGTTACTTCAAAAGAGATTAACTTAGAGTTTGTTTTGAATTGCAAAGTAACTAAGTAACGAATCACAAATTAACGATTTGCACAACTTATCCACATAATATTTTTTCACCGAATAACTAACGAATAACAGTTTCGGATATTGTTAAAATGAAACTATGGGTTGAATTGTGTTAAATAGTAATTAGATTATAGGGTTTGACAGAGTTGACAGATGGTGCTAGACTAAAGTTACATAAAAATCGCATGTTTTATTGTTCCCTTGCGGGACGGGTGGATTGTAGGGCAGGCGATCTACCCGCTCCTTGAGGGTTCAATAAATGCGATTTTTTGTTGGGAAAATCAGGACGGGTGGCCCCGAATGAATCTTACCTCCTCCCGAAAACTCCGTATTCGCGTCGGAGGAGCGATCATGCGGGGTATAAAGTGTAGGCGAAGTCCCGCACAATCCTCTAAGGATCTGTGCGGGAGCAGGCGCACTATCCACACCATAAAGTTGGAATTGTGCGTTTTTTTAGGCCAAAAAAACCGAGTCCGACTCGGCAACGCTTGTCTTTAGGGTCCTCCTAATCTAAGCATTCGGCTTTTCAGAACTGTTCGTTCACACCTCATGCTGCAATTTTAGGAGGACAGGGACGAGCACCGTCTGGTACTCGTCAGAGCAGGCTATAAAAAGACAAGTTACTAATCCAGACTATTATCTTCGTCAAGTGTTTGTCAAGTACCTCTTGTCACTAAACGTTTAAATTCTCGTTCTTTGAAAGTCCTATAAGAGGATAAAGATATGCTTGTATATGGAAACTTGACAGGCTTATAACTCTAACATATAATTGGGCAACGAATCTGCTCCTTAATGTAAATGAAAAATAAGTTTTTTAAACAAGGCGTGATTATAGCTCTTCTTTTTGCCGCTTCAGTATTTTTGGGAAATTTTTTTGGCTATAACATTTTTGCCGAAAGTTCGGTAACTCCGCCAAGTTTTCCTGCCTGCTCCGAGAAAATATTTACTTCAGACGGTGATTGGGCTCATTATGATTCCGGGATCCATGGGATTCCTGGAGTAGGTAATTTTGAGGGGAGTGATGACGTTTACTCTTTATCATCTGGGAATTTTCTCCAATGCTTTTGTCCGACAACAGGCAGTGATGGAACTCAGACGAATTGGTGGAATATTGAGAGGTCGGGTTTGACACAAGATCAGATAAATCAGTTTGTCTCAGCTGGTTGGGTTAGCGAAAACGGGAGTGGATGGAATCTTTTTAATGAACCATACTTAGCCAAGAACTCAAGTTTCAGTTGTGCCCAACCTACGCCTACGCCTCCACCTCCGGGAGGAGGAGGCGGTCCACCCGGTGCTCCACCTGTTTGTGTAGGAAGTGATTTAGGTCCATTTGCGCCAACCCTTACTGAAGTTAGAAGAATTGACTCAGATTCGGTTCATGCCTGCTGGACTGCTCCGACCCCAAACGCCAATGATTACATAGTTTATTACGGAATGAGTCGCGACAATTTAGTTTGGAATACAAAAGTAGTTGATAGTCAGTGTGTAGATATTCATGAATTACCAAGCGGGCATGTTTTTCTCAAGGTTGCTGCAACTGATAATTGTGTTGTAGGGCCTTACAGTAAAACTTCCGAGCAACAACCACAAGTATTAGGAGTAACTGTTGCTAAAGGCTTGCCTGAAACAGGTGCATCGGTATTGGGACTTTTAGGACTTATTCCAGTAGGGTATTATATATATAAACGCTTCAGATTGATTTAGGTAACTTAAGTAACTTAGGAAACTTAAGATGAAACCCAGAGGTTTGATTTATCAAAACGGACGCTCCGGTACACACGGTGAGATCATACTATTTATTCCTGTCTTAATCCGACTGGCGTTTCATTTTATTAGAGGAGTTGGAGCAGGTTTAATTGCTTTTTCTTTTTTGATTTTTGCCTTTTCCTTCGGACCCGTAATAAAACAGGAAGTCTATTACAAACTTGGGGAAGCGGGTCTAATTAGGAAGCAGGATAATAACACTACTTCTGATTTTTCTTTACAAATTGCGGAGGCTGAAAAGATTCTAGCTGTACAAAAGGAAGCACAAAGTTATGGAGTAAATTCTTACTTTTCGGTTGTCGTTCCCTCAATTGACGCGAAAGCCAATGTGATTGCGAATGTGGACGCGGGTAATAAGAATGAATATCTTGATGCCTTAAAGAAAGGAGTTGCTCATGCTAAAGGTACATATTTTCCGGGACAGGACGGTACAATATTTCTTTTTTCGCATTCAACCGATTCTCCTTTAAATTTTGCCCGTTATAACGCGATATTTTATCTTTTAAAAAAACTTGAAAAAGGAGATAAAATTATCGTTTATTTTGCCGACAAACGCTATGAATACGAGGTTAGCGATAAACAATTAGCTGAGCCGGGTGATGCGTCATGGTTGGTGCCTAAAAAAGAAGGGGAAGAACTGATACTTATGACTTGTGATCCTCCGGGCACTACTTGGAACAGATTGCTTGTAGTAGCGCGTCCTGTTTCTTAATTTCTTATATGTTAAATTTTGAATATTCATTCTTTGCCCGTCCAAAGTACTGGTTGATACTTCTTTGCTTGCCCAAAGAAGTATCAAGAAAGTGTAGCCTAATGAAAATTTCCAGTTGACAAACGAGATATCTGCGGGCTACAATACAGTTGTTCCTCGGAAATTTCCATACTTCCGGATTATTCAAATGTATTTTACATGCGTTTGATTTGAGATAAATAAGCTCGAGATTTATTATTTAGTTTTTAATATGCCTCTTAGAAAAAAGTCTTACAATAAAGATTCTGGCGTGGATTCTCTGCCTAACGAAAGTGTACCAAGCAATATGGAAGATACTTCGATGATAACAAATGAGAAGCAAAAATCATTGGTGGTTGATGACAGAGTACTTCCTGATTCGGGTTTACCAACAGAATACATCGAGGGAGTTTTGGACATAGCTCAGGAGGGCTCGGGACTTCTTCGCCCCAACTTTCATCCGTCTGATAATGATATTTATATTTCGGCCAGTCAGATCAGAAGATTTAGTTTAAAAATTGGCGATATTGTTGGAGGTCAGGCCAGGCATCCCAAAGAAAACGAGCGCTACTGGGGACTTTTGAAAGTGGAAAAGGTAAATGCAGATCCCGCTGAAGAACTTATACAAAGACCCACTTTTGATGATTTACTGGCAGTATACCCCAACGAGCACATTCTTCTTTCAACGGAAAAGGAAATATTGACAACACGGGTAATTGACCTTATTGCACCAATCGGTTTTGGCCAAAGGGGTTTAATAGTTTCTCCACCCAAAGCAGGTAAAACTTGGTTAATCAAAGATATTATTGCGGGGATAGCCAAAAATTACATAGCAGGTAGAAGGCGGGGGGTAAAAGGTAAAAGGAAAACAGAGGTACATTTAATGGCGGTACTTATCGGGGAGCGACCGGAGGAGGTAACGGATATTGTAAGACATATGAAGGATGTGACCGAAGGGGCAGGTGAGGTGGCCGCCAGTAATTTCGACGAAGCGGCGGATGCACAGACTGCCGTTGGGGAGCTTGGTTTGGAGCGTGCAAAAAGACTGGTCGAGAAAGGATACGACGTTGTAATAGTTCTTGACTCCATAACCAGAATGGCGCGTGCTTATAACTTGGCCCTACCAACATCAGGCAGAACTCTTTCCGGTGGTTTTGATCCGGCCGCACTCTTTCCGGCTAAAAAATTTTTTGGAGCTGCAAGAAAAATTGAGGACAACGGTTCTTTGACAATTATCGGTACATGCCTTGTTGATACAGGATCACGGATGGATGACCTTATTTATGAAGAGTTCAAGGGTACCGGTAATATGGAGCTGCATTTGGACAGACGCCTTGCCGATAAAAGAATTTTCCCGGCAATTAACATAACCAGATCAGGTACAAGACAGGAAGAGCTTCTTTACGGTAAAGATGCTTTGCAACAAATTTATACTCTAAGACGAATGCTTGACATGGTAAGCGAGGACGAAAGAACCGAGATGCTTCTAGAAAGGCTTAGAAAAACTGAGACCAATGAAGAGTTTTTAGAAAGTTTAAAAACCGCTTAAATATTCCCACTTATTAGTTCAGTAGCTTCCTGAAGAATTTTATAATATTTATGTTTATCGCGTTCAAAATAATCTAATATAACGTGACTTACAAATATTCCGGCCGGAATATTTCGATCAGAAAAACTGATAGTTTTGCCAGCAACCTCTATATTTTCCGGTGCATTGTAACCCAGTCTGTGTAATATGACTGCTCTGTGAGTTTGCGGAAGTCCAATAATTCTATTTTTAAGTTCCGAAAACGGTATTTGAGATACTATATCTGAGAATCTTTTAGTAATAGAGGAGAAAGGTTCCGGAGTTTCATCTTCATCCAATCGATGATTTTTTATGGTTTGTCTTAACTCATCAATATTTTCTGAGTCAATATTGTCAGGATTACTATCAAGATATACTTGAAGATTGGAACGAGCTTGGTGAAGGTCAAAATTCTTATTTTGGGTATGAGGAAGAGGGCCTGTTGTTAGCATTTCTCCCGGAAGAACAATTCTTCCCTGATAATCACCCAACTCCATCCATCTGGGATCAGGCGTTTCTTCATCAAGTGGACGGGGCTCGTCTCTTCTTAAGTCGTATGAGTGAGTTATTCTTTCCTTCCATTGTGTAGGTTGGGCATATTTCAAGGTGCTCCAAATTAGCCTTGTTAAGCCGGTCGGGGAGTGAGAACTTACTGCCTTATTAATATCTTCTCTTAACCCATTTATATCGAGATATTCTTCCACGGGCCCCATTTCTTCAGTTATTTGTCGATTTAATGCTCTTCTTTCTGAAGCTGTTAGTTGAGGCACTTCAGCCTCTGCTTCCGTTTCCAGTTCTTCGAAATCTTCAAAGTAGATTACTTCTTCCTCGGTTATTGGCCACCTATCTTCAGATGTTTCCTCAGAATCTTGATCAGCCACGATACCATGCCTTATTTGCCACTCAAGCTTTCTCTCGTGATATGCTTTCTTGTAATAGTCAGCATAAGCAGCCTTTTTCTGATCTTCCCGAGATTGCCATTCATGTTTTAGACTTTCAAAAGGAAACCTGAACCAAAATACCTCGATTACGGCGTCCAGTGGTTGTGCTCCGACTCGGTTCCAAGGAGTATGCATAGCTACAGCAAGATACGATTTTTCCGCAACCAACAACCTTCCTAATGTATGTCTAATTGAACTTACTGAGATTATATGTGGTTTTTCGTCAGGTGTAAGAGATTGAGAAAAGTCTATGTCTGCCCTTAATTCATTTAGTAGATTTTCATCTTTTTGTCCGGGGTTTTTCCTGAACTCGGAGATTATAGCTCTTACTTTCTCTCTTCCGACTCTTCTTGCCAATCGTCTTATGGAGTTTACAGTCTGAATTGAATCTTCAAGATGACTGCCCAAGATAAATTCTGCTCTTAAATCTGCGAAATTCATCATCTCAAAAAAATTTCGAGTTTTACCTTTGTATTTTCTTTGACCCTCGTCCATTGCATGAGGTATTTCAGGGTCTCTAAGGTCGGTCATCTCATAAGGTTCTCCTTGTAATCCTTTTTTTCCTTTGTAAATTTCTACAATCTCGTGATTATCACCATCTTGAGTTCTTTCGGTCATTCATACCTCCTTTGAGGCAGGAAGTTATCAAGTTAACTATTATAGCAGTAACAGTATTTTTTTTAATCTATCTTAGCCTCTTCTGGGTAATAAAGTTCCTCTTCCAATTCATTTGACCTTTGAGTATCCACGTGTTATCTTCGTGAGTGTTACTAAATATAAAGTATGTTACGATTACCATTTTTCCATAAAAAGACTATGGGTCCGAAAGAAAAGGAACCTTACCTGAATGGCCTTTCTAATAGTCAGGCAAAGGAATACAGGATTCTTACTTTTTTTGAGGAAGTCTTGCCTAGATTAAACGAAATCTTCTCTGAATTTAAACATTTTATCTTCGAACTTACGAATTATCTGGAGAGGATTCTTCATCTGTCTTTTCTGAGATTTGAGTCGGGAAAAAGTTTGTTTGCTGCCATCTTGTACCGACAAAGAGGCAAATACGCTAAGCGTTTTGTTCATTCCGGGATGGCTGGTCTTGCTGCCTTGGGAGTAATGATTGCACCGGTTGTTGCACAGGAATTTCCGGGGAGGACTTTGGATCCATGGGATATTCCCTCCCCGTCATCGGTACTTTCGGCATCTGTTGAGGAAACCGGGATCTCAACCGATATTTCTTCAAAGCCCAGAGACAAAATTATTGAATACGAAGTACAAGAAGGAGATACTATTTCAGGCGTTGCAGATAAATTCGGCATTTCGCAAGACACAATACTTTGGCAAAATAATTTATCCGTTAGTGATCGCATAAAACCGGGTCAGGCATTGGAGATATTGCCTGTTGCGGGAATTTCATATAAAGTCGCTAAGGGTGATACTGTATATTCTATTGCTAAAAAGTTTGACTCCTCCCCACAGGCAATTGTTGATTTTCCTTTTAATACATTTGTAAACGATGAAACCTTTGAACTGGCAGTAGGACAGTCAATAATAGTTCCAGACGGAATAAAGCCAGATGAAAGGCCTGTAGCTCCACGTACCCGAAGAATCACCCCAGACGCCGGTACCGTTGTTGCTTCAGGCGCGTTTGTATGGCCGGCGAGCGGGCAAATTTCACAAAACTTTGTTTGGTACCACAAGGGAATTGATATTGCAAATAGGGGAGCACCGGATATACTTGCGGCTGATGCCGGAAAAGTTGTTACTGCGGGTTGGCCGGATAATTATGGTTATGGGAATAGGGTTATAGTAGATCACGGCAATGGTTACAGGACTCTTTATGGCCATCTTTCAAGGGTATATGTTACTCCCGGACAAACCGTTGCAAGGGGCGCTGCGATCGGTAAAATGGGTTCAACCGGCCGTTCAACCGGAATTCATCTTCATTTTGAAGTTACCAAGGAAGGTGCATTTCTTAATCCGCTATCAGTACTTCGATAACTTCTGATATAATTTCTTTACTTGGGCTCGTAGTTCACCTGGTAGAACACTCGGTTCGCATCCGAGAGGTAGGCGGTTCGAGTCCGCCCGAGTCCACACCCTGTACGGCGGGCATACGAGTGGGATATGAGTTTCCGCCAAAGGCGGACCCTCCTGAAATCGCAGCACGAGAGGTGTTCGAACAGAAGAGAAACTCAAGTGCTCAGATTAGGAGGGCAATTCCCAGTCAGTCCACAATTACTATGGAATCGGCGAGATGATTTTTGATGGCGAGAAAAGAATGATTAAAAGGGTAATCAATAAGATAAAAATTACTATTAAAGAAATTGTGATAATTCCAAATCTTTTGTTTGCCATAAGAAAAGGTGGTTTTGTAATAGCCTGATGAGTCGATGGGGGTTCAAGAATTGAATTTGGTATTGTGCTTTTTTCAATAGGAGTTGTAGGTAATTGGAGCAAGCTTCCCGATTCAGCTTGAACTCTCGATGCATTACTTAACAATAAATCATATTTTGATATTCTCTGAGATTTGAAATAACGAGGCACGACAAGCTTTGGCCGAGTTACTTCTTTGGTCATAGCTACTTCTCCTGTTTCTATTTTTGTAGTTTTCGAAAGCGGTTTACTTTTAAGACTTTCTTCGGACAGTTCACCTCTTTCATATTTTCTGCCAAAGAGATTGTCCAACTCTTCCTTCTCAAAATACCTATGGCCTCCGGGTGAGCGAAAGGTTTTGACTTTACCTTTTTTCTCCCAACGCCTGAGGGTATCAACGGAGACTCCTAAATAGTTTGCTGCTTCACCGATAGCAAATAAGTTTCTTTTATTTTGCATAGATTCACTAATGTTCTTTTACTATGAATTTGACGAAACCGCAAGCCCCGCTAGAGAGACTCTACATCTCATTTCAAATCCTTGAAATGAGATGCTACCAAGTCTAACTTGGTCAAGCTTCGCTTACAAGCTGTCGCCTAGAGCGACCTCAAATCCAATCGAGTCTGACTCGATAGGTTTTTGAAATAGCTTCTAACATCCTATTGACTGTTATCCAACTTTGGTTTTTAATTATAGTACATAGAGTTTAGAATTATTATAAAAAGTTGTAAAAATAGGCTCAGTTAGGTACTAAAAGACTGATAAAAGTTAAAGAACGTTACGATTTCTTTTTACAATTTTGTAACACCACCTGCCAATGAAACATCTTAACAACGAAAACGAAAAACGCAAGCGTTTTTACACTGTCAAAGAAGCAGCCAGAATTCTAGGTTTTTCGACAAATACAATATACAAATATTTGGACGAGGGAAGTCTTAGAGGAAGAAGACTCGGTGGCCATGGTCGCTTTAAAATTCCGTACTCCGAAATAGCTCCTTATTTATCTTCCGATTCAATCAGGACTACTACGATAGAGCCACATGTGGCCAAGAAAGTCGGGAATGGGTTGACATTCTTTGAGTTACTGTCGAGAGCTTTTGTTGGACTTGGTAGCGTGTACGTCTTGTGGATTTTCGGAATAGCTTTTTTAAATTTAACTAAACCTTCTCCAATAGCCGATATTGCGACAGCTACCTGGGGCTATTCCGAGAGAACGTTTTCGGGATTCGGCAATCTGACAACCAAGTTAGCAAGCGTTGCGGTCCCTAAGTTTCTGTCGAAAACTCCTGCAGAGCAGGATACTGGTACAAATCTGATCGAAGAAGATTTACCCAGTGCCGATCCCTCGGAGGTCTTGAAAGAGGAGGAAGATAAGGCAAAATTAGTCTTGATCAACGTTCCCATTGGCACCCGCGTAAACGTCAGAGAGGAGGCAACGTCATCTTCTAAAGTTATTGCCCAGATCGAAATTTCTGAGGAAGCAAGTAAAATCTCTGAAGAAGGGGATTGGACAAAACTTAATATAAGAGGGCTCATCAAAGGTTGGGTAAACAACCAATTGCTTGAGGAGGATTTATCTATGATTGCGGATACTCAAGTATTAGGCAGAGGATCCGACTTTAAAGGAAATAAAGTTGTAATAACCGAGACGGGAACGGGTTGGCTGAGAGTAAGGAGTGCGCCGGGTGGAGATGAAATCGGGAAGGTTTACCCAGGAGAAAGTTATACCTTACTTGACAAAATTGGCGACTGGTTTTTAATCGAAGGTGAAGAGGGAAAAAGCCTGCCTGCAGACGGGCAGGGTTGGATATCTTCTCAGTTTGCCACGATTCAATCTGAAGAATGATCAAAACCTCACTTCTTTTCTTCCTCGCCCTCCGTAGCTTTAGCAGAGGAGGGTTCTTTCTTAGATCTAAAAGCTTTTTTGAATTCTCTGAACGACTCTCCCAAGCCCCTGCCCATTTCAGGAAGCTTCTTTCCTCCGAATAGGATTAAGATAACTATAGCAATGACCGCTATTTCAGTGGGTCCTACGGTACTTAGCATAAAAGATCACCCCCTCAAAGCTTATGTGTTTTGAGAAATACTCGATTTAATATTAACGTAAGTTCAAAGAGTATTACAAGAGGAGAAACCAAGATGATATCTGAAATAATGTCCGGAGGGGGAAGAAATATTACAAATAGAGAGGCAATAATATAGGCAATAGACCTCTGTTTTATAAAAAACTTGTACTTTACTAACCCCAGCTGCATAAGTACCGTCATTACAATGGGAAAAAGGAATGCAGCTCCCATAAGAAGTCCTGTGGTAAGAGTTTTCGATAAGAGATTTTCCACATCCAGCACATTGCCGATTTGAAGTTTTATGGATGTTTTATAAAAAATTTGAAGTACGTACTTCATCATGGTTATCCCATATATAAATCCTCCTGCAAAAAGAAGTATTGCCAAAGGCAGGGTTGCTACTATTTTTCTATATTCCTTGGGCTCGAGGGCCGGTTTTAGAAAACTCAAAAGCTGGTAGATAAGTACCGGAAGTGTGACAAAGACACCAATGATCAAACCGGAATTAATGGCCAATGTAAAGAATTGAAACGGACTGGTAAATACGATATTGATGCCGTTGAGACTAAAGAAGTTTAGAATTATTGAAATAATTTTTTCATAGAAGATAAACCCAACAATCGAGGAAATGATAAAGAGTGATACAACGAACAATAATCTTTTTCTAATTTCAAGTAGATAGGGAAAGTATTTATCTGTAGTAGTATCGTGAGTTGCGGCTGGCATTATTTTTGATTCTCATCACTTTCTGGATTTTCAATTTCTTTTTTGATCTTTTTGAATTCTCTTGCGCCCTCTCCGAGTCCCCGGGCCAGTTCTTTTAGTTTGTTGGCCCCAAAAAGCCAAAGCACAATTACGGCTATAACTACTAATTCTGGACTGCCTATGTTAGACATATGCTACTTTTCTTCAGTTTTGGAGGCATTACGAAATTCTTTAATCGCCTCTCCAATTCCTTTCATAAATTCTGGAATTTTTCTACTCCCGAAAAGTAAGACCAAAACTACCGCGATAATAATAAGTTCGGTTGTTCCAATATTTTTAAACATATCTACTCGTCACCCCCTATGCTAGATAATATCCTCTCTTGCTCGTGTTTGCAACCCTAATAAATAACTGCTTAAATCAATATTTGAGCTGAGAAGTGAGATATTGATTTTAGATTTCTAAAAGTGCGAAGTTGGGGATGAGAAGTGTGAAGTGGGAAATGAGATGTTCTTGAACTTGAAATGAGATAACTTGATTTCTGGATATCTAGAAATCAAGGCCTCACACTTCACCCTCAATTATTCGCACCTCTCACTTCCCATTTCTCTACTTAAAGTTCTGCCAATTATCTTTCAGATTTGTTAATTTTTTTCCAAGTACGTCATATCTATTTATCAGCTCTTCACCTTTAGCTTTTGTTACGTAAGATAGTCGAAGCGACATTTCTATATGAACAATCATCTCATTTGCTTCACCTATACAATCCTTTAAGTACTTTTGAAATGTTTTGAGAGACGATCGTTTGGCATATCCTTCAGCGATTAATGGGGCAATTGCTCGCGATGCTCGTCTCATTTGATCTACTAAAAGAAATTGCTCATGCTTAGGAAAACTTCTGATTAGTCTCTCTATTTCTATTGCAAGATCAGTAGCTTCTTTGTAAACCTCAAGCTCCCGAAAAGATTTAATCATATTTTCAAACTATCACATTTCTCACTTCATTATCAAAATTATCACATTTCGCACTTCTCACATCAAATTTTGGTATATACCCGGTCTTTGATGCGGATGGCAAGTGCACCGTCAACAACTATTATCCGCGAGTCATAGCGCTTGGGATCAAAGTTGACGAACTTGACGATGACAGAGTACTTGAGACTCTTTGTAATGGTTTTTGAATCTGTTTTGGGTGTTGTTTTTGACATTCTACATTAAGGTGTAAATACGACCTTTAAGTCTAATGGCTAACTTACCGTCAACAATAACTAATCGTGGTCGAAGCTTCTCGCCACCCACAATCTTATCAGGATCAAAATCTATAAAGGAGACAACAACCGCATATTCGAGATTTTTTGTAACTACTTTAGAGAGTGGTTCCTGGCCGGCTACAACATAGATTAAAGCTTTACTAATAGTTTTAGTGGGAGATACTGCCGGGGAAGGTGAAGCTGATGCGGAAGGTGCACTTGGAGCGGGAGACGGACTGGCCGAGGGTGAGACAGAAGCTGAACCGCTTTCTCCACCTGCGGAAGGACTGGCTGACGGCGATAGTGATCCGGAAGGACTTTCGCTGGCTGATGGGCTAAGAGACTGGGATGGTGAGACCGAAAGGCTGATGCTTTCTGACGGTGAGAAAGATGCCGATGGTGATAATGATGCAGACGGTGAGACAGAAAGACTTCCTGATCCAGAAGGACTAAATGAAGCACTTGGTGAGACAGATGCAGATGGCGAGACCGAAGGACTTACACTCGCTGATGGACTCAAAGATGCCGATGGGGAGAGAGATGCAGAGGGTGAGATGGACGGTGAGGCAGATGCAGATGGGCTAATAGATGCGCTTGGAGATAGAGAGGCAGATACGGATGCGCTAGGTGAGATTGACGCACTTCCGGCTAGTGAAGGGCTTACCGAAGCGCTGGGAGAAACGGATTGCGACACTGATGCAGATGGAGAAAGAGATGCAGAAGGACTAACAGATGCCGACGGTGACACCGATGCGGAAGGACTGACGCTTGCTGAAGGGCTAACCGATGCGCTAGGCGAGACAGAGGCGGAGGGACTAATAGACGCACTTGGACTAACCGACGGAGATACAGATGCGCTGGGGCTAACTGAAGGCGATACCGATGCAGAAGGACTCAAAGAAGCCGAAGGAGAAAGAGAAGGAGAAACAGAAGCAGACGGTGATACCGATGGACTAAGACTTGTAGAAGGAGAGAGTGATGCAGAAGGTGAGACTGATTCTGACGGACTAACAGAAGCACTGGGTGAGACAGAGGCTGATGGACTTAAAGAAGCCGAAGGTGAGACTGATGCTGAAGGAGAAAGAGATGCACTTGGACTCACAGACGGTGACACAGAGGCTGAGGGTGAAACGGAAGGACTTAGACTTGCCGAAGGGCTAATAGATTCACTTGGACTGACAGAAGCAGAGGGAGAAACGGACGCTGACGGTGAGACCGATGCGGAGGGAGAAATCGAAGCAGAAGGTGAAACAGAGGCTGAAGGTGAGACAGATGCAGATGGGCTAACAGATAATGAAACAGACGAACTTTCTGCTGGAGACGGGCTAACTGATGCACTAGGGCTAATACTCGCAGACGGTGAGACTGATGCGCTGGGTGAGACAGAGGCCGATGGACTAAGTGATGCCGATGGTGACAAAGAGGCAGAAGGACTGACAGATTCACTTGGTGACACCGATGCAGATGGTGAAACAGAAGGAGAAACACTGGCAGATGGCGATACAGATGGACTTTCACTCGCAGAAGGAGAAAGAGATGCAGAAGGGGAAACGGAAGCAGACGGGCTGACACTTGCTGATGGACTGACGGATGCAGAAGGTGAGAGAGAGGCGGATGGCGATACCGATGCGCTAGGTGATACAGATTCCGATGGTGAAAGAGAGGCCGAAGGAGAAACAGAAGGGCTAATAGATGCAGATGGTGAAACAGAAGGAGAAAGAGAAGCCGAAGGACTGACAGATTCCGATGGGGAAATAGAGGCGCTTGGTGATACCGATGCGGATGGAGATAGGGATGCAGATGGACTGACTGATGCACTAGGCGAGAGAGATGCAGAAGGAGAAAGTGACGCAGATGGAGAAACGGACGGAGAAATGCTAGCAGAAGGAGAGACAGATGGAGATTCGCTTGCCGATGGACTAAGTGAAGCGCTAGGACTAACTGATGCACTGGGCGAAACAGAGGCTGATGGAGAAACACTTGCTGATGGGCTAAGAGAAGCACTTGGACTAACCGACGCACTTGGACTAACCGACGGAGATACAGATGCACTGGGACTAACAGAAGGTGATTCTGACGCCGATGGACTCAAAGAAGCCGAAGGGCTCAAGCTAGCCGAAGGGGAAACTGAAGCAGATGGCGAAAGAGAAGCAGAAGGTGAAAGTGAAGCACTTGGGCTAACCGATGCAGAGGGTGATACCGACGCCGATGGACTTAAAGAGGCGGAAGGAGAGACAGAGGCTGATGGACTGACACTAGCCGATGGTGATACCGATTCCGATGGGCTGAGACTAGCTGATGGACTGACTGATTCACTGGGACTAACAGAAGCAGAAGGAGAAACCGACTCACTTGGTGACAATGAGGCAGATGGTGAAACAGAAGGACTCTCACTGGCAGATGGGGATAGTGACGCCGAAGGGCTGACTGAAGCAGAAGGAGAAACAGATGCGCTTGGTGAAAGTGAAGCACTCGGACTCAAAGAAGCTGAAGGACTAAGTGATGCACTAGGCGACAATGAGGCTGATGGGGAAAGAGATGCGGATGGAGACAAACTTGCACTAGGCGACAATGAGGCTGATGGGGAAAGAGATGCCGAAGGTGAAAGAGATGCAGAGGGCGACACAGATGCACTTGGAGAAAGTGATGCGGAAGGTGACAAAGAAGCCGAACCCCCTACAAAACTAAAGTTATTGGAAAACTCAATCCAGCCCGGTTCTGTGGTTACGTTGGCGCTATTTTCGGTTAGATCAGTTGAGCCGATATTACCGTAATGAAGCGTGCCAGTGTATTCAGTAGTAGCCGTACTTGTGGACCGATATCCGATTTCGGCTACAATCCGGTCGCCGGCCAGGGCGTTGACAGTAGTGGAAACTGCGACATTTGTTCGTCCCCTGCCAACCGCGGTGTTATTCCATTCCGTGATTCCAATACTATCGATAAGAATGGCAGCAGTACCTCGCAGACTATCAGTGTCGCCTTGAGTTATAAAGATATGCAGGTGGGTGAAAGCGTCCATACCTGGATTGCTTTCCACGACACCAAACACCCAGCTGATAGTGTTGGTTGTTGCCGTGAAGGTGGTGTCAGAAGCTAAGGGATCAGAAATCCAGCGGCCCAAAAGTGCATCATGCTCCGAGCTGGTGCTGGATTCGGCTACTGCGGAAGTAGCCGCGTTTCCAGCTTTGCTGCCTAATTCGCCAGCCAAGGTCGCGCTGGAGTCATCCCAAGCACCGCGTTTGGTGGTGGGAGTAAATCCTGGGGTTGCGTTTGATATGTAAACTCGGGTTGCCATAGCAGGTTATTCAAAGGCTTTTTTTACTTGGCTGAAATCAAGCTGTGGATAGTCGGCGAGAAACCGGCTTTCGGCAGCAATTAATTCCGCCATGTTTTTATATGGATTGTCCTCTCTTTCTCTTTCAGAAATGAAACTCGCCCGCTTCTCCCATGAACCAAACCACTGGTGCCAGAGGATATTTTTATCCCCGTCTCTGATTAAGTTTCCCAGACCGTATTTGGTTGTGGTGTAAGGGCGTAGATAATAGTGTTTGGACATTAGCTCACAAAAGGTATAGTGGTCTTCGTTATTTTGGTTTTTAGGGGTTGGCGTAAATGGTGGGAAGTGAGGCCAGGAAGGATTATTGGCCCGAGCTTTGGCTCGGCTAAAAATAATGAAAGTGAGGTCGGTGTAGCCGGGGGCGAAGCGAAACCAACGATCTTTGGTGGCGTGGCGGATGCGCTCCTCTATGCCCACCAAGTCAAAATCTTTCAACTTGGCAGCCAGATAGTCGATCTTGGCGAAAAGTACCGTATCGCAGTCTGACAGGACTATGGTGTCGTGTTTTGCGGTTTCGAACAGGAAAGCAATGGCCTGGAAATAATCTCTGTTGTTATCAAAATAACGTCCGCCAAACCGCTCTACTATTTTTCTGGCACTTTCATCGGGGGCAGATATGACAATATCGGCATGAAGGTGAAATTTCCTGATTGATGCTAGGTGTAGTTCTAGCCATTTTGTACCGCTTAAGTAAGGAGTAACAAAGCTGATGTTTTTAGTCTTGCTCATGGTTTGATGCATTCCAAGTTCAGAGAAATTAAAATGCCTTTTTCCGGGGTAGGGAAGAAGAGGGCTTGGGAACAGTCAGGATAATTAGCACGACTGGTCTGACTGGAGTCCCAGTGGTGGATTTTAGTAAATCCCGCATTTTTCAAAAGCGACTTGAGATATTCATAGTCGTAGATATTGGTCAGATAAGTGGGTTTACCGTTAATTTTATCCAGGGCATAGAAGTATCCCAGCAGTTTTTCTAACTGGCCGTATTTTTGATAAATGGCGGAAAGGGCGGCGAAATCTCGATCAGCCAAGCGCAGTTTACCTCCTGGAACTAATACTCTTTTCCACTCGGCCAAGACTTCTTTCACCTGTTCTCGGTCAAAGTAGGCGAGGACATGACTGGCATAAATCACTTCGACGCTATTGTCGTCAAAGATGGACAAGTCGGAAGCATCTTGGCGGTAGTCAAGGTGAGGATGGTCATCTATATCAATATGTATAAATCCAGGTAAGATGATATGGCCGCAGCCGAGGTGTAGTTTCATTTTTTCTCCTTTTTAAAAGTTTCTTTAAGTTCGATCCAGTTACCTTCAAAATCACGGATAAAAATGTTATCCCAGCCTTTGGGATTATGGTAAATGTGAGTTTGAAAGCTATGCTTTTTGAGGAATTCCTGACGGTTCCTAACCCAAAGACAAATGTGGTTTAATCCAAATCTCTGAAAAGGCAGTTTATTCTTAGCAACTGGTGTGTCAAAAACATGACACTCGACAATTATTTGATCCTTTTGATAGCGCAAACATCTAGCACCACCGCCAATTGCGAACAAAGCTAGAGTCATTTCGGAAGTCAGGTGCGACTCCCAGATCTTCTTAAACCCCAACGTCTTGACCCAGAAGCTTTCGAACTTCTGTAGGTCGTTAGTGACCCAGCCGACATGATTAATCTTCATATTTTCCCGACCGCCTTTCTAATGACCTGGCAGATAAATTCAACATCTTTTTTACGCAAGAAATGGTGGGTGGGCAACATTAAATATTTATTTTCCAGCTCATCCATATTCAGACAGTTTTTAACTCGGCCACCAAAGATGGCAAAGCGGTCATTTCGACAATCTAACACGCTGTTTTCAATTCCATACTTGGTCAATGATTGTCTTAATTTATCTCTCTTTCCAGTCAAGATAATGCAAAGCGAAAGACCGCCGATATAGGTTACCCCGGGTATATCTGCCAGACCTTCCCTGTAAGTATCTGCGAGATCTTGGTAATGTTTTATAGTCTTATCCAACGTTTTTAAGGCGGCTATGCCCATGGCTGCTGCAATATCGGTTGTCTGATAGCGATAGCCGATTTCGGGAATTCCCTTAGCCCATCTGTCGTAAGAATCAGATTTTTCAGCACCAAACCACCTTAATCTTTTAGCCCGATCAACCAGGCTGGATTCTTTAATTGTCAGTATGCCTCCGGTTGCCGTGTTCAAAAGTTTTACCGCCTGAAAGCTAAAGCAGGTAAAGTCACTTATACTTCCAATCTTTTGACCTTTGTATGCGACGCCAGTCGCATAGGCCGCGTCTTCAATGACAGGAAGATTGTGCTTGTGGGCCAGCAACTGAATCTCATCCATGTCGCAAGGTACACCCCCATAGTGGACGACCACAATGGCGCGAGTTTTAGAGGTGATTTTTCGGGTGATGTCTTGAGGGTCAATATTTAGAGAATCTTTCTTAACATCCGCAAAAACTATTTTGGCTTTTTGATACAAAAGAGGAATGTTAGTTGCTGGAAAGGTGAATATGGGAGTAATAACCTCATCGCCCTGGCCAATTCCAGCTAGAATGTAGGCTAAGTGCAGGGCATCGGTACACGAACCAACAGCTACGGCTTTATTGGGAGAAGAGATCTTTTTTTCCCATAATCTTTCAAACGCCGTAACTTGTGGGCCTTGGCCAATCCAGCGGGTGTTTAACGTACGTTTCACCGCCTCTTTGACACCTCTCGGAATATAAGGATAGAAAAGAGGAATCCTATATTTTTGCATTGTATTGCACCAACAATAATTTAGCGCCGTATTGTATTACGACTATTTTCACTTTAGTTAAATTTTTTGGTTAAATCAATGACTAATTTTGAAAGTGGAGGAGTGTATTAAATAAGCGCTTGTGGTCTATATGAGGGAAAAAGAATCCTTTTTAGTCTTAAACCTTTTTTTTGAGCCAGTTCTAGGGTTTGTAAAATAATTTTTACTCCAGTCAGATTCACACCTTGTTTTTGGCTCAAGTATTTAACAAATTGTAGCCTTTCCAGGTCTTTTAGCGAAAAAAGTCGGCGTGAACCTGCGGTTCTGTGGGGAGTAATAAGGCCACTTTTCTCATACAACATCAAGGTTCGGGGGTGAAGCTTAAGAAGGTTTGCTGCAACCGATATTGTTAGAATTGGATCCTCTGAGCTCATGGTAGTTAATTGTAGTAATAATAAAGTAAAACTTGATAATACTAATGTCAAGATGGAAAAACAACTAAGATTGATGATTTTTTGAGGAATACTCTTTTTTATCTTATAGTTAGTTTAGTAGTTTATTTTATAATATTCACTAACATATAATTACTAATATTCCCAGTAATTAACTGTTATAATTTATCATATAATCTTACTTAAATAAATGAGAATTTATAAAGCATGATAAGGTAACTTATAGTTGATGTCAAACAAAGTCCCTCGATTGAGAAAAGAGTATGTCAATAGTCCTATTTTGTGATTTAATATTAAGTTAAGCAAAATAAGTGTTTTGGCCTTAGTTTAGGATTATATTCCGAACAATTAATTTGTGCTTAAGCTTCAGTTGTTTAAAATCTTGCTTTTGAGGCTGAAAACAAGAAAGAAAATATAAATATATCCTATATTAAGTAATTAGCTTCAATATAATAATATTAACGAAATCGAGACCTATAGACTTCTGTAAATGATAATCAACGAACTATTATTTGTTTTAAGCTAAACTACCTGGTTCGCCATTCTTTTAATTAAACCAAGCTTATCGTATTATTATAGTCAAGCAGACTAATTAAATGTTAATAACTTGTAAATAACTTTGAAAATGTTGTAAATACAGTTTCATTTGACCATCAAACGATAAATGCTTATAACTTTTACCAAAATTAATGTATAAGCTAAGGTTTTGAAGACGTTAGAAAATCAGATTTGACAAAATTCAAGGGGTTTGTTCGATTATAAACGATAATATAAGCAAAATAAGCAGTATTATACAATTGACCTATATTATAGATGGAAAATACCTAATGTGTTTAACAAATCAGTATAAAATTAAGTTATTCTGGAAACTCAAAATAATTGAATATAGAAAGTATATGATCTGTGTTACTAAAGGTTAAAATATTATTTATTATCTTTAGATAATGTTTATTTAATGATAACTTAATTCATCTTATATTGTAAATAGACTAGTTCATTTCTATATGTATAAAAGAGACATATATTAAATATAAAGATTAATCTGTCCTACATTTAATACTGACGAAATTCCTACGTTATTAATATTATCCTTTAGTTAAGGTTCAATTTAGCAAATGGTGATAGATAAATGTCGTAATATTTAATTATCGATAAAATTAATATCACAAATACTTACTTGTATTGAACCGAAAAATTAACATAATTTACTGAATAAATTAATTGTTCTTAAAATTAAGTTATTTAAAAAATACAATTTTAGGAAAAATATTACAACTAAGCTTTTAAACAACCTATAATTAGCATTTAGCCTCAAAAGTTAATTTTAATAAAAATAAAGGAAATATTATATAAGTTTCGAGAAAGCCAAGCGCTAACATCCCGGGGAGGACGTCATAGTAGCAGGTTATGACTAATAATATTTGCTTAAAAAGAGTATTGCAATATTATTGTCAGCCAATTCCAATTTGATTAAGAATGTGTTCAGAGTAAAAACTAATAGCTTTCCAAGAGGCTATAGCAAATAGTTAAGAAAAACGCTAGCAAAGAATATAACTTATTGAAAAAAGTATTAAAAACTTGTAAAAACACTTTTAAAAAGTTGTAAAAACAAGCTCGAATAATCAAAAATTTAGTTAATATTTTTGATCAAATTAACTGTCTTTCCCCAGCCGGGGATTTCCGAATCGCTTTCAATCCAGCCTTTAAGAAGATTCTGGTTTCGAAATTCGCCTTTCTTCCACCTTTGACCGGTGACATTGCCTGCATGGCGGATATCTATGTTGGGGTATAAAGATTTCCAGGTTTCCATCTTAAACACGTTTTTCCAATTGATACGGTTGTGAGTCATTGGTTCAAAGCCCATTCTGCGACTAAAGCCTTCTTTTTCTATCTTTTCGTAGCGCTCGCGAAAATGAGTGAGAAGTGCTTCACGATAGCCTGCAAGGCCTGAGAGCTGGTTGACGTCATAGTGCAGCGCGTGCCCGTCAGTGGTTCTCAAAAACCAAACATTTTGGTTATAGTAAAATGTGTTTTTATCCGGTGGAGTAAAGTCAAAATGGGTTGGGTGATAAAGGACATCGTGTTCGCAGAAAAATATGATTTGAGCGGTACTATGCTCAAGTGCAGCGACAATTTGTTTAAACATCGCCGGATAGCCCTTTTTCAAGGAAGGGAAGTGAATATTTTTAACACCAAAATCCATTTTCTTTAGGGTTGCACTGACAATCGGGATACCTTTTTCCTGACTGATCGAAAGAAGCTGATCCCGGACAGTAGTCGCAATTTTCTCATCAAGTGTACAATCGCTATAATAAATAAGACCCTTGGTTGGCCCATCATTCTCTATGCTGCTAGCCACCGGTTCGGTGGCCTCTGGCATACCAACCTGATCAGCAGCATCGTAGACGATACCTTGTATTGTACCGTTCTCGCCGGGTTCATCCCGGTACCAGTCCGCAAGTATTCGGACGCTACGGGATTTCACCTCATATTGAGGCTCACTTTCTGCTGGTTTGACATCTGTTTTATTGGAAAATCTGAAAGTATTTGCTTTGAGTTTTTTTAGGTCTTCCTCAGTCCAGCCTTTGACCGGCCAGAATCTCTCGACTAGCCAAGAAAGCGGACGAACTTGCTTAGGCCAGTTGTTGTTAAAAAAAAGATCACGGGCATAAGACTTGGCCTTTTCTTGGTCTTTCCCCGAAATAGGATAGGGAAATCCGAAGTCTCCTCCTTGGGTGCGGAACATATGCGCATACCAGGTTTTTTTATTGACCATCACGCTTCCGCCTGAAAGCCAGGTTTTGACCGCGACCTCAATTCCCTGCGAACCCCAACCACCAAAATTCTCATCACAAACACCAAGCTCCCAATATTTGTCCCGGGTAAGCATCCAGCATGATCCCTGAAGCGACATTGTTTCGGTAATTTCACCCTGTCCTTCGGGACGCTTGGCCCAGTCGCCGAAATATTGAAAGTGGGGTGTTGAGTCGAAACAGTAAGAAACGCTGTTAGGACTTCTCTTGGGTTGCCAGAGAATGTCCCTGACCGTTTCTTTTCCACACTCCTTGCAAGGACCGCTTGGTCCCTGATAGCGACGATGGCCATCAGGACAAACCCAGTCAAAAGCATGAAGGTTTTTCATGATAGGTACCATCGTCCAATTGTCGTGCCCTTTTATAGCCTCCAGCATTTTTATATCAAACCCCTTATCAAAAGCACAATGTGCATCACACTTCATCACATATTTTGCCTTTGACAATTTAGCCGCCTGATTTGTTGCGGCTCTTTGCCCTATGCTTTGGGGATTATATATTACGGTTACCCTTTCATGCTGGGGGATAGGAGGGTCTGCCCAGCTTCCATCCAGGACGGCAATAATTTCAGTATCGCCTTCGATATTTTCTAGAATATCTTCTATGGTGCGAGTCAAAAACATTTCGTTTCTAGCTGGAATCAAGATAGAAAGGTCAGCCATATCTGTTTCAGATTATAATTTATTTTTATTAATTTTTTCGACAAGTTCGGGTGTCCAACCGGGGACCGGCCAAAATTTCTCAATAAGCCAGGAAAGCGGGAGTGTTTGACCGTGCCATCCTTTCTTTTTCCACTTGTCAACCGCAGCAAGTGCTTTTGGTTGGTCATCCCTACTCAAACTATATCCTCGTCCATAGTCGCTACTTTTGTGCCAGTGAGCATACCAGGTTTTTTTGTTGACCATAACAGATCCTCCCGACAACCAGCACTTTAAACCAATTTCCTGAAATTCGTTCCAAAAAGTTCCATAAGTTTTTTCATCCATAAGTTCAAGCTCTGAAAAATATTTTTTAGCCATAAACCAGACGCTTCCTTGATTACTCATAGTTTCATCAATAAGAACCTCCTTAAGTGCCGGATCTTTATTTTTCTCGGTCCAGGTAACACCGTGCAGGTCCTGAGATAAATACATATAATCGATAGGATACTTGGGGTTGTCAATTAAATCCCATTTTTCCGGGTCGAGTGCGTATCTCCTGGGAACAACTACCCAATTATCTTCACAGTCGGCTTTTAAAACTGTATCATAACCCTTCGCAAACATACAATGTGCATCAGTTTTCATTAAGAATTTGCCTTTTGCCAATTCTGCTCCTGCATTGATTGCTGCCCGCATTCCAAGGGGCTTTCCGCGGTGAATAATTTTTAGGCGGTCATCTCCAATTAATTGGGGGCTAGGCCAGTATCCGTCAAGGATGACGATAACTTCGATGTCACCAATGGCCTTAGTCAATAAATCGGTAATAGTTTTTTGAACAAACACCTCATTGCGGGCCGGTATGATTATACTCAAGTCATAAGTCGCCATAAATTCTAACTATATTTAACTTAAATTGAAGTGAAAAGCAACCAATAGAAAAAGTTTATTTTGCAGAAATTTTTGCTTGGAGTTCTCTCTCAACCCTTTCTGCTAAAAAAATTTTCATCAATGACTGGTAGGGAACATCGCGGGAATTGGCAATTTCTTTTATTCTCATTAGTAAGTATGCCGGAAGCCTTAAAGATATTGTTTCGGTTGTTGGTTTTAATTTGGACAAATCTAACTTTATGGGATGCTCCATATCGAAATAATCAGTTGCATCATGGGTGTCCCAAAAATCCCTTTCCTCATCCTCGTTTTTAAAATTGGGTATAGGTTTAATCTTATTATTTTTTAGGTTTGTATTTTTGCTTTTCTTTTTCATAAACTTTCCTTTCTCTTCTGCTTTGATCTCTTACGGAAATAACCCTTATCTGTGCGTCTCTGACAGTAAAAAATACTGACAATTTTCTTTTTGAATTTGTTAGTCCAAAGGCTACAAACCTCTTTTCTTTTTCAGAATGTTTCAGGTCAGGAAATATCTGTAATTGATGATTCTGAAATACTTCTTCAGCTTCTTTGTAATGGACTTTATGTTTTTGCCAATTTTTGTCGATATTACCTTTGTTCCATTCAAAAGATAATGGAACAGGTAATTTCATACATTCTTAAGTATATGATGGTAATATACAATTGTCAAGAGCTGTTCATCTGTTCCTGATGGACTATTTCCTCGAAACTTCTCCTTCTTCTGTCGGATTTCTCAATGGCGGGGTATCCGACGGTTATGATCACGATGGGCTTAAGATTATCTGGAATTTTTAGTAAACTTCTAATTTTGCCTTCTCTAAAAGCGCCGACCCAGGCAGAGGACATTCCCGCATCGACAATTGCAAGCTGTAGATATGATGCAAAAATGGTTGCATCTTGGATTGCATACAAATTTCTTCCTCGGTCTCCATAACGGCTGGCCGATTTCTCTGGGTCAGCACAAACTACAAAGCTTATAGGAGCGTCGTAAGCTAATTTTTGCTTGGTAATATACACCTTGTAAGACTGCAAGTTTCCAGCAGAAGGGGCCAATTTAGCCAGCTCGATTATATTCCTAATAATATTTTCAGGTACCGGAGTTGGCCGGTACTGCCTTATTGAAAACCTTTTCATAATTGCCTCTTTAAGTTCCATGTTTTTTGTAGAAATACCAGCAGGGCTGGCGATCGTCTCGACTTTCTACGTTATAATTCAAATCCGTCAGATGCAAACTAATATTGTGTTTTTTAACATATTCGTCCACTGCATCTATTACTCCGCGGTTTTTGCTGTAGGGGAATACATAGTAGTCATGTCCCGACACTATGCCGCCGACCTTAACTTTTTTTACCCATACTTTTAAATCTTGCCTGACTGATTCGTATTTATGATCTGCGTCAATAAAAACGAAGTCGAGTGACTCTTCGGCAACGTCTTTTGCGGCTTCCACACTGGATTTTCTAATGAGCGTAGTTTTATACGGAGCCAATTTTTGTTTGGCTGTCTGAAAGATCCTTTCTTTTCGCCAGATATCAATACACAAAAGGTCCAGTCCGGATATATTCTGGCAGAGAATTTCGGAATATCGACCGCTGGAAACTCCAATTTCGGCGCCTTTCTTAAACCCTAACCTGTCAAAATATTTGGCTAGTTCGATTCGATTCTTCATACTTTTACCCACATCCAGGATCTAGTTGAGTCTCTTACAATACCATTTTCTTTTGACTTTAATCCCAAGATGAACCATGGTCTAATATTTTTTTCTTTGGTAAATCTCTGTGTTGCATCTATAACGTTACAAACAAAATCCTTTCTTCCTCTTCTTGCGGGTTGTATATAATCGTGCCCCGATAAGATGCCTCCGACTTTAAGCTTTTTGTACCACTCAGTTATGTCTTGGCTAATAAACGGCTCGCTGTGATTAGCATCTATATATACAAAATCCAAGGAATTATCATCAAAACTCTTGACTGCATTCATACTTAGGTCTTTTATTGCTTGGTAGTTTGGATAAGGGGCAATAACTCGTTGAAATTTTGCATATAATGCATCTAGAGTTGTTTGGCTCAGATAATCGACCCCAACTTTGTGGGCTACCCATGGATCAATACCATATAATTTCATTTGTGGGTTGGCTTTTGCCAGAATTACTCCATATTCCCCAGCAGCTACGCCAACCTCTACACCTGATTTAAAATTGAGCTCGTGCAACCAATCTGGTAAATTATTTCTACCAACATTGCGAATTTCAATTGGCATTGGGGTATCAGAACCAAAAGTAAGATTGAACTTATTAAGAATATAGTTAAGAGTATCCATCCTGTTAGAAGCAGATCGCGATCAAACGATAGCAATCTACCTTAATATTTTTTGTTTATACTTATCATGATAAGTATATTCTCCTTAATGTATTTGCGAACACGGCTTCTAACGGGAACTATATTCTGTTTCGAAAAGACATTCAGGACCCAAAGGATTATCCGGACCTTTGTATCTGTCTACACTGGAATTGTAAATCGAAAGGGCTTTGGCAACGTTTTTCCGGTTAAAGGGAATCCAGTCTTCTCCCCGGATTCCCTGACTATACCTTTTTTTGCAGCGCTTCATATGAAGGGCGGAGAAGCCGTTGTACTTAACATGGTGAGCGTTTATTACCTCCCACTTACCTCCGTGTTCGAAGTGATAAAGATCGGGATTGTTATTAAATACAGCCTCGTCCAAACCATGATTTCTTGGTTTTTGCAGACTGATTTTATCGCAGTTGGGTCCGGCAACATTTAAAATATAGCGTCCGTAGTAGCGAGTTATTTCCGGCTCTTTTTTTATACTTTCAGCTATTTCGGCAAATGTTGATAAACAAATGACGTCGCCTTCGGTTTTGGCTATCCATGCATAGTTGCATTTGGAGAGTGCCCAATTTGAAAAATAGACGAATGAATAAATTGAGTTTGGCGAATCAGTTGCAAAGTCGGGATGGTCTATAAAATGAGAAGCAACCGGATATTTAAATACTTTTATTTTTGAATGTTTTGAGGCGAGATTCTCGGCAATTCTAAGCGTATCGTCTTCTGAAGGTTGTACCGCCAGTACAACTTCGTTGAGCCATTTTAGGTGGGAAAGGATTGATGCTTCCATAAATTCAGATTCGTTTCGCAGTCTGAAGCAGCCTGAAATACCCATTCGTTGTTTCGTTTTCCACGCCACCTCATCAATAGAGTATTCAGATCTAAATTCCGGTTCAAGTACGTTGTATTCCATTAGGTTAAACGTTTGAGTACGTTTGAATCATAAATTGCGTCTTCAAAATCCAAAAACCATTTAGCCGTCCAAGAAGTATCTACCGATCCCGGATGTGTTGGGAGTCCTCCGTCATCTTTAATTATTCCTATTAGGCTATCAAAAAGTTGTTTTGCAAGTTCGTCTTTTATATTAAGTTTAGTTAGGAGCAGGCCGATTTGAGCCGTCGCGTTATGACATGCATAAAATGGCGGAGCAGGTTCCCAGTCAGGCCTAACCCAATAGCTGATAAAACCAGAATCGGTAATTGCAGGCTTTATATTTTCCAAAATTGAAGTTACCATTTCTTTTTCTCCCAAAGTTAGTAGTCCCTCAAGTGCATAAGTTATATAGTGAGTTCTGTCGGAGGCATTTCCGAAAGGCCACTTGGGCTCGCGGGAAGTAAGCCATTTAGGTGTAATTCCTAAAAGTCCGTTGACTCTCAGAGAGTAATTACGAAATTCCTGACGGTCTGGTTGACTATAGATTCTTCCTTCCGAGTCTAAACAATTGTCCATTATCCATTTTTTTGCTTTGGCGGCGGAGTTACTGAATCTTTTATCAAAAAAATAAGCCGAGGCAACTTCAAGACCCTCCATACAGGCAGCAGTATCAAAACTTCGTAGCTTTCCGTCCTCACTCCTAAATCCGCCATGTGCATCCTGGATTGTGACCAGCCACTCACCCAAATATTTGGCCAAGCTGATGCTGTCGTGGGAAAGCAGGGTCGGGATTAAATAACCGCTTACTTCAGGGTAAGCGATATGTCCGGGCCACGCGGCAACCCCTGCGTCTTTTATATGATTGCGTTCGATCCAATCCAGAACCAAAGAAACTTTGCTACCTTTTTGTTGTCGAGGTTGAAAGTCTTTATGTGCGAGTAGACAGTGGAAAACCGCAAGATTCCAGTCAGGATGGAGTAATCTATTTTCCATGGAAAAATCCCGACCTCCTGCTATTTCCAGATTAGCTTTTTTAACCTCTCTAACGAAAAGGTCAAGGCTCACGCCTTTATAGACTCCGACGGGTTTTGAAGGATTTGCAATTACGTCGAAAGTTATCACAATCAGGCCGCCTGGTTTGAGAAGTCTTTTAAATTCGGTTAAAGCAGCCTGTATATCCACTCCTTCCTCGAAAACACTTAGGCAAAAGATTCGATCAAGCGAAGCAGGTTCTATTTCATTAATATGTTTCGTGATATCTGCAATAACGAGTTCTATGTTGGGTTCATTAATCACCAAATTTTTTGCTTCACTGCGCGCATCAACCGCATAAACCTTTTCGGCTTTTGTTGCCAGCATGTTTTTAAACGGTCGGAGGGTATATCCACAGCCCATATCAGCCACTACAATACCCGGCTTAATGAATTCAAAAGCCCAAGGATACTCATATTGTCTTGACCACCAGCTTTTGTGAATTGCCAAACCAGCTACCTGATTAGTAAGAAAATCCGTTACTTTGAAATAACCGTTGATAAACATATTTTGCCCGCTCGCTAGCGCCATTTAGGATAAACATATTTATTGCGCATGATTTTATTCCAGTTTTCTCCGTACTTGAAAATCATCACTTCTTCCATATTTTTTGTTGCTAATGAGCGACGTTTACGGGAAGACAAGTGCATTCGATTCATCTTGTATGCGGTGTCTGTTACCTTTTTCGCACAAATCCCGTCGTAGACCCAAAGGGATTTGCCTTGACTCCTGGCGATGTAACTTGTTTCCAAATCGCTTCCCCAGGCCATGTACATTTTTGGGTCAAACCTTCCGATTTTGTTAAACCAGTCAGCTCGGTACAATGTTGAGATATTATCAAGCATCCAAGTGCGACGGGGCTTTCCGGTTCCGCGGTCATACAAATGTTTCCAGCCGGTGGTTGAGTCTTTGGTTAGAGAATGTGCAATTGCAACGGCTTTAGGATTTTTTACCAAGAATTTAACAAGTGGGGATAAGATGTCAGCCTTCCCGTTGGGAAATGAGGTGGAAGTAATCAAGATCCAATAGGCAAAAAACTTCAAGGAATGTTTTATTTCAAGATAGTCTGCAACCGATAATCCAAGTAGCCAGCCGGCTGTTGTCTGAAGATTTTCGCTAACTTTAATACTTGTGTATTTTGACGGGGGAGTAATGTCTGAACCGTTGTCAATAACAATTAGCTTATGCGGATATTTAATAAATTTTTCTATATAGTCTCCCAAGGCATCTGCGGCTTCGGGCATGTTGTAGTTAGGAAGAATTATAGCAACCGGTTTATGCGTTCCAATAACTCTCATATAATTTTTTGGCATTACCAAAGTATTCCAGATCAAATCTATATGAATTGGGATCGGTTAGCCCAAACCTCTTCCTTTTTCCGTTAAGTGATCCTCTGTATTCGAAAGAGATTAGGGGAAGTTTTGTAGAAAACTTTTCTACTTTTGCGTTTGGAATACCAAATTCAATATCGAATTTTCCCGGCTCACCCCAGTGATGATCGTCACGAGGTTTGGTTGGATACATCTTGAAGCGAGCGGAGAGGTTTTCTATGAGGGCTTTGGTTGGGGAAATATGACAAAACATTCCAGAAAGCTCTTCTTTCGGATGCCAGAAAAGTTTATCTCCACCGATCCAGGTATTCGTGTTCCAGGCAAAGGCTTTGTGGCCGCTCGGACGATGTAAGAAATGCTCAGCTACATATAAAGTATCGTCATCGATATGTACGATATAGGGAGTTTTTACCTCGACGGCGCCGATAAGCATCTGTTTAAAAAAGTTGTAGCAAGATTTACCAATTTCACCTACGCAAATGTTTTGGCCGAAGTTTATTGGTTCTTGGGAAACGCTAATAATTGGGTACGACCCTTTTGTTATTTTGAGGAGGTTATGTCTTACTTTCTCGGCAGTTGCCTCCGGTACTACATTAGCTGTGCAGTAAAGTAGTGTTATGTCATTCATGTTTTGTATGCGGGTTATGGTATGGCTAATTTCCAAAATTCACTACATATTTTTTTCCAGCTGAAATTTTTTTTAACATATGCTTTTTCAGATTCGCTGACAGGTTTAGCACCTTTTTGGAATAATTTAATCAGATTGTCTGTTCTTTGGTTATCTTCGGGGATAAACTCGGCGAATTCATTAAACCATTTCCGGTAGTGTGGTTTGTCAAAACAAATCGGCCTTGCTCCGCAAAGCAGTCCTTCGATGACAGGCAGCTCAAAGCCCTCTATTCTTCTTAAACCCGAAACAAACTCGCATTGGCTATAGTACTTGGTTAAAGTTACGTCGTCCATACCATTACTGTAGAAAATCTCTTTACTACTTTCACCGCTACCTAATTGGAATACGGGTTTGTTTACTGCCCTTGCCGCAGCCAGTATTTCATTTTTGCATTCTCTGTTCCATCTTTTGCCCGTACCTGTACCGGCAATAATGAATCCGCGTTCGGCTTTAGTTTCTTTGAAAATATCAGCATCAACTCCCAGCGGTGCCCAGTAAAATTTAAAGTTTGATCTGTTTCCGTCTTGTTGACAAAGTTCTGGCAGATTGTAGTAACTCCAGGTAATTGCAGCTTTTTCCCAAATAGGAAGCCAGTCTTCAGTTTTGGGATTGGGGGTACTTCGTATTGAAAGCTGTATGATAGCAAATTTTTTATTTTTCGAGATTAACCGATTGGTATAGTCTCTCATTGTCCGTCTATGGCCGTAAGCACAGACAACTATAAGATCCGCACCATCGCTTTCCTCTACGACCGTAAGATTAGACGGTGTATATTTCTTCAGCGCGTTTGTGATTCTTGAGATTGCACTATCCGGCAGAAAATTTTCGATATAGATCCTCATTTAATTTTTCTTCCTTAAAACCAAATGATAACTTTTTCGTTCATTGCGAATCCACTGGTTGTCAAAATGAGATTCCTTCTTTTTATCGCGAATTAAATTTGCCTTATTAAATTTTCCCAGCCACCAGTCTAAATCCTTATGAATCCGGTGCATATCAATATTATATTTCGGATTAATAGATGTCTTATTGGAAATACTGGCTATAAACATTCCATTAGTTTTTAGGTGGTTGGTAATGTTTTTTAGCAGTTGATTAAGTCTCGACTTAGGAATGTGTTCCATGACTTCCCAGGCCGTGATAACGTCAAATTGATAAGGCTTTTCATCGCCTAAATGTAGTATAAAGGATTTGGTAATATCGCAAGTAAATAGGTATTCAGGGATTGTAGCCCACTCTGCCCAGCCTGCCTTCCGATAGCGATCTGTTCCTTCCAGTCCAACTGCCAGACGGCCTTCATCAGTACAATCTTTGATAAAACCACCCCCGCCGCAGCCCAGATCTAATACTGAGGCAGACTTGGGTAGGCGAGCATTGAAGTTGATATTGCGGGAATTATATTTGACATGCTTTTTTGGCATTGGATAGCGATACTCGTATGAATCCAGAGCAAGAGGATGGCTTGTTTGTAAGAAGAAATTCATTTTTTTTGATTATATTACCTTGAGCATTGTACCTTCCTTGATCATCTTGACCCCATCATTCCATCTACCTAGAGCGATTTTTACTCTTGCGCGAAGTCCGTTTTCTGTGTACCTGGCAGTATTGATATATAGTCGCTCTAATGAAGTGTCCCTGGAAATGTAGCGGTAGTGAAGTAGTAGTATCTTTGCCCAGGAATGACTAGCACCTTTTGGAAGGTAAGTAATATGCTTTCCCATATTAAACCTTACATTAATTTCCGGGTTAAAGATGATCATTTTGTCATATAGATGGGTTCTAACCCCGAAGCAGCATTCTTCATAAATCTGCCCTTTTGTTGTGGGAAAGTTTTCCGAATACATTGTCATTCCTGAGGCCTTTATTGCTTTTATACCCCTTTCTTGTTGTTGCGATAATACGCCGATAATATCTTTGTTGTAGAGAATTTCGTCACCGTCCGGGCACATTACCCAGTTTGCAATGCCCCGGCTGTATTTTTTGTAAAACTTGAGGAAGCAGGCATTATGGTATTTACTAAAATCTCCCTTGAAATTATAACTCAATAACGTGACTTTGGGATTTTTCTTTGCAATCTCAATTGTTTTGTCTGTGCTGCCGTCATCAATGATAAATATCCTGTCTGCAAAAGTTGAGTAGTGACGAAGAAAGTAGGGCAGAAGTGCTTCTTCATTTTTCATCACACTATAGACGTGTATTATCGTTGACATATTGCTATGGCTACACCTTTATCATCAGGCTTCTTACATGGATATATGATTCCCAGGTCGTTTTTTTGGATAAACATCTCGATGTTTGAGAAATGCTTTTTTAAGGCTTCGGAAAATTCGTTCAGTCTATATTCGAATAAATGGAACTTGCTTCTTGCAAATGAATTTTTTATCGGTGAACTTATAACCAGTATTTCCCCATGATGACTGCACCATGCCAGGAAAGCGTCGGGTTTTTCCAGGTGTTCGATTGTTTCAAATGAAACTACAACGTCCGCCACCGGTAGATCCGGCATGTTGTAGGCGTCAGCTGCGAAAAATTTTACTTTAAGTTTTTTTGAGTAGTATTCTTTTGCATATTCAATGGTCTCCTGGGAGTTATCGTATCCAGAGTACTCTCCGGCTTTGAGCAACAAGCTGCCATAGCCTACACCACAAGCAATGTCATATACTCTCTTGTTGTAGGTAAAGACAGAAGCCCATTTGTAACGTTCAATGTGCTTGATATCGATACCTTCAATTGTGCCGGGAGTAGCCGGAATTTGGCGCTCGCCGGTATATTTCAAATCCATATTATTTACTTAGAATCGCCCATATGACAAAGGGTTTCTTGGGATCATTGTTGTTAAGTTCAGCTTCAAGCTCAGGCTCGGGGATATTGGCAAGAAGCATACTGGTTCGATTATAAATTGCGTGCCAGTAGTTGACTTTAGCACTTCCCCAGCTTTGGATATCACGATACGGAAAGTACGGCTTGGCTAAATCGTTTATGATCCTTGGAGTCATTCGCCAGTAGTCATGCGGGCTGGGATGGATTCCTATCAAGAAGGGGACCGTAATAATGGCCATACGTTTTGTGTGTTCGCCGATAAGGCGTATTGCTTCCCATGGTTTTGAAGTATGTTCCAAAACCTGGTCCGCAATTATCACATCCCAATTGCGTTCGAAGGATGATTCTCGGGTTATATCATATTGCGGGTAATTACGGACTTCCCATTTAACTTGCGGGAGCATATCTTGAATTATGCCGTTGGTTCCGCCGAATTCTACGCCTTCTCCTTTAACGGTTTCTGAAGCAAGTTTTTCACTAATGTGAGAATACATTACAGTTCTCCAATAGTCGTTTCCAATGAGACGGCCAATGGTGTATTTTCGGTATTTCATTTTTCTCTATCGTTATAATTTGTATGTGATAGCAATTTCATTATATGGTGTCGGTTTTCTGTCGAACGTACATCCAACAATCGGTTATTCTTCCTCTTTTGTGGAGAATAAACCAAGGATTAATTTTTGATACGTCCATATATGCATTGACGGCCTCCCGTACCTGGTACTTGTCGTTATAATCGTGTCCGTAAACAATACCACCCGGTTTGACTATCCTTGACCAGTGGATAATGTCGTTAACCACATATTCAAAATGATGATCGCCGTCGATAAAAACAAAATCGAGACTGTTGGGTTCAAATCTTTTAACAGCTTCCATACTGGTCATCTTAAATAAGTCACAATTGTAACTGGCCAGTCTTGATTTGGCCGTTTCAAAAAAACTGTCTACTTCATCCTGATCTTTTTGGCCTTGGTAATAAGGCTTGGCTGTCCAAGGGTCAACGCAGTAAAGCTTCAGTTGAGGATTAGCTTTACAGATAATTTCAGCATATATTCCATGTTCTGTACCGATTTCTGCGCCGGTTTTAAAGTCAAGTTCCCGAAAGATTTCTACTATCCCATATCGGCTAAGACCCAAAGTAATTGAATTTGGTTGGTTGGTATCAATATTGAATTTTTTTATGAGATATTCTAAAGTCGAATTCACTTTTTCTCCTCCTTCCATTTAGTCCAAAGCTCTTGATAATTTTCAGGCCAGGTGGGAACAGGCCAAAATCTGTCTATTAACCAGGATAGGGGATGAACAGCCTCTTTCCAACTATCTTTCATCCAGTATTCAGCAATTGATAAGTAAGCGTTTATGATTTGTCTTATTGATATACCCCATCCTCTGGGTCTTTGTCCACCTTTGTGCATGTGAGCATACCAACAATTTTTATTGACCATAAGGCGTCCATCCCACGGCCCTAACCAAGTTTTCAGGCTTAGTTCAATATCTTCACCGCTCGAGGGGTCAATCCAACCTTCTTTTACACCGCCGAGAGTTTCGACGAAAAATTTCCTTGCGATAAAGAAGGACGAGCCGTGCAACTTCATATTCTCGTCGATGGAAGCATCAAGTTTTTCTCTCGTCCTTTCTATCCAGTGGCCTCCTGCTCGGAATCGAAACATCTGTGTATCAGTTAACGGACAGGGCAGATAGAAGTAGTCATAGAACTTCTCATCTTGCCACTTCCACTCCTCGGCGTTTAGAGTGCGGAATCGGGGAGTTACTATCCAGTTATCTTCCATGTCAGAAGCAAGTACCTCGTCTATACCTTCGCTAACCATGCAATGCGAATCTAATTTGAGAAGGTATTTACCTTCGGCCTTTTTAGCCAACAAATTAAGAGAGTGCTTCAGCCCCAGAGATTCAGGCAGATTAAAAGTTTTTAAATTTTGATGTTTGGGGAGGGGTTGATAGGGCGGGCCGTCAAAAGCAACTAAAACTTCAAAATCCCCGGCTGCTTTCTCATAAATATCCTGAATAGTTCGTTGAAGAACTGTAATTCCAGGGGCAACTTCGTATGTTTCGTTTCTTGATGGAATAATGAAAGATACTTTAGGCATTTTTTTAGATTCTATCTGATTTTTGTCTGACAAACATCCAACCTGGTGTTTCAATATCAAATCTAGGATCGCCAATGTCATTTTTAAGAACAAACCACGGTGTAATGCTGTGCGAATATGTATAAGCCTGAACTACATCCTTGACATCGACAGGATGCCTTTCTCCGGTATCCCTTGAGCGTTTGTAGTCGTGGCCAAATACAATCCCTCCAATTCTAACTTTTTTTGTCCACTCGCAAATGTCATCTGCCACATTTTTAAAATCGTGGGCAGCGTCTATGTAAACAAAGTCGAGTGATTCATCTGCAAAGTCATGAACTGCATCCATGCTGGATTTTTTTATGAGCACGGTGTCATATTGAGAAAGACTGGCTTTTGCTAATTGATAATATCTTCTAATTCTGTTTCCGTATTCGTTATAGCCAGGATATCGGTCCCAAACGTCAATACAATAGAGTTTAAGGCCAGGATTTAATTCGCAAAGTGTTTTGGCGTGGTCTCCCTGGGCAACGCCGATTTCGGCTCCGACTTTGAATTTTAACTCGTAAATGGTTTGCGCCATTATGGTTCTATTTATATTGCGTATCTCAATGGGTGACTTTCTGGCGGCATCTAATCCGAACTTTTTAGTAATGTACTTGAGTGTTTGATTCATTTTCTAAGACTAGTTTCAGAATTCCCCGAGTCTCCGCACCCGGGGATGAATGAACCTAGGCTAGAAGCCTTCGCCGAAAGGCGTATCTTTTAAAAAAGATGCCCCAGGCCTCCCGCCTGGGGGGCTTCACTTCCACCGCTTTTCTATTTCCTCCTCAGGTGTCTTTGAATAATAGTCCCTCCAGTTATCAAGCCACAAGTGTTTATCTTTAGTCGTATGACGTCCTGGCAGTGGTAACGGCCAGAATTTATCTATCAACCAGTCAAAACCGTGGATTTGCTTTTTCCATTGATTGTTTACCCAATACTCGGCAATTCTTATATGGCTTGCTTTCATATCGCTTAGCTTTTCCGGCCACAAACGGTCAACTGCCGTTACATCCTGAAGATGTGCATACCAGGTATTTTTGTTTACCATTACGCGTCCTCCGGAGAGCCACGTTTTAAGGATGATTTCTATATGTTCTGCGTAATACCCAAAATTTTTTGTGTCAAATCCACCCAATTTGTCAAGGAAATAATCAGTATTTGTAAACCACATGCTTCCATGGATGGCCATTGTTTCATCTACATTTACGTCTTGTCTTTCCCGACATCTTTGGTACCAAATTGCCGTATTTAGACTAAGTCCCGAGGATGACCAGGGAAAGGTTAAGTAGTGATAGTCTGCTGGTTCTTTGTTAGGTACAACTTTCCAAGGGCGCGGTTTTTTCGAATCCATCCAATGTCGTCGTGGAACAATTACCCAGTCTTCCTGGCAATCTCTTTGTAGTATCAGGTCATATCCGATATCGAACATACAATGTGCATCGGTTTTTAATAAATATTTACCTGTGGCTTTTTGGGCTGCCATATTTATGGCAACTCTTAGGCCGTGAGGAACCGATTTTTTAATTAATTTTAGATTTGGACGGGGAGAGGGAAGAGGATCTGAAGTAGGACCATCCAAAACAACGATTACTTCAATTTTACCTCTAGCTTTGGAAAAAGCTTCTTCAACCGTCTTTGCAAGGTATTTTTCATTCCTCGAGGGAATAATTATTGATACTTTGGCCATATTATGTTTTGTTGGTTACCTTTATTAATCTGTCCCAGTTACTGGCCATTTTTGATTTTCTGACAATTTCTAATTGATACCCCTTTAAATACTTGGCAATTTCTTTGTAGCGAACGTCTTCGATGATATAAATAACTTTATTTTGCAATAGTGGCATAAGAGTAAGACAAGTAAACACCTGGTCTTCTGGTAAGTGCGAGCCATCGTCGATAACAAAATCAATATCTGTACCGATTTTCTTGATTAAGTTCATTAATTCCGCTTTATCGGTCTGATCGCAGAGGAAGGTCTCAATTCGATTATTTTTGAAAACCAGATCTTGTCGGACGTCAATGCCAAAGACTAAGGCATTTGGAAAATAATCCTGCCACATAGAAAGACTTGCTCCTATCTGATAATTGGGTGAGTGAGTCATGCATTCAGGGTAACCCACGCCTATTTCCAAGACTTTTTTTATTTCATTTTTTCTGCCCAGGAAGAGTCCTGCATAGTAATCCGTATAGAAATGATGAATCTGCGGGCATTTATCCGAACCATATTTCAAAGCCAGTTGGGCTAATTTGGTAATCTCCTTATCGATCGAGTAATAGGATTTCCAATCATCAGGCCAGAAGTACGCCTGATTCCGTGCTGGGTCATTTTTAGTTGGTAATGGCCAAAACTTTTCTACTAACCAGGCAAAGTCATGGATTGCTCCTGGCCATTGATTATTGACGAAATATTTTGCTATCGCTTCGTGACTTCGAAAAATTATCTCTTTCTGCAGACTCCAACCCCGATCTGATAATCTCTGCTCATAATGAGCACACCATACTTTTTTATTGATTACCACGCGTCCGCCGCCCAACCAAGTCTTCAGGACAATTTCCTGATTTTCGGCAAAATCGCCAAAATCAGTTGTATTTAATCCTCCTAAACTGTCACGAAAATGTGCAGTAGGCATGAACCAAGCAAAGCCGCCAAAGGTCATCAAATCATCTATGAAAACATTTTTTCTGGTCTGGTCTCTGGCGCTCCAATAGCAATCCTTCATCATAAATCTCTTTGGGTGTCTTGCATTTTTCCATGGACAACTCAAGAAAGAGTAATCTATTGGTTTACTTTTAGGGATACGTTTCCAATGGACTACGTCTAAAGGATAATATCGGGGGATAACAACCCAGTTATCCTTGCAGTCTTTTTTGAGAATTTCATCAAACCCCTTATTAAACAAGCAATGGGCATCTATTTTAAGTAGGTATTTACCGGCTGCTTTTGCGGCGGCGTCATTGATGGCTTTGCGAAGGCCTTCTGATTCTGGTTTTTGGATAAGTATTAAATTTTTGCGTTTACGGGGGAGACGATAGGAAGTCGGGCCATCCAGGACAATAATAATTTCGATATCTCCGGTAGCCTTGGCAAAAATACCCTCCACCGTTTTGGTAAGATATCTTTCATTTCTCGAAGGTATAATAATTGATACTTTACTCATATGGGTGATACCCAGAGACTCCTGTCTTCAGGCCAAGTAGGTACCGGCCAGAATTTTTCTACTAACCATGCGATGGGATGAATCATGTTGGGCTCTCTGCCCTCCATCCAGTGTTTTGCCGAACGGTTATGCCCAGCAATTATAACTTTTTCGTCGTTCATTGTTAGCCGATACATCTTGCCGTATTTCGGTCCTTTGTGAAGATGGGCATACCAGGTTTTTTTGTTTACTTTTACGGCCCCGCCCCCAAGCCAAGTTTTAAGTCCGATTTCCTGAGGTTCCTGAGCAAAGGAACCGTAAAAATCATCGTCAAGATAGCCGATAAAGTCGGTAAACCATTTTCTTTTCATAAACCATGAGCTTCCCTGAAAGCTCATGGTGTCGTCAATGTCATACTTGGGATCTATTCTCTCCAGAGCCCTTTCTGGCCACATAACTCCGTGCATACCCCAATCATGCTCCTTGCCGCGCTCGGGGAAACATAGGTAGTGGTAATCAATATCGGGTTTTCCCACATCCATTATCTTCCAATTTTCGGCATCTAAGCGCTTCCTGCGGGGGATTACTACCCAATTATCGTCGCAATTTTCCGACAAAACTTTGTCAAAGCCGGGAGCAAACATGCAGTGACCGTCTGTTTTCATCAGATAAATCCCCTTGGCAATGGCTGCGCAGGAATTTATACCGTATCTCATGCCTTTGGGAGTACCGGGGTGAAGATAAATTACTCTTTTATCTTTGATAATCTCATCTGGCCAATTTTCGTCGATGTTGACAATAATTTCAATACTACCGACCGCATGAGCGAGGAGATCCCTGATAGTCTGGTTAAGAAAAATTTCGTTACGGGAGGGAATAATAACTGATAATTCAACTGCCATTTTTGTCGATTATATAATACACTATAACTATCTTGCACCTCATAAAATGATTATTACTAAAACACCTTTGCGTTTAAGTCTTTTGGGGGGGAACACGGACTTTCGTGAATATTTTCTAAAGTATGGCGGTTTAGTCCTTTCAACCACTATTGATAAGTATGTTTATTGTATTGTCAAAGAGAGGTTTGATGATTCTTTAGTGGTTAATTACACAATCAAAGAAAACGTAGAGAAAGTAGTCGAACTAAAACACGAGCTGGTGCGGGAGGCGTTGAAATTACTCGGGATAACCAAAGCTATTGAGATCTCCTTTATGGCTGACATCCCCGCTCAAGGGACGGGCTTGGGGTCAAGCAGTGCTGTTACAATTGGAGTTTTGAATGCACTTCGTACTTATTTGGGAGAAAATGTCAACTCTCGTAGGTTGGCTGAAGAAGCCATCAAGATCGAAATAGACATTCTTAAAAAGCCGATTGGGGTTCAAGATCAATATATTATATCCGCTGGGGGGCTTAGGGCGATCGAGCTTAAACCGGGAGGCTTGGCTAATAGTAAGAAAGTCGTCTTATCGGAATCTGTCTGGGAGGATTTCAATAATAGCCTGATGCTATTTTATACAGGTATTGCCCGTAACTCGGACGATGTTTTGGCCTCAATAGATATCTCGGGCAATATTGCTCTTCTTGATCAGAATAAAATTCTAGCCCGCGAAGGGGTAAATGCGCTTCACAAAGGAGACTTGAAAAAATTTGGCCAATTATTAGATACCTACTGGCAGCTTAAAAAAACCTTGAGTAACAAAATAAGTAATCCCCGGATTGAGAAAATGTACAAGTTGGCAAAGCGCGCCGGAGCAATAGGCGGAAAAGTTGTGGGAGCTGGTGGGGGAGGATTTCTTTTGCTCATGTTACCGGTGAATAAAAGAGCTGCTGTACGACAAGCGTTAAAAAATTATAGGCAGTTGCCGTTTAGGTTCAGCCAGGGTGGAAGTAGGGTTATATTTAACATAGAGAAATGAAAGATATTGTTCCCGATTTAATCGGGATTGTAAAAGCCATAAAGGAAGCCAATTACGTTTATATTATTGGCAATGGGGGAAGTGCCGCAACCGCTAATCACTTTGCCAATGATCTGGTCAAAATGTGCGGAATTCGCGCCATTAGTCTTTGTGCCAATGAGGCAGTGGTAATGGCTTATGCCAATGATAACGGTTATGAGAACATATTTTCTGATCAGTTAAAAGTATTTCTCACAAGTCGGGATTTATTGATAACTATTTCAGGGAGCGGTACATCTGAAAATATCGTTAAAGCTATCAAATATGCCAAGGGGATAAGTGCAGAGGTGTATAGCTTTCCTACAATGAAAGACTACAAATGCGATATGCTGGTGGCAGAGAATAAACATTTACAATTAGTCCACGAAATAGCGACAAAACTATCAAATGGAAACTAGATCGGGGTTTTCGGTAACGATTAAACCATTGGATGGGGCGATCATCATTATAACCTTGTGTACTTTTTCCCCAATCCTCTTTTCGTAACCGAAGCAATACAAACGCAGGCGGCGCTCATCTTCTGTTCCGGCATTCAAGATCGTGTTTCGGTAAAAGTGTATGAGCTTCATTTCAGAATCAGAAAAAAGAAGTGTATAGACTTGAGGAAATTCTCGCGAAACCATTTTAAAAACTGCCAATCTTTTTTGGTCAATTTCGGAAAATTGATGATATATACCATCGTCGCCGAATTGTTTTAGCACAGTTCCGTCTTCGTAGTAAGCTTCCCATTGCCAAACTTCAAAGGGGGCGGTTATCCAGCGCTTTAAGTCCTTATTAAAAAATTTGTAATTAGGCATTGTATTACCTTTTACTTCTGCGGGCCGAGGATACAGCCTCGATAATTTGATTTTCGGAAAACTTAGCCTTCTTTTTTCCCGGCTCTACCTGGTAAACAGTGTAGGTTTGCGAAGAGCTTTGTTCCGGCTCTATAGGGGCGTGCCCGCTTGACTTACAAATATGGGTTAGATAAGCCGTGAGAGTCGTGAATTTTTGCAAACATTGACCGCAAATGTGTTTGATGCTTCGGCTTTGCTCAGCATCAACCCTGAGCGATTCGGCTGAGCTCATCGTCGAAGCCTTGTCGAAGTGTTTGACCATTTTATGTTTAAGAGGTTTCATCGTATGAGTAATTCAGGGTTGTGCTGCTTCCAGAAATGGCAGAAGTATCAGTTTGAATCTGATGAACCAGAAAGTCGGAATAACCTGGTTGCGTGAGCGAGCCAGTTAAACTTCCACCAATTCCTAAGTTGGCTGATGTGGGGGCTTGTGTTGGCATGGATTGGGTTGCAACTGTCGAGACCGCATTTGTCGGAGTTGTAAAATTCTCCGCCCCGCCATAACTTGTAGTTCTTGCATTTGTTAGATGGTTTGCGTGAGCTCCCAATGATCCCGTGCGCCAGACTTTGAGGTTACTGATCGAGGTCGCGGTACCCATACTGACTACGTGTATTAATTGCCATTTTTCGTAAGAATTAGCTCCTTGTGCAATAGGATTTTTAGCCGGATCTAGTGAAGATGCATTCTCACTACCCATGTTACTATTTGCGATGTTATGGGTATGGATGGAAGAGGCAACCTTACCATTTTGTTCATCAATTTCAACTATTGCGGCCATATTTCATTCATTCATGCGGGTAAAAACGTTGTCAAAACGATCGTAATTTAGATTTTCTCGATTCGCCCAACTTGCGGAAAAACTGCTGTCACCCCTTGCATAGCGGAAAGCGCCGTCTATATCCTGTCTCATAATGTACCATTGACTACCCTTGTTTATAAAACCGAAATAGGAGATGCTTGTAGCGTCGTCGACTTCAGAAATGTAGTAGCCGTCGGTGGGAGACTTTTCGGCAGGATCTATTTTGCTACCACTTAAGTTTTTAACGGCTACTGTACCGATATCGCTGATATTAGCAAAGAAGGGAATTGCGGCTTTTTTGGTAAAAAGACTGAAAATAAAAGCTAAAACTCCCGCACTTCCTATTAGTTTTAAGAAGTCTCGCCGGTTGACATCAAGTTTAGGAGAGGGCATGAGTGTATCTTTCGGATAATCCTGCTTGATGTCGCTTTTAGGGGTTATGGAAAGGTCTATGGCTGGGAGGGGTTGCGGTAAGACCATAAGTAGAAAATAGATAGCCAAAGGTGAGAAAACAAGCGAACTTATTATTTCAGGAAGTGTATTGGAGGAAAGAAAACTAACTACGACCACGGTTGTGGTAACAATAAAACTGTAATAAAGTAGAATTCGCATCCAACCGTTTTTTCTGTCAAGGAAAGGTGAACCATTTAATACATGAGTAATTGAATTAACGCAAAGATAGAGGGTTACCGGGGCAAAGAGGATTTGAAAGAATCGGGCAGAAAGGTCGAGTTTGGCTAAGATCCCGGTTATGGATACAAAAAGGGCTAAGCCTGTGACCCAAAAGAGAAATAGTGAGCTGAACTTTCTCATATTCAGTAAGTTAGAGTTTTAAAACTAAATTAAGTTTACCACAATTAGGTGGTAGTTTTGCAATAGACGTTTCTTCGAACTTCATAAATACCCACCTGCTAGGGAGGGGATGCCCAGTAGTTACTTAACTTTAAGGTTCCTTAATCTCAATCATTGTGATTTTAGTTTCAAGAAAAGGATTATCTGAGTTTTTCAAAACATTTTACAACTTTTTTACCCATATTTTGAGAGATTTGAAGTCAATTTTACAAGTATTTACAAAATAGTCTAATTAGTCTATTGATCATATCAGCGAGCTGGTGTAGGGGAAACTTCAGATTGAGTTGGAGTAGGACTAATCGGCTCGCCTCCCTCTGTCGAAGCGGGTGCTTCAGGCGGTTCTGAGCCTTCGGGTAATTCTACCGGAGGTTCCAGTTCCGGCCCGCCTTCACCCTGTGGCGGAGTTAACTCAACTCCTCTTTCCGCCAGTTCTTTCTTTTTTGCCTGCATGTCCTCAAGTGCCTTTTTGGCAATTTGATAGTCGTTGGAATTTTTATCTGTTATTAATGACATAACTAAAGTTATTTCCTGTATAGCACGGTTCAGGTCTCCTTTTTCCCTAAGAGCAAAAGCCAAATTATAGTGGGCATTTGCATGGTCTGGTTTAGCCGCTGCCGCCAGTTCAAAAAGTCTTACTGAATTTTCGTAATCGCCTCCGGTATAGTAAATCCCGCCAAGATTAATTCGCAGCGTAGGATTAATAGGGTCCAGTGCAACCGACTGACGGTAGGTTTGAAGAGCGAATGCGTCGGCTCCCTGGGCCATAGGCATGATTGACCGATAGACCTGCGCAAGAACTTCCCAATTCCCGCTACGCAGCGGATTAAGAGCAACGGTTGCTTTTCCTTCAGCGATTGCTTGTTGAATTAAAAGGGTAATATTTTGACGGTCAGCATCGGTAATTTGAGATTGTTGTTGCTGTCCTTCGATAGATTCAGGACCTACGGCTTTCTGGGCGATTGCATTAGCAAGAGCCAGGTTGACTCGCGCAAAAGTTGCGTGATATCTGTCAACACGGGGATTAAGCCTTATTGCCTCGCGCATAGTATCGTAGGTAGCGGTGGCCTGGTTTGCGGCCAATGCATCAAGACTTTTCTTGAACTTATATTCGGCCAAAAGTACTTTTGAGCTTCGGTAGCCAAAAAGAATAACCGCAACAATTACGGGAAGGGTAACCAATAATGCAGGTACTTTGGAAGCAACCGTTTGGCCAGGGCCTCCCGAAGCTATCTCGTCCTGAGTCGTAGTCAGTGAAAGCTTTGTGACTCTGGTTTTAGCGTTAAGAGACAAAAATATAAATAAGGTTACTATTAATAGAGTAGTTGCGGGAGTAAAAGCAAAAACTATCGCCAGTATGAGAAGAGCAATCATATTTGCCGTTGCCCCAAAACCCCAGCCGACTATTGCTTTTTCTTTTAGATCTTTTTTAGCAGTCTTATATAAAGATACAAGAAGAAGAATCATTCCGGATGCAGCCAGCATTCCCGCTTCGGTCAAGGCGGTTAAATAGAAAGAGCGGGCGGTTGCGAACTTTATCATCCAAAGGTCGGTTTGATTGTAAGATAAGGGCCTGAAGCGATTAAAAGCGGTCAGATAATTTCCGGGACCTATTCCCAAAAACGGTGACTCTTTTAAGGCGTCAACTGCTATGCTCCAGGATACGCCTAAGCTCGGAAAACGGGGAGAAAAGGGTCGCCCCGGAGTTAAATTGTAAAGGCTTATTACCAAAGCGATAATTACTAAAACTACTCCTACTATCGAAATTACTTTTCGTGAGGCATTTTTTTCGGAAAGGACTAAGCCCATTCCCGTCGGTAGCATTATTGCCAAAAATATTGCGGCCGGGAGAGGTCCGCCGTCCGGCGTAAACCCCTGGGATTTGACGAAAGCCGGCAGCTGCGGAATTTTTGAAAAAAAGCCTGAAAAAGACAGCAAGGCAGTTATGCCAAAAATGGTTGCCGAGACAAATAAAAGTTTTGAAATAAAGTGTCTTTCCCCCTCTTTATATTGATTAATGAGGAAATAAAGAAGGGCGCCTCCGATGACTGCAGTTGCCGTTCCGGGAAGTAAGAAGCCTTCCATTTTATTTGGCGTTCGAAGAATTGCCGAGATAAGAAAAGAAAGTGCTAAAAGAGCTACCGGAAAGTCAAAATTGCCGACTGAAAAAGTAAGCTTTCCTGAAATGATAATCCTTGCGGCTCTAACCAAAAGGACTAAAGATATGCCGTAAGCCAAGACGGCAAGTTTTGGTATGACAAAGGGATTAGGAGAAATAGAGAGTACCGTGATTGGCAAGAGAAAGATTGTAGCATATAAAATGTATTTTTCGATTTGAGATAGGATTTTTTCCATAATTTAAAAATGAATTTAAAAATGGCTAAATAGCTGGATGGTCAGATGGTCGAGTTTTATTTTTTAACCATTTAACTATACGACCATTTAACTATTTACTAAATATCCTTGTCAAGACTCAATTTTTATATATATCAAACGTTAAATAATGTTATAAAAGTATGTCTTATTACTACTCAATAATATCAAATTATTAGACTTATATGTCATATACGACTTATATTAGGGACTTCCTTCGTTCGGGCCGAAGCGTTGAGCTGAACCTTCGTTGTAAAGTCTTTTAATAAGAGATGTCGGCATGGCGTATCTATAAATCTTGACATTGTCGATTCGACCGTCAAATTCATTTCCTCCGTCTGATTCCGAACCAAGTCTAAAAGTATTAGTATTAATCATGCCAGCAACGGCGGATTGCGACCCTGAAGTTGATTCTTTATCTTCCTTCCCATTTACATAGATTGTGGTACCGGCAGGCTGATCGTCATCCCAAACAACAACAATATGATACCAACCGCTTGAGGTAATTGTTGTCAGACCATTAATGGTATGGGTATTCGTACTGCCTCCAGCTTGAGAAGCGACAAAATTTACGTCGTCGGTTGTCCCATCGATGTAGATAATGTAGCCATCCGTTGAGTTAGACTGATCTGTCTTTTTGGCAATTACGGTGTGGTCATTTGCGAACGAGTCGCGATTTATCCAGGCTTCGAGAGTAAAGTCTACTGCATCATCAAAATCCAGTTGATCGTTATCGGCAGTTTCGACATAATCATCTGTTCCGTCGAAAGCTAATGACGCATTCCATTTACCCGTTGCTCCGTCAGCCCACATGTCACCGGCGGTACCCCCGCAGGTGCCGACATTATTTCCTGTATTGGCTGTTGCAGTCCCGTCAAGACCGGCATCGCCTCCGGATGAAATCGGCGCCGAATTATTAATTGTTGGACCCGAACACTCGTCAAGCTTATACCAAAGTACGGGGCCTGCTCGATCGAGAAGATACGCAGCTTCCAAATCATTTACACTTTTACTAAAAAGTTGAATTTCGTCAACTACGCCGTCAAAATACTGGGTATTTGAACTTCTTCTTAAAACTCCAATCGAGCTATGCGCCTCGTTGGCATAAGTGCCGGAATTGGCAACTGTAGTTGTACTTTTTATGCCATTGACGTAATAGGCTATAGTAGTGCTGCCTTTGACAACCGCAATAAAATTCCAGGCTCCGACAGTGAGGGTTCCGGTTGACGCATCAACTGCATCCTGGACGGTACCAGCATCGTTTGTTGATCTAAACCTTATGGCTCCCGATTCGTAATTTATTGCCCGATACGGGAAATTGGCGCCGGTTGTACCCTGCATATAGATTGTACCAGTATTTGTGTTATCCGGCTTAACCCAAGCTGTGAAGCTGATGCTGTTTTGCGAAGTCAAGACGACGCTTGCGCGGTTTAAATATTTGCTTGAGCCGTCGAAATTAAGAGATGTTCCGAATTTTCCGGGTACCCAGTCAGAACTATTAAAATTGGTCATAGTCATGGTTCTTTCAAGCCCCGAGTAGTCGTAGACATTTGTGGTACCTGTGTTTTCATCTATTTTCCAATATCCGGCTCTTTGAGTGTTGGTTCCCAAACCCTCTGCATTTTGGAGTCCCAGAACTCCACCCAAAGATGTGGCTGAACCCGCATTGAAATCAATTAAACGCTCGGGATCGGAAAGAGCAAAATTATAGATTTTAAACTCGTCATAGCGTCCTAATAATCCTGTATTAATACTACGGTCAGTATCTCCCATTTTAAGATTACTTGAACTGCTTGTTAAAGAAGTGTTTATGGTTCCGGTGACACTTCCTGCCATTCTGACACCGTTTTTGTATACCTTGACCCTTTCACCTGCGGATAAAGAGCCGTCATAGACAACGGCTAAGTGAGTAAGGGTGTTTGCAGTCAAATCGAAATTGCTGGTTGTGAAATAGTTGGATAAGTCAGAAAGAGAGCTTGCGATATAAACCCGTATTTCGTCCGAATTTGAACTGTCGGTTGCGACATTGAAAGTGTTTTGGGTTGCTGCATCCAGATTAGTTTTTGATACGATACTTTTGCCAGTAGCAAGTGAATCCGGACGCAACCATAGGGAGATTGTCATTTGAGTCAAGGAATCGAAAAAACCTGGGTCGCCGGCACTTATATAGTCGAGGCCACTGCTAAGAAAGGCACAACCATTTATCTTACAGGCTAAATCTGGGGGCGACCATTCGACACTGGATACCGTTCCGTCCAAAGAAGAACCTCCCGACCCAGAATTTTTAGCATTGCCCTGCAGATCATCGAGCTTCCAATAGATAATCGGGGATGCTACAGGAGAACCTCCGGCCGGATGCCCTGCATTCATGTCCTCGACGATTTGGGAGGTGGTGCGGGTATAGTTGTAGAGGCGAAGATCGTCAAAATAAGCATAGGCGGGGTTAAGCCCGTTGCTTTGGTTATTTCCTAATGCTAGGCTTAAAGAAGAATCCGAGTTTCTGGTTCCGCCGGGTGTAAAGGCTTCAAAAACCGCCACTGGGGTACCATTTAAATAAAAAACTGCATCATTGGATGTTGAACTGTTATTATACGTGACGGACAAATGGTTCCAGCTATTTAAGGGCATTTCGTAATTATTGAATCTCCATTCGCCGTCAGCGCTACTAAATTGCATATTCAGGAAAGGCCGGGCGTTATTCCCCGAGACAGAGTAGCCAATGTACCAGCCATTCCCAAGACTTTGTTTGTCGAAAAAGTAAGGGATGACGCTATCACCCGAACCTCTGATGTAAAACCAACCGGAAATTGTGCCGCCGCCGTCAAAGATATCGTCGATGGAATTGCCGCTTCCAGCGTCATAGTAGTTTGAGCCGTTTGTGCCTGGAAAAGACAATCCGCTTCCGAATTTGCCTGGAGTCCAGTTAATGCCGGAGCCGGTGAGGGTTGCGGTATTTCCGTTACTACTTGAGTCATAAGCACTGGTTCCCGTTCCCTCATCCAGTTTCCAGTAGCCGACCGGACCCGGAGCCCAGTTGTAAAGATTTTGAATTTCAGAAGGTGAGAAAGCGCGGCGATAGATACGAATATCGTCAATATTGCCGTTGAAATCTCCGTAAGTTCCACCTGCATCACTACCAATTCTAAGCGCGTTAGCATTGTCGGATATCGATACTGTTACTGTGCTGCTTCCTCTCAGGCTTCCATTTACATAAACTTGGGTTTGACTTCCGTTATAAACGCAGTTGACCGTTTGCCATGTTAATAGGGATAAGGCAACCGAGGAGCCCGCGGCGGTTTGCCAGGATGTACCATCATGAATTTGACAAAGAGGATTGCCAGACCCGTCGGTTACCATTCTGTAGCTTGTATCTTTTACAACTAATGCTTTGGTTGCAATTGAAGCGGAAGGGCTTGCTATTGCGGAAACGGTCAATTCTGCCGTTGGAGATAGTGAAGTTGAATCGGAAACACTTAAATAGTCTCCGGTTCCATCGAGGAGAGTTCCGAAACCAAATCGACCAATTGCTCGGGTTGCGTTACCGGTCCAAGTCGCAGAATTACCGTTTCCGGAGGAATCGGTTGTGGGTGTAGCTGAATCTTCCATCTTCCAGTATGCGACTAGGCCATCGGAAATATAATCTTGGTCGGGGTTGAAGTAGGCAGAGGTACCTCGGGAGGAGGTTTCGCCGGTGAAATCCGCTTTGACCTCGGTTGCCGATCTTGCGGTTCTTAAAACCTTGACTTCGTCGATAAATCCGAGCCAATCTTGAGCTGTATCACTTTCAAAACGCCCGATAAAAAAGGAATCTCCATTGTCCGCTGCTGTCGAGACAATTGAAGTTGTTCCGACAGATTGCGCGTTAATATAAAGGGTCATTGATGAAGTCCCGCTTTTAACAGCACCAACATGGTGCCATTTATTGTCGTCGTATGCTGATGCACTGGTGACGGAGTACTCGGGAAAGCCTGTGTTATTGCTGTCTATTCCGAAGACGATTTGGCCGGATGAGTTCATATAGATGCGGTATCCGCCGTCACCGCCCGCGGTTTCATATTTACTGATAAGGGATCGGTTGCCGCTTGTTATATCGGATGTCCTGAACCAAAGCTCGATTGTCACGGTGTCGCTTGCGGCCATGTCCAGGTTGGCATTATCGCCGAATGATACATAATCTCCCGTTCCGTCAAAGAAGAGGCATTTGCCGGATTTGCAAAGATCTTCTGTCCTCCAAACGGCATTGGTGATACTTCCTGCGGAAACAGTTCCATTTGTGTCATTAACCGCGCTTGTTGTCCCGTAGCCTTCGTCGAATTTAATAAAAACATCAGCCGCATGAACTTCGGTCGGTTTGAAGAAGGCAAAGCGGATGGAGGTTAGTACTATTAATATAGCAAGGATAGAGGATAAAACCTTCCTAAGGCGAGTGGCAGTTAGCCAGTTAAAGGTTCTCCTAGGGAATCTCCTAAGGCCTCTTAAGAGGTGGTTAGGAGAATTTAGGAGAAAATTAAGAGACTTTATGTGTTTAGATTCCATAATTACCACTCTTTCCTCCAATGACTTTTCAGATTGTCATTTAGTTTTTTCTTCTCGTCAGATATTATTTTTTCGTCAATTCCTTCGACTGCACGTTTTAGAAGCCAGTCGGTTTTGTTGATAAGCTCGATTAGGATTTCGTAGGTTAAATCGGAGCTCTTAACTTCTCTAATGATTCTCTTAAGTTCTCCTAGGGGATCGTAGGAGGATTTAGGAGGTTTTAATAAAATTCCAATACTAGCAAGGTCGCTGCCCAGCCTGCTTGGAAGCAGCCCATCGTCTTTAGCATCAATTACGTCTCCCCGGAATTCTTCGAGGGAGCCTTGGGAATAGCCGAGAAAGGTTGAAAGTTCGGAGCTGGTGGGACGAAGGTAGCCTTCACGGATATTGGCGACAACAGATCTTAATTCTGAGTCTATTTGAGAAATAAGATAGCGGTACTTTATCGGATCCAGTGTGGAGGTGAATTTTTTACCCAGTAAGCGAAGGACGTAGGCATTGCGGTAGACGGCGGAATAAAGGTATGCTTTGCCGCGGGGGGACTGGCGCCTGGTTTTTTCAAGGGCTTTAATTCTAAAAGGAGCCAGCCTCCTAGCTTCTTCTAGATGTCTCCTAGAGGAGGCGTTAAGAGATTTATAAGAGATATTGGGAGACTTTAGGGGTTTCCCGGTTGTCGGATTAATCCCTAATTCCTTAAACGTTTTTTCGGCTAGTTGTTGTGATATTGGTTTGGGTTTTGGCATAAACTTAGATTCTCTTATTTCCTCCCAGTTTCTCTTAACTTTTAGAGATTTTAGGAGAATTTAAGAGAAATTAAGGGCCGGTATTAGGGCCGAACATAACTGCTCCCTGGTTATATCTGTCTATAACTTGTTTTAAGGTTAGCGGATAGCGGTAGAGTCTGACGTTATCGATTTTGCCGTCAAAGGGTTCTCCGCCGTCGGATTCTGAGCCGATACGCAGGTCAAGGGTATTACCCGGGTTAGCTGTAGAGCCTACGCAAGAACCGACTGCTTTGGCGTTAAGATACAAAGTACAGGAGTCGTCGCTATTGAGGCTGACGACTATGTGGTTCCAGCCGGATGAAGTAATAGTAACTGAACCGGAGGAGACGAAGACTCCACTAGAACCGTCTCCCAATAGAAACTGGACAATATCACTTGCGTGAATAAGTAGGATATATCCTAATCCGATTTGGGTCGAGTCGTTCTTTTTGGCAACTATGGTGTCGAAGCTGTCAAAGGTGTCACGATTTACCCAGGCTTCGATTGAAAAAACTTGGGCGTTTCCGATGTCCAGAAGATCATTGTCGCTAACCTCGACATAGTCGGCGTCTGTGGCAGGAGAGTTGTCCCCATCAAAGTCCAAGCTGGCATTTCTTTTGCCGGTTGTGCCGTTATTCCACATTTCGGTGGAATCACCGGAATTGCATGTTCCTGTTGCATCGTTGGTACCGCCGGTCGAACCGGCGGAAATGGTTCCATTTAAGCTGTTTCCGCTGGAGTCATTTGCCGTTGCTCCGGTGCACTCGTCAAATTTCCAATGTCCTACAGGACCTCCGCGGTTGTAAAGCCAGGCGACTTGAGCTTGAGTCAAGGCGTTGGAATAAAGCCTGACCTGATCGATTTTACCCTCCAAGTAATTTGCGTCTTGGGTTCTTCCGATATCAAGATTACTTGCATTTTCGTTTGCGGACGTGACCACAACCACATGCTGCCATTGGCCGGCTGCCAGAGTTGTAGTTTGAATGCCGTTTACGTATATGGTTTCACTAGCGTCACCGACGAAATCAAGCGTGCCCGAGGCGGCCTGAATATAGTCTGTGGTACCGGTAAGGTTTATGAAATATTCGCTGGTGGTTTGGGGATATGTCCAAAACTCAATAGCTCTCACGGCGGAAGGCCCGGTTCCGACGTCAATGTAATCGCTTGAACCGTTCATTTCAAGGCAGCTGCCGCTGTGACAGGCGGCTGCGTGTTTCCAGGTTGATCCGGTAATGGTACCGGTAAAATTGTTTTCCGATGTATCAAAAGCATTGCTTCCGGATTTTTCATTGAGAAGATATTCGGCAACTGGTGGAGTGCAGGTTGAACCCTGGCCGGGAGGGCAGTATTCGTTTTCCGATGACCAGGTGCCGGTTCCGCTTGAATCTGTCGACGTCGCGCCAAAAACTGCCGATTGACCTTGGTTGTAGAGGATTTTTATCTGGTCGGGGGTGAGAGCGAAACTATAGATTTTTGCATCGTCTATTTGGCCGTCAAACGCACAGTTTGCGCAGCCTTCTTCGTTGCCTATTCTTACGGAATTTGCATTACTTCCTGATGTTGCCGGAATTGTGCCACTAAACGATAAGTGTTGTTGGACTCCGTTTAAGTAGAATTTAAGCCTGTTTGAATTTCCTGATAAGGTGCCATCGTATACCATAACCCAATGATTCCAAACTCCAGTCGATAAAATATTAGAAGTTGTATAGGCAAATGTAGATGATCCATTTGAAATGGCTAAGTAAGGGTCGTTAGATCCTCCTCCGTCACCTGCTAAACCAGTTTGCATGGTGATTTTATTTGTAACTGAATTTGATTTCCCAGAAATTGTATGATAAGCGGTTTGTGATTCCATATTTGCCCAAGCGGATAATGTAAAAGCGGTTGCCCCATCAAGTTCGTTTATATCCCCGGCGTCAACATAATCATCGGTTGTACCGCTGTCCTCAAAATCAAGTGCTTTCCCAAATTTTCCAGAGTTAGTCCAGGTAGGGCAGGCGTTGTCGCCGGCAGCAGGGCATGCAGTTCCCGAACCAGCAAGATCTCCGTCGTAAGAAGAGGTGTTCCCTGAATTATTAGCAGTATCCCCATAGCCTTCATCAAACCTCCACTCAGCCAAGGCTGAACCAATAGGGGAGCCGGGGGCGGGGTGGCCCGCGTTCATATCTTCGACGATTTGGGCTTGGGTTCTGGTATAGTTATAGAGTTTGATGTCATCCAGTTGTCCGTCCCAGGGATTGGAACTTGCGTTGTCGTCAACGCCTATGTAGAAAGGATCATCATTGGAAAGCGTGGCCGTTGCTGCAATTGCGGTTGAAGCAATCTGAACTCCGTCTATTGTTATTGTGATTGCCGAATCCGCGTTTCTGACTGCGGCAAAGTGGTGCCAGGCTCCGTCATCGTAAGTAGCGGCAGTTGTTGTTACCGAATAATCGGGTCCCCAGATGGAATCATCGTCAATCTCAAAGACAATATCCCCATCATTGGCCATATAGACTTTGTAGCCGGCATTGGTTCCCGCCTGGGCTTTGACAACCAAATAATCGGGATCGGTGGTAATGGGGGCGTGCTTGAACCAACCCTCGAGGCTGAAACTGCCCGTTCCCACATCCAAATCGCCGTCATCATCACACGTTCCGTCTGAATTAGAATCGGAGCAGAGATAATCGCCTGTTCCGTCAAAAGTTCCCCCGTTTCCGTATTTTCCGTTAATTATGGAAGCATTGCCTTTGTGAGTCAGGCTATTCAGGTTGCCCGACGAGTCATTGACAGCTACGTTTCCGCTCCAGCTCCCTTCATCCATTTTCCACCACCCCACAGGGCCTGGCGCCCAATTGTAGAGCTTATTGATTTCGGCGGGGGAGAGAACACGGTTGTATAACCGTACCTCATCCATTGTTCCATCGAAGTAGTTTGTGTCTTGCCTGCCGACATAAAATTGATTTGCATTGATTGCCGTTTCTGTTGTTACGGTAACAAGTTGCCAAACATCTTGTGTAATAGCAGTGGTTGCAACTCCATTGACATAGACTTTGGGATCGGTGAAACCCGTAACGGAGATTGTTCCTGATGAAGTGATATAAGCTCCCGATGTCAGGGAAATGTAATAATTAGTGGTTGAGTCGGGATTAACCCAGAAGGAAACTGTTTTGACGCCATTAATAGTTCCCGTTGAGAAATATTGAGAGGATGCAGGAACGTGTTCGCTCCCGTTGCCGAATTTTCCACCAACATATGTGGTCGTTCCGTTATTGGTAAGAATATTTCCATAGCCGGATGCATCCGAAGCATTACCGGAGTTTTCATCCAGTTTCCAGTAGCCCACCAAGCCATTAGTCAGGAAGGATTCGTCTTTGAGGCCAAAGACAACAGAGGTACCTCGGGCCGCTGAACCCAAGGCAAAGTCGGTTTTAATCTCATCGGCGGTTCGGAGATAAGGATAGACTTTTATTTCGTCCAAACTTCCTTCCCAGGGATTGTTGGTGCCGTCGCCGTCAATGCCGATATAAAGGTGGTCGTTATTGACTAGGGTGCCGGTGGCGGCAATCGAGGCATCCCGGCCGACCCTGACGCCGTCGATGTAGAGTTCGATTGAGCTTGTGCCGTCTTTGAGGGCGGCGAAGTGGTGCCAGGAGTTGTCGGCGTATGATTGGGAAGAAGTGGCGGCGTCATCCGGTCCGAAAGTATTGTCGTCATCCACGCCGAAAACAATCTGGCCGCTACTATTCATATAGACTTTGTAGCCGCCGTCCGAACCGGTGGACTCGTATTTAGCGAGAATTGTATCGGTACCGCTTGCCGTTGGGTGTTTGAACCAGCCGGTAAGAGTGAAGTCGGCAGCAGCGGCAAAGTCAAGTTTGGGATCGTCATAGACCTTGACATAGTCATTGGTACCGTCAAAGGAAAGACAATTCTCGCTATGACACTCGGCGCCCACTTTCCAGGTAATACCGCTGACATTGCCGTGCAGCTGGTTTTGGGTGGAATCGTGGGTTACGGAATCATAACTTCGACCGTTTTGGATTACGAGCCAGGAATTACTGACTGTAGTAGTACCGGCAGATTCGTTTTTAATCTGGGTGTCCATATTAGATGCTGAAGTAGGCATTGCACTGGTAATGGATGATGCAGACGTCACCCGGGTGTAGCTCGTCTGATCGGTAGAAATTTCAGATCCACTTACGGTGGAACCACCATCAACGGTAAAAATAGCAAAGGCATCGTTGGCACCACCTCCGGTTGAAGTTTTCATTGTAGTTTCAAAGAAAATAGAGGTTTGATTGATATGGAAATTATCGGGGTTAAATTGGTTGAGATAATCCTGATCAGCGTATGACGCGCTGGTGCGGGAAACGGCAGTATTGATGTACTGCTGGACGGTTTCAACAGCCTTAATTCCCGAAGAATCGGTTTGATCAAGAATAATCTTGGCACTGGCAATTTTAATACCAACCCCACTCGCAGAGCTTCGTAATCTTAATACATATTGTTTTCCTGTTGCTAATGTGATTTCGGAGGAGCGCACCAAGGACCATGAATTTGAACTTGAGGAAACCTCAGAATTACTTACCTGTGCTGTATCGGTAAGGTTATATAAATCTGCATAAGCCGTGGGAGTAGACGTAGCCAGATTTGTAACTTGAATAATGAGCCTTGAACTTGAAACAGACGTGGTATTGCCCGAAGCGACGGAATTTCTTACTTGGGTATCAAGATTTCTTGCCGGAGTGCTTGGATATTGAGGAAGGTTGCCTGTGATATCTCCGCTGACAACTCGGGTATAGGAGGTATTTATTGTGGATATTTCCGAGTTGGAAATACTTACCGAATTAGTCTTATCATATATCTGAGCGAATCCCGTGCCGGCTGACGTTTTTATAGTTGCATCAAAATAGTAGGTGAAAGTTCCACCGCTGAAGGATTTTAGCGATTCGTTTAGGTCGGGGTTATAACGATTATTGAAGTTTTGACTCGTGTAAACGTTATCCGTGTCGGTTGCTGGGGTATTTATATATTGATGTACGGTTTCCAGGGAGGTGATTCCTCCTGCTGCGGTTTGATCGATGATGATCTTGGCATTGGCAATATCTCCGGTACCTGCCGATACTTTAGTTTGGACGGCATAATATTTACCCGAAGTTAGAGTGACAGAGGCCCGAGTGGGGTGAGTCCAAGTTGTGTTCCCGGTATGACTGACATCGCCTACTGCAGAACCCGTACTGCAGTCTGAAGAAGAAGCGCACTCCAGAAGCTGGGCGTAGACGGTGTCACTGCCGCTGTCGGTGTGAAGGGTGGCTTCGAAGTAAGTGCTGACCGTTCCTGAAAATTTTGTCGAATCATAATAGTAGATTTTATGGTCGGTTAGTGTTGAATAGGTTGTGTTACTGAAGTTGTTTTGAGCGTTACCTGCCTCGATTTGTGTTTCGGTGTCGGTAATTTTCGTCGAGTCGGATTGTACTACTATAAGTCGTGCAGCTTTGACTGTAGCTGTTCTACCTCCGTTCCCACCCGATGCATAAGCCCTTACGGTATATTTAGTGTCATCGGTTAAAGTTAATGCACCACTTCGTACTCTCACATACGTTCCGGGGTTGTTCATTTGAACATCAGCACCCGAAACCGCTGAACCTCCCTCGGTATATAGAGCTGCATGTCCCGGGTCAGAACCGACGTTGTTTGTGAGAACTGCTTCAAAATAAATTGTCGCATTGGGGTATTTATTTGCATCCCAAAGTATAAGGCCTAATGAGTTGTCCGTAGGTACTGGAGTACTTGATCCGGGTGTGGAACTAAAAGTCTGGTCAATTATGTTTATTTGTTGTTCAATTGTGGGTTGAGGGGCGCGAATGGAAGCTTCAAAATAGGCAGTCGGCGCGGGTGAAAATTTTGAGGCGTCGTAGTAGTACAATTTCCTGTCTGTGAGCTGAGATGCAGAAGAGTTTGTAGTATTTTCTGAATTTCCTAACTCAACTTGCGTTTCGGTTTCCGTTATTTTAGAGGGGTCGGATTGAACTATGATAAGGCGAGCTGATTTGAGAAAAGCTTGTCTCCCGGCGTTTCCGCCATTGTTGTAAGCCCGAACAGTGTATTCTGTTCCATCTGTCAGTGTCAAAGCCCCGCTTCTCAGGCGTGTATAAGAACCGTTAGTTGTGGAAACATCGGACCCTGAAACAGCAGATCCCCCGGTTGTATATAAGGCTGCGTGGGCAAAGTCACTTCCGACGTTTGAACGCACTACTGCTTCAAAATATACAGTTTCACCAACATATTTAGTTCCATCCCATTTAATTATCCCCAAAGAATTATCTGTCGGATAGACACTTGAATCGCCTATGGGAGTTACAAATTCTTGGTCAACTATGTTGATCTGCTGTTCGTTTTTAGTGAGAGGGAGGGATTCGGGGGCGGAGTAACCCTCGTCAAATTTGTAAAAGGCAACCGGGCCGGGTGAATGTTCTTCGGAGCCATTACTCGGAGTTGGTTCCGTTGAGGCGTATTCTCTGACGAAGACGTAGTCAAGTAGAAAGTCACTGGAATCACTTTCCGTGCCACTAAATGAAAGGAATTTTGCGTTGGCAATATCCGAGCCATGAGAACGGCTGATTACTTCTGTCCTGTCAAGATTGAGTATTTTCCAGGTGTGATTGCCGTTTGTTTCAATCCATTGAACTGTATACCAGGTATTGACACTCAGATTAGTGCCCGTAAAACCGTTCCAGTAGATACTGGAATCGAAGATACCATAGTCATATCCGGTAGGGGAACTCCCACCAGATGATGTTGTGAGGTATACCCGATTTCTGTATCTAGTGGGGTGTTGGTATTTGACTTCTACAATAAACGGTTCGGAAAATGAAAAGGCGCTATTGGTGTAGATAGATGAAGTACTGCCACTGCGATTGACGGTAACGACTCCATCTGATTCGGTTACGGTACCTGATGTGGTCCATACTGTACTATCTATTCCGCCCGAGAAGTCATCGAAAAATTTAAAAATATTATCTCCTTCAACTTGAACGTTAATTGCTTGGGGATTGCCGTAGTAGGTGTAAAAGACTTTAACTTCGGAGGCTGAAAAAGATTGTTTTAACCAAATTCTGGTATTTGCATTATTGCAGTTTTCAACCCAGAAACTCTGAGGTTGGGTATTGGTGCTGTCATAGACCCGGATATCGGCACAGTCGGATTTCATTTTGCCTGCTGTAATAAGTGTGGCGGTGTCGAGGGTCATAGCAACCTGGAAGTCGGTCAAAGATCCTCCGGTTTGTTCGGTTATAGTAGTTTTTACCCGGTACTGCCAGTTGTCGTTCCACCAGGCAAGAGTATCTTTCGGTTTGAAGAAGGCAAAGCGGATAGAGGTTAATACTATTAATATAGCAAGGATAGAGGAGAGAATTTTCCGACGACGTGTGGCAGTACACCACCTATAGACTTTGCGCGGAATAGCGCGGAATCTAACGCGGAACAAACGCTGAATGTTATTTACGAGCTGTGTCATAGACCCTCCTTATTATTTCGACTCCGCCCGGTTTGCCGAAATTCACAAGGAAACCGAGCTTGTAGTCTGTTGCTTTGAGGTAATGCCAGAATTGTTTCTTGTCTTGTATTGTTATATATGATTTTGCTTTTGCTTCTATTAAGATTAAGTTGTTAATTACAAAGTCAGGAGTGTAATTTCCAAGTGACTGATTCAATATTCTTACGGTAATCCTTTTCTCTCTCTCGGCGTCTAGTCCTTTTTCTTTAAAGTAAACAGCGAGACCCTTTTGATAAACAGACTCTTTGTGGCCATTACCGAGTTCCTTATATAAATCAAAGCATGCACCTCTTATAAGATAGGATTCTTTTTCGTATAGTAGTTTAGTGAATGTTTTAGGCATTTAGGTAAAATTATTTTTTGAAAACAGCACTCATTGTGCTAACAACTACATCTTCTACAGTTTGACTTAAGGATTTTGCTTCTACGCTTTTAGTGAAAGATGAAGGATTAGCAAATAGGGTTGTAAGAAATATAATTAATGAGACTATTGAGAATCCTAAAATTACCTTTAGGCCAAAGGATCGATACAAATAATAACGTCCATCTTCGATAGTCCAGGCTAGCTTAACAGCGTCAACGATATGGCACTCTTCAGTCGTCAAACCCTTCTTTTCAAGATTAGGAAAAGATTTTGGAAGAGAATTCCAGTCCGGTTTATAGAAATTCCACTTTTTGACAAATGATTTTATTTCCTTATTATTCAGCATATTTCAGCGTAATATTCAGCGTTATTCTGCGGCGGCTTGCTTGGCAAGCTCGACCAACCACCAGTTAAATGTCACGTCGGAATTTGCCGGTATATCAAAACCAACTTTTATTTCTCCCTCAACCTGCTCTTTTATGAATAGCGGATTTAGAGTGGAAGACGTAGGTGTGACGAAAACGAGAGAATCTTTTGTTATCTTCGGATTTCTTATTATTACTTCGCGTGAGCCTTGCGGTATCCTTGCAGAACCTGCAGAAGCGGAAGTTGTATAGACGATTCCGGCAAAACTTGCCGAGGAAGTAGCAGCTGGATCGTCACTGATGCTGATTTTGTCAGTTTCCAATGAAGCAAGTTTGGCAGCTCCTGTAGCAGTTATAACCGCTACTTCTTCCCCCCGATCATTCGCAATGCTTAAGAGTTTTCCAAAGCCATTAGGCTCCTCGTTAGCAGGGTACGACCCTGTAAGGCGGAGTCCGGAGGACTCGATTGTACCTCCAACCGTCAAATTTCCTGCAATTTGGACGTTGCCTTGAGTGTCTATTTGGACAAGGCTGGCCATTAGATAAAGCGGTTGACTGGCTGATGACTGAATGGATAGGGGAGCGTTGACGGTGTCAAGAGAGTTAATCTGTTGACCTGTTAATTCGTTAATCTGGGATGAAAGAACAAGGTCAGAGCCGATAACCACCGATTCCGTTACAGAGAGGGAATTGATGGCGGCAGAGCCTGTGACGTAGAGATTTTCAAGGGCAAGTTCATTCAAAGCAGCCGAACCCATGGATGTATTTAGATCCCAGTCAGAAGATTGGTTAATCAGTGATTGGTTGGTTTCTGCTTCGGCAAGTAATTCTTCAATTTCCTCTCTTGTAATTCCTGTTATGCGATTTGCCTGAATATCGGCAAGCTTTGCATCCAATCCGACAATTTCATTGGCGACAATTCTGTCTGCTTTCAAAGTACCGGCAATACTTGCATCGTTTGTTTTCAGACTTTGGCTCGCTAATTCTCCTGAAGCCGTTGCATTCCCGGACTCATCCACTCCAAAAACCGTTTCTCCGGCTCGATTTTGAACGAGAAGTTTACCAAAACCGGAGGGAGAAGCTTCGTTTAATTTTATTGCCAGATTTCCGTCGCTTGAAGTTATCTCCTTTGTTTCAAGTCTATCTGTCTTAACAAATTTACTAATTAACTGATCACTGATTAACTGATTAACTTCAACGTATCCTGCTTTTATATTATCTACTAAAAAGTCTGTCAAACCAGATAATTTTGTAATAAGATTCCCGTCTTTGTCTTTGAGTTGATAGTAGCCTGGATTTTGGGCATCCTGTGCCAGATTGATATCGCCATTTGTCGTTAATCTGACATCCGGGTCATGCCAGGCAGGGTCAATATAGGCAAGGACCTTATCCCTGCCGGAATTAGGCTCCCAGGATTCAAGTGCTTTTCCGACAGCGTGTCCCGCCCTATTTGATTTGACTGCTAAACCTGTGAGGTTTGAGGAGGTAAGGAAATCTCCGGCTCTGATAGGCTCGGAATATGAAGCAACTTTTACGGGTATTTGACCAACCAAACCGACAAGAACTTTATCCGGACCTTCTACACCTCCAACAAATACCGGACTGGAGGAGACAACGCCGATTAACCTGGGATTGTATTCGCCTGATGCTGGTTTTACGGTACTGGTACTTGGATCAATTTCGATAACGTCACCGGCTGATGGAGTATAGCCGGGAATTTTTACAAAGTATTCGGCAAAATCGGTACCGTTACCCTTATAGGTAACCGAGGTTGTCGAGGCAGCGTGGATTTTTCCGACCTTAAGTCCGTCTCCCCTGAGAAATGTAATATATTCGTTACAACTTCCGCCGGTATCACATCCGCTACCCACGCCTGACGTAAATGCAAGTTTTACTGCCAGAGCGTCTGCATCGGTAGAGGTATTGACATTTTCGATCATCGCCGAGGCTGTCGAGATTTCATCGTCTGAAACATGGAAGCGTAGTGTCGCACTGGCGGTTGCGCCGACAACTACCGAACCGGTAATTCCGGGATCAAAAATTATATCGCCGGTTCCATATGTTTTAAGAGTTAAATTATTATTTTCAAAACTTTCTCCAGACTCGATTGTTAAAGGGCCGTAAGATTTGATATTCGATGCTGTTTGATTTGTAAAGACCAGATCATAGGCAATCGTTACGTCACCGGCCGCGGTAAATTCATGGGGGAGCGCTGATGTAATTTTGGCTGTATCGACGGAGAATAATTCGGAACTGTTGTCATAAATTGCAAAAAGATTGCCTGTTGTATCTCCGTACTGGCCTAAGTTGATTCTGACCAAATCCCCTGATGCGGTTGCCCAAGAAGAAGGCGACCAGTCAAATAACCCTAAGTTTCCGGTTGTTAATCCGGTTGATGTCGATGACACATCCAGTAGTTGTCCAGTTGCAAAAGTATTTCCGCTTGTTGAAAGAGCCAGTAGATCTCCGGACGTCAGTGTGGATGAGGTAATTCCAAATACCGATCCGGTTGTTGTGACGTCGGATACTATATCGGCAACTCCGCCTGTTGCTGTTTCAATTCCATATGCCATGAATGATGCAGAGGAAGTTGCAGTACCGCCAACTAATAGATCATATGTGATATTAGCAGGTGCAAGTTGTTGACTGTTTAACTGCCAATAATCACTGCTGGCTAGTCCAAAATTGTCAAAGCTTACCCAAGTTGCCGAATTCTGATCTCTATATTGCAATTGTCCGGTATCATCCGAAGCGCTAATTCTGAATCCTGCGTCGTTAGTCGTCATTCCTGTTTCCCAGAACAGACCGGGAATGTTGGTAGTAGTATCCAGGTAGAAGTAGTCATCGGTGTCAGCGTCGGGCTGGAGATTGAGATCCCCTGATTCAGCTATCGCAGAATCGCTTAATGTTAAGGTAGTACCGGCGATGAATGATCCATCGGTGTATACATTTCCTTCTACGCCCATCATGCCGGCAACGAATGCATCATCGCCGTCAATGACAAAACCGGTATTATCCAGAGTTTCGGTGGTTGCGCCGACATACAGGTTATTCAAAGTAGCCAAATCGTCTTCAAAATATCCGCCGAAGTCCCAATTAACCCCTTCCTGATATATTGCATATTCAGTTGACGAAGTTTGAGCAGCCAGGTCATTTATCAAAAGTCCATATGTAGTTGATCCTGCTACAGAAGTCAGATTGGTGAAGTCAAGGTTAATACCGGTTAAGGCTGCAGTTTGAGTTCTGGCTCCTGCCCAATCGGCGTTTATCAGATCTCCGGCAGTCCACTGGGTATCCAGCTCAAAGTCAAGAAAAGTGCCTGTTGTCGTTGGGTCTATGGCAATTGCACCGCCTGAATTAACACTGAAAACTGTACTGGCTGCATTATCAAACTTAAGGAAGTTGCCTGTGAATGTATCTCCTCCAGTCCTATCCACATCAGCGTATATGACGTTTCCGGAGAAAGCAGAGTTTCCTCCCTGACCTAATTTAAGTAAATTACCTGAAGTTATTGCAGAGGCTGTTGCAGAAAGAACGTCTCCTGTTGTAATGGTGTCAGAAGTAAGTTTGGCAACATTACCGCCGGTTGTCTCAATACCAAAGGCTTGGAATGAAGCACTAGAGGTTGCGGCTCCTCCTATTGCCAGATCATCTGTTATTGAGCCTGCATTTCCAGGAGCAATGACACCTAAGGCCCTCTGCCAGTAGTTGGTAGTACCTGCACAGTTACCTGATGAGTCGCAAACAGTTCTATTTCCCCAGAATAAGTTTCCTGACGGGTCAGAACCCGCCGCAGAAACACCTATTAAATTATCAACGTCAGCATCGTTATTAAGGCCAATTGCGGTTCCGTAGACGTCAATATCGCCGTCGTTTTGAATAATGAATCTGGTTGTACCCGATGAGCTTGCTACGAATAAGTTTTGGTCTGTATCCGTGTCGTTTATTTCAACTAGCGCGTGTCCTGTAACCGATCCATCAACATCTAAAAGAGCGTCGGGTGTTGAGTCTCCAATACCTAGCTTGCCGGAGGTATCCAAAGTAAGAAAAACGTTGCTTCCCGGAGTTGTACCGTCGCCGATTCTGAAGTAATCGTCATCATCTCCTCCGGCATCCTCGACTACACCTACCCAGAAGTCGGTATCGGTTGTTGTAGTAGTATCAAATATAATTGTCGGATCGGCGGCGGAAATTACCAGCTCTCCCGTACCGGAAGGGTTTATTACAACATCACCGGTACCGTAGGTTGTCAGTGTTAAATCGTTGTTTTCAAAGCTTTCTCCGACGACTATGGAAAAGGGTCCATAAGTTTCAATTTGCGAGCTGGTTTGATTGATAAAGATTGCGTCATAGCTAAACGACGCATCTCCTGCTGAGGTAAAAGCATGAGGAACTGCGGATTCGATTTGGTTTGAAGCAACTCTGAATAGAGTTGAACCGTTGTCGGTAATATTAAATAGATTTCCGGTAATATCACCCAAAGGTCCGATATTTATTCTTACCAAATCTCCCGACGCCGTTGCCCAATTTGAAGGACTCCAGTCAAAAAGACCCAGATTTCCGGTTGTTAATCCTGTTGATGTTGATGACACATCCAGTAGTTGTCCTGTTGCGAAAGTATTTCCGCTTGTTGAAAGAGCCAGTAGATCTCCGGACGTCAGTGTGGATGAGGTAATTCCAAATACCGATCCGGTTGTTGTGACGTCGGATACTATATCGGCAACTCC
>Ga0209210_1000072_pt1 | contig 127999 bp, 120 predicted proteins | sample RifGroA1_FD_183991 | JGI IMG/M metagenome (GOLD analysis project Ga0209210, IMG submission 183991) | Contaminated groundwater microbial communities from Rifle, Colorado, USA - Rifle Groundwater A1 (SPAdes) (version 2) | ecosystem: Environmental > Aquatic > Deep subsurface > Groundwater >... | reverse complement strand
TTTTCTGGTGACACAATGAACAATAATAGGCCTTTTAATGTGCTGTAGTTTTTTAAAAGTTTTTACAAGCATAGAAACGTCGTGACCGTCTACTGGACCAACATAATCAATACCCAAAGAATTGAAATAGGTTTCAGGGGCGCCCCCCTTGATTTTTTTGAGATACCTAAAAAGTCCTCCATCCCAAGGGTCTATAGCAATACTGTTATCATTTAACACAATTAATAAGTTTTCATCTTTTTGCCCCCCAATGAAATTGAGAGCTTCCTGAGAAGCACCTTCAACCAATGCAGCATCGCCTATCAAAACAACAGTTTTATTATCCCTTCTCAGGCTGTTGTTGGCATAAGCTATTCCAGCTCCCACAGATAGACTATCTCCAGCATGACTCCACGAAACTAAATCATATGTACTTTCCGAAGGATTCGGAAAACCGCTTAGTCCGCCATGGTGGCGCATAGTTTTCATTTTTGTTAATCTTCCCGTAAGCATTTTGTGCACATAACAGTTATGCCCTGTATCAAAAATCAGGCTGTCGTGCAAAAAGTCAAAGGTATAATGGAGCGCTATTGTGATTTCTAATACTCCAAGATTGACGCCTATGTGGCCCCCCGTTTTCGAAACAATATCAATCATATCCGACCTGACTATTTCAGCAAATTCTTTGAGAGATCCAGGTTCCATTCTCTTTAATTTTTTAAGATTATAAGAGGAGCGAAGATTTTTAGAATTCATGTTAATCAATGATCTTATATTTCTTATTAAAATCCAGCATTCTCAAATTAGGAGCAACTAAACCCTTAATATAACCATCTCTTTTAGAAATGGAGAATTCCATAGCGGTGTTTAGTTTTTCAAGTGAGAAAATATGAGTTATCAATTGACCCATTGGGAACATACCTTGCTCCAATGCCCACATAGCTCTTTTAACATCCTGCATTATATTATTCGACTGAGAAGGATAGGCTGGAATAAGAATTGGTCCTCTATTTACTAAATATTGGCCAATGGTAAATTCTTCGTTATCATATACACCAGCCATTATTAATTTTGCTTTTTGTTTGGGTTTACATAAACTTGCACCAAGCTTAAGACCCTCCATTTTACCGGTGAAATCAAAAGATAAATCTACTCCGCTTGACCATGGGGTTAACTGTAATTTTTTATTTTCACTATCAACAATATTTCGAACTGTCCAATACGGATTTTCTCTTTTAGAGTTGATAATATTTGTTGCCCCGATTTTTTTGGCTAGCTTAAGGCGATCATCATGATGCCCAATCAGAATTAAGGATTTGAGTGGGTACTTAGATAATATGGAGATGAGCAAAAGAGACATGAAACCATCTCCTATTATTAATGCGGTATCACCAAAATCCGGGTCAGCAAGTCGGGTTATATTTGTAACCGCGGCAAGCGGTTCACCAAGTGAATATTCGATAGGAACATTCTCAGGTATTTTAACCCAGCTTCCTTCGCTTTCAATTACGTGTGACGCAAATCCACTCCTTGAATAAGCTATACCAGTTACTTTATCGTTCCTTTTTAAGGAAGTGACCGCTGAACCAGTGCTTATTACTTTCCCAACAACTTCATGGCCTAGAAAACAAGGGAATTTAGCATTGCGGAAAGAAGCACCCGGCTTGCCAACAGTGAGCCCTTTGTATGTAGGAATTTCTGTTGAGCAGATACCACAAACTATTACTTGAACTAGCACCTCATTTTTTTTAAGTTTTCTGATGTTCCTATCAACAAAAGAGATTTTATTTGGTGCGACTAATATGGCCTCAAGAATTTTCACAGCGTCAAAATGACTCCTTCACTATTTTCAAGAGTTCATTTTTTGTGTAAACTTTTACATGTTGCCCGATCGGACGTGACATATAAGAAAGTGCATCATCTACGATAGTTTCAATAAATATTTTTTCCCGAGTATAATCTGATAGCTTAGGTGTCATATTAATTGAATGTAATAGTTCATTAATAAAATTGATAACTTTATCCGCCATCTCTTTTCTTTTAAGTTTTTTATTATAAACACCAAATATTTGACAAATTTTTTTCAATCGATCATTTTCCAAGTAGATAGTTTCTTTCATAACGGAGACTAAAAACATTGATACGGAAATTCCGTGTGGGATATTTAGTCTAGCTCCAGCAGGGTGTGATAATGCGTGAACTACTGTAGTTCCAGCATTTGCATTTGCAATACCAGCTAGTGCGCTTGCCAAGGCAACATTAGATCTTGCTTGCAGGTTCTTACCATTTCTGTAAGCTAATGGAAGATATTTTGCAATTATTCCAAGGCTTTTTTCCACCAGTGCATCAGAGTAAGGATTTCTTCTTACAATATTAAAGTAGTTTTCTAACATATGAGAAAGGGCGTCTACCCCTATTGATGCTGTTAATTCCTTTGGAACAGAAAATGTAAGGTAAGGATCAATAATTGCAACCTTTGGAAAAATCGCAAGATCTTTAATCGTTCCTTTTTGAATTGTTTTAGTATTTTTGAATACGGCATATGGTGTAACTTCCGAACCAGTACCTGAGGCGGTAGGTACTGTAACTACAGGCAAAACTTTATCTATGTTAATCTTTTCGGGAGGCTTATTGGATAAATCAACATAAGACCAAATAGTTTTGGGGTGATTTGCAAGAATTGCTAAACCTTTCGCTAAATCCATACAACTTCCACCACCAAAACCGACAATTACATCAAATTTTCCATTTTTAACGATTTTTGATAGTTGGTTTATATCGTCGCAAGTAGGTTCAGGATTAGTGTCTGAATAAATGGTATATTTAATACCAATTTTATCAAAGGATTTTATCGCATCATCAAGTAAACCTAAATGAACTAAGTTTTTCATAGTTACTACAAATACTTTTGAGCCATAATATTTTGTAATTTCTCCTATATGGTGAACACTATTTGGCCCAAAAATTAGCTTGGTTGGAGCATATAAATTAAGTAGATTATTACTTTTCATAATGGTACGGAATTATAGTAGATTTACTTATAAATCTCAACCTCAATTGTCTTTATATAATCGTCACTTAGCTGTCTACAACCGTCAAGATTTTTAGCTGAAACAGTAACGTGGCCAAATGCCTTTTTTTTATCGAGAATTATTTCACCGTCTTTTTTAAAAAATCGAGCATAAATATTTTTAGCGTCAGCAGGAGCACTTAATTTCTTAATTATTCCTGTTCGTTTAGGAAAAAGGTCAATATGCATACTTGCTCGTTTAACATTGTTATAGTCCCAATGAAGCGACCTTGCATCTGCCATAGAACCTAATGTGCTTTTAAGCAGGCTCCTTTCATAAGCCATAGGTATTAAATGAAGAGAATTCCTTGGCCCATGGAATCTAGCTGCGATTTCTAGTACGTAAAAGTCTTTACCATCAAAGATGGCATCAATCTTTACAGGCCCATAGACTAGGCCAATCTCTCTACAGGCCGTTTCAAATAGTTGAAAAAATTTCCGTTTCTCATCCTCAGAAAAACTTGTTGGGCAAACGGCCCCGCTATCGATTAAAAATTGACCAGATGCTAATCTAGTGCTGATACTCAACGGAATAAATTTGTTCATCCTGTCAAAAAAACCATTACCGTCAACCAGCGTTCCTTCAATATAATCTTCAATCACACATACATTGTTTCGAGAAATATCCATAGCTAAACCTACTGCTTTTTTAAGGTCACTGTTTTTTTTAACTAAGCTTACACCATTACCACCGGCTCCTATGGCTGGCTTAACTACACAGGGATATGAAAACCTTGGTGTCTTTTTCAAATCGCTGTAATTTTTTAGGACAATTCCCGCAGGTGTTTTTACTCCTGATTTAATCCATAAAAATTTACTAGCTCCTTTTGATTGACTTATAGCAACGGACTTAATTGATGGAGCATGTATTCCCAATGCATGGGAAACAATGGCAACGGAAGTTGTAAGTTCAGTAAGAGTAAATACTACATCAGGTTTGACATTATTAACATTACTTAAAACCAGTGCCTGAATTATATCCTCTGCGTTATAACCGTCAGCAACTATCAGCTTATCCGCAATTGGAGCACTAGCACATGATGGATTTCTGTCAACTACCCAAACAAGCCAATCACTACTTTTTAAATCCCTAATAGCATCTAGTTCCTGAATACCTCCACCTATTAACAATGCAATTTTTTTCATACAACCTTAAAAAGCTTTCTTTCTAATTTGTCAAAGTTAGTTCCATTTTTATCATTGGTTATTATCCATCCGAGCGAGTCTTTTAGGGAATCAGGCTTTTTGACCGCCTCATCTGGTTTTTTATTCCATTCCACGAGCAGGTTTTGTTCTCTGAAATTTTTATTTATTACTAGCCTCCCGCCCTTTTTCGCATACATGAATTTTAAAAATATTTCTGTCTCAGGATTAAGATTATAAAGAAAAGACTTTTTTCCCGTTAGAGTATTTAGCAATGCTTCATATACATTAATTCCTGAATAGGAAAATAATCTATCTACTTTGGAATCAAGAAGGATGCCAAAATCGACAACAAAAAGATTTCCCTTTGTAAAAATTACATCCATGTTAAAGAAATAATTATTGGCATGAATAACTTTTAGAGATTTTCTGAATGTTTGCTCTAAGCTATATCTATTAATTTGATTCATATTCTGAATACCAGTTACCTCATACCTAGAATGGGTAAATCCGAATTTTTTACCCAAAGTATATTTTCTAATAGTTGGCAAAAAACTTAATACATTATTGTGCACTAAACCCGAAACATTATATTCAATACCAATAATAAATTTTTGAACAATCACTTTTCGGTTGCCAGATAAGCGTTTGGTTGTTAAAAAAACGTTATCTATCTGCTCTTTAGATACAAGGAAGACTCCTTTAGCTCCACCATTACTGCCTGAGGGTTTAACGATGATAGGTGACCCACTTCTGTCAATAAAGTTGCGTGCTTCAACAAGGTCATTTGTTTCTAAAAAACTCGGTACAGGAATGTCACTTTCGGAAAACAATTTTAATACCTGCCCTTTATTAAAAATGACTTCTAATAATTCTCTCTTAGGAAATGTTAAATTGAAGGCACTTGCAATTATGCTTGCAGAGGTTAACGCCTGAAGATCTGAAGAATAACAGACAACACCGGCAATTTTAGCCCTTTTTTCAATTTGTTGAAGTTTTTCAATAATTAGCCCTGGGTTGTGCGTAGTTATCGGAAAAAACATTTCCGACATTCTTCCAGACGGGGCATCAGGACGTATATCAAATACTGCTGTATTGTATCCAAGTGCTCTCGCAGACCCAACAAGGCCTTCTTGGGATTTGCTTCCACCAATAATAACAATTACATCTTGCCGCATTTATTATAAAGACTTAAAACTTCTATATTTTTGCTTGATCGCTCTATCAAATCATAAATCTCTTGCTCGTAAGCTTCTGATGAGATAATAACTTTTTCAATTCCAAGCTTTCGTAAATCGGTTGGCCCGTAAATCGTTTTCCCAAATATTTTTAACTTCCTTTTAACTGGATCAGAGTCGAAATAATAACATGGAAATTTTGAAATATTAACTATATCATTTAAATAGTAAGTATGTATACCGGTCCCATAAATACCTATTTTTGATTTTTGTTTTATCCATGTATCAATCTTTGCCCTGATTATTCGGTTCAATCTTTTTTTTTCGGTTTCATTTTTTGCCTTTTGCCTATTTACTCTACTAAGAGATTTCTTGTACTCAGAGGCGTAAATCTTATTCATTATTGGCCCTGTTGATTTTATTGCCAAAACTTGTATATATGTTTTTCGTTTATCTTTATTCACGAAAATGGTGTCGTAACCACAAACAGACAATAAGTACTTTAAAGAATTAGTTGTAAAGTGAGAAACATGTTCTACGATTTCAAGATCTGAGCGGTGAAAAGGTCGGCCAAAAGCATCAGGGACAATTATGTATAACAAACCTTTTTGTTTTAACCATCTCCTAACCCGATTTAAGGATTCTTTTGGATTGATTAGATGTTCCAGAGTTGAAATACAAATTACCAAGTCGAAGCGATTACTCTTAAAATGAACTTCCTCTAACAAAGATGTATGCACATTAAGCCTCTTTTTTAGGGCAGATCTTGAACTTGACAATGAGGGTTCAATACCAGTCACATCCCAACCTCGTTGTAAGAGTCTTGCTAATAAATCCCCGCGACCGCATCCAATTTCTAAAACACTTCCACTAAATGGGGTAATGTGTTTTTCTAAAACTTCAAAGACATTATTAATTAATCCTTCGTTAATCTTTTCATGGTATGCGCTTCCGGAAGAAAAAGGGCTATCTTTGTAATACTTTCTTACTTTTAAACGTTCTGGAAGTAAGCTCAAAAACACAAAACCACAATTAGCACAAATACTGTTGGGTGGTTTTTTCCATGCCATTTCAAGTTCACTCGATTCGCATATTAAGCACTTTGAGATAATATTTTTACCTAAAATTCTATACATGTCTTCCTGAAACATCAAAAAGTATTCTTATTAAACAAAAAGTTAAATTTTTTGCCCGTAAATAGTAATATTTCTTCCAATACCTAAATTTGCACATGCGCCATACAAACTCCTTTTTAGTAGATTGTTGTATTCTGAAAGGGCAATGTCTAGCTTTTTCCTTTTCCCATGCATTAATCGCCCGAATTTTTTATCGCCTACATAATTATCACCCATTAGTAAAAATAACTCCATTGGAAAATTTGTTTCCACATATGAAACGGAAAACCCACTTTTTTTAAGAATTTTTTTGATTGAGTAAATTGAAAAGTAATTGATATGAAAAGGTGGTGCAAGCCAGTATTTTTGTTCTCCCAATGCATCTACTACGATTTTTTGGAGAGGATTATAGTCATTTGGAACAGATAAACATACAGCCCCTCCTTTCTTAAGTAAAGAATTTATTAACTTCAGAAGATACAGAGGATCGGAAACATGCTCTAAAACCTCAAATAAAAAAACAGCGTCAAATTTTCCCAAGCTGCTAGGCTCAATCGCTTCAAAAAAACTCCTAAAAACGGGTAGCCCTTTTTTCTTGAGGAGCCTTACCGCATCATCGGATGCGTCCACGCCAAAAACATCCCACCCCTTCTGTTTTGCATATTCTAAAAATAACCCTGGACCTGGGCCAAGTTCCAAAATTCTGCCAGTTTTCTTGTTGATAATTCTCTCAACCGTCTCCAGGCGATCATTGTAGACTGTATCCCACCAAGCTTTATCCTCATTCACACCCTTAAGGTATACAGGCTTTTCTTGAGTATAATACTTAGAAGAATATATACCCTTTAACTCTTTGAAAGCTGGAATTGGATATATATGTAAATATCCACAGTTAGTGCAATCCACAATTTTATATTCTTTTACTATATCAACGATTTTTCCCTTATGGTCTTTCACAGTAGAGACAAATCTCCTTTTTTAGCATACCTTATAATTTTGTTTATCTCTTTTTGTATACCATCTTGCTGCTTTTTGATACTCCCGACCGGCCAATAAAATAATTTATATTTTTTTGCATCTATAAATTTTCTGCAATACCTTTGTAATCTGGGTAAATGATAAGCGCTGCTGACAAAAAGAATAGACTTAGCGTTAATCTCATTCAATCTTCTTGAAAAATCCCTTATTTGTGTTTTAGTTGATGCTTCATTCCTGCTTGTGAGAGCCACTCTTCTTTTTAGGTCTATTTTATCTTTTACATAATTTGCGAAATAGTCTTTCCCTGCTTTGACCCCCAAATATATAAATAGGCAATTTTTACCCGTCTTCTTATAGATTTTTAGTCCCTCATCAATCCTTTGTTTCGTTTCGCCTTCAACCTTAGTCTCTTCTGCTGCTGGAACAACCACGGCGTCAAGCTTTTTAAGGTCGACAAACTTTGGTTTTTTAATATCTTCAAATTCCAACATTAATTTTTGCTTCCAGAAACCTGCTGTTGTCTTATCCAGATATTTTTTATTGATTAAGGCAAGCTTCGGATCCAGCTCAAGCAGTTTAATTACGTCCCGGAAGCCAAAATACTTATTCTTGGTATATAACTTTTCGTAAATTGCCCTAACCAATTTTAAATCGTCAGGCCAATCAACAGTTAATCTGTACATTGAATAGTCAACTTTGGGAACCTGCGGAGGGCCAATTCGGAATTCTTTGGGCCTCGTCCAGATATACGAAGTTGCGTGTTCCCGCTCAAGCGGGCTTTTGGCTTTTTCCCACGCAGCCTTAAGAGCCCTAAAAGAAAATATTTCCGCATCAAGACCCTGGGGAAATTTATTAATTTTTAAAACCGAAGCGCCTGCGCCCGCCGCTATTCCCGCGTAGTCATAATTTCCCGGCATAAAATTTCTTATCAACCTGCCAAGGGGCCCAGGATCAATCAACGGGCAGTCCGCGGTTACTCTTACAATATAATCTGCCCCATATTGTTTGGCAGCCTGAAAATACCTATCCAAAACGTCGTTTTCCGGACCGCGGAAAAGCGGCATATTATTTTTTTCGCAAAATTTAGCAATTTTGTCATCGGCTTTTTTGTCGCTTGTTGCAACAATAACCTTATCCACCCCTCTTGCGCGCTTTGTTCGTTGGTAAACATGCCACAGGACGGGTTTTTTTAAAATTGGCATAAGGACTTTTCCGGGCAGCCTGGAGGAGCCCATCCTCGCCTGGATAATTGCAATTGTTTGAGGTTTTATATTCACGGAAAGTTAATTCTAATCGAAAGCTGCGCCTTCTTCCAGCGTTTTTACAAACTGTGCGTCTTGTACTGCTGTGTAAGTTTTTCTAATATCTGATTTTCTAAATAATTTAACTTTTGAACCCACAATCTTTATTGGATGTTTTGCTGGCAAATCATCCTCCGCCCTTAATCCTATAATCGACACAAGCTCTAAAGCAGATACTCCAACGTCCGGTCTGAGGGAAACTAACATATCCGGCTTAATTTTTGTCCCCTTTTTAATCATTTGTGACGGGTAAATTCCTCTTCTTGCCCATCGGCGCTCGTCCGCCTCCTTTTGAATGAACAACCCTTTAATTCCGGGGTGGGTAATCCTTGTTCCGTGGGGTGCGGGCCTTTTAACTCCGTCACCAAGTGCTTTGTCGAAATCTTTTTTATAATGCTTTTTAAGCTCGACCAAAACCCGATCCTTATCCGGTATTTTTTCTATTTCTCTTATTTTTTTTACCATCTTTTTAAATTCTGAAACGTTCATCGAAAACTTGTCATCCAAATTGCCGCGCCGCTTTTGGGATGTAACGTGTTTTTCTATAATTGATGCACCCATTGCAACTGACATAAGGGGGACTAACATCCCTTCGGAGCCGTTGTCGGAATAACCTACAACCGTGTTGAACTTCTTTTTGAGGGTTTGCATCGCCCGCACATTAGCATCCTCAAAACTTGTCGGATATACGGAAACACATTGCAAAAGGATAAGATCTCGACAGCCAATCTTTGTAAGGACAGCGACTGCCTCTCTAATTTCACTGACTGTTGCCATGCCGGTTGACAAAATTACCGGTTTTTTAAATTTAGCAACATGCGTCAGAAGCTGATGATTTGTAAGCTCGCCGGAAGCAACTTTAACTGCAGGAATTCCAATCTCATTTAAAAAGGAAGCTGCATCCAAATCAAACGGCGTACACAAAAGATCAATCCCGCGCCTCTTGCATAGTTTCAAAAGTTTAGGGAACCAGACTCTTGGCGTCTGCGCGGTTTTAAAGTAATCATATGTGCCTTTTAGGCCTGGTGTAAGCGGATTTAAAATACCGTCCGCAGTAAAAAGTTGAAACTTGAGTGCATCAGCGCCGGCAAGGTATGCCTGTTCAACGTAATCTTTGGCTATCTTCCAGTTATTTGCATGCGTGGATGCAACTTCGAATATTACATAAGTAGGGAATCCGGGGCCAATCTTGCGGTCGCCGATTTTTATTGGTTGAACTTTACTCATTTTAGGATTTTCTGCATCTTGTTAATTATAAACGCTTGGTCCAAACCCCCGAGGGAAGGGAACAGTGGTAAAATCAAAACTCTTCTGTAATAATCTTCTGCAACCGGAAACTCACCTTTTCTGTATTTGAATCGTTTAGAATAAAGCGGTTGTTTATGGATCGGGACATAAAATACGTGAACTCCAATTCCGGATTTTTTTAACTTTTCAAAAATCTGGCGTCGGTTGTATTTTATCTTCTCCAAATTCAGTCTAACGGGGTAGATATGCCAAACAGGTGTAGTACCTTTTTTCTCAATCGGTAGCTCAAGTTTTGGGTTATCACTAAAGGCTTTTTGATACTTTTTCCATATAGATATTCTCTTTTTTGAAAATGACTCAATTTTTTTCAATTGGTTTATACCTAGCGCTGCTTGCATATCCGTGAGACGATAGTTATATCCCAGGTCTCGGACTTCATAGTACCAGGAGCCATATTTTTTAGAAAGTTTTTTGTCCTTGTAAATACCATGGTTTCTAAACCGAAGAAGTTTTTGGTAAAAAACTTTGTTATTTGTTGTCACTATACCGCCCTCGCCTGATGTAATAGTTTTAACAGGATGGAAAGAAAATGTAGTCAAATCGGCAATCAATCCTATTCGTCGGCCATTGTATTTACCTCCTAAGGCGTGTGAGGCATCGTCGATAAGGGTTAATTTGTGTTTTTTTGCCAACTTTTTTAGCTTATCCCACCCGGCCGGATGGCCTGCGAAATCTACAGCAATGATAGCCTTAGTTTTTTTAGTAATTTTCCTCTCAGCCTCTTCAACATTAATGGTTAATGTGTTCGGATAAACATCAACCAAAACTGGTTTTGCGCCGCAGTATAAAACACAGTTGGCAGTTGCAACAAAGGAAAGAGTTGGGACGATAACTTCATCATTTATTCCTATCCCACATGCAGCGCAAGCCGCGTGAAGGGCAGCTGTTCCACTTGAAACTGCAACCGCATAACGTGAACCGACAAACCGAGCGAATTTTTCTTCCAATTCTAGTACTTTGGGTCCCTGGGTTAACCAGTCGGATTTGAGGGTTTCTGTTACAACCTTAATATCTTGTTTGTCAATCGACTGGTGTCCGTAAGGAATTTGCTCTCGAGGTGTATGTGCCATCGCTAGTCCAGCTGGCTTAATAGTTTTTTTATGTCGCCGATATCTAGCCATGTACCGTTATTGTCACTACTATAGTAAAAGCCCGCTTCTAGTCCTTTTTCACTGTTTTGGTAATAAACTTTTCCCCAGCTTACAAATTCGGGCACAATCGTAAAATAATCCCCAAAGTCTAAACTATGTATTGCTTCATCCTGACTAATTAATAATTCATGCATTTTTTCTCCGGGTCTTAGTCCAACAATTTTTATTTTTGCCCTTGGTGAAACCGCTCGTGCTAAATCCATTATCTTAACGCTGGGAATTTTAGGTATAAAAATCTCCCCGCCGCGCATTGTCTCAAGAGATTTAATTACAAAATTAACTCCCTGCTCCAGCGTAATCCAAAACCTCGTCATGCGCTCGTCTGTCACTGTAAGGGTACCCCTCTTTGCCTGTTCAATAAAGGTTGGCACAACACTGCCCCGGGATGCCATCACATTTCCGTATCGGACTACAGCAAGAGCCGTGTTTTTGCCGGCGGCGTAAGAATTTGCCTGGATAAAAATTTTCTCTGCGACCATTTTTGTTGCTCCATATAAATTGATAGGGGAGACAGCTTTGTCAGACGAAATAAGCATAACCTTTTTAACCCCAAGGTCTAGGGCGCAATCAATAACTGTTTGACTTCCCAAAATATTTGTCTTTACAGCCTCAAAAGGATTGTATTCTAAAATCGGTACTTGTTTAAGGGCAGCTGCATGAACAACTATATCAACGCCTTCCATTGCCCTTTGCAGGCGGTCTTTGTCTTCAACCCTTCCCAGTAAGTAGCTCACGTCCTTGCTTTTAAAATTCTTGATCATTTCAAACTGCGCAAATTCGTCACAGTCAAAAATCCTAAGATGGCTAGGTTTTTTCTTAAGTATAGTTTTGGCGAAAGCCTGCCCAAAGGAACCTGTACCACCCGTTAAAAGTATTGTCTTATCTTGCCAATTTGTTTTGCTTTGCATAAAGCTGCAGGGGCAGTAGTTCCAACTTCTGTAAGTTTGTATTCTAATTCAAAAAGCCTATTAGTACAACTAGAAATATAAAAAATAACACAATATTTATCCAAGACTATCAAAAATGATATTATTGTTTCGAAATGTCAAAAAGAAAATTAACTACACTTTCATTACTCATATTAATTTTTACCATTAGCTTTTCGCTTAGATTTTATCAGTTGGGCAAAATACCAAATGGAATTTCACCAGATGAAGCAACGATAGGATATAATGCATATTCGATTTTAAAAACAGGAAAAGATATATACGGCGAAAACCTCCCTTTATTTTTTCAGTTATTCGACAGTAATGTTGGCGGACTTACGGTTTACTCCCTTCTCCCAAGCATCATAGCTTTCGGATTAAGCGATTTTTCAATAAGGGTTATACCAGCGGCACTTGGCGTTGTTGCTACGATAGTAATGTATTTACTTACAAGAAGTTTATACCCTAAAGATAAATATATTTCTTTCATATCAAGCCTTACATTCGCTCTTGCCCCGTGGTCGGTGGCCATTTCAAGGGCTGCCTTTGGACATATAGATATAATTTTATTTTATTTACTTTTTCTCTTATTTTTTGTTCTTTCAATTTCCAAAAACAGAAAATTTATTTTTCTGTCTGTATTATTTCTTGGTCTAACCCTATATATCTACCTGGCCGGCATTATTTATCTACTGCCGTTGCTCATAATTACCGGTGTTATTTACAGAAAAGAGTTATTTAAAAATATGCCTGTATTAATTATCAGCATTGCAATATTATTTTCAATCGCCCTTCCTGCTTTAAAGTACTATTATTCACCAAACGCCAGAACCAGGCTTACATCCATATCAGTTTTTACACCCGAAGTAACTTTACCGACTTCCATTGCCGAAATTGATTACGATCAAGCAAACGGCTTACCTCTATCAAATATTATTCACAATCGCCGCTTAATTTATGCCGATGAGCTTGCAAGTAATTATCTAAAATATTTAAACCTGGATTACTTATTTGTTAATGCAAAAGACGTTCGTTATTTCTATATAAATTATGTCGGACTTTTCTATTTTATTGAATTGCCATTTTTTCTATTTGGTCTTTACTGGACAATCAAAAGACGGACAAAATCAGACCTATTGATTTTAGGCCTGCTTTTAATCGGTCCGCTTCCCGCAATAATCACCTTAGGGACGGCATACCCGCATAGGGCACTTCTGATGCTGCTTGCCATCCAGTTAATCTCAGCGGTGGGGATTGCAAAAGCTTTCGAGTTATTTCACGGGCAAAAGAAAAGCATGTTTTCCGGAATAATCTATATCGGCCTACCTGTTATTTATGCCATAAACTCACTATTCTTTATTCACCAATATTTTATTCATGTGCCTAGGGAATTCAGTTCCGAGAAGGATAACGGAGCCTGGTATTCTACAGTTCGAGATGTAATCCCTTTTATTAACCAATACGGGGACAATTACCAAAAGATAGTTTTTACCCAAACACAACCAAAACTTGTCCCGGCTAGCTACTTTTTGTTTTATAACAAGATTGACCCAAAACAGTTCCAGGAAAGCATCGGTACACTTGTAAAAACCAACGCACCATATCAGGCAATTTATAGTAAGGTGAATAATATAGAGTTCAGGCCGATAAACTGGCAGGAAGATAAAAATCTTAAAAACGCATTATTGATAGGCTACCAAAGGGATTTTCCTAAACAAACTCCTAATGTTGTAGGAAAGTCTTACCTGCCAGACGGTAGCGTCCATTTTCTATTTGTTTCAACTCAGCAAAATAAATTTTCAAAGTAATCTTACCTATCATAAATTTTTATCAGCATAATTAGATAAATAGCTTGAAATAACTTTCTCAGGTTTACCGCTTGCTTTAATTTGTCCCCTGTCAAGTAATATCACCCAGTTACAAATCTTCTTGATTGCATCAAGATTGTGGGAAATAAAAACAATGCTTTTTGAACCCTTTGCGAATTCTTCCATTTTTAATAAACATTTTTCTTGAAAATTTTTATCGCCCACAGCTAAAACCTCATCGATTAACAAAATATCGGGGTTCATGAACGAAACAACAGAAAATCCAAGCCGTGCGTACATACCCGAAGAATATCTTTTAATTGGAGTGTCTAAAAATTTTTCAAGTTCAGAAAACTTTACAATATCGCGGAATTTTTCGTCTACTTCCCTTTTTTTCATACCCAGAATTGCCCCATACAAGTAAATATTTTCGCGCCCACTAAGCTCCGGGTGCAAGCCGGCTCCAAGTTCAATAAATGCCCCAATTCTTCCGTTTACGTTAATGTTTCCGCTATCAGGGTAAGTAATTTTTGAAATAAGTTTTAAAATAGTACTTTTTCCCGCACCGTTTTTGCCTATTATCCCAAGATTCATTCCTCCATCAACTTGAAAACTTACGTTCTTTAAGGCGTAAAATTTTTCATCTACTAAAGACCTTTGCTCCTTTGTTAATACTTTTTTAAATGCAAGGCTAATATCGTCAGTGATCCTGCGGTATTTATGTCTGCTTATGCTATAACTTTTGGATACGTTTTTAAACTCAATTGCAATATTTTTCATATAATGTCAGCAAATACTCTCTCCTTCAGCTTAAAAAAAGCGTAGCCGGCAGTAAATAAAATGACAGAAACAACGATTGCTGTTCCAAGTTCCGGTAAAACAGGGGGCTTACCCATAATAGTTACTCTTCTAAAACTATCAATTACAATAGCCATCGGATTAAGTGTATAAAGAGCCCTAAAATTTTCAGGAACCCTTGAAATTGGATAGATGACTGGTGTTGTATACATCCAGACTTGTACAACAAGAGGAACAATGAATTTTAAATCGCGCCACAGCACAACCAATGATGAAAGAAAGAAAAGCAGGGCAGCGATGAAAACAATTTCGGTAGCAATAATCGGGAAAACCCAGAGTATTTGAAGTGTTAATTGTGTTTTATACCAAAATATGAATCCCAAAAAAATTACACCCGATATTCCAAAATCCAATAAAGCTGCACCCAATGAAGCAAGGGGTAGGACCTCCCTTGGAAAATAAACCTTAGAAACTAAACTGCTATTATTTATTACGGAAAGCGCGCCAAAGGAAATACTCGTTGCAAAAAATGTCCAGGGCAGGAGCGCGCTAAAAGAGAATAATGGATATGGAACTCCTTGAGAATCAACCTTAAGGAAAACACTAAAGACAACAGTGAAAATTACCATAAGTGAAAGCGGTTGCAAAATAGCCCAGATGGCGCCGAGAGTTGTTTGCTTATAGCGTATTTTGATTTCTCTTTTTGTCAAAGCAATTAATAGTTCACGGGAGCCGAACAGCTTTTTAAGGTATTTAATCATTAATCAAATTTAATTGTTCTTACTGAAGTATTCTAATTTATGTTTTTAGCAATAACAAGAAAAGACTATCTTTTTCTTTTTAAATTTGTATAATAATAAAATGTTAATTAGAAAAAGCTGCTCGTTTTGTCAGAAAAAAGCCCTAAAAACAAAGTACACTTTTGAAGACTATTCAATATTTGAATGCACCCACTGCGGGTTCATATTTAGAGATAGAAAACTCAATCGAATAGAATCGGAAGCAATTTACGGTAAAAATTATTTTTTAAAATCCCAAAAGGATTATTTTTCAAACTGCTTGGTTCCAAATCCAAAAAATAAATCGAAGATTAATGATTTTAATTCAAGGTTAGACTTATTAGAAAAAAATATTAAAAAAAGTGAAGGCATAAAGCTGTTAGATATAGGTGCAGGAACGGGATCATTCGGATATCTTGCAAACAAAAGGGGATGGAAAACTGTAGGTGTTGAAATTTCCCTTTTTGCGGCAAATCTTGCCAGAAAAAAATTTAATGTCAAAGTTTACCACGGGGAAGTAACAGACAAAAATTTTAAATTAAATAATTTTGACATAGTAACCATGTGGGAAGTAATTGCAAATATTGAGGAAACTTCAAAATTATTAAAAAAAATAAACAGTATTTTAAATAGAAACGGGGAAGTTGCTATTCTTACGACAGTGGTTGATTCCTGGTTGTACGATGTTGCCAAGCTTATCTATAACCTGAGTTTTGGAAAAATTAGTTATTTTACTAAGGAAGGTTACCCCTTGCAACATTCGAATCACTTTACCCGCAAAAACCTACGCAAAGCACTAAAAAAGAACGGTTTTAAGATCATTTATCACGAAAATAGGGAAATTCCCTTTAAATATACCAAGCTGCCAAAATATTATTTGCCTATGCTTATTATTTTGGGGCAGCTTGCTAAAATTTTCGGGCGGACAATTCAATATCTTGTTATTGCCAAGAAGGTTTAGTCTTCTTCCACCGTAAAAAATTTTCCAGTCCTAAATTCAGCAAAATCTTCGGTTGCCAACCAAGCAATTGTTTTGCTTTTGAAATATTTGCCCAAGTGCTTAAAACATCGCCAGTTTGTAAAGGTATTTTATGAACTAATGCTTTTTTGCCGGAGATTTGTTCTATTACTTCAATAAATTCTGTCAGGGCCACAGGGTGATTATTGCCCAGATTAATAATTTCAAAGTTAATATTTTTGTTTAATGCTAGTAAAATTCCATCAACAACATCGTCAATGTAAGTATAATCCCGGCTTGTAGAACCGTCGCCAAATTGTTTTACAGGTAAGCCTTTAGTAATCGCATTTGTGAATAAGAAAGGCGCCATATCAGGTCTGCCCCTTGGCCCATAAACGGTAAAAAATCTAAGTATTACACATTTTAGGTCAGTATTTTTGGCAAATGACTCTACAAAAAACTCAGCTGATCGTTTGGATGATCCATAAGGGGAAATAATTTGACTGCAGGGGTCATCTTCAGTAAATGGCAAACGCTTGGAATTTCCATAAACAGAAGATGAAGACCCAAAAATAAATTTTCTTACTTTAAAATCAGCGCTCAGTTTCAATAGGTTCACTGTTCCCAGAATATTTACTTCACCATATAGTTTGGGGTTTTCGATTGAAGGCCTTACTCCGGCGCGGGCTGCGAGGTGGACAACAATTTCCGGTTTCTCTTTTGTAAAAATTTGCCTGATTTTATTAAAGTTTAGGATATCCGCCCTGTATAATTTGAAGTCTTTATTTTTAATTGCAAGTTGGATATTTGCCTCTTTAATTTTTGGGTCATAATAATCATTAAAATTATCAATCCCGATTACTTGATGATTTTTACCAAGCAACCTGTCAACAAGAGTGGATCCAATAAAACCTGCTGCGCCGGTAACGAGAATAATGCCTTTAGCCATAGATTAATTTTTTTCTTCCTGAAACTGCAATCGCCAACAGAATAATTTGTGAAGCCGTAAAATAATAGCTTGAGTTTGCAATTGGGCCTAGAAAAACAGCTGTTACAAAAACAAGGCTAACAATAGCGAAAGTTTTTGCCAGGTTCTGAGTAGCCGGAATTACTAGCCAAAAAACTACCACTGCAAACATCGCAATTAAAGGGAAAACAAGCTGTGGGGGATAATACCTAAATTGTCTGTCTAGAAAAGTTGCAAGCGTAAGTGTATACCTCTGAAGCTGTGCAAAAGTTTCCCCGCCAACGTTTATAGAAACAATACTATTATAAATCGCCTGCCAATTTAAAAGCACAAAAGGGAAATGGAGTACTAAAAAAGTTAGTATACCGGAAAGCACCAACTTAAGGTTTATAAAATCCTTATTTTTTAAAAAGAACAAAAATGGAAGTGCGTAAAATATCTTGACACCGACAGTAAGCGACAGTAGAGTTCCCGACAATATAAATCTTCGGTTTAAGAGAAATAATATTCCCAATAAAAGCAAAGAAACAATTAATCCGTCTGTCCATGAAAAAGTCAGAAAATAAACCAGCCTTGGATTATAAAGGTAAAGCAGCGAAATTATCTGTGAAATCTTCTTATTGCCCCAGGAACGCATAGAAATTTTGTACAATGCAAAAGCGGCAAGAAAATTGGTAATTATCAGTAAGTATCTCGGTTCTCCTAGCAGAATATCAAACGGTAAAAACAAAAAAATTGTTGCTGGTCCATAGGCATAATGGCCATAGCCAAAATTTTTTGGTGCAAGCTGAAAATTTGTTGCACCAGTTTCGTATGGGTTTTCCAATGCCATTATCCTTGGCGGGCCATACCTCAAGACCTGGTAAACGTCAATATCGGGAACCCTGACAATTCGAATCAACGTTAGCTGAATAACCAAGGATAACAGGATTAAAATTGCAAATTTATAAGCAAGCAATTTTTTAATTAAACTAATATTGGAATTTTCGAAAAAATACAAAAGTATAATTGGAGGAACCAAAAACATTGCAAAACGGTTAACCCACATAGCTAGGCTTAAAAATCCGTTTACGTCCTCGACGTTAATGGTGAAAGAAAGAATTGAAAACAGGAATAATACAATAATGAGAATAGACCCAAAATCAATTTTTTTGGTTGTAAATAACTGCCCCTTTACTAAAACGATTACCGAAAGCAGTAAAATTGTGGAAAGTACGAGATAAAAACCGCTCATAGAAAACCAAAGGTTGACGGAGTAAATAAATGTTGAGGTAAGAAAAGCCGCAATAAGTAAAGTTAGGCGAGAATTCTGATCGCTCATTTCTTTTGGGCCTTAATAAGGACTTCCATGCCCAAATTGGTGTATTCCATGCTTATGATTTTAAAGTTAGCTTTCCTCACCTTTTTTATAAGTTCCTTTGGCTCCAGACAATTAATATGACTATGATTCCAAACGGAGCCCTTCCATTTTGTCCAAAACCACCAAACTGTTTTAAAAAGTAAACTATCTGTATCCTGAACAATTACAAAGTAACCGTTTTTCGCCAACACCCTGTGGATTTCCAAAAGTGCTCCATCTGGATCATGAAGATGTTCTAAGGTTTCTATTGCCACAACAAAGTCAAAAGAGCCTTTTTTAAAAGGCAGTTTATGGGCGTCGCCCTGAATAAAAGTAATGCCAGGCTTAGTTTTATTTGCGTAGGAAATGGCATCGGCGTACTTATCAAGACCAGTAATATTAAGTTTTGGAAAAAGCCTTTTTATAGCCGAAGTAGTTGTACCGTCAGCACATCCGACATCGAGAAGTCTTGCCTTGCGGTTTTCAAGAAGCCTTGCCAAATTTGCCCATTTATGATTGTGCCAGTATTTTTGCAGCAAATTGTTTTTAGTTCCACTGTCGTAATAATCGGCAGGTACCTGCTTTAATATATCTTCAAATTGAGGCGAGTCCGGGCTCATATTATATTTTTAAAATAATTTATTGTTTCCCCAAGACCTTCTTCCAGCTTCGTTTTTGGTGTCCACCCTAAAAGCCTTTCTGCTTTTTGTATATCCGGTTTCCTTTGCTTTGGGTCATCCTCCGGTAACTCTTCATATATAATTTCACTGTCAGATTCCGTAAGTCTTTTTATGATTTCGGCAAATTCCAGAATGGTTTTTTCTTCCGGGTTGCCTATATTTATCACCTCTCCGCAGGTTCCAGCAGTCTCCATCGCCCTTACAAGACCATCAACCTGATCGCTAACAAAACAAAATGACCTAGTCTGTTTCCCGTCGCCATAGATAGTCATTGGTTCTCCCCTCAAAGCCTGCTTTATAAAATTCACAACCGCCCTGCCCTCATTAATATTCATCATAGGTCCGTATGTGTTAAAAATTCTGGCAATTCTGCCGTCCATGCCCTTTTCCCTTATAAATGCAGCGACGATTGTTTCTCCAAATCTTTTTGATTCGTCATAAACGGAACGCGGGCCGACTGTTGAAACGTTTCCTCTGTAATTTTCGTCCTGGGGTGACTTTTCAGGATCACCATAAACCTCAGAAGTTGAGGTAAATAAAAATTTAGCATTCTTTTTGAGCGCCAATTCGCACATATTCCATGTACCAACACTATTGACCCTCATCGTTTCAAAAGGGTGGGCTATATAGGAAACTTTAGACAGCACATTTGGGTCGGCAGGGGATGCCATGTGATAAATCTCGTCAACTTTGTTAAATTTTCGGTTGACAAAAGGCTTGCATACATCATGATTAAAAAAATAAAAATTGTCTTTGGTCAGTAAATGCGCTATGTTTTTTTCAGACCCGGATATTAGGTTGTCCAAACAGATTACAACGTCTCCTCGGTCGACCAGGAATTCACAAAGGTGACTCCCAATAAACCCCGCACCACCTGTAACAATTATAATTTTGTTCATCCAAGAGTTATTTTTTCCAAAGCTGCTGCAATAAAATCCATCTCCGGTTTTTTTAACCGGGGGTGCATCGGTAGGCGTATCAAAGTTGAGGCTACCTCTTCGGAAACCGGCAAATCGCCTGCCTTGTAACCCATTTTTTTACCCATCAAAGACATGTGAAGCGGCAAGTAATGGAATGATGCTTCAATACCATATGACCTCAGTTCGCTTATAACCCCATCCCGCATAAGACGCGGAACCCTTATGGCAAAAATATGCCAGTTAGGTTCTGTTCCTCTTGAAACTTGAGGAAGGATTATCTTTGATGATAACTTGTTGAGCTTTTTCAGTAAATACTCAGCATTTTTCTTTCTAAGTTGCGTGATCAAGTTCAATTTTTTTACTTGCTCTAGGGCAATTGCCGAAAGAATGTCAGAAAGAATTAAACTTCTGCCGACATTTACCCATGAGTATTTTCTTCTTTCACCGCGCATAAACGAAGACCGGTTTGTTCCCTTTTCCCTAATAATTTCCGAAATCTTAAATATTTTTTTATCATCAGTTACAAAAGCACCGCCCTCACCGCTTGCAGCATTTTTAGTCCCGTGAAACGAAAAACATCCGATTTGGCCGATTGTTCCTAAATTTTTACCTTCATATTTCGCTCCCAGGCCATGGGCGGCGTCTTCTATAACGATGAGCTTATGTTTTTGGGCGAGATCGCTGATTGCCTCCATGTCACAAGTCATGCCGGCATAATGGACAACCATTATGGCACGTGTTTTTTTGGTGATTTTCCTCTCAATTTCCGCTGGGTCAATGTTGTATGTATTAATATCTATATCTGCAAAAACAGGCTTTGCCCCAGAAAGCATCACTGCATTTGCACAGGAGGAAAAAGTAAAGCTTGGCATTATTACCTCAGCACCCTTTTTGAGGGTACAAGCGCAAGCAAGTTCCAGTGCTGCAGTTCCTGAACCTGTTGGTAGGGCATATTTGATATCAAGGATTTTTTTAAGTGCCTTCGAAAGGTGTTCGCTGTAAGAAAGGTCTCCTACACCCGTGCCGCTTCGCATTGCGTCAATTGCTGCCCTTTCCTCCTCGCGGCCCCAAAAAGTTTTGTGAAGAGGTATAGCGTATTTATTGTCTTTTGTCATTTGCCCTACCGATTGGAATCGCTGCGAAACTTTATCAGGCTGGAAATATAGTTGATGGAATCAGGTATCAGCTTTACAGTCGATTTTTTTTCAGGTCTTCTTATAAAAAGTACCGGAATCTCGCCGATTGCCAGACCTGCCCTGCTCGTTCTGGCGCAAATCTCCGTATCCCAGAACCAGTGCTTGTCCCTTGTTTTCTTTAAGATGGGTAGAATTGTTTTTCTTCTAAAAAATTTATATCCCGCTTCCGTATCCTCAATAGGCACGTCCAAAAATAACTTTATAATGGAAGCGTAAACCTTAGATGCAACTACACGGGTTATAGATTTAAGACCGCTTTCGTAAAATCTTTTCCCGACTACCATATCGCGGCCATTTTCAATTTCTTTCACAAAGAGGGGTATATAAGTAGGCGCAATTTCACAATCAACATCAATATAGCCGCAAATATCTCCCCTCGATGCCATAATTCCATCTGCAACTGATTTCCCGCGTCCCAGATTACGGTTATGGTAAATTGCTTTTGCATTTTTATTTTCTCGTACGAATTTTTCAACAGCCGCTCTTGTGTCATCCGTACTTTTATCTTCCACAAAAATAATTTCCCAGACACCTTTCATTTTTTCCACCTGTGAGTAAATTTTGTTAAGGCTTTCTTCAAAAGTCGGCCCTTCGTTGTAACAAGCGAGTACTAGCGAGTAGTCAGGTTTTTTCATCAATTCATTTTAAGGCAAAAATGTGCAGTTCTCAAATGCACTAAAGCATGTTTTATAATTTTTGTCTTTGAACCAAAAGTTTATAGCATTGCCTGTCCCAAGGGCAATATAGGCATCATAAGAGCTGGAAATATAATTATCATTAAAAACAAGTGTTGACCCGCTTGGCATGTCTGTGTTTTCTATTGTAAGGATATATTTGTAAGCCAAATTCGCGCGGGCAGTAACCCAATTATTCTTTTCTATCAACTCAACACTAAAAAAGGAAATTAAAAGAAAAATGATTAACATTAAAACAGTAATGCTTTTTTTAGCTTTGGAAAGTGCAAGCCCCACAAAAGCGCCAAACCCAAAAATAGAAATGTTCATATAATGTGGGGAAAGGTGATTGGGGATTAATATAAATGGAAATAACCCCAAGACAGAGATTGAAAAGAAAAATAATAGATGTACCCAGTCTTCTTCCTTTTTTGTGCTGCGTACAAACAGAAACAAGATTATTAAAATCCATACCAAAATAAAGAATGTTAACATTTGATCCTCCGGCACTCCCGCAAACCCCAACGTCCTTAGGGTGTAATATTTTAGGGACGAAAGAACTGGAGCTGATAATTCCAATTTATAAATATTAAAAGTATCTCGCGGTGTCAGTATTAGCTTAACGACCAAAAATATCAAGGAGACTGCAGCAATTTTTGTAAAACGGCCGGTATTAAGTTTTCTATTTCTAAATAAAAGGTCAAAAATAATAAAAATTGGCGCACCGGCAAGCATTGCTTCCGAGGCCAAAATTGAAGCAAGAAACAAAAGTAAAGAAAATTTATATTTCTCTCCAATATATAAATAGAAAGAAATAACAAAAAAGCAGAAACCAATAGCGGTCGCACCGCCCGATACCCAATAATAGCTAACAAAGTGGGCAGGATGGGAAACATATATTACAGAAGCAGCAAGGGCAGATATGCCTTTAAAGTTAAGTGCCTTTAGGCTTTTAAAAATAAACAGGCCTGCAGTGATTTGAACCAGAAACAAAACAAAATGGTACCAAAAAACTTCTTTGCCGAATAATTCACCGGAAACTAAAAAGTACAAATTATGAAATGGTCTCCAATGGGTAACGTGGGGAGGCCCAACAGCGTTCCATAAGTCAGTAAATAGGCTATGACCCGAAAACCGGGTTATTAGGATAAAATCGTCTTGTGCAAAAAAATTAAAAAATGCCTGATTATAAACGAAGGATATTGCGACACCCAAAATAAAAATTATGGTTAGCGTTTTTCTCACTTATTAATTCTAACATTGCAAACCTAAATGAGCTCCTGATAAGATAATTTGCGTGTCTAGTCTTAAAAAAATTTTAATTCTGGCTGCCTTTTTTAATGCCTTGAGCTGGATAGTACTGATCCCTATCTGGCAATATCCAGACGAACAATCCCATTTTGCCCAGGTCCAGGGAATTGCAGAACACGGAAATATTCCTGAAACGGGACCTGATACCTCTATGGAAGTTGCGATTTCAGAAAAACTGCTTGGGACAGAACGGGATAGTTTAGGGAATAACCAATTTACTTATCACCCTTTTTATCATACGGACTTCACAGCAAATGATAAGGGATTATATGAAGATTTCATTTCCGATTTACCGCAGGGAGCACGCCTGGAGTATGTTAAGCGTGAAGCAACACATAACCCGCCGCTATATCATATAATGGCGTCCAACTTTTACAATATTTTTTCCCAACATTCTTTATTTGCAAGGGTCTACATAGTCAGGATTTTTTCTGTACTCCTTTACCTGGGATTAATTGTATTTAGTTTTAGTTTTTCAAAAATGGCTTTTAAAAATGACAAAGGAGCCCAAGCCTGTTTCCCGGCATTAATTGCCTTTGCACCTATGCTGGTATTTTCAACAACAGGAGTATTGCCGGACCCGTTAACAATCTTGCTTTTTAGCGCTATCTTGACTGTAGGTTTAAAAATAATAACGGATAGACTTAATTTAATACTTCTATTATGGCTTATAATCCTGCTTACACTCGGCACTTTTACAAGACAGCAATTCCAAATAGCTGTCGTTCCCGCAATTCTTCCGGTAATTTATGGTATATCCAAAAGTTTATCTAAAAAAACAGTTGTCAAAGTTTACTCTATTATGACGATTATTTTTTTGGCTTCTGCCTTGTTTTCTTTATGGCGCGGCCTACTTCCGTTTGATATCCCTGAAGTTGGGAGAGCAAATCCAAGGCTTTTGTTTACCGCTGGTTTTGCACAATATATTGCTTCTACCCTGAAACAATATTACGGTCAAACCCTGCCGTGGTATTGGGGAGTGTATAAATGGCTTTCTCTAACCATTCCTCATATTTACTATCAAATCATCAATAGGGTAATACTTGCATCGTTATTGGGGCTTCTAATTCGCGCCTTTTTTATTTTAAAAGAAAAGAAACTTCAAAAAGTGGATTTAATTGTCCTATACCTTACTCTTTCATCCGCTGCTTACTTTATGGTGTTTATTATTTGGGATTTTTATTTTCAGAGAATTTACCATTATCCATTCGGAATACAAGGCCGCTATTTCTTACCGCTGGTTTTTGCAAACACGGCGGTTTTACTTTTTGGTCTTAGGGAAATAGTAATGAGGTTTTTAAAAAGATACCTTCCGGTATTTTATTTTTTACTTGCCCTGGCGGTGATTTTATTCAACGATATATCATTAAGCTTTGTTGCTTCTACATACTATGACGCTGATTTAAAAAACCTTGTGAATCAGGTTAGTCAATACAAGCCGACAATATTGAAAGGTAATATAATAGCAGTTATAGTTTTACTTGCGTTATTTTTCCAAGCAGTATATTTGTTAAAACTATTAAGGCAACTTAAAACCAATTATGAAAGCAATTAAAGAAACCGGTGCAAAAAAAACGATAAGGTTTGTCTTATACGCAATTTATGAAGTGCTGATTCATAGAATAATTATCCATCTTCTTTATTTTCCTCAATTTAGACAATTTTTTCTTCAAATTGTAGGGGCAAAAATAGGCAAGGATTCTATAATCATGGATGTAAGGTTTTTTAACTGGCAACACAAAGGTCCGGGTGGTTTAAATATAGGTAATCGTTGCTTTTTGGGGGACGAAACCCTGATGGATTTATATGACAAGATCACGCTTGAAGACGATGTGACCCTGGCACAGCGTGTTTTGATACTCACTCATATGAATGTTGGCTACAAAGACCACCCATTGCAGAAGTATTTTCCAAAATCTTCAAAACCCGTCGTCTTCAAAAAAGGGTGTTTTGTTGGAGCTGCCTCGACAATCCTTCCAGGTGTAACAATAGGGGAAAGTGCATTTATAGCTGCAGGCTCAGTAGTGACATCAGACGTTCCGGGTGAAAGTGTTTTCGGGGGAGTTCCTGCAAAGTTAATTCGGAAAATAAAATAATGTTCCCTCAAATATATACGATATATGTCAAGCTAAGATCGACCATTCTTCCTTTATCCGATATAGATAGTGCTTTGCCCAAAAAGGGGACAATCACCGAGTTGGGTTGCGGACAAGGAGTCATTGCAAAATACTTGGCGAGAGGAAAAGACAGGAAAATATTAGGAATAGACGCAAACGGCAAAAGAATTGGTAAATTGAAAACAAAAAATTTAAGCTTTAGGGTTGGTGACATCACAGCGATTAATTACACACCCCAAGACGGATTTGTAATATCGGACGTGCTTCACCATTTAAAGCCAAATGATCAGGAACTTTTACTTTTAAAATTATATAAAGCGCTTAAAAAAAACGGAATTCTTGTTATAAAAGAAATAGATACGAGCGAATTTGTAAGAAGTAAATTCTCCAGATTTTGGGACTATGCCTTTTATCCAAAAGACAAAATCAGTTATTGGAACTCCAGTGAGTTGAAGAAATACTTAATCGGTTTAGGATTTAATGTAAGTTTAAAAAGAACAAGCCGTTTATTCCCTGGCTCGACAGTATTATTTATTTGTAAAAAACATGCTTAAAATTTTTTATAAGTATTGGCCTCTGGTTTTAGTCATTGCTTTTGCTGTCATATTTCGCCTTTTTGAATTAAAACAACTCTTCTATTTTACTTATGACGAATCAATCCCCGCTTTTATCGGCCGAAGATTAATTTTATGGCATCACCTGCCTCTAATTGGCGGAGTAACCCCGTTTGGGGTACACATAACCCCATATTTTTATTGGTTTCTGGCCGGCTTGCTTTTTTTGGGAAAATTGGATCCGGCAGTATGGGGCATTGCAGGTGCATTAATTACTGCTCTCACGACTCTTGCGATTTATCTTGTGGGCTCAAGTTTTCAAGATAAAAAACTTGGTATAACCGCCGCTATTTTTTTGTCATTTTCCTATTTGGCCAACATCTATGACCGCCATCTCTGGGCACTTTATTGGGGCCCCCTGATTTCGCTAATTGTAATTTATTGTCTTTTTAAGATGGTAAAGGGCAAGGAAAATTTTGTTTTTCCATTGTTATTTGCGCTTGCCTGGGGTTTGAGTGCAGATCCTTCAAATTTAGTTTTTGTAGTTTTAACGATTATTGTATTTGCAGCTTATAAGTTGCCGATTAGTAAAAAAACATTGTTTGCCGTAATCATTTTTTTACTATCTTTTTCACCCTTGATCTTTTTCGATTTACGCCATAATTTTGTTAACACCAGGCCATTTCTTGAGTTTTGGCAACAAGGCAGGAATAATCCGGGGTTTAATCAGACAAAATTTATTGAAAACAGCCTGCTTTTCCCAAAGACTTTTAACAGGCTAATTTACACGTTCGGTGATAGCCAAATTTCAAAACAATATTCCTATTGCCAAAACTATGTGGTTGAAAAGTTCCAAGCAATTCCATGGATTCCGGTGGTAATTGCAGCCTTGACATTACTTGGGTTTATTTTTTGGTCTTTAAAAGGGAATAATTATAATTCCTGGGGAATTGTTGGGATTTTGATATTAGTATATTTTTTCGGAATTCAAACTTATGGCACAATTTTTAAAGCCGATATTTTCGAGCATTACATCACCGGCCTTTTTGCCGTTTTTTTATTAATTACTGCAAAAATACTTTTACTCCTCCCCAGGAAAATTTGGCTTCTGGCAATTGCGCTTTTTGTTATTGTAAACCTTATCAAGCTCTTCTCCGCCCAAAACGGTCTAGGTCTCGCTTATAAAAAACAAGCGATTAGCTTTACAATGGCCACGGTCGGGGACAACCCTTTTTCTCTCGAATCCTTATCAACTTGTTGGAGATTATCCGGCTACCGCTACCTTTTTTTGGTATATGGCAGGGAGCCCGTCAAAAGCTACGTTGATCCAAACTTTGGTTATTTATACGGAACAACTCCTATTTCCAATCGCCACCCGCAAACGGTTGTTGCATTCGTCGTTCACGATTTTGTCCCGGAACAGGATGCCTTTTATCAAAAATATGCAATCTATAAGTCCCATGAAGTAAAAAACGGCCTGTTTGGAAATATTGAGGTCATTATTATGGATAATTCAACCTCTTGGTTCGACAATTAAAATCAACATTAGTATACTTCATTCAATGCTTGCGAAGTTAAAAAAGCTGGCTACAACAGAAACCGGCAAAGATACATTTATTGTTTTTTGGGGAACAATTTTAAACGTAATAATTGGTGGAATATTCTTTATTATTGCCCCAAGACTTTTAGGGCCCACAAATTATGGTTTATTTGCAACAGTCTATACGACCTCGGTTTTGACTGTCAGATTAACAAGTCTTGGCATCGACACCGGAATACTACGGTTCACGAATAGTCTTTCAAAAGATTCAAATGCCTTTTTGGTAATTGCCTTAAAATGGTATCTGTTTTTAGGGATTGCGGCTGGGGTTGTTGGTTATATTATTTCCCCCAAGCTTGCTCATATTCTTGCCCAACCTTCTATAACAAATCTTTTAAGGATAGCTTTTGCTTCAACCATCCTTTTTCATTTAACAAACCTTTTTACAGCCGGCCTCCAGGCGAAAAGAGAATTCAAGAAAGCGGCAATCATGCTCATTGCCAATAATACCTCAAGGTTGCTGCTGCTTATAGCAGGATCTTATTTTTTTATTATTAACTTGTACTTGTTAACATTAACCTTTTTCTTATCGGCAATAGCATCAGTTATTATTGGCGGATTTTTTATGCCTTTCGAAATTACAAAAATAAACCGTGACTTAGAAAAAAAATTCTTTAAATTTAATATCTGGATTTGGCTTTCTTTAACATTATCTGCAATACCCTTTGATAATTACCTACTCCTTAAAATCGCAGGCCCCCTACAGACCGGGTTATATGCAGCCCCCTTCAAATTTCTAAACTATGCATATCAAATAGGCGGAAATTTTACGGCTGTTTTGGCCTCACGCTTTTCGTCATTTGAAAACGACAGTAAAGCAAAAATTTATTCACTAAAGGCTGCTATTTTCCCATTACTTTTTTCAGTCATTTTTTTATTTTTCATATTATTCTCGGACCTGGTAATCTTACTTTTATTTGGAAAGCAGTACCTAGGTGCGGCAGAAATATTGAGGATTCTTTCAGTCGGGTCTATTTTTTTCTTTATGGCAACGATCCCGTCTTCCGTAATTCTTTATTATTTCGGGAAATCCAGTATATCCTTCGTTATTACTGTTTTAAAATATCTGCTGTTTGTCATTTTACTAATTGTCCTTATCCCCTCAAAACAAGCTATAGGTGCGGCCTACTCGTTTACTGTAAGTGAGGGCTTTGCCTTTGTTCTGATGGCCGCCTATGTCCTAATCAGATTTCAAAAAAAAGATGCAAATTAAACTTTCGGTTGTTATTCCATGCTACAACGAAAAGGACCGCTTCAAAAATGGTATAGGTCATTTTTTGGGTTATTTAAATAAACAAAAGTATGCGTGGGAATTAATTCTTGTCAACGACGGTTCACAAGACGATACTTTCCAGCAAATGAAAAGGGAGTCAAAGCGCAACAAAAACGTAAAAGTTGTAAGCTACACAAAAAATAAGGGAAAAGGCTATGCAATTTGTCAGGGTGTTAAAAAAGCCCAAGGTGACATTGTTATTTTTTCCGACATAGACCACTCTGTCCCGATTTCTACGGTAGATTCCTTCTTTAAATATTTCGAAAAAGGATATGATGCCGTTATCGGATCAAGAAGGGTTGAGGGGTCTAAGTTTACAAAACACCAACACTTTTTGCGGGAAAATTTAGGCAGGGGATTCACTCTTTTGGTTAGGATATTAATCGACTGGCCCATAAAAGATGCGACCTGCGGTTTTAAAGCTTTTAAAAATCGGGCCGCAAAAAAACTTTTCTCCAAAATTTCAATTTACGGCTGGGCATTCGACGCAGAGTTGTTATTTTTATGCAAAAAATACGGCTATAAATATGTGCAGGCACCGGTAATATGGCAAGACGCAACTGGGTCAAAAGTCTCCCTTACCAAAGATATAGCAGGTTCACTAATTGGCTTGGTTAAAATAAGGATCAATGAAGTTATTAATAAGTATCAATAAATTCAAAGAAATTTTTTGGCTGCCTTTGGTGTTGATCCACCTGTTCTTTTTAATCAACACCAAATTTACCCTGTGGCCGGAAATGGTCGTTTATCCGTATTTATTAAATAATCACTTTTCCTTATACCACGATATTATTACTAATTATCCACCCACCTTCATTTATTTTCTGAGTTTTTGGAGCCGGGTTTTCGGCTATCAACCGATAAATTTTCAAATATTAACTTACCTTGTGATTGTTTTCATAGATTTTTTGGTATTTTCTATAGCAAGCAAAATTTATGGCAGGAGAGAAGCCCTGCTGGGACTTTTATTTTTTATTATTTTCTCAATACCATTTGCCATAAATGGCCTTTGGTTTGATTTAATAGTGACGCCTTTTATACTGGCGTCGTTTTATTATTTTGTTGTGTTTTTCAAAAAACCCCGGTTAATAAATCTTTTTTTAAGTCTTGGTATATTAACAATAGGTTTCTTTATAAAACAGCAGGTTATATGGGTCTTAATTTGGTTTTTGATAATCTTATCTTTTAAGTTTAGGAAGCGCCCCAAGTTTATCGTTCCAAAAATTTTTATATCCATGATCCCAATGGCGGCTCTTGTAGTTTTTTTCTTTTTTTTCTTTGCCCAAAGAAACCTTCTGGCTGAGTATATATATTGGAATTTTCTTTTCCCGTTCTCAATTGCCGCCCCCGGAGCCGGCTACAACCTACTGCCCGGTTTCCGCCAGATTTTGACAATCGCGGCGCTTTTTATATTATTCTTACCTATACTTCAAAAAGGTAAATTTACAGAAAAACTAACTTTGTTTATTGCCGTAATTTTAGTCGCGTTCGCTTATCGGTTTGATTTTTTTCACTTAATTCCAAGTTTGTCCATCCTTTCTTTGGCGGCAGGAATCAACCTTAAGTACTTATCAAAGGCCAGCCGCTGGCTTTATTTTCTGCTAATACCGGGATTGATAGTCACTACCTTTTGTGTAAGATATATTTTTCTCAATTGGCAGCAGCCAATCCGTTTTTTTGAGCAAAATATTTTGACTTCTGCAAAACTACTTGAAATTGTAGATTGGGATAATCAACCTGTATATATCCAAAACGGCCCGGATCAATTATTGCCACTCGCTGGACGCCTGCCTATAAAACCTTGGGCAGACGAATTTCCGTGGTACCTGGAAAGAGGCGGCATGCAGGAAAGAATTGTTTCTGCCATGGAAACACACAGGCCTCAGTTTATCGTTTATAAGCCTTACGGTAACAAAGGGAAATACGACCTAGGTTCATATCGGCCGGCAGAAATTGCAGATTATATAGATCAAAATTACATTAATTTGACGCGAATTAACGATAATCTATGGCTCAAGATAAAGAAGTAAAATCCACAGCTTACATAGCATTGTTTATAGGCATTTGCCTCATATTTTTTATTCCATTTTTTTTAAAACCCCAGCTGCTTTCAGCAAAAGATAACGATTTAGGAAGAACTTACGTACCAATATTTACGTTTATAAGAGAGTCCTTTTTGGCCGATAGAAGTATCCCGCTTTGGAGAGGGGATCAAATGATGGGGGAATCGCTTATTGCAAACCCCATCTCCAGTCTTTTTTACCCGGCTAACATTATTTTTCTAATTTTCCCGGCAAGCGCGGGATCAGTATTTTACTATTTCCTGCATTTTTTGATAGCCGCATTGTCAACATTTTACCTTGGAAAAACATTTGGTTTTAGCAAGTTACAGTCATTTGCAGCTGCACTTTTTTATACTTTCTCAACAAAAGTACTCCTCCATACATCAGCAGGACACATAACCATGGTTGCCGCCTTTTCTTATTTCCCGGTGATCTTTTTGTCAACCAAAAACCTTTTAAAGACACCAACTTTAAAATGGCTAGTCATCGGATCTTTTTCGGCAGCATGCATGCTGATTTTGTATGCCACGGTTTTTTACTATGCAGCTTTATTTTGCCTTCTTTATATTGTTTATTTTTATGCCTTCAATAAAACCTCTTTTGACAAGCAAAAAATGCTAAATCGCCTTTGGTTTCTTATCGCACTTGCTTTTCTGACACTGGCACTGTCTGCAATCGAATTTTTTCCTCAACTTAGTTTCGGTCCGCTATCAACAAGGTCAGCCCTTTCCTATCAAGACGTCGCTATCCCGCTTTTTAATCTCAAAAGATACCTGACAAGCCTCCTTTTCCCTTATTTTGATTTTAAAAACATCGACCACGAGTCATTCCTTTATCTGGGGGCGGTTCCAATGCTCCTCGCATTTTGGGGATTCTTAAATTTACAATCCGGTAGAAAAATCATCCTTCTGGCAGTTGGAATAATCACAGCCCTTTACACTTTGGGTCAATCAACACCGGTTTTTAATCTTGCTTACCATTTTTTGCCGCTTCTCAAATACTCAAGGGTAACAACCAGAATCTGGTTTACTGTCGCCCTGGTCGTTGCACTGCTGGCCGCATACGGAGTTAAAAATATTAAAAACCGGAAAATTGTTTATTTGATAATTGGAATCTTTTTAATCGAAAATTTAATAATCGGGTATGCAAAAATCTTTTCTGTTCCGAACTTAAATAGTCGGAACGTAGCCCTTTACGAATATCTTGCAAGCGACAAGGCTATCTTCAGGGTTTACTGCACAACTTATTGCTTTAACCCGCAACTTCTCCAAAAATACCGTATCCAAATTTTAAATGGGGAAACTCCAATCCAACAGCAAAAATTTGTAAATTTTCTGTCACGAGCTGGCAATTATTACTGGACGAATTTTGCCGTAATCTTTCCACCGTATCAAACATGGCAAGTAGCAAATCCTCCACAACCTGATGCAGATTTGCAAGCTCAGGCAAATGTTAAATATGTTGCCTCAACTTATCCTCTTCAAAATCCCGTATTCGAGCTTAAAGGCAAATTTAATGATATTTATTTATATGAAAATACAATTCTTAAACCCAGGGTTTATTTTGAGAACGCGACAGATATGGTTAAAATTGAAAAATATGATCCAAACCGGATCGTAATGTCGTTTCCCGAATCAAGCACTCCCAGAAAACTAGTATTTTTGGAAAATTACTTTCCTGGCTGGGTTACGACCCAAAACTTATTGGATTATAAAGTCGAACCATACAAAGATGTGTTCAGATCCGTCACCGTTCGTCCGGGAATCCGCTCAGTCGAATTCAAGTATAGGCCGGAAGGTTTCGTTATCGGCAAAACTGTTACTCTTGCTGCAGTCATTTTATTACTTATTTTCTTCTGGTATACTCGAAAAAAATTAACATAGATGGTTAAAAACCCTTTTTTAAGTTTTTTAGGCCCGAAGTCTGAAAAGACGAGGACCGCAAAAACTTTACCAATATGGCAAAGATAGCTTTTTTAAGTTTTTATTCCGGCGTAGCCGATAGAGGCGTAGAGACGTACGTTTATGAATTATCAAAGCGGCTAAGCAGGAAGCACAGCGTAACTATTTTCCAAGCTGGACAACTTATTAAAAATCCTGAAGTTAGGACATATCAAATTAAAGCATTTGGGAGCTTGCCTAAATCTTCAAAAGGCTTTTTGGGAAAAGTTTACCTGGACTGGCAATCCATAAAAATTTTAATTTTTACTTTAAAATCTATACCAAAAATTTTAAGCGGTAGATACAATTTGGTTATTCCGACAAACGGCGGATGGCAGGTAGTTATTTGCAGATTAATAACCAAACTCCTAAAGTCAAAAATGCTGATTTCCGCACAGGCGGGAATCGGATCCGATGACGCATGGAATATTTTATTCAGGCCTGATGTTTTTGTTGCCCTGACCGAACAGGAACAGTTATGGGCAAAACGCCTTGCCCCTGAAATAAGAACGACCATTATTCCAAACGGCGTTGACCTGGCAGCTTTCAACCCAAAAGTAAAACCCAAAAGGTTAAATCTTAAAAAGCCAATCATAGTATGCACCGCCGCCCTGGTCCCGTACAAAAGGGTAGACCTGACCATAAGGGCTGTTGCCAAAACAAAAATGAGTCTTCTGGTGCTTGGCGACGGTGAACAAAAAGGCTATCTTGATTCGTTGGGAAAAAGGTTGCTCAAGGAAAGATATTTAAGGCTAACCGTACCATATGCTAACATGCCTGCTTATTATCGGGCAGGGGATATTTTCTCGCTCGCCTCAAAAACGGAAGCATTTGGGATTAGTTATGTCGAAGCAATGGCATGTAATATGCCCGTCGTGACAACAAGTGATAAGTCGAGATATGAAATAATAGGTGATGCCGGGATCCTGACACATCCGGAAGATATAGACCGCTATGCAACTGACCTGGAAATTGCAGCCAGAACCAATTACCGCAACATCCCGTATAACCAAGCTTTAAAATTCAGTTGGAATAAAATTGCAGAAAAGTATCTTGATCTTATAAAACTCATCTTGACACAAAAAGGCTAAGCCAATAAATGAATCCACTTATTTCAATTATTATTCCTGCCTATAACGAAGAAGACCTCATCGCAGAATGCCTTGAGTCGATCAAAAGCCAAAGTTACAAGAATCTTGAGGTAATCGTAGTTGATGACGGCTCAAGGGACAGGACACTCGAAATTGCAAAAGGATTAAAGGTTAAAACCATGAGCCAGTACCACAAAGGACCCGGTTCGGCTCGCAACTTAGCAGCATCACATGCTAAAGGAAAAATATTAGTTTTTGTGGATGCCGATATGACCTTTGACAAAAATTTTATAAGGGATTTAGTAGCACCGATTTTAAAAGGTGACACAATCGGTACTTTTTCAAAGAACGAAATGAACAAAAACACCAAAAATGTTTGGTCTGCCTGCTGGAACATAAACAGAAATTTGCCTCCGGACAGGCTCATCCCGCCTGATTATCCAAGCGCAGCGCCTGTATTTAGGGCAATATTAAAAACTCAATTTGACAGTGTTGGGGGCTTTAGCACAAACGGTGAGTACACGGACGATTGGTCCCTCGCAAGAAAACTTGGGACAAAATCAACACTTGCCAAAGGAGCAGTTTACTATCACGTAAACCCATCTACCCCAAGAGAGGTTTGGAAGCAAGCCAGATGGATTGGCAAGAGCGAATTTATCTCAGGTTCACCCATCCGGAAAATAAGGTCATTATTTTTTTACAGCTTTCCAGTATCACTTACCATTGGAATTTACAAATCGACAGCGTCAGGCAACCTTTCATTTATAATGTTCAAGCTCATATATGACCTTGCGGTTTGGGTTTCAGTCGTAATGGCCCTTTTTGGTGAAAAGAAGGCTAAATAACAATGATTATATTAATAATGCTGGCTGGTTTAATTTTAAGGCTTGTTGATTTAAACCAAAGCTTATGGCTGGATGAGGCAATCAATGCAGTTTTTGTCAGGTCACTTGATTTAAAATCATTAATTTTTAATTATTCTCTTTCGGATTTCCATCCTCCTTTTTACCATATATTAATGAAGGGCTGGATCACGCTTTTTGGTTCATCCGAAATTGCCCTCAGGCTGCCATCGGTTATTTTGGGTGTAGCTTCAATTTACGTTATATATAAAATGGGCAAGAAGCTTTTTGACGAAAAAACAGCACTTGTTGCATCTACACTTCTGGCAACGGCCCCTCTGCATATCTTCTATTCTCAAGAAGCAAGAATGTATATGCTGGCTTCATTTTTTGCCCTTGTTTCCGTTTATTTTTTTATCGCCGTTTTAAAGGAAGATAAACTCAAAAATTGGGTGGGTTTTATAATTTCGACTTCTCTCTTGCTTTACAGTGATTACCTCCCATATCTAATGATCCCGGCATACCTGGTTTACTTATTCCTTTATAGAAAGAGTATTAAAAAACCAACAATGAGGTCATTTGTGCCGGCTTTTTTATTGATAGCTTTAATAATTTTGCCTTGGTTTTTAATTTTCCCAAAACAGCTTGCAACCGGTCTTTCTGCGGCAAGCCTTTCTCCGGCTTGGGCGCAAGTAGTGGGAACACCAAGCCTTAATACCTTGCTAATAACTTTTGTCAAATTTACAATCGGCAGAATTTCAAATGACAATAATACCCTTTATGCCCTAATGTTTGCCCCAATTGGGGTTTTTGTTTCTATTTTGTTTATCCTTTCAACCTTTCGAATGTCAAAAATTAGGTCATTTTTGTATTTTTGGTTTTTTGTACCTATTTTATTGGCTTTTACTGCAGCCTTTTTTATTCCTATATTTTCTTATTTTCGTATGTTGTTTGTGTTTGGTGCCTTTTATCTAATTTGGGCAGCTGCGATAAATACGGTCAACTGGACATTGCCGACAAGGATTCTACTGATAATGGCTCTGGTCATAAATCTTGGGTCTACTGTTATTTATCTTATGAACCCCAAATTCCAGAGGGAAAATTGGAAAAAGGCAAGCACCTATGTTCTTGGCAATGCAGATAAAAATTCTATTGTGCTTTTTGAATCAACATATACCCTGGCGCCATTCGACTATTATAATAATGGGAAAGTTGAGACGGCAGGAGCATTAGATAGCTTCAGCCCCTCGCAAGACAAAGTCAGACAAAACGTAGGGCTTTACACGCAAGGTAAAAATAAAGTGTTTTTATTCCAATATCTCTCGCCAATAACCGACCCGCAAGGATTACTTTTTGAAGAGCTAACCAGGGCAGGGTTTACCAATACAAAAACACAGGACATAAATGGTGTAGGGTTTATTTACGAATTTGCAAAAAATGAGTAAACATGCATCATATCTATGAATTCAAAAAATAGCGGCCTAATCAGGAATTTTTTTAATAAGTTCTTCTGGAAACAGCATCCGGAAGCTGCCTTAAGGTATTTACCAATCGTCTCACAAATCAAAAAAGCAAAACTGGCGGATTCTAAAATATTGGAAATCGGGTCAGGCTCACTAGGGGTTATCCCTTACCTAAAAAGGCAGATCGACGCAATTGATGTTGATTTTACGGGTCCGCAAACGGATTTATTGAATAAATTTAAAGGCAATGCATACGACCTTCCATTTAGGAAAAACGCATATGATGTCACTATCTCGGCTGATGTTCTAGAGCATATTGAGCCTCATCTTAGGGAAAAAGCTGTCTGCGAAATGATAAGGGTTACAAAGCAGCTGGCAATTATTGTTGTTCCCAGCGGTGAAGCATCGCAAGAACAGGATAAAAATTTCCAAAAACGGTGGAACCGTATATTTAAAGAGAAAAACCAGTTTCTCGAGGAACATGTCAAATATGGCCTTCCTACCACAGAGGAGATTTTGGTTTATATAGACAGATCATTAAGGAAGCTTGGCAAAAAAGCCACAACCAAATCATTCACGAACCTAAATTTAATAGTCCGAAATATATTAATGACCACCTGGATAACAAAAAATAAATTCAAATATTACCTTTACTTAAAAGGTTTCTTACTTTTGGTACCCATCTTAAGATTTTGCAACTTTGGAAAAACTTACAGGCGTGTATTTGTGATAGAATTTGGATCGTCCAAATAGCATGAAAATTGCAATCGATATTTCGCAAATAGTCTACGGAACTGGCGTTTCGCGTTATAGTGAAAATTTGGTTAAAAGTCTTCTGGATTTGGACGACAAAAACCAGTATATCCTTTTTGCGTCCTCACTAAGAAGTTATGGCAGGCTGCAGAGTTTTAAGGAAGATTTAGCTAGTTACCCAAACGTCGAATTTAAATTTTCCAAGTTTCCCCCGACAATTTTGGAATTTCTCTGGAACCGCCTCCATATCTACCCGATAGACAAAATAATAGGTCCGGTTGATATCTTCCATTCGTCAGATTGGCTTGAGCCCCCGGTTTCCTCAAAAACCACCAAAAAAGTAACAACTGTCCATGATATGGTTTCTTACTTGTTCCCATCTTCCCTTCACCCAAAAATCATCGCAAACCAAAAGAGAAAACTGGCACATGTTAAAAAGGAATCAGATGCTATAATCGCCGATTCCAAAACTACCAAAGACGACGTTGTGAAATTTCTGGAAATTCCCGAAGAGAAGGTAACTGTTATCCCGCTTGCCGCATCAGACAATTTTAATCCGCAAGACGATGAAGTTGTCGAAAACACTCTTGCTAAATATAAGATAAAAAAACCGTATGTTCTTTCTGTTGCAACCCAGGAGCCGAGAAAAAATCTCCAAAAATTGCTCGATGCCTTCGAAGAAGTATTAAAGGAAAAACCGGATGCACACTTGGTTCTTACCGGGAAGTACGGTTGGGGTGGGGGAATGCGATCTCCCGGCAACGTAATTTGGACTAACTACGTATCCGAAGAAGATCTGGTTTCTCTATATTCCGGGTGCCAAGTATTTATTTATCCCTCCCTCTATGAAGGATTCGGGCTACCCATTTTAGAAGCGATGGCTTGCGGCGCCCCTGTTATTGCCTCCAATAACTCCTCGATGGAGGAAGTTGGAAAAGACGCTGCGATACTTATCGATCCCAGAAATGAAAAACAAATCGCAAAAGCTATTGAATTTGTACTCAATCTAAACCCGGAAGATTACCAAAAAATGGTTAATGCAAGCCTTGATCGTGCCAAAGAGTATTCATGGGAAAAAACTGCCGCAGAAACTCTCAAAGTATATGAAAGGCTAAACGGGGAAAATGAAGATAGGTCTTGATGGCAATGAAGCAAATGTTAAAAATAGGGTAGGGTCAGGTGTTTATGCTTCTGAACTTTTAAAAGAATTTGCAAAAAATAAAGACCACACTTTCAAAGTTTACTTAAAAGAAAAACCACGCGACGATTTACCCAAAGAAACGGTAAATTTTAAATATCTTGTCTTTGGACCCAAAAAATTTTGGACGCGAATTGCCCTTCCTGCAAAGCTCGCATTCGGGCCAAAGCTGGACGTTTTTTTCTCAATGGGCCACTATGGCCCGCTTTTTTCCAAGGTACCTTACGTTGTGACAATATTCGACCTGTCTTATTTGCATTTCCCCGAGCTCTTTAAAAAAGACGACCTTTATCAGCTTACCGATTGGTCGAAACGCTCAATTTTAAAATCCAAACATATTTTTGCAATCTCCCAATCAACAAAAGAGGACATCATCAAAAACTACCGGGTTGATCCTTCAAAAATAACCGTCACCTACATGGGATACGACCCGAGATTTAAAAAACAGCCTGAACACCAGATCAAAAATGTCAAAAATAAATACGGCATAAAGGGGGATTACATAATTTTTGTCGGCACACTCCAGCCGCGCAAAAACATTGAACGTCTAATCGAAGCATATAGTCAGTTAACCAGAAACCAGAAACCAGAAACCAGAAACTTATCACTAATCATCGTCGGTAGAAAGGGCTGGCTTTACGATTCGATTTTTGAAAAAGTGAAAAATTTGGGGTTGGAATCAAAAGTCATCTTTTGCGATTTTGTCCCAGATTCAGACCTCCCGGCACTTACTTCAGGCGCAAAAGTCTATGTTTTACCCTCTTTATGGGAAGGTTTCGGAATTCCGGTTGTGGAAGCTCAGGCGTGCGGTGTTCCTGTGGTTGTATCAAACACATCATCGTTGCCCGAAGTAGTAGGGGAAAGCGGCATACTTGTCGATCCGCTAAACACAAAATCAATAGCAGACGGCATTGAAAGCCTTATCTCAAGCCCAAAACTGGCATCAAATCTTTCCGAAAAAGGATTAGAAAATGCTAAACGTTTTTCCTGGCAAAAATGCGCCGAAGAAACCTTAAAAGTTTTAGAAAAAGATTGACATGAACAGGTTAACAATAATATATTCTTAACATGGTAATCGAAGCCAAAGCGGGTTTGTTGCAAACAGTAGCGATTCAAAAAAGTATTAAACCAGTTCTGACCGGTGAAAGGGCATGGGTCCATTTAACGGAAAGCCGTTTGCTTAGTGTTGCCTCTAGTAATGGTGACACGAGAGTTGAAGCGGTTTCCGCCCAAAAAGGTGAAGAAACAATTTTGTATGAAGAGACAAGAATGAGCCATGGGGTTCTTTTCCTTGAAAGAAAAATTGAAGCGACCGGCGATGCAATCAATAATCCCGACCAGCCATGGAGTGGAAGAATACGTCGAGTAAACCCATAATAATCATCGAATTTCTCCAAAATACTATCCTATAGTTACGAATGCAATGAGAAAATATATCAGAGGAGCGCCATTGGCATGACTGAAAGGTGCCAAGGCGACCTGCTGATATAGTATATAAAAAGCGAATTCTGATATCATTAGGTAGTGAAAGACCGAATGGGTAAAGAGCTATCAAATGCCGAAGTGCTGTCAAAAGGCCTAAACCGCATTAAATGGATATGGCTCGATCTTGTGCTTTTTAAACTCAATTTTGTCTCCCATTTCGTCCCTTTCCACTCAATCCGTAAATTTTATTTCCGCCTTTTTGGAGTCAAAATCGGCAAAAATTCGTTTATCCATATGCGCACCCGTTTTTTCTATCCTGCAGGCATCACAATAGGAGAGGGGACAATTATTGGCGACGCTTGCTTTTTGGACGGCCGCAAATCTCTTAAAATCGGCAACAATGTAGACATCGCAACCGGCGTCATGATCTACAACAGCGAGCACGATGTCCATTCGGAGGATTTCAAACCGATCGAGGAACCGGTCGAAATAGGGGACTACGTCTTTATCGGCCCCAGGGCCATAATCCTTCCAGGTGTTAAAATAGGCCGCGGTGCCGTAGTTGCCGCCGGCGCGGTAGTCACATCAGACGTCAAAGATTTCGAAATAGTCGGTGGTGTCCCGGCAAAAGTAATAGGGGAGCGCAAAAACAAAAACCCACACTATAAACTCGGCCGCGCAAGATTGTTCCAGTAAAAATGGACTTGTCTGTTATCATCGTCAACTGGAACACAAAAAAACTGCTCGAAGATTGTCTTAGTTCCATTTTTAAGCACACAAAAGGAATAAATTTTGAAGTAATTGTTGTGGATAACGCATCCACCGATGGCAGCCCCCAAATGGTTAAAACTAAGTTCCCTGAAGTTGTTTTAATCCAAAACAAAGATAACCTGGGCTTTACAAAAGCAAATAACCAGGGAATAAAAGCAGCAAAAGGGGACTATATCGCGCTTTTAAACTCGGACACATACCTTATTGAAAACGCCTTCAAAAAACTGAAGGACACGGCAAAATCAAAAAATAACAAAGCAGTCTTGGCTCCCCTGCTTCTAAACGAAGACCGCTCAATCCAGCAGTCTGTAGGTTTTTTCCCCGACCTCCCGCAGGTTTTTTTCTGGATGAGTTTTTTGGACGATCTGCCCTTTGGCCAATTTTTAAAACCTTACCATGTCGACCACGATAGTTTTTATAAACAGGAAAGGGAAGTAGACTGGTTAACCGGCGCCGCAATTTTTCTCCCAAAAGAAGTAATAGACAAGGCAGGCAACTTAAACGAAGAAATATTTATGTACGGGGAAGACGTTGAATGGTGTTTTAGGATAAAAAAAGCGGGTTACAAAATTTTTCTCTATCCTGAAGCACAAATTGTCCACATTGGCAGGGGATCATCTAAAAAAATTCCCACAAAAGCTTTTATCGGTGAATACGAAGGTGTCAAGTTTTTCTATCGCAAATACAGAAGTGCTTTCGCTTTGCAAATTGCCCGCCTCTTCCTTAAAATAGGAGCATTACTACGCATTTTTATTTTTTCAGTTTTAGGCAGAAAGGAGCTTGCAAAAAGCTATGTCGAAGCTTTTAAAGTGGCTTAAACCGAGTTTAACTTGGCTTGATGATCATATTCTGGAATACCTTTCCCTTGCACTTTTGGTTTTTATTCCGCTTTACCCCAAAATTCCGCTTGCCGATCTTATACCGGGTTACATTGTCCGCCTTAGGCTAGACGACCTCTTAGTAGCGTTTGCCTTCGGCATTTGGGTAATTTGGCTCTTGAGAAAGAAGGTTACGCTCAAGGAAAATCCGCTTTTTGTGCCGATGGCAATCTACATTGTGATAGGCTTTATATCATCGCTTTCCGCAATTTTTATTACTCACACCGTACCCATGCAACCTATTCATGTTGCAAAATTATTTTTTAACTACGCACGAAGAATCGAATATTTTTCCGTATTTTTCGTATTTTTCTCATCAATAAAATCCCTTGGGCAAATTAAAAAGTACGTATATGTTGCAGCAATTGTTTTATTCTTAGTTTCCATTTACGGCTTTGGCCAAAGGTATCTTTATTGGCCGGCTTTTTCCACGATGAATAGGGAATTTTCCAAGGGTATTACCCTGTACCTCACCCCCCACGCAAGGGTCCTGTCTACTTTTGGGGGCCATTATGATCTTGCCGCCTATCTGATGATAATTCTGACACTCTTTATACCCTTGGTTTTTGTCATCAAAAAGTTGTGGGTGAAATTTGCCCTTGGCGTGGTTTCGTTCGCGGGCTTTTGGCTTTTGATTTTAACCGTTTCCCGGACATCGTTTCTCGCCTATCTTTTTTCCATAACCGTTGTCTTTTTTATACTTGCTGCCAAGAAGGGATGGAAATGGTCCTTTGTACACTGGTTTGTAGTCATGTTTATTTCCCTTACCATTATGCTTTCCTTTGGCGATCTGTCCCAAAGGTTTGCTCATGTCCTAAAACTTGACGCAATAAAAAGCACTCTTGTGAGCCCAATTGTAAAACAGGCCCCTTCCGGTAAAAACGTGGCATTTCTGGATGTTGGATCAAGTTCGGATATTCCCCCATCGCCCAAAAAACCGGGAGCAACAAGTGCACCCGCAACCCCTTCTGATGTCTATAAAAACATACCTCTTTACGGAACTGGCTCCGGTACAGTTGCCGCCATTCCCCGTGTATATTCCCAAAATGCTGTTCAGTATGACCTTTCAACAGGAATTCGCCTTGACTACACATGGCCTCACGCAATAGCCGGCTTTGCAACAAATCCGCTTTTGGGTTCCGGATACTCGACTCTTCAAAAAGAAAATGTTGAAGTTTTCACCGAAGCCGAATCGACCGATAATGATTTTCTGAGGGCACTGGGTGAAACGGGTTTGTTGGGGTTCTTAGCGTTTTATTCCATAGTCGCAGCTGTTTGCTTTTATGCCCTGAAAGGCTTTACAAAAATCAATGACATTTTCTATGCAACTATTGTCGCAGGGCTCGCATCGGCAACAGCAGGCCTGCTATTGAATGCAGTTTTAATAGACGTTTTTGAAGCCTCAAAAGTTGCTTACATCTTTTGGATAATGGCTGCAATTGTACTTGCAACCGTAAAATTGGCTGCAAAGCAAACCAAAACGTGAAGAAACTTGAAATACTTCTACTCAGCCTTGTAGTTTTAATTGCTTTTGGCGCAAGGATTTACAAAATCAACAGGCCAATTGCCGATTGGCATTCTTGGCGTCAGGCCGATACGGCAGCAGTTGCGCGCAATTTCACAAAAGAAGGCTTCAATCCTCTTATTCCTACCTACGATGATATGTCCTCCCAAACTAATACACTGGATAATCCTAATCGTTATCGCTTTGTTGAGTTCCCCATCTACAACAGTATAATTGCGGCGGTATGGGCTGTTACCGGCATTAATGTCACTTACGCGCGGATTGTTACCGTAATTATCTCGCTTGTCTCAACTGTCACCCTTTATTTTCTAGTCAGAAAATTTTCCGGCATAACCGTGGCAATGCTTTCGGCTTTTTTCTTCGCCACAATTCCATATAATGTTTTTTATTCATCGACTATTCTTCCTGCACCGCTTATGGTTTTTGCAGTCCTTTTAATGTACCTTTCATTTACAAATTGGCTCGAAAAAGAAAAAAGTCTCCTTTGGGCAGGCCTCACAATTATTGCAGCCAACGTAGCAATTCTTGTCTGGCCGATAGCCCTTTTCTTCACGTTGCCTATAATCTATTTAGCCCTCCAGAAATACGGCTTCTCCGCTATCAAAAAGCTTAACCTTTGGGTTTTTGCAATAGCTGCTCTGGCGCCATTTTTTGCATGGAGGTTTTGGATGACTAAATTCCCTTCGGGTATCCCAAATTGGCAGTTTTTAATAAACGAAGGAAACATCCGCTTTAAAGGCGCATTTTTTCGCTGGCTTATTAGTGAGCGTCTGGGCAACATAATTTTGACAGTAGGCGGATTTGCTCTATTTATTCTGGGTTTAGTGAGAAAGCCGGAAGCGAAAGAAAAATACTTCTATTACAGCTGGCTTGCTTCAGTTGCCCTTTATTTTATTGTTTTTGCATCAGGAAATGTCAGGCATGATTATTATCAGGTCCCAATAGTCCCGATATTTGCTGTCTTTATGGCTCTCGGTGTAAAGTTTTTGATAGACAAGCCAAATGAGTATTTCAACAAGTATGTCGGTATCCTGACGGCTTTGGCATTAATACTTTTTATGTACGCCTTCGGTTTTTACCAGATTCAGGGTTATTATTGGATAAACAGGCCCCAGATTGTTGAAGCTGGGCAGGCGGCAGACCGTATTTTGCCCAAAAACGCAACTGTTATTGCCCCATACAACGGTGATACGGCGTTTCTTTATCAAACGAATAGGCACGGATACCCGATTGTAGACAGGCCACTTGAAGACTTTGTTAAAAACGGTACCCAATATTTAATTTCAGTAGATGTAAACGATGCAGGTATACAAAACTTGGCCAAAAATTGCCGGGTACTTAAAGAAACCCCGGACTACCTAATTATCCAGCTTAGCCTGGATTGCATTGGTAAGTAACAATGAAAGTTTTGATGATCACCCCTTACTTGCCTTTCCCCCTGGTCTCCGGCGGCCAAATCCGAACATACAACCTCCTCAAGAATTTATCAAAAAAACACGAAATAACCCTGGCATCGTTTATCCGTGACCCTTCGGAAGAAAATTATCTCAAAGAGTTAAAACCTTACTGCAAAAAGGTTATTCTTTTTGCAAGGAGAAAAGCCTGGTCGCCTCTGAATATTTTACTTTCGGCAGTAACCCCTTATCCTTTTTTGGTTAGTATCTACTATGGAATTTCCGTCAAAAAACAAATTCAAAGCGAGCTTAAAAGTCAGGATTACGACCTGATCCACGCAGAAACTTTCTATGTAATGCCCAATATCCCCAAGACCGGCGTCCCGATACTTTTGGTCGAACAGGTTATTGAATATCTTGTTTATCAAAGGTTTGTAGAAAGCTTGCCAAAATTTGCCATTTTTCTAAAATTGCCTCTTATGTTTGATGTCGCAAAAATAAAAATTTGGGAAAGAACGTATTGGAAAAAAGCCAAAAGGCTTGCCGCCATGTCCGAAGAAGATAGAAGGTTCATTTTAAATTTCGATAAAAACCTTGAGGTTGATGTTGTCGCAAACGGGGTAGATATAGATTTTTTTGCTAAAACAAAAAGAATAAAAACAAAAGCGCCTACAGTTCTTTTTGTCGGCAACTTTAAATGGCTCCCAAACAGGGACGCCACCAAGTTTTTGGTCGAAGAAATATGGCCCAAAATCAAAAGCCAAATACCCGAAGCAAAACTTTGGATTGTCGGACGCAATCCACCCAAAGACATACTTGCCTATACTTCTTCTGATATCAATGTCGATGCCAACGTTGAAGATATCAGGACGGCTTATGGGTCGGCAGACGTTTTGCTTGCCCCAATCAGAAACGGCCGGGGTACTAAATATAAAATACTTGAAGCTATGGCAACAAAAACGCCCATTGTCGGAACAAGGCTTGCAATAGAAGGTATTAATATCACAAGTGGCAGGGAAGCTTTCGTTGCCTCAAGTGCCCAGGAGTTGGCGGAAAAAACCGTTAATGTCCTAAAAAATCCAATGGTTGGTGCAAAACTAGCCCAAAATGCCTACTCTCTTGTTGCCGATGATTATAATTGGCGCAAGATTTCAAATAAGCTTGACGAAGTTTACAGAAAAGTAGGTACGAATTAATGCGTCTTTCAATAGTCATCGTTTCCTACAACACCAAAGAGCTTTTGGAAGATTGTTTAAACTCAATTAAAAAAGCTGCAGAAAAAATAGAGACAGAAACATTTGTAGTTGACAACAACTCCGAAGACGGCACACAAGTATCTGTCAGAAAAAACTTCCCCTGGGTCAAGCTGATTGCCAACCGCAAAAACCTTGGTTTTTCAAAAGCCAATAACATTGCCCTCAAAATTGCCAAAGGCGAGTATTTACTGGTTCTCAATCCCGATACGGTAATGGAAGGTGACACGCTTTTGAAAATGCTGGAGTTTATGGACGATAATCCGAAATATCAAATGGCAACCTGCAAGGTCGAGCTGGAGAGCGGAAAGCTGGATCTGGATGCCAGGCGCCGCTTCCCAACCCCTTGGAGATCTTTTTGCCATTTCTCGTACTTGTCAAAAATATTCAAAAACGTCAGTTTCTTTAGCGAATATTACATGGACGATATTCCCGAAGATCGGCAGCATGAGGTAGATGCCTGTGCGGGAGCCTTTATGTTTATAAGATCAAGTGCCCTCAAAAAAGTAGGGTTTTTCGACGAGGATTTCTTTTTCTACGGTGAGGACCTGGATCTTTGCTACCGATTTTGGCAGAATGGCTACAAAATTGTCTATACACCAATAACCAAGATCACTCACTACAAAGGTGCATCATCCGGCATCAAAAAGCACTCCAAACACCTTTCAAAAATCACAAGCGAGTCAAAAGTAAAAGCGATCAAAGAATCAACCCGCGCTATGGAACTTTTCTATAAAAAACATTATCAAAGAAAGTACCCGTTTTTTATAACTAAATCTGTGATTCTGGCTATCAATGCATTAACAGTACTTAGGCTTTTAAAAAAATGAAGATTGGAATAGATGCCCGCTTTGTTGGTCCGGAAGGTACGGGCCTTGGTAAATACACCGAAAAGCTCATCGAAAATTTACAAAGGATTGATGCCAACAATAACTACGTTATATTTCTCCGTGAAGCCAATTGGTCTTATCTCAAGCTGACCTCAAAAAACTTTGAAAAAAAATTAGCAGATATCCCCTGGTATTCTCCTCAGGAGCAATTTAAAATGCCTGCAATTTACAATTCGCAAAACCTCAATCTCTTGCATGTCCCGCATTTTAATGTCCCCATACTTTACCGAAAAAAATTTGTTGTTACAATCCATGATTTAATCCACCACCATTTTTCGCAGGAATCAACAACGACCAAAAATCCAATCGTTTTTAAATTTAAAAGGGCAGGTTACAAAATTACCATCACAAACGCGGTTAAAAGGTCCCAAAAAATAATTGTGCCTTCAAAATTTGTCAAAGATGAGGTTGCCAGCAATTTTAAAGTTGACCCCCGAAAAATTGTGGTTACTTACGAAGCGGCCGAAGAAGAATATTTTCAAAATGTCAAACGTCAAATGTCAAAAGTCAAACGTCAAATACTCTATGTCGGCAATGCTTACCCGCACAAAAACTTAGGGAAATTACTTGATGCCATGAGGTTTTTGGACGAAAGACTGATGATTGTAAGCCCCAGAAATATCTTTTCAAAAAGGTTAGAAACTGAGGTAAAAAGTCGAAACCTCGATGCCAGAGTAAAAATAATCGGCTACCAAGAGCCTGCAGAACTTGCCAAAATTTTAAAAGCCGGCAAAGCTTATGTATTCCCTTCACTTTCAGAGGGCTTCGGAATTCCGGGCTTAAATGCCATGGCGGCCGGCGTACCGGTTGTTTGCTCAGACATCCCAACTCTCAAAGAAGTATACAATGATGCGGCAGTGTATTTTGACCCCAAAGACCCGGCCGATATTGCCCGGAAAATAAAATCGGTTGTAAACTCTCCAAAAAAAATCCAACAACTGGCCGAAAAAGGTCAGCACCAGACCAAAAAGTACTCCTGGCTCAAAATGGCCCACCAAACCCTCGCGGTTTATAAATCAGCTTAAGACTCCCAAGCTGCAGGTTTCTTGAAGTATTTACTCAAAACGTATAACATCTCTCAACGTGGAGAAGGAAACATTAATTGCCAAAAATATTACCAGGGAAGGGCCTGGCCTTATAGAAGAAATTTTAGGTGAAAGAGGTTTTCCCTATCAAATTATTGACCTTTCACGGGGTGAGGGATTTCCGCCTCCGGACTCATTTGATATCCTGATCGTTCTTGGCGGCCCGGATAGCGCAAACGACCAAACGCCAAAAATGGAAAAGGAGCTGGAAGCAATAAGAGGGGCAATAGAATCCGGTAAACCTTATCTTGGGATCTGTCTTGGCCTGCAGACTATGGTTAAGGCAATGGGCGAGAAAGTGGTTAAAGGCACAGTTCGCGAAATCGGTTTTCGAAACCAGTCGGGCGCTTTCAACACTGTAAGCCTTACCAAAGAAGGCCAAAAAGACCCTCTGTTTTCCGGCCTCGGTGACAGCTTTAAAGTCTTCCACCTGCATGGTGAAACCGTCAATTCAACTTCCCAAATGCGGCTTTTAGGGAAAGGCCGCGATGTACCAAACCAAATAGTCAAAATCGGGCCAAATGCTTATGGTATCCAATGCCATTTTGAACTAACCCCTGAAATGCTCGAAACCTGGCTTAGCGAGGATGATGACCTACAAAGTGCAGACCAAACAGGAATCAGAAAAGATTTCCGGTTGGTGCAGGAAGAATACACACGAGCCGGAAAGAAAATCATTGGCAACTTTCTGGACATCGCATCAGGCGCGCTTCAATAGACTCATGGAAAAACACCCGGTACTCTTAGGTACTGGAATATATTTTTGTCACCGGATTTTACAGTGCTAAAAAGCGGGTTGTCTGAATAAAAAAAAGTATCAACAATGACCGTCTTGGCAGGCAAATTTTTAAAGTAATTGCGGTCGAAGCCTTGTTCTGTTGAAAGAAAGTAAGCGTTGCCGATATTTTTGGCCGGCAGACCATAGTAGTTTGTTGGTGAAAGTGTGGTTTTTTGCAATAGAGCTGGCGATACGATCTGATCAAAGGCGTAATAATTCAACATCACATTGTAAGCATCGGTAAAAACAATATTTTGAGTTTTCTGCTCATTTGCAAATTCTATTGCTGCCCTCTGGTTTTTGCCCCATAAATCACCATACTCAATATCATATTTTGTGAATAAATACTCAACCTTATTTCCGGAGCTTATAAGAAAGATTATTGCTGACACAAGAACGAATGACCTAAAAACTATTTTCCTCCCAGATATTTTTAAAAGTAGCTCTACCCCTAAAGCGGCAATGAAAATAAACGCTAAAATCATAGGACTATTTCGAACAGATTGTTGCCCTGCGCCGGCAATCGCTGTTGGCATAGGTGAGAATATTAAAATGCTGCCAATAATAAACTTGACAGCTCTGTTTTGCTTAAAAAAACCTACCAACCCAAGTAAGACATATGGAAGCATTACTAGCGGTAATATTCCTGTCCCCCAAGGGTTATTAAGCCTGTAATAGTCTCCATTTATAAATAAAAAGTTCAGAGAAAAAGACCTGAAATATTCCCGGATAACCATAAAAACGTTGTTGTTTACTAGCTCTGCCACTCTAAAATTCGTGTTGTATTTTGAATATGAAACGGCGCTTACTAAAATGGCCCCGGCCCAAATTAAAATTACACCCAGAAGTAAACTTTTTTGTTTTGAAAAATTCTTAAACTCAAAAATACACAGTTCTAAAAATATAACCGGTGCAAGCAGCTTATATCCGTAATGGGCTTGCGTAGATGCTGCCAACAATAGTGTCCCTAAAATATAAAACCTATTGTCCTTTTTCCCTTTTATAAAAAAGTAAGTGCCCGAAAGTAAAAACGCCAGCCCAAAGATGGCCAAAAACGAGACACGGGTTAAATGAATATGCCATGGTAAAAAGGCAAGCATAAAAGTTGCAGCCAAAGCCAGTATTTTGCGGGATTTTCCTGCCACCTCCTTTATCAAAAAGTAAAGGACAACAAGGCTTCCAATCCCCGCAAGCGCAGCCGGCAGCCTGACAACCCATGCAGAGAGGCCAAATATGGCCAAAAATGGAAGGAGCGTATAAGGATAAAGCGGGGGGTAATAACCGCTCGACTGAAAAGCCAAAGGCATAAAATGCCCATAAATATCCTTTCCGGTCATAAGGATGCTGTATGCATCAAGCCCGTACAATACTTCGTCAAAATAAAGGCCCGGCGAGTGCCCCAAGCTTACAAGTCTTAAAACTGCGCCAAAGAAGATAATCGAAGCGACCAAATATAGGTTTGTATTGTCACTACCAAGTTTTGGCAATTTCAATTTCTTACCCACAAACAGAGTATATCAAACGACTCTCCGGAGAGATTTCTATGTATTTTGAAATTTTAAACGAAGGTTAGCGCAACACCGGTTTTGTTTGCACGGCCGGTCCTGCCAATCCTGTGGATATAGTCGTCGTAAGAAGCCGGTAAATCGTAGTTAATAACATGGCTGACGTCTTCTATATCGAGTCCTCGGGATGCAACGTCGGTGGCCAGAAGCACCTTAATCTGGTTCTTTTTAAACTGGTCCAAAATCCGCTGCCTTTGGCCCTGCCGCTTGTTGCCGTGGATGGCGCCCGCCTTAAAACCTCTGTGCTCAAGCTCGTCTGCAAGTTTTTGAATCCCGCGCTTAGTCCTTCCAAAGACAAGCACCTTATCAAAACCGTCCTGGATCAATAAATCGTGAAGCTGGTCTATTTTTTTGCTGCGGTCGATAACTTTAATAACATCCTGTTTAATATTGACTGCAGTATCCTGGACCTTAACCGAAATTGTTACCGGGTCTTTTACAAAAGACTCCAGAATTTCCCTTACCTTGCCGGAGATGGTTGCCGAGAAAAAAAGTGACTGGCGGATTCTTGGAAGCAGCGAAATAAAATATTTAATCTCACCGATAAAACCGATATCAACCATCCGGTCTGCTTCGTCCAAAACAACATTATTAAATCTTGAAAGGTCCAGAGTGCGTCTTTGGATATGGTCTTTTAACCTACCCGGTGTTCCGATTACAAAATTAGGATTTCTAAATAACTGCTGCTTTTGCCTTTCCATGTTGGCGCCTCCTATCAACAGGACACTCCAGACATTTAACCCAAAGGCAAAATCACGAAGTTCATCGGAAATCTGCTGTGCGAGTTCACGGGTTGGGGTAATAATCAAAACCCTCTCATTTCTATTTTTGAGGACTTTATCTATTAGCGGGACAAGAAAAGCCGCAGTTTTACCGGTTCCGGTATTTGCAATTCCTATAACGTCATGCCCTGCAAGAATTTCCCCGATTGCCTGGTCCTGGATTGGCGTAGGAACAATGTAGTTTTTTTTGGCAATATTTCGCTTAATCTCCACAGAAACCGCAAAGTCCTCAAACTTATTTTTGGAAATGTAGTCAACAGGAGCGTCAATTGTTTCGGAACCGGCACGAGTCCGGCCGGCGCTTATTGCCCATAGAACGTCCTGGTTTGTATTTTGTGGGTGGGAAAATTTTCTGTTGTAGCTCGCCCTTGGCCTGAATCTTTGTCGCATAGAATTTAAAAAAATAAATCTACTTAATTTGTAGGTTATTTGTGAATAGGGGAAAAGATACTATCAAAAAACTAACTGGAGAATCTTTATCTTGTCTAATCAAAAATTTTTCAAGTTAAGCAGATCAATTTCTTTAATCTGCAAATACAAGAGACATCATACCATCCAATGAGGACAAAGTCAAACTATAGGTTCAGGGTCAATCTGCATAGCCCTTTGCTTAATTAAGCCAAAAGTAGTACAATTAGCGTGGTTAAAATCTGACCTAACTCTAGATACTCCCGATAATTATTTTCATCGTATCTTTAGCAAATTTGGGTTTAAACTCCAAATATGCCAGCACAAATTAACACCACCTGTATCCGATGCGGCAAAGTCCGTATCTTTTTGAAAAGGTGGAAAGACAAGGAAAACAACAGGGGAAATATGGTTACCCACGTAACTACAGTTTGCCCCGATGAAGCTTGCCAAAAAGAAGTAGACGCAAAATTCCAGGAAATGAGAGACAGAAGAAACCTTGCCGAAGAAAGAAGAAAAAGTAAGCAAAACAAGCCAAAAACCGCAGTAGCCGCAGTCGTCGTCAATTAAATTAATTCTCTTTTTGATATAATCCATTCGTCTCATGAATCGTGTTGTCATCGTTCATTGCTGGGAAGGTTATCCCGATTATTGCTGGTATCCCCAAACAAAAAAAGAATTAGAAAATAAAGGATTTAAGGTTGAAGTTCCCGAAATGCCGGAAACTGAATTACCCAAACTTGCCAAATGGCTGCCCAAACTCCAAGAAGTAGCCGGTAAGCCGGATCGTGACTTATATCTTATCGGACACAGTTCGGGTGTAATTACTATTATCAGATATCTTGAATCATTATCAGCTGATCAAAAAATAGGAGGAGCGGTTTTTGTGGCCGGTTTTACGAATGATTTAGGCTACGAAGAACTAAAAAACTTTTTTGAAAAACCGGTTGATCTGGCAAAGGCAAAAAAAAACTGCAATAAATTTGTTGCCATCCATTCCGACAACGACCCTTATGTCTCATTAGATTTTGGGGATAAATTTCAAAAGGAATTAGGAGCAAAACTCATAATTAAGCACAACATGGGACATTTTTCGGGCCCTGTAGATGATGAGAAAAGCTGCAAAGAACTCCCGGAAGTTGCCGCATCAATTTTAGAACTTAGCAGCCGATTTGCCAAATAATAGAAGCTTCTGTTAAAGGATAAATATCCAAAAAGTAAAACTAATCTATTGATTAATTTTACAGTATTGTGATAAAAACGATATCAATAACTTATTACCCCCTGCCCTTCTTATATGTATAAATTCCTAAAAAATAACTACGAGCTGATTAGCTATTCAATTATCGCGCTTTTTCTCGAGCTTTTAATTATTCGTCTGGTTGGTACCGAAATTCGTATTTTCGCTTATCTCTCGAACCTTGTGCTTCTAGCCACTTTTGTTGGTTTAGGATTGGGCATGCTAACAAAAAGGTACTTGCCTTTGTCTATTTCAGGATTCTTTCTTTTCATTACCAGCGTCATTGTTTCGACAAATTACATAGTAAGGTGGCCAAATCTCGAATTTAAATTATTCACAGGTATAACAGAGCTTCTTGCTCCGCTTTCCGAAAGCTACATTTGGTTTCAGATTGATACTTTCTCCAAATCAGGAATTATTATTGGTCTTTTGCTAATGGCACTGCTTTTTATAATTTTAGTGTTAATATTTGCCCCGATAGGCCAAGCTCTCGGGAAAGCGATTGCAAAAGGCAATAAGCCCATAATGGCCTATTCAATAAACATTGCTGCATCGCTCGTTGGACTTTGGGCTTTTCAGGCATTTTCTACAGTTCGTTTTACTCCTTATTTTGGCATCATTATTGCCCTAACCGCCCTTGTTTGCCTTTCAAAGGACAGAATAGAAAGGTTACTCCTTATCGCAATTCTAATTACTTCAATTGCCTATCTCTCTCCAAAAGTAGAAAGCAAGACTGTTACCTATTGGTCTCCTTACCAAAAACTTACTTTATCGCCTGCGGTTTATCCCCCAAGCGAACTACCCCGCCCTGAAGGCTGGTATTTGGAAGTTAATAATGTTGGCTATATGTCTTTACTTAATTTAGGCAAAATATACAAAAGCGAAGCGGAAAAAACATTAGACGAGGTTTATCCCGAAGGCTGGCCTATCAGTAGAGAATTCTCCGACCATTATTATCTTCCTTATCAAATTAAACCGGATGCAAAAAATGTATTGATAATTGGTGCCGGTGGAGGCAACGACGCCGCAGCTGCCATTCGCGCAAGGGTCCCCCACGTGGATGCAGTTGAAATTGACCCGACCATTATAGAAATTGGTAAGAAATATCACTACGAAAAACCATATAGGGAAGCAAGCGTCAGCGCGATAATCGATGACGGCCGTGCCTACCTCGAAAGGACGGATAAAAAATATGACTTGGTCGTTATGGGGCTGGCGGATTCCCATACCCTATCTTCATCGCTAACCAACGTCCGCTTGGATAACTACCTTTACACCAAGGAGAGCCTTACTAAAATCAAAGATGTATTAACGGATAATGGGGTATTATCCCTCTCTTTTGAAGTAGCCAGACCTTGGATCGGTGACCGTATTCAAAGAAGTATAGAGGATGTTTTTGGCGCCAAACCCAAGGTGTTTGAGGTAAGAAGCGATGGTGTTTACGGTTGGGGTGGAGTCGTTTTTGTCATTTCCAAAAACCCCCAAGTTCTTAATAATATTTTGACAGGTAACGCACCACTTGCCGATTTTATGGCTGCCAATGCAAAAAATTTCAATTCCAATATAAATCCGCTTACAGATGACTGGCCATACCTTTATCTGGATAAGCCGCGTTTACCGGTAATTCATATTTTGGTAGCCCTCATACTTGGAGGTGGTTTATTGTTAGTCGCCAAGAGGCTCGTTGGCCGCGGCTCTCTTAATTGGTCGATGTTTTTCTGGGGTGCAGCCTTTCTCCTTTTTGAATTCCAAAATGTTTCCAAAAGTAGTCTTCTTTTTGGCGCAACCTGGCAAACTAATCTCTTTACGGTTTCTGCAATCCTGATGCTTCTTTTGGGTGCAAACTGGGCAGTTTACAAAAAACTTATCAAGCAAAGAATAGCTTTCTTACTTCTAGTTATTACTATAATTTTTGAAATAATATTTCCTCTTCACCTGTTAAACACTTTTAGTCTCTGGCAAAAAATTATATTCGGCAGTTTTATTCTTAACTTGCCCCTTTTATTTGGGGGAATTATTTTCACAAACCTATTTGCCAAAGCCAAAAATAAAGCAGGAGCCCTCGGTGCAAACTTTTTAGGTGCCGTTTTTGGGGGGTTTGCCGAAATGCTCTCATTCTATTTTGGCATCCACCTTTTATTAGTTTTTGTTTTGGCACTTTATATGGCTGGATATTTACTCGCTACCCGTTCAGCGTCTAAACTGTACTTCAAATAAGCCCAATTTACGCCCAGCATATCTTGTATACTTGAGATTTGCTTAGCTTCCGCATCTTTCCCGCCAAAAAATTTGACAGCTATGAAAATAAGTGTCACGATTAATTTATGACAAATAACACAGCTCCCGAAATATCAAAAGGTTTAGATCAAGTTAAAGCACCAAAGCCAGCGACTGAAAATCCCAGCGACAGATTACACATGCCGACTATGACTGCTGCACTCAGCAGAGCTAGAGAATCATTTTCTAAGTTATTCCCCTCACCCAAAAAAGAAGATGCTCCGAGGGTAATTGATGATGCTGTTAGATCAGGTCATATTGAACCGGTTCAAGCCGAACGGCTAAAAAAGAAATTAATTCAAGGCGAAGAGACAACTTAACCCCTGCAACTTTCCCGCAAAAATCTCAACTTGATTGTTTAGTAATGTTGCTGTACTATTCTCAAAACTTGCCCTAAATTTATGGTAGAAATTCTTGCAGGGCATGGCCGTCAATCTGAGAGCATCAGACAAAGACCCAACAGAATCGCAAACAGATTTCTGCGCTGTAATTATTGGACAGATGTGGCCGCATTTTATGCGGAAGAACTCGGTGACATTTCTCCCAACTCTCTTTTTCAAAGAAAATTTAGTGAATTATCTGCAGTCGAAAAATCCCAGCTACGACAAGAGGTTAGGGATAGATTTGCTCAACTGGTCACGAACGGAATTATTTCCCCGGAAGCTTTAACACGTTCTTGCACCAGGATTCCTCCGGTCAGCCATTGGGTTTCTCCCGAAGAGGAATCTCAAAGAATGGAGGAACCATTTTTCGCATTAACACTAAAAAGGTATATACCTAAAGACTCTGTTATGGCGGATGGTGCCCCGGTAGTTCTTTCTCTGGCTTGTGGTGTCGATGCGGAAGCAAGGGCCATACACAGGCATTTTGCTCCGGAAGGAGAGAAAAATAGTGTTCACGTTGGAATCGATAGAAACAATTCCAACATCGAAAGCGCTAGACGGCTTTATAAAGAGAACCCAGGCTATACCTTCATTGAGGGAGATCTGGATTCGGAAGAGGTTAGAAGGCAATTAGAGGATGTTCACCCTGAATTTGACGTTATCATGATGAGACATTTTCCGGTTCTTCCGGAAGGAGAATTATGGCGTAGAACTTTAAAAAAATATGCAAGGTTTTTGAAATCAGAAGGATTACTTGTGATGACCCTGTATTATCCAGAGGAATTTGAAATTGTAAGTCAAAATGGCTTACCGGACGAATATACAGTTGAAGTCGCAGAAAGAAATAGAGCAAGATCATTCAATAAGCGACTTTTCAATCAAGTCATGATCCATGAAGCTTTTGGGGCTCTGGCATCAGCTTTGTCAGATCAACCACAACAGGAACAGTACGCGGATGTTGTCGAAAATGTTTTTCAGCAAGATCAATTTATAATCCTTGCGAAAAAGAAATAGCTTATCTATTGCTTCCAAAGCTGATCAGTATTTTTTATTCTAAAGAAAATTGCCCCTTATAAACCAGAGTTTTCCGCCAAATGTAAACGTTGATTGCATTTCCAGCTTTTGAGATGTAGAATCCGCAACTATGACTGAACGAGCTGACGGAAATCGGCCAAGTTGGAATCAAATACACGCCGAATTAGCCGGAATAATCAATGGAGTTGTTATCCCCGAACTCGAATTTCCTGAAGAATTCGCGGGTAATGTGCAAAGCCAGGGATCTTATTTGAGGGTCCGTCTCGTTTGGAGGGCCACAGGGGTTGAGCAAGAGGTCCAAAGAGGAAATCCCGTCTCACGTTTACTTAAAAGGGCAACAGATGCCGGAAGTAGAGAAGTGAAGTGGGCAGACGAAAAAGATCTTCTCGATAAAATAAAAGCTCATGTTGTGCAAGGTGGTTTAATAACCCAAAGTGAAGTAAATGCAATTCCAACGGGGGATAAGTTCAGAATCCGAAGAACCCACGGAAATTTACTACTGGCTATTTCTGCAGAAAATACGGCATACAAACGAGAAATTAGAAATAGGCAAGAAGTCGTAGAATCGGTCCTCGGGAAAGAAGCATTCGAAATGGCTGCTGCCTATGACTTGGGTTTGATATTGTCTGATTTGTTTGAAATTTTACCCAAAGAAAAATCCGCTGCAATCCTGCTTTCGTGTGCCGACCCCGAAGTTTCTGAAGAGCTCCTTAGGGGAAAAGGACATCAAGGTTTAGCAGGGGACACTCAACAGCTTGCAACAGTAGCAATTGTTCTCATGCCGAGAGAAGTGCGCCATGAAATTTTTAAAGAAATGGTAAAGATTGACCCAAAATTTGGAGGCAGGGCGGATACATTATTTAGAAATCTTGTTTCTAATTTTTACCAAAGCGGATCAAGTTTTGGCGGGGCAAATATGATTTTAATGAATTTGGCAGGGGAAGAGGGACAGGAAAAAGTAGCTGAATTTGCAGACGATTTTACTCCTTTGGGCGAAATAGTCAGATCGAACCATTAAAGCTTAAGATTTTCCAATCCACTTTTGTATAATAAGGCAATGAAAATTGCCCTCGTACATGATGATTTTTCGCAAAGTGGTGGGGCGGAGAGTTTATTTGCCACAATTGCCGCAATCTATCCGGATGCACCAATTTATACTTCCCTGGTCAATTGGCGCAAGCTACCCGCATCTATTGACAAAAATCGGATCAAGACATCCTTTATGCAAAAAATCCCATTTGCAAACAACTTTTTTAAACTTCTTTTGCCGCTTTACCCGTTGGCTTTTGAAAGTTTTAATTTTGATGAGTATGACGTGGTTATTTCCTCAACCACCCGATTTGCAAAAAGCATAATCACCAAACCAAAAACAGTCCACATTGCCTACGTTAACAGCACACCGCGTTTTTTGTGGAATGACGATACAAAAAGGGAATATTTAAATCCCGTTTTGTCGTTTTTGGCAAAACCTTATTTAAATTGGCTCAAAAGGTGGGACATGGTGGCAGCATCGCGAGTTGATTTTTTTATCGCCAATTCAAAAAATATTCAGGGCAAAATAAAGAATGCCTACAGCAGGGAATCCGAAGTAATCTATCCATATGCCAGCTCCGGCTTTTTTACACCGGCCAAAATCCACAATTGGAAATTAAAAAGCCAAAATTATTATCTTGTCGTCAGCCGGCTTGTTAAATGGAAAAGAATAGACATTGCAATAGAAGCTGCAAAAGATATCAAAGCCAATCTTGTCATAATCGGTGATGGTCCGGACAAAGGAAGGCTGGAGAGGTTAGCCCGAGGAGGAAAAATCACTTTTGTGGGCAAAGTAACCCGTGAGCTGTTGCGGGATTATTACCGCAACTCTAAAGCTCTAGTTGTGACACAAGATGAAGACTTTGGTATTGCGGCTGTTGAGGCACAGGCCTGTGGAAGGCCCGTTATTGCTTATGAAAAAGGAGGGGCAGCCGAGGTCGTTGTTTCCGGCAAAACGGGCGTCTTTTTCAAAAAACAAACAAAAGAAAGCCTAAAAGATGCAATCGAAGCTCTTAGTAAGGTAAAATGGGAAAGCGCGGCACAAAGAGCAAGTAGCTTAAAGTTTTCAAAGGCCGTTTTTGTAAAATCAATCACAAGGTCGACAAAAAAATATGGCAGAGGCAGACAATAATTTAAAAATTGCCCTTTTTTGCGGTGGCAGCGGTACACGTATGTGGCCGATGTCCAGGAAGGCCCTCCCGAAGCAGTTTCAGCCTTTAATAGAAAACCAATCGACGTTTGAAATGATGATCAAACGTTTATCTTCCAAATTCCCGATGCATGACATCTTTCCGGTTACGACCCGCGACAACGCCCAGTGGATTGTAAAACTTGCACCGGAAATTCCGCTGGAAAATATCATTATTGAACCGGAAATTAGGGATACTGCGGCGGCAGTCGGCCTGGCAGCAGCTGTCTTAGATAAAAAGTTTTCCGATCCCCTCGTTGTCAGCCTTTGGAGTGACCACGTAGTCAGAAACGAAAAAGAATTTATCGCCTCAATTGAGCTTGCCGCCAAAACCGCCCGAGAAATGGGCAAATTTGTCAAAATCGGTGTCCGCCCGACATTTCCAAGCATCGCATTGGGTTATCTGAAAGTCGGCAAAATGCTCAAAAAGGAAAACGGAATGGCTACTTTCGACTATGTTACCCAAATCGAAAAACCAAATTATAGTGATGCCAAAAAGTTTGCGGAAAGCTGGGAATACCTCTGGCACATAGGATATTCTGTCTGGTCGGCCGCCAGAATGCTCAAGCTCTATGAAAAATATTTTAAAGAAGGCTACAATGCTTTGGTCAAAATCCGTGACTCTTGGGGTACCCCCGACCAGGAATCAACTCTCAAAAGCCAGTATCCTAAGATCCCAAAAACATCGGTCGACTATGCCATTTATGCTCATTTAACCGGAGAAGACCAGGTAGTAGTTTCAGCAGATCTTGGCTGGAGGGATGTCGGTACTTGGAACGAGCTTAAAGACGAGATGGCTATACAGCCGGACGATAATATAGTCCAGGGCAATGTTACCCACATTGAAGTCAAAGACAGTCTTATCTACTCAACTGTGGAGAAAAAAGTTATCGCCGCAATCGGCGTTGAGGGTTTGATCGTAGTGGATACAGAAGATGCGCTTTTAATTTGCACCAAAGACAAAACCCAGGATGTTAAAAAAGTTATCGAAAAGCTAAAAGAGGAAAAGAAGGAAGACTTCTTATAACCGCTTCCAATGTTTTACGATTTTATTAAACGTTCTGTTGATATTGCCGGAAGTCTAATCTTAATTATTCTTCTGATGCCGGTTTATATTCTCTTTGCAATTCTCATTATATTAACGACCGAGGGGCCAATTTTCTATAAACCCGAAAGGGTTGGCAAAGATGGCAGGATTTTCAAAATGCTCAAATTTAGAAGCATGAGAATGTACAAAATAAACGGCAAGATTGTGCACGCCCAGGAATATCTTGAAACTAACCCAAAATTGAAAAAAGAATATCAAAAAAACAGTTTTAAACTTCAAAACGATCCCAGAATTACTCCTATCGGCAAAATCCTAAGGCGCTTTTCAATAGACGAATTGCCACAGCTTATAAACGTTTTAATAGGCGACATGTCGCTGGTTGGCCCGCGGGCTTACCAGGAAGACGAACTTTCCCATCAGCAGAAAGTATATCCGCACACCATAAAATTTGTTAAGATGATTCTAACGGCCAGGCCCGGAGCGTCTGGCCCCTGGCAGGTATCCGGCAGGTCTTTTATTAATTTCGACAGGCGTGTCGAAATGGATGCCGTTTATGTCAAAAGAAGGTCGATTATCTATGACCTTTGGATTATAATCGAGACTCCTATTGCTATGGTCTCAGGAAACGGCGCAATATAGTTTTATGAAGAAAAAAATTGTTTTAATAATCCTTTTACTAGTCTTATTTTTTGGTTTCTTTGCATTACGTGCAGCCCTATCTCTTAAATCAGCGCTTAAAACTGCCAACCAGGCGGTCGGTGCTATAAAACTCCAGGATCTGGATGCAACCAAATCTTACCTTGGCGATGCCAAAAAGCAGTTTCAAAGTACCCAAAATTCGCTCAAAGTTTTGACCCCTCTCAGGTTTATCCCTCTTTTTGGCTGGTATATTGCCGATGCCCAAAGGGGTGTTTCGGCGGCCGTCTCCGGCCTTAATGCCGCAGAGACTTTAACCGAAGCAATAACGCCTTATGCCGACGTCCTTGGTCTAAAAGGTAAGGGTTCGTTTTTGGGTGGTACTGCCCAGGAGCGTCTGTCAAGCGCAATCGAAACCCTATCTAAAGTAAGCCCTAAATTGGATTCGGTCGGCGCCGACCTGGAAAAAGCCAAGGTTCAAATTGACCAAATACCGACCTGGCGCTATCCGAACATATTGCCCGGAAAACCAGGCGAAAAATTGGCCATGGCCAAAAACTCCCTTGACCAGATAGAAACATTCATAGTCGACACCAGACCCTTAGTTAATGTCCTTCCCCAGATAATGGGGGAAGACAGCCCAAAGACTTATCTTGTCCTGCTGCAAAATGACAAAGAGCTTAGGCCAACCGGAGGCTTCATTACGGCCTTCGCAATATTTAATGTTTCAAAAGGCAAGATTGAATCACAGGGATCACAGGATATTTACCAGCTGGACGCATCGGTCTTAAAGAAAGTTGCTCCACCCGCGCCAATCGCAAAGTACCTAAACGTTTCAAGCTTTAATTTGCGCGACTCCAATTTCTCTCCGGACTTCGTGGCTTCAATGAACCAGTTTCAGGATCTTTATAACAGCTCAACCCAAAAGAAAAATATAGACGGTATTATTGCGGTTGATACCCAGTTTGTACTGGATATGATAAAAGTCCTCGGCCCGATAGATGCCTATGGGACCAAGTTTACAACAGACAAAGTTGATGCTTGCGCCTGCCCTCAGATAATTTACGAATTGGAAAGTTTTGCAGACCAGCCAAGAGGTTCCGAAAACAGCGGCAGAAAAGATATTATTGCAGTCCTAATGCAGCAAATGATGGCCAAAACATTCTCAGCCCCTAAATCTACATGGCCTAATATTCTGGGTACAATGCTTGGATCCTTAAAGCAAAAGGATGTCATCTTATATTTCAAAAACCCCGATTCTCAGGCAGCAGTAGAGCGCGTTAATTATGCCGGCAGGCTTTATCAGTACGACGGTGATTATCTGGCCATTAACGAAGCAAACCTTGGTGGTGCAAAGTCCAACCTCTACATCGAGGAAAAAGTCACGAAAAAAGTAGATAAGGACAAAGACGGCAACATCCATAACACTCTCACCATAGAGTACAAGTATCCGCGCGCAATGGATAATTGTAATTTGGAAAGAAAAGGCGGTCTTTGTCTGGCCGGAATTTACCAGGATTACATCAGAATTTACGTTCCCAAAGGCTCCAAGTTAATTAAGGCAACGGGCACCGAAGTGCCTTTAGCTTCAAGCGAAGATCTGGGTAAAACTGTTTTTGCCGGTTTTTTCACAGTCCGCCCCCAGGGCACGGCAAAGATTCAGGTTGAATACACAGTGCCGATTAAAGTAAGCGGCAAATATAAGTTATTAATCCAGAAACAACCGGGGACACCGGGTTATACGTACCAGGTTGATGCGTTTGGGGTTAAAACGAAATCTATCCCGCTGGATACCGACAAAGAATTTACGACTCCAATTTAAACTTAGAAAAGTAAACCGTTTTGATTTATACTTAAAGTATGTACATCCGTACGGATTGTGTTGTCCTTTCCCATAAAAATTTTAACGAGGCCGACAGGATACTTACCCTATATACCAAAGACTTTGGCAAAATGTCTTGTCTTGCCAAGGGGGTTAGAAGGCCAACTTCAAGAAAGGCCGGGCATGTCCAGCCGGGCAATTGGTGTAAAGTTTTTATCGCCAAAGGCAAAAACCTTGACCTTTTAACCGAAGCCGAGCTTAAAAAATCCTTTGGTGCCCGCAAACCGACCCCGACTAAAGCCGGTAACATTTTCCACTTGCTGGAACTTGTCAGTGAATTGACCGAAATCAACCAAAAAAATAGCGAAGTTTTCTCACTTCTTGTAGACTTTTTGGATAAAGCAGACCGCGAAGAAGATTTTAATCTTGTTTCGGCAGCTTTTAAAATAAAACTCCTCTGCGCCTTAGGATTTTTTTCAGCTCGCAGTTTTCAAAGTTCAAAAACCGCCGACCTTATAAAATTTTTTGAGGAAGAAGACTATGCCAGGATAAAGGAAAAATTGACAGTCAGCGAAAATTCTTATTTGAAACTTTTGGCATTTCTTGATAGCATAATTGAAAGCCTTACCGAAAAAAAGCTAAAAACAGCAAGGTTTGTCAATGGAAAATTCTAAAAAATCAACATATATTATTGCGGGAGTAAGTTTAATTCTTATTGCCGTAGCAGTTTACTTTTTATTTATTTTTCAAAAATCGCCAAAAAAGCCGAATGTTTCCACTAGCCCCGATAATGTTGTCAGTGCCCAACAGCTTGATATTGCCAAAAAACCTTTTGTGACTTTAACACCGACGTCAAACGGCGCGGAAATCATAATTACAATCCAGCACATGTCCGAATTTGACAAAATTGAATATGAACTGACTTACCAGGCGGATAACCCGCAGGTATCAGGCCAAAAAATAGAAAGAGGGGCAACCGGCACGGATGTTAACCCAAAAGATCCCGAATACAAAAAGTCAATTTTACTGGGCACTGCCTCCAAAGGGGCCCGCAGTCCGGATAAAGGAATTACAGATGGAAAGTTAACCCTCCACCTGTTTAAAGGGCAAACCGAATATTTGTCCGAAACCCCTTGGGATTTAATTTCAGCCGGTGCCGCAAAAGGAAAATTAGAGGACAGCTCAGGTAAAATTGTCTGGTCAATTCCCTCGCTCGGTCAGGATTACTGGATAATAATAGCCGACACCGTCGGTGTCCCCCAGGGTGCGAATGGCTTTAACACCAAAGATGTATTGCTTCCTGTCTATGGAACATTTTCTATTGCCCCGCAATTCAAAAGTCCGGCAACGGTGACAGTAACGGTGGACACATCATCCCAAAACCCAACGCTTTTTAGCTACAACAATAAGGACCAATCCTGGCAGAAACTCGACGCCAAATTCGATTCATCTGCCAAAACTTTCACGGCAAGCTTGGCCAATTTCGCTTCTCTTGTCGTTGTAGCTCCAAAATGATCACCTTAGACAAAATAGTTTCTCTGGCAAAGCGTAGAGCCGCTTTATTTAATAAAGCGGGCCTCGCCTTTTTAATAAATATATGACAGATAAAAACCAGACAGTATCTATGGACAAAATTTTCTCACTAGCAAAAAGGCGGGGTTTTGCCTATCCGGGCTCCGAAATCTACGGTGGGTTGGCCGGTACGTGGGATTACGGTCCGCTTGGGGTAGAGCTTAAAAACAATATTAAAAAAGCTTTTTGGGAATCCATGGTTTACGACCGTGACGATGTAGTCGGCCTTGATGCGGCAATTCTTATGAACCCCAAAGTCTGGGAAGCATCAGGCCACGTAGCCGCTTTTTCCGACCCATTAGTTGAGTGCAAAATTTGCAACGAGCGTTTGCGCGCCGACCAACAAGACGAAATTAAAAAGCACGAGGACTCTCACACAGGCAAAAAAGTTGAATGGACCGAGCCTAAAAAGTTTAACCTTCTGGTTGAAGCGAAACTGGGAGTTGTTGAAGACGCAAAACAAAAAGTTTATCTGCGTGGAGAAATAACCCAGGGCGTTCACGTCAACTTTAAAAATGTCCTGGATTCCACCCGCGCCAAAATCCCTTTCGGAATTGCCCAAATCGGCAAGGCCTTTAGAAACGAAATCACCCCCGGAAACTTCACGTTCCGCTCGCGCGAGTTTGAACAAATGGAATTGCAGTATTACATCAAACCGGAAGAGCAGGAATCGAAAAAATGGTATGAGTACTGGAAAAACGAACGTTTCAAGTGGTACCAATCACTGGGTATCAAAAAAAGCAAATTAAGGCTCCGCCAGCATGAAGAAGGGGAGCGCGCCCACTATGCCAAAGATGCTTGGGACATTGAATACGATTCACCTTTCGGCTGGAAGGAATTTGAGGGGATCCACCACCGCGGTGATTGGGATCTTAAACAGCACCAGAAATATTCCGGGGTTGACCTTACTTATTTTGATCAGGAAGAGGGAAAACACTATTTGCCCTGGATTATCGAAACCTCCGGCGGGATTGACCGTGCGGCACTGTTTTTCCTGACAGATGCCTACAGTGAAGAAAAAGACCGTGTAGTTTTAAAACTTCACCCAAAACTGGCGCCATATAAAACGGCAGTTTTTCCACTTTTGGCCAATAAGCCCGAGCTGGTTAAAAAAGCAAAGACCGTCTATCAGGATTTAAAATCAAAACTGGCAGTGCCTATTGCTTGGGATGACCGCGGCAACATCGGCAAGCGCTATTTTGCCCAGGATGAAGCAGGAACACCGTGTTGCATTACCGTAGATTTTGAAACGTTAGAAAACGACACGGTTACAATCCGCGACCGGGATACTTCCAAACAAAAAAGGGTAAAAATTACAGAACTTGAAAAAAGCGTAAAAACCTAGGGATTTATATTCAGCACTATTCTTTTTGCGTCACCCGGCAGAACAATGTTTTCACCTTCCTGGGCCTTGCCATAAGTTTCATCATCTACCTCATAAACTTCAAACTTATCACAAATTTTCACCTGTGAGCCTCCATGAACACTATGCTCTTCACATCTATCAATAACGAGCAAATTTCTTCCCGGTTTCTGAAAGCTTGTTGCGTCAACAGGACAAAAACGATCAGTATTGGTGCAAACAACCGGTTCAACTGATTTGTCTGTAGCTGCCTGCGTCCCCTTATTTTCAACTGTCCCGGAAATATGCCTCTCACGTCCGGGAATTAGGTCAAAAGCTGCTCCAACAGGTTCAAATTTAAAGTACACACCGCCTAAATAGACGCCTAACAAAGCACCCGGGATTGCAACAGTCTTCCAATGTTTTTTTGTAAATTCTAATGCTACATCCTTAAATGGCCTTTTTGGCCCTGTGTTTTGTTCAACCATGAGGGGGAATATATCACAAAAAAACAAAAAAAGTCAACTATAGGATATGATTTGGTGCGCCTTGACTAAAATCCGTTTTGCCATCATACTGATAGCAGGCCAAAAGCCAAAATCCGGTGGCAGCAACCCAAAACTTTGATTTAGACCAAAAACCACACGATCACTGCGGCCTCGCAGGTGCAGTGGCAAAAGACGGCGTAAATGCCTCCAATGTGGTGGTTGAAATGGGCAAGGCACTCCAGCACCGTGGCCAAAATGGCGGCGGCGTGGCCGTAAAAGGAGAAGGCAAGCTCTTAAAAGTTTACAAAAAAGCAAAACCTTTCAATGAGGTTTTCCGGTCCATTAACGTTGTTGAGGACAATTCGCTTCGCGGTGAAATAGCAATCGCCCACCTCAGGTATCCAACCGAAGGTGCGGGCAGGCAAAATTGTGACGCCCAGCCATTTTACGCCTCCCACAAAGGATGGGAACTGGCGCTTGGCCACAACGGCAGCATTGTGGATGTAAAAAAACACCGCGATAAGCTCAAAAAATTCCAAATCCAGACAGATTCCGACTCCGACTCCGAAATTTTGGCCTGGCTAATAGTTACAGCCCCGGGAGCCACCTGGAAACAGAAAATCTCAAATGCTCTTGCGGATGTCAAAGGTGCATATTCTCTTGTGATAGTAACCGGCGACGACAAACTCCTCGCCCTTCGTGACCCTTGGGGAATAAGACCTCTGGTTTGGACACAGGACAATGGCCATATTTTTGTTGCGTCCGAAACTTGCGCCCTGGACAGGATTAACCTCAGGCGCCACCAAAAACTGGAACGTGGGCAGCTTTTGATAGCAGACAAGGATGGTGTTTCCATCTCAAGCTACACCAAAGCACAAAAGAAAAGTTTCTGTGTCTTTGAACGCCTATATTTTTCTCACGAAACTTCTTCTTGGGATGGTGTAATTGGCCAAAACAGGGAAGATCTAGGCAGGCAACTCGCCCGTGAGGAAATTTCAAGAATAAAAGAGGGGAAAATCAAAAGAAGCGCGATTGGTAAAATTGACTTTGTTGTAGCAGTACCGGACACTGCAAGGCCCGGGGCTTTTGCGTTTTTTGAAACCCTTAAAAATGAACTGGGCACAGACACCAAATTCGAATATTTTCGCGGTTTGGTTAAAGAACGGTACGATTATGCCAAAAGGACATTCATAGAAGACGACCCTTACCTGCGGAAAAAACATATTGAAAAGAAATTTTTCGTCTCCCCCGCTATTATTGGTAAATCGATCTATTTGATAGACGATACTGCAGTCCGCCTTAATACATTCAGGATCCTGGTTGAACATCTACAAAATATCGGCGTTGGTGAAATTCATTGCCGCTTTTTGGCTCCGAAATTCTTAAATCCATGCTTTTTGGGGGTGAACATTGGCTCACGAAGCGAACTTGGCGCGGTCAAACAAGCAAAAGACGGTTCGTATTCCCTTAAAACCGAAGAGGAAATCCGAAGTGAGCTAAAAGTAGCTTCACTACACTATCTGTCGCTGGAGGGTCTGGCATCGTCACTTGGCATGTCAAAAACACAGATGGCAAGCTCCCATTGTACAGGCTGTCTTGATTACAACAACCCCTTCGATATGCGTCCATACGACAGTGAGTACCAAAAAGTAAAATATCTTAATTTCCCTCACAAAATAAAACAGCATAGAACAGTCAAAAATGCTACTATGGTACAAGCATTATGAAACTGCAAAAAGAAGTCCTGGCGCTTGTCGCCGCTTTAGTCGCAACATTCATACTGGTTGCATTTATAATCTTCCAAATTACCCTTTAGTTATTTTTTTTCAATGCCTACCGGCTAACGCAAAGGTCAGGCCTTAGCCTGGCAATTTCCCAACAAAGGCCTGACCTTAACCTAAGACCCAGCTCCCTCTTTGGGTCTTGACAACCATCTTTATTTGGTGAAAAATGGTAATAGATGGTGATAAATGGTGAATATCAAAATCACCACCTATAACTCCTAAGCCAAGCTGCCCGGAGTTAATTGTCCCCAAAAGGGAGAGGTTGTAAGGGTAAATGTTTCTGGGCAGCTATATACCTTCATTCGATAAGCAACTAAGAAGGATTGCTTTACCAAAAAAAATACGTGACTATCTTGCGACAAGGGAAGTTATTCTGTCTTTCGGCTTCGAAAAATGCCTATTTGGCTTTGATACAAAGTCATGGGAAGAAGAATCGAAAAAGCAGTTGGCTTTGCCACTTACCGAAAGACATCCACGCGATATACGCCGTTTCGTTTTCGCCAATGCAACCATTATCCAGCTCGATGATCAAGGCAGGTTTGTTATTCCTGGTAATTATCTGGAATACGCGCAAATTGCAAAGCCAGTAGTTATAGGCGCCGGTGATCATTTTGAAATTTGGGACGAAGTTAACTGGAAAAAGGAACTAAAAAGGCTCGAGAGGGGGAACAAAAGGTGAAAAAGTTTCACCAAAGCGTACTTTTAGACGAGGTTATTGATTGGCTGGATGTTAAAAGCGGCAGTTTATATATCGACGCAACGGTAGGCGGTGGGGGACACACACAAGAGATCCTGGCACGAGGCGGGAGGGTTCTGGCTTTAGACCGCGATCCCCAGGCGGTTGAATATTTAAAAAAAAGGAAACTCGGGAATTTAATTTTAGTAAACGGAAATTTTGCGCACATTAACAGCATAGCGGTAAAGTTTGGGTTCCAAAAGGTATCCGGAATAATTTTCGACCTTGGGGTTTCGTCACATCAGCTGGAAATACCCCAAAGGGGTTTCAGCTTTCAAAATGAAGGGCCACTGGACATGCGTATGGAACCGGATTTAAACATCAGGGCATTTGATCTTATTAATTTTTTTGATAAAAGGAGGCTTTATGAAGTTATTAAAGGTTTTGGTGAGGAAAAGCTTAGTCGGCCAATTGTTGACGCTATTTATAGCGCCCGTCGAATAAAAAAGATAGAAACGACTACAGAGCTTGCCGAAATTGTTAGTGAGGTGTATCGAAAGTACCGTGTAAAGTCAAAAGTGCATCCGGCAACAAAGACTTTTCAGGCACTGCGAATAGTAGTAAATAGTGAACTACTCAATTTAGAAGAAGCTTTACCGCAGACTGTCGAATTACTAAAGAAAGGAGGCCGGTTGGCAATAATAAGTTTTCATTCGCTTGAAGATGGAATAGTCAAACGATTCTTCAAGCAAGCTGCCCGCTTGAAAACTTTAACAAAAACCCCAATCGGCCCGGGGGCCGGGGAAATTCAAAAAAACCCACGGTCCCGCAGCGCTAAGCTCCGCGTAGCGGAGAAAATCTAAATATAATTTCAGATAGGCTTTGCCGCTGAAATTAAACAACTAAAGGGAAAGAGGAATACCAAGGAGAAAACCGAATTAGGTTGTCTCCTTGGAGAAAGTCTATATGCTGCCCGTATCTGATTTTAGAGTCGTAAAAAAAGAACAAAATTATAACTTCATAGGTAGGATAAGAGTCCGCGTTCTGGTTGTTCTCACAGTCCTGGTCGTCGGGTTATTTTTCACACAGCTTGTATTTGCCAATAGCCTTGCTACAGACGGCCAAAAACTGTCCAAAATCCAAAGCGAAATTTTAAGCCTACAAGCGCAGAATATGACTTTAAAAGTACAAATTGCCGAAGCGTCTTCCTTCCAAACACTTTCCAAAAAAGCAACTGAGCTTGGTTTTGTAAAGCCGGAAAAGCTCATCGTTCTAAAATAATCCCGAAGACGCTTATAAAGTTGTATTTTTGCTAAACTATTATACGAGTGGACAGGGTCAAGGTTTTTCAAATAACTATCTACATAGTTGCCGCAATCATTATTGCCAGGCTCTTTTATTGGCAATTTATGGCAAATGTTACAAGTAGTAGCAATGCTTTTGCAAAGGAAAGTAAAATTCCGGCTTCCCGCGGCGAAATTTATGCATCCGACGGCTTTCCGCTCGTTACAAACCAGGAGGCATTTTTACTTTATGGCCAGCCTAATGACCTAAACAGTGACTCCAAAACCGTAGCCCAAAAACTAGCTCCTTTTTTAATTTCGGAAAAATATTCAACATCCTCGGCAAATCTCGGTGAAGAAGAACAAAAACAAAAAGATGAGGAAATCAAAAATAAAGAAGAATCCCTTACCCAAAAGCTTTCGGACAAGAAACTCTTTTGGGTACAGCTTGCCAGGAAAATACCTGTGGGTACAAGGGCAAAAATAGATGACCTTTCTATTAAAGGCCTCGATTTTGAGCGGGATACCAAAAGGTTTTACCCGGAAGCCTCAATGGCGGCACAGCTATTAGGCTTTGTTGGTTCCGATAAGTTTGGTGATGACACAGGCTATTTTGGCTTGGAAGGGTATTACGATAGTAAGCTCAGAGGCCAGGATGGAAGGCTGGGGGAGGAGAAAGATCCCCTCGGTTTCCCAATTTTAGTTGGCAAGTACCGTTCCATTGCGCCCAAAGAAGGTAATTCTCTTTATCTGACTATCGACCGGACGATCCAATACATTGTAGAAAAAAGATTAAGCGAGGATGTCAAAAAATACGGTGCAAAAGACGGCAGTGTTATCATTTCAGACCCCAAAACCGGCAATATACTGGCAATGGCTACTTATCCAAACTACAATCCGGCCTTGTTTTCGGAGTTTACGGAATCCGACTTCAAAAACCCCGCTGTTTCCGATGCCTACGAGCCTGGAAGCACGTTTAAAGTAGTTACAATGTCCGCGGCACTCGATTTATCACTGGTTGACCCCAACACCCGTTGTGATGTCTGCAACGGCCCCAGACAAATTGGCGATTATCAAATCGAAACCTGGAATAATAAATATCACCCAAACTCAACAATGACTGAGGTCATCCAACACTCGGACAATATCGGCATGACGTTTGTTGCCGACAAACTCGGCCTGGACAGGTTTTACGATTACATTAATAAATTCGGGTTTGGCAGCAAAACGGGAATAGACCTGCAAGGGGAAATACCGGGTCTGGTCAGGACAAAAGACCAATGGAGGCCAATCGACCTTGCTACGGCTTCGTTTGGCCAGGGAATTGCGGTTACACCGATTCAGATGGTGCAGGCTGTTCAGGCAATAGCGGGTGGCGGAAAACTAATAAGCCCCAAAATTGTTGACAAGATAGTTGAAAACGGAAAAGAGATAAAGGTTCAGCCTCAATCCCAAAAGCAAGTCATTACCCAAAAAACCGCGGCTCTTATGACCGAAATGATGGTAAATGCGGTGGCGAAAGGGGAAGCACAGGCTTTCGCGCCAAAAGGGTACAGTATTGCAGGCAAAACCGGTACAGCCCAAATACCGGTTGCCGGCCATTATGACCCCACTAAAACAATCGCAAGCTTTGTCGGTTTTGCTCCTGCCGACAATCCCAGGTTTGTCATGCTGGTTAGATTTACTGAACCGACATCATCAGTCTTTGGTTCCGAAACTGCGGCACCGACATTTTTCGCAATCGCCAAAGACATATTCAATTACCTCGCGGTCTCGCCAAATGCAAACTAAAGTGTTAATATAGGCTTATGGACTCATTCGTCCGCGACTTTCTTCTTAATTTCGACAAAAGCCAGCCAATCACAGGATCAATAATTTTAATAGTACTTATCGTTTGGTCATTCATATGGAAAGGCTTAGCGCTTTGGCATGCTTCCAGAAACGAAGAAAAATACTGGTTTGTTGCTGTTTTAATTCTAAATACTGTCGGTATTTTGGAAATTCTTTACCTGTTTATTTTTTCCAAACAAAAGTGGACCATAAATAAAGTGAAAAAATTTGTAGCAAGTTACATTTAAGCCATATTTGGCGCTTGTTGTTATTGTCTGCCAAATATTCGCTGTCTTCGTTTATACCTTTACAGAGCCCCATTTTGATACTTTTTGACCTACTTGCGCGAATGATTTTATGCACTTCCCAGAGAGTTAGTCACCTCTCGAATTTAGCCCTTTTTTGCTAAGGCTTGAGCTTTAATCCTATCAATTCTTTGGGCCCTTAATCTCAATTGGGATGCGATAAGCTCATCGCGGTCAGTTTCACTAACTTCTCGTGTAACAGGCCGAAAAAAATTCCGTTTTGCATCTTCGGCTGCAGCTTGGAGCTCTTGGGATATCAGACCGACTGCTTGGATTGCTGAATCTTCTTCGGTGTTCTTTGCCAAATCGTCTATCATAGTTTCAAAAATTTCAGCTTCCTGCACTTTTTCTCTCCAGTAAATCTCCGCCAACCCATTTCTATCAGGATGATCTTTTGGTAAATTACCAATAGCAGTTCTATCTTCCGCGGCCAACCTGCAAATTAGATAAATTTCCAATAATCGAGATTCGTTTTGGCCTAGCTGGCAAATAGCCAGTTTTATCTCTTTATCTTGGTAAATTGAAGCTACAAAAGTACCGTATTTCCTGCGGTCCCAAAGGCTCTTGGCAGTAGCCGATAATCCTCTATGGGTTTCGGGAAGTTCAAATGAATCGGAGTTATCAGGCAGTTTACGTTCACCTAAACCTTTAACACCCCTCTCTCTCAAAAAAGGCAATAGTTCTTTAAACATGTAGAGTATTTTACCACTTCCAGCTTCAAAATCAAGCCTATAGAGTTTGATTTTTGTGTTTCAAAATGGTAGTATTAACTCTCCTTAGTATAATTAAATAGATGTTGCAGAAATTCAAAAACATTTACCACTTGGGTCAGGCATTTCTGGCAGCTTTATATTTTAATTTTCCCGCCAAAAGCCTAACTATTATTGGTGTCACAGGTACCGACGGTAAAACAACAACCGCGAACATGCTTTTTCACATACTCAAAACCTCAGGCCATAAAGTATCTATGGTTTCCACAATTGGCGCCCAAATAGGTTCAAAACAGCTTAATACGGGCTTTCACGTAACGACGCCAAGCCCATTTCAACTTCAAAAATTATTAAAAAGGGCAGTAGATAGCGGAAGCCGGTATTTTGTTCTCGAAGCAACCTCCCACGGCCTCGAGCAGAACCGCTTAGCCTTTGTAGATTTTAATATAGCCGTTGTTACTAATATAACCACAGACCATATGGACTATCATAAAAATTGGCAAAATTACTCAACTGCCAAAGCTAAACTCTTCAAAAATGTCCAGTTTTCAATTTTGAACATGGATGACGAATCTTATAGTTTTTTGAAAGATAGAACATCAGGCAGACAAGTCGGATACTCAATTCAGAAAAAAGCCTACTTTAATTTAGAAAAATTTCCCTTGAAGTTAAAATTTTGCGAAGAATATAATTTGTCAAATTACCTTGCAGCAGCTTCCGCAGCTTCACTTTTGGGTGTTCCTAAACCTAAAATTTTATCGGCAATCAGAGAATTTTCCGGGGTAGACGGTAGAATGCAGGAAGTAGATGCCGGACAAGAATTTAAAGCTATAATTGACTTTGCACACACCCCGAATGCCCTAAAAATGGCCTTAACTGAGCTCAAAAAGAAGAAATTGCCAGAATCAAAGCTGATTGCTGTTTTTGGTGCAGCAGGGGAGCGCGACAAAACAAAAAGGCCTTTAATGGGGGAAATCGCAGCAAGCCTTGCTGATACATCTGTAATAACTGCCGAAGACCCTAGAAGGGAAAACCTTGATTCAATAATTGACCAAATAGCTCAAGGGTTCCAAAAGCTCAAAAAGAATATATATACCGATTATTACCGGATACCGGACAGGTCAAAGGCAATAAATTTCGCAGTCGGACTTGCCGGACCGGAAGACACAGTTGCCTTTTTTGGCAAAGGCCATGAAAAAAGTATGTGTTTCGGTAAAAAAGAATACCCATGGGATGAAGTAAGAGAAGTGAAAAAAGCCATAGAGAGGAAAATAAAAAATGGAAAATAATTTTTCAGCAGTGGTTTTAGCAGCCGGCCAGGGCAAAAGAATGAAAACAGATCTTCCAAAGGTTCTGCATAAAATTGCAGGCCAAAGCATGCTTGAACGAACAATAAATATACTCGAGAGTATAAAACCTACTCAAGTTTCGGTTGTGGTCAATCCTTCGAACATTAATAGTATTCAAAGTGTTTTAAAAGAAAAATGTAAATATGTTACCCAAAAAAAGGCCCTTGGGACAGCTGATGCCGTTAAGTTAGCTTTAAAGGGGATATCCGAAGAAAGCAAAACGGTTGGAATATTTTACGGGGACGACACCGCTCTATATAAACCGGGAACTATTAGGGAAGTATTAAAGCTGCATCAGGAGAAAAAACCAAAAATTACTTTTGTCACAGTTGTTAAAAAAGATCCAACCGGCCTGGGTAGGATAATCCGCTCAGGAAACAAAATAAAAGCAATTGTGGAGGAAAAAGATGCAACAGCAATCGAGCTTAAAGTAAAAGAGGTTAACGATGGCATCTATTTTTTCCAAAAAGAATGGCTTACCAGAAACATCCAAAAACTAATACCCTCAAAGGCAACAGGGGAACTTTATCTTACGGATTTAATTGAACTCGCGCTTAAAAATGGCGAAAAAGTCGAGACATATTGCCTCAAAGACGACCGGCAATGGCACGGGATAAACAACATATATGAGTTGGCACAAGCAAACCTTAAAGTTTCAAAAAACATCCATTTTATGGGAATATCCGGAGCGGGGGCTGCGGCTGTTGCCGGGATTTCCAAAGCCTACGGATACAACGTCAGCGGCTGCGATTTTAATACAAAAAGTCCTTATAGCGAAAGCCTAAGAGTGCCAATTCAAAAAGGGCATAGCCCAAGCCATTTAAAAGACGTTGCCCTTCTTGTGGTTTCTCCTGCTGTTTTAATTTACGGCAAAGATAACAATGAAGAAATAGAAGAAGCAAAGAAGCAGGGCATCCCCGTAATCACATGGCAGGAATTTCAAGGGAAAATCTTACAGAAAGAAAAGTTTGTTATAGCCGTGGCGGGTGCTTATGGCAAATCCACAACTACCGCTATGATTTCCAAGATTTTAATAGACGCGGGCCTTGACCCTACCTGTGAGGTGGGCGCAAATGTCCTGGAGTGGGGGAGTAATTTCAGGTTAGGTAAATCCAAATATTACATTTGTGAAGCAGATGAATATTTTAATAACTTTCTGAGCTACACTCCAGACATTTCGGTCATTTTAAATATCGCCTGGGAGCATCCCGATTTTTTCAAAACGGAAAACGATCTGGTCAACTCCTACATAGAATTTGCAAAAAAGACGAAGCAAAACGGTAAGTTAATAATCTCGCCCGACAAAGGCAATATTGAGTTTATAGAGAAACTATCGAATGAAACAAACCTGATTAATGTTGAGAAGTTTAATGCGGATGGCCTTATGCTCATTGGTGATTTCCGCAAAGAAAATGCCGATTTTGCGCTGACGGTAGCAAAGGTTTTAAATCTTGATCTCGAAAAAGCCATCTCATCCGTCAGGTCATTTTCCGGCCTTGCCAGAAGGTTGGAACATAAAGGTGCTGTCCGGGGAGTGCAATTCTATGACGATTATGCCGTCCAGCCGTATACGATAAATGCTACTGCCAATGCCCTGAAGGATAAATTCAAGGATAAAAAACTTTTACTGGTCATAGAACCTCACATGTATTCAAGGGTCAGCCGCTTTTTTGAAGACTTTGTCAGGGAAATAAGAAACACCAGGGCAGATACTATATACATAACCGATATTTTCGCCGCAAGGGAAAAAAGTAGAGGTAATAACCTGTCAAAACAGCTGGCTATGCAAATTGGGCAAAAAGCAACATACGCAGGAAGCATCGAAAAAACAGCAGGTCTTATTGCCCAAAACCTGGAAAAATTCAATATCGTTTGTTCAATGGGCGCTGGTGATGTATACAAATTGTATGATCTCGTAAAAAAATAAATGGATAAGTTTGAACAGTTCAAAAATATAATAGGCCCACTCAGGGTTTTTGAAGACGAGGCTCTCTCAAAACATACCTATTTTAAAATCGGTGGGCCTGCCAAGTTATATTTTGAAGCAAAAACAATTGACGATTTTAAACTCGCGCTGGCAACAGCCAAAAAGCTTGGTATTCCATATGTTGTTTTAGGCAGCGGGGCAAATGTCCTTGTTTCCGATAAAGGTTTTAATGGATTGGTGTTGAAAAATAAAGTAGACGATGTAAAACTGGTAGGGATCAAAGGAACACTAACCAAAGAAGGGAAAAATGTTAATAGCGCCCTCGTTTGCGCGCAGTCGGGCACGCTTATGAACCGCTTGGCAAGGTACAGCATAGACCAGGGGCTAGAAGGGTTGGAATTTCTTCTTTCCGTACCAGGTACTGTTGGCGGTGGCTTAAAAATTAACGCCCATTTTGAAGTTGAAAGGGGCCAGTTTATAGGAAATAAATTGGCAACGGCCACACTTTATGATCCCGAAACCGGTGATATCAAAAACGTTAACCGGGACTATTTTAATTTTTCATACGACTATTCCAAACTTCAGGAAACCGGTGAAATTGTCATAGATGCAACATTCAGACTGGATGTAACAGAAGACAAAGAAAAACTCTGGCAAGTCGCCATGGAAAATGTTAAGAGAAGAAACGAAGAGCAGCCAATAGGAGTAGCCTGTTCCGGTTGTATTTTCCGAAACATTTCCCAGGAAGATGCAATGAGATTGGCAACACCCAACCTTACGACTTCAACAGGCTACATTATAGAAAGCCTTGGCCTGAAAGGAACAAAAATTGGTGGGGCTGAAATTTCTGAGCATCATTCAAATTTTATCTTGAATACAAACGCTGCTACGGCAGGCGACGTGCTAGAATTAATTAAATTGATTAAAGAAAAAGCAAAAAACACGTACGGGTTAAATTTAAAAGAAGAAATTTTTAGAATAGGGGATTTTGAAAATAATAATTAGCTAATAACTAAAAATGGCAAAACTGGAAATAGAAGGCGCAAAAAAGTTATCCGGCAAAGTCCATGTCGCCGGCAATAAAAATTCGGTTCTGCCGATTATGGCCGCCTGTATCCTGACCAAAGAAACTTGCGTAATCGAAAACGTCCCCAATATCTCGGATGTCGTGACCATGGCAAAACTTATGGAAATCTGCGGGGCAAAAATTGAAGGTTTGGGAACCCCGACACTTACAATAAGTTGCAGGGAAATCAAATCGGCCCACCTTCCCCGGGAACTCACCCAAAAACTGAGGGCATCTGTGCTTTTAGTCGGGCCAATGCTTTCAAGGGTTGGTGAAATTAAGATGGGATACCCCGGCGGGGACGTCATAGGCAGAAGACCACTGGATTCACATTTCCAGGTTCTTGAAGCAATGGGTGCCAAAATAAAAGCAGACGGCCAGTCATTTCAGGCCCAGGCACCCAAACTAACCGGTAAAAACATTTTTCTTATTGAATGCTCGGTTACGGCTACCGAAAATGCCCTAATGGCTGCAAGTTTAGCCGAAGGTGAAACGGTTATTAGAAGGGCGGCTTCCGAACCTCATGTAGTGGACCTCTGCAACTTTTTAGTCAAAATGGGGGCCAAAATTGAAGGCATTGGCACAAACGTTCTCAAAATAACCGGGGTGGAAACACTGCTTGCGGCAATCCACGCAGTCAGGCCCGACCATATAGAAGTTGGGACGTTTGCAATTCTATCAGCAGTCGCAGGGGAAAAAATAGAAATATCTCCGGTTGTTGAGGAAGATTTGGACATGATACTCACAATCCTTTCCAAATTTAACGTTAACTATAAATTGGAAGGGGATAAGCTCATGGTTAGCGGCGGTAAACTGAAGGCTGTTGAAAAAGTCGTAACCGACGTCTGGCCGGGCTTCCCGACCGATTTAATGGCCCCGATGATAGTACTTGCAACTCAGGCTGAAGGAGTCACAATCCTGCATGACTGGATGTATGAATCGCGCATGTTCTTTGTGGACAAGCTTCTTTCCATGGGTGCAAAAGTCGAAATTGCCGACCCCCACCGCGTATTTGTTTACGGACCAACCAGGCTTCACGGCCAAAAACTGGATACGCCGGACATTAGGGCGGGGATAGCCCTTGTTATAGCAGCGCTCACTGCAGACGGCAAAAGCGAAATCGACAAATCGGAACTGATAGAAAGAGGTTACGAAAACATCGTCGAGAGGCTTTCTTCAATCGGGGCTAAGATCAAAAAAATCGGTTAGAAAAAGTTCAGCTCGTGCATAAGTACACCTATAGTTTGTAGGGTTGGCTTACATAATGTATAATCTCACTTCAATTTAAAAACATGCAGCCAAAAGTATACAGTGAAATACAAGGCTGGAAGAAACCGCTTCATTTAGTGCGGGCAGGCTTAGCAAAACGTTATTTAAGATTATTCCCGTCGGTTCAGGTAATCGGTATTACCGGTAGTGTCGGCAAGACCCTCACGCAAAATGCCGTTTATAAAGTTTTATCCCAAAAATACAATTGCATTGCAGGGGAAGAAAATCTTGACCCTACTTTCAGAATCCCCCGCACGGTATTAAGGCTCAAGCCCTGGCACAAATTTTTAATCCTGGAGTATGGTGTTGAGCACCCCGGGGACATGGACTATTACCTTTCTATCGCAAAACCCAACATTGCGGCAGTCACAAACATTGCCCAAACTCACACCAAGTATTTTAAAGACACGGCCGGTGTTTTTCACGAAAAGTCAAAGTTAATTAAGGCATTGCCGGCCTCTGGTTATGCAATCCTAAATGCCGATGACCCAAATAGCGCAAAATTACAAGACCAAACAAAGGCAACGGTAATTTGGGTCGGGAAAAATGCCAAAAAAGGCGTGAAAATTTCCAATTTCAAACAAAACCTAAACGGCTCCAGCTTCCGACTGCACTACAAAGGGCAAATTGCCCATGTTTCATGGAAAATTATAGGCGCCCACCAGCTTCTGGCAGCCTTCATTGCTGCAACAGTCGGCATTTTAAACGGCATGACACTAAAGCAGATTGCAGCCGGCCTTTCCACGGTGAAACCTCCGATGCATCGGCTGAGTCAGATTGTTACAAAGCATGTAAATATAATAGACGACACTTATAATTCCTCTCCAAAAGCGGCAATCGAATCAATAAATACACTAAGAATAGTCGGCAAAGGGCTGAAAAAAATCGCAGTCTTGGGGGAAATGAAAGATTTAGGTGAAGTCTCCGCAACCGCACACGCGACGGTCGGTGAGGCAGTCGCCAAAAATAAAATCAATGTTTTGGTTGTAGTTGGAAATGCAGCAAAAGATATAGTAACGGCAGCCAGAAAAAAATCATTTAAAGGTAAAATCATAAGTGTTTCTTCAACAAAAGAGGCACTTAAGGAAGCAAAAAAGCTCGCCGGTAAAAAATCGGTAATTCTGGTTAAAGGTTCACGCCACACCCATCTGGAAAGGGTTGTTTTAGGCTTGATGCACAAATCAACCCACATTACCTGCTACCACTGCGGCAAGCTAAAATAAGATATAATAAATAAAATATGGCTCAGATTTTAGGCTTAATTCTTCTCTCCTTTTTTGTAATCAGCATTCTATTGGTCCCTTACATAAACCTTCTTTATAAGATCAGGTTCATCCGCCAAAAACAAAAGACCAAAGACATGTTTGATGTCAGGACGCCGATTTTCGACAGGCTTCACGGTCATAAAGCTGGTACACCAGTTGGTGGCGGGGCACTTATAATTCTCGTCGTAACAGTCCTTTATTTGGTAATAACATACCTCAATCCACACATGGGAATTTCACGGACATCCGTATACCCTTTTAAAAAAGAAGTAGAAATTTTATTGTTTACGTTTATTTCATTCGGCGCGCTTGGGCTAATGGACGACCTGAGAAAGACTTTCGGCTTCAACCGTGCCAAATTTTGGGGACTTCGCTTCAGGTTTAAATTCATAGCCCAGTGGATTTTGGCGTTTATTATTGCATCGATGCTCTATTTTAATTTGGGGATCTCAATTGTAAACGTCAGGTATTTCGATATTTTTAACTTAGGAATTTTATATATCCCGTTTGCGGCCTTTATCATTGTTTCGTTTACAAACGCCGTAAACATCTCCGACGGCCTGGACGGTTTGGCAGCTGGCCTACTGGTTATTTGTCTTATTGCCTTTCTTGTCATGTCGGCTTCGATATTAGACACAACGCTTTCCGTTTTCTTGGGTTTGTGGATCGGAGCGCTAATCGCATTTTTATATTTTAATATCTGGCCGGCAAGGATAATTATGGGCGATGTCGGCGCGCTTTCTTTCGGCGCCACCCTGGCGGTTACCGGCCTCCTCTTGGGGAAACCTTTGGGCTTGGCAATTATAGGCGGTATGTTTGTTCTGGAAATCACATCGTCTTTGGTTCAAAGAAGATCCGCCACAGGCGGGTTTTTGATGTAGCCCCAATCCACCTTTGGGTTCAGCATAAAGGGTGGCAGGAACCAAAAATTGTATTCAGGTTCTGGCTGGCACAGGTAATATTTGCAATTTTCGGTTTGTGGCTCTCACTGTTTTAGGATGCAAAGTAAAAGACCAATAGGTATATTCGATTCCGGTGTAGGCGGGCTTTCTGTCCTCAAAGAAATTAAAAAAAACCTCCCAAGTGAAAACCTGATTTTCTTAGCCGACCAAAAAAACGTCCCTTATGGCCTAAAAACCCAAAAGGAACTTGAAAAAATCACGGAAAGGATTACCAGGTTCCTTTTAAAATACGACATCAAAATGTTGGTTATCGCCTGTAACACTGCTACCTGTTATGCACTCTCATACCTCAGGGAAAAATTTAATATTCCCATAATCGGCGTTGTACCTGCCATAAAGCCGGCTGCTCAAAAAAGCCGCAAATTTAAAATTGCCGTAATGTCTACCCCGGCAACAGCAAATAGTGCTTATCTGAAAAATCTCATAAAAGAGCATGCGGGCAACATGGAGGTTTTGAGGCTCGGTTGTGAAGGCCTTGAGGATTCGATCGAAGAGCTCGATTACCAAAGAATCGAAGCCAGTCTTCCCGATTATGTTTCAGAGATTAAAGTTTTTGGCGCGGATGTTGTGGTTTTGGGCTGTACCCATTATCCACTCATAAAAGACAATATCAAAAAATCCCTAGGCACTGGTATATCTGTTATCGACTCATCTCAGGCAGTTGCAAACAGAGTCCATTATATTCTTGCCGAAAATGAAATGCTTTCCCGCGAAAAGCTCTCCGAAACTTATTACACTACTGCCGATGCCTTAAAGTTCTCGCAAGTTGCTTCGGTTCTACTAAATTGTGATGTAATAGCCCAAAAAGCAATTATTTAAAACTATTATGCCAAGATCCAAAAACATAGCCATTTACGGTCTTGGCAAGGAAGGGTTTGCCGCTGCCGTATATTTTGCTAAAGAGGATGCGGTCACAGTTATAGAAGACAGGCCCGAAAAAGAAATAGGCCAGGAAACTGTCGCTAAACTAAAAGGTTTGGGGGTAGAAATCTTCTTTGCCGGTAAACTTCCCAAAAACAGACACTTTGATTTTGTTGTAAGGTCACCGGGTGTCAGGCCTGATAATCAAAATCTACAAGACCTGGTCAAAGCAGGTTCGAGATCAACAACCTCAACAGACATTTTTTTTAACCGCTGCCCCGCGCCGGTTATCGGTGTTACCGGTACCAAAGGCAAAGGTACGACCTCAACTCTAATCTACAGCATACTTAAACTGGCAAAAAAAGACGCGTATCTTGCGGGCAACATCGGCACGCCGATGCTCGAAATCCTCCCCAAACTTTCCCTCAAAAGCATCGTTGTTTTAGAACTTTCCAGCTTTCAGTTAATGGACCTTAAAAAAAGTCCTCATATAGCTGTTGTTCTTATGGTTACCTCGGAGCATTTGGATTGGCACAAAGACCAAAGTGAATACCAAAAAGCCAAGCTTCCGATTGTCGCCAACCAAAAGTCCGGCGATTTTGCCGTTATAAATTACGATTTTCCCGCCTCCGCAAGCTTTGCAAAATACACGAAAGCTAATGTCGTCACTTTTTCAACCTTATCCAACAAGACACAGGTTTTTGCCTCAAACGGCACGATAATTTCAAAAATGGCAGGTCGTGAGGAAACGGTTATGGAAACAGCCGATGTAAAACTGCCCGGCAAACATAACCTTCAAAATATCACAGCTGCCGTCGCAGTTGCTCTTATCATGAAAATTCCAACAGAAGTTATAAAAGATGCGGTCAATTCTTTTTCGGGTTTGCCCCACAGGCTGGAACTGGTCGGAAAAATAAACGGTGTTTCCTATTACAACGATTCTTTTTCAACGACTCCCGAAACTTCTATTGCCGCGATCCGGGCTTTTCCCCAACCTAAAATATTAATTCTCGGCGGTTCTTCAAAGAAATCCGATTTTACAGACCTTGCAAAAACAATCTCGAGCGAAAAATCGGTGAAGGCAATAATTTTAGTAGGAGACGAATCGGAAACCATAAAAGGAGAACTCTCAAAACACAATGTAAATGTTCCGATATTAGATGGTGCGCAAAACATGTACGAGATTATCTCCCAAACTGGTAAATTCTCAAGTCCCGGCGACGTAGTACTACTTTCACCGGCCTGTGCTTCTTTTGGCATGTTTAAAAATTATATGGATCGCGGAGAGCAGTTTAGAGGTGAGGTTAAAAAACTAAGGGAGAGCGCAAGTGGAAGTTGAAAGAAAAGTTTTAAAGTCCCAAAAAAGCGCAGTCGATTACGGCTTGGTATTAACAACAGCGGCACTTGTCATAGTCGGTTTAATTGCCATTTATGATGCCTCGGTAGTTGCAGCATTCCAGGACTTCGGTGATAAGTTCCACTACATTAAAAACCAGCTGGTCTGGGCGACACTTGGCTCCTTCAGCCTTGTTTTTTTCAGTTTTTTTGACTACAACAAATTAATAAAATTTGGCTCCTTTTTCTTGGGTGCGTCAATTGTCCTTTTATTTCTGGTCTTAATTCCCCACATTGGGACGGAAGCCTTGGGTGCAAGGCGCTGGATCACAATCGGCTCTTTTACATTCCAGCCTTCTGAATTTACAAAACTGGCGATTATCTTTTACGCTACGGCAATAATCACAAAATTCCAGCATTACAAAATAAGCTTAAACGACGCCGCCTTAGTTTACTTTCTGCCCATTTTAATCGCCTCCGGCCTGGTATTTTTCCAACCTGATTTCGGCACGGTTATTATCTTTTTGTGCCTTGCATTGATAATCTACTTTACAGGCAATGCCCCTATATGGCATTTCCTATTGACCCTGCCGGTTTTAGTGTTAGGTTCGCTATTTGTAATAATCACGGAACCATACAGGCTCCAGCGCCTGAAGGCTTTTCTGGATCCCGGTTATGATCCGCAGGGTGCTTCGTATCAAATAAACCAAATCATAATTGCCCTTTCCTCAGGGGGACTGCTTGGGGTCGGGCTTGGCGGTTCCAGAAGTAAATTCGAATTTATACCCGAGGTCCAAAATGACGCAATTTTTGCTGTTGTAGTAGAAGAGCTCGGTTTTATCGGTGCCGTTGTTTTAATTGGCTTGTTTCTTCTCCTTTTGACAAGGGCCATTAAAATCGCCAAAGAGGCACCGGATTTTAGTGGCAAAATTTTGGCAACCGGCCTGGTTGGCCTTATTGCAGCACAAACTTTCCTTAACCTTTCCTCAAATGTAGCCCTTGTCCCTTTAACCGGTATCACCCTTCCTTTCATATCTTACGGCGGCTCCTCTCTGTTTGCTACCATGACAGCTATGGGCATTCTTTTAAATATAAAAAGACAATCATGAAAAAAGTCGCAATTTGCGGAGGCCACTTAACACCGGCATTGGCATTAATAGAAGAATTAGAAAAGGAAAAAGATGTTGAGGTCATTTTTTTCGGCCGCAAATATTCTGCGGAAGGCACAAAGATTCCATCCGCAGAATTCAAACTAATAACGGAAAAAAATATCAAATTTATTCCAATCAATGCAGGCAGGCTTCAGAGAAAATTCACCAGATATTCCGCGCTTGCCCTGGCTAAAACTCCCACTGGATTGGCGCAAAGCATAGTTGCACTCGCCCGCGAAAAACCGAATGTAGTTGTCTCTTTTGGCGGATATGTATCCCTGCCGGTCGCTTTCTCGGCCTGGCTCTTGCGTATTAAAAGTATCAGCCATGAACAAAGTGTAATTCCCGGCCTTGCTACAAAAATTAACGCCAAATTTTCAAGCCGAATTTTTCTTTCCTGGCAAAAGACGGCGGATTATTTTAAAAATAAAAAAACAACAGTTATCGGCAACCTCACGCGCCGTGATGTATTTTCGAAAAAAGCGGCTTCAGGCGACATCCAGCAGTTTATTGCAGGGGCCGGTAATTTAATCTTTGCAACAGGCGGCAACCAGGGCTCGCATTTTATAAACAGTCTCATTTCCAAATCCCAAAACAAGCTGAAAGACTACCGGATACTGCACCAGGTCGGCATACTAAACTACAAAGGGGACCTGGACATAGCAAAGGAAAAATCAAACAGCGCTTATCTGCCCTTGGCCTATCTTTCCAATTCGGATTTCGGTGCAGCTATAAATTCTGCCAAGATTGTTATTGCCCGCTCGGGTGCCAATACCGTTTGGGAACTGGCAACTCTTGCAAAAGTTGCCGTTTTAATTCCGCTTCCCATATCAGCATCCGGCGAGCAGCTGGCAAACGCTAGGGTTTTGGAGGAAGCAGGTTCGGCAGTCATCCTGAATCAAAGCGAAACTACCCCCGAAACTCTTCAATCAAAAATCAAATCAATCGAGAAAAACTATAGTAAATACCAAAAATCCGCAGAAATCTTAAGCACTAAAATGCCAAAAGATGCAGCCGAAAAACTCGCAAAAGCGGTTCTGGGCTATACTTAAAGTATGAAGCGAAGCCTGCTTACGGCAGTCGCGGTTCTTGCCGCTCTTGTCGTCATACCAACATACGTACTTACCGTCAAAAATATTCAAATCAATAGTGCCCAGGATTGCCTGGATAAAAAGTTGCAGGAAAGCCAATACCTTGGCAAAAACATACTTTTTTTGAACACTTCAAAAATAGAAGGTGACCTAAAACAAAAAAACAGCTGCCTTGAAGATGTCACAGTCAGCCGCAGCTTTCCCTCAACGTTACAAATCAGCGCTAAATCCAAAGTTCCGGTTGCCAAAATCGACGGCACAGACCTTTTGGCAGGAGCAGACGGCCTTGTTATCAAAAAACAACTGACAACAAATATTCCCACAATTTATCTCCAAAACCTAAAAGAGGTAAAAGAAAACACAAAGCTAACGGATAAATCCGCGCTTATCGCCCTGGAAATTGCATCCAACCTTCTTAAATCTGATTTCACGCCGTCTTCAATCCGCCTTTTAGACAGCGGTGATATCGCAGTCTACAGCACCGGCGGGATAATCGCCCTTTTCACAACCCAAAAGGCAGCAGCCAGCCAGGTTGACTCTTTACAGTCTATAATGACTAAAGCTAAAATAGATGCGACAAAAATCGAAAAAATAGACCTGCGCTTTGATAAGCCTGTAATTGTTTTCAAATGACTTCAATACCAAATAAATTTTCATAATGACGAAAGAAAAAGTAGTTGTTGGAATAGATATAGGATCGACAAAAGTTACAACTATAATTGCCACCATCCTTGAGGATTCCCTCCCGAATGTAATAGGTGTCTCCTCAACTCCGGCAAAGGGGCTGAGAAAAGGCCAGGTTGTCGATATCGACGAGGCGGTGGCTTCAATCACCAATTCGCTGGAATCGGCAGAGAGGATGGCGGGCTATTCTGTCGGCACCGCATTTGTTTCGGTTGACGGCGTCAATATCGAATCCCAAAACAGTAAAGGTGTTGTTGCGGTTGCCAATCCCCAGGGGGAGATATCCGAAGAGGATGTCAGCCGGGTTATAGAGGCGGCACGGGCCATATCATTACCGTCCTCAAGGGAAATACTCCATGTTATCCCTCGTTACTTTACCGTCGATTCCCAGTCCGGCATCAAAGACCCCATCGGTATGAACGGCGTCAGGCTGGAAGTTGAAACCCACATCATAACGGGTGCGGCAACGGCGCTCAGGAACATTGCCAAATGTGTAAGCCAGGTTGGGGTGGATATAGAAGGTATGGTGTTTTCTGGTCTTGCCTCGGCCTACTCCACACTCACCGATACCGAAAGGGAACTCGGAGTAATCCTTGTCGACTTCGGCGGCGGCACAACCGACATTTCAATTTTTGTCGACGGAGCCCCTGCCCATTGCGCGGTCCTTCCGGTTGGTGCCAGAAACGTTACAAACGACCTGGCTATCGGTATGAGAATTTCTTTAGATAGCGCCGAAAAAATTAAACTTGCCCTCTCCCGTCCGCCAAAAATTGCCGTCGAACCCGACGAGCGCGGCGAACCGACCGACAAAAAGGAATCGGACAGCCTTGATGTTGCCGGCCTATCAATAGAGGAAGATTTAAAGTCCGTTTCCAAAAAAACCCTAACGGACGGTATCATCAAACCCCGACTCAGGGAGATTTTAAATATGGTAAAACTGGAAATCCAAAAAACCAACCTTGCCGGACTCACCCCTTCGGGCGTTGTCATAACGGGCGGCGGTGCCGCGACATCAAATTTGGTCGAAATTGCCCGCCACGAACTGCAAATGCCGGTTAGGCTTGGCATGCCCCAAGGGGCCAAAGGTTTAATCGACGAAATTGCCTCCCCCGCGTTCGCGTCAAGCTTAGGGCTGGTGTTATACGGTCTTCAATATCAACAGGAGGATATCCGCCTTCCGCTGGTAGGCAGGGTAGAGATCAAAAATATCTTCTCAAAAGGCCTGAGTTTAGTGAAATCAATTCTGCCATAGCAACTTGAAAATATTGCCTCTCTGTGTTAAATTGTGACAGCTTTTAGTACCTCACTACAAGCCTAGGCAAAAATGCTAATAAAACCCGACGTCAATAGGTTTGCCAAAATAAAAGTCCTTGGTATCGGTGGGGGAGGCACTAACGCCTTAAACTCCATGATCACCCAAGCCCAAATCCAGGGTGTCGATTTCGTGGCAGTTAATACCGACCAGCAGCATCTTCTTGCATCCCACGCACAAACAAAAGTCCAAATCGGCGACGGCCTCACCAAGGGTCTTGGTGCCGGTGCGGACCCGACACTCGGCAAAAAAGCAGCCGAAGAGTCGCTTGAGCACATAAAAGAAGTAATAGGTGGAGCCGACATGGTCTTTATTACCTATGGTGCCGGTGGGGGAACCGGAACAGGAGCCGGTCCCGTTATTGCCGAACTTGCCAAAAAACTTGGGGTTCTAACCGTTGCCGTCGTCACAAAGCCATTTGGTTTTGAAGGTACCAAAAGGATGGTTGTTGCCGACGAAGGCATCGATATTCTTCGCGAAAAAGTAGATACGTTAATTGTCATTCCAAACCAAAAGCTTTTGGAAGTAGTTGACAAAAACGTGTCACTTTTAGAAGCATTCAAACTTGCCGACTCTGTCCTTTCGCAAGGAGTTCAGGGAATCTCCGACATCATTGTCATGCCGGGTCTGATAAACGTCGACTTTGCCGATGTTAAGGCCATAATGTCCAGCGCCGGCTCAACCCTGATGGGTGTCGGTATGGCAACGGGCGAAAACCGCGCATCAACAGCAGCCAGACAAGCTATTGCCTCACCGCTTCTGGACGCATCTATAGAAGGTGCCAGAGGATTACTTTTTAATATCACCGGCGGATCAGACATGACCATGAACGAGGTCGACGAGGCCGCCAAAGTTATAACCGGTCAAGCCGATCCCGACGCCCAGATAATCTTTGGTGCCGCAATTGACGAAAAACTGGTAGACCAGGTCAAAGTAACCGTTGTTGCAACCGGCTTTGACGAATCCAGAAAGAGTTATATCCAGGTAGCACCAGTCATGAACCAGGACGGCGAAATCACGGAAGCCGGGACGCACGAATCCGGCCAAGAGCAACCACTAGACGAAGACGAATTCGACATCCCCACGTTTCTCCGTCAAATAAGATAGCAATGTTCGACTATTACGATAAAGAATATGAATTCAATACACCTTTCAATTGGTTAAGTATTTTTGTTGCAACTATAGCGATTTTAATTTTTGTAACTGTCGATAATAGTGTTATTCGAGCAATTTCTTTTTCGTTTATATTTTTAGGTGCAGTATTTGACATACTAGTCAATGCTATTATTGGAAATATTTGGAGTAAGAAGTCATTACAAAGCAATGTTGAAGGAGTTGCAGAACGTTTACCAGCGCTAAAAGAAGTTTCCTGGCTACCCAGGATTGTAGGAATTATTGAACGGTTAATTGCTACATTCGGTTTTATATATGATGTTCGATTTATTGGTGCATGGCTAATATTAAAAGTCATTGGTTCTTGGGGAGAAAAATCGTTAGGTAAAGAAAGGAATGAGGAGAAGGATAAAATTACTCTGTGGAGAGTAAGAGAAAATATTTTTCTAATTGGTACAGCATTCTCAATTATCTTGAGTTTCTTGAGCGCAACTGTTTTCAAAAAAATTGCAAGCGGTGATGTAAAACTAATAAATATTTTTGATAATCTAGCCTTTCTGCACAAAACAACATATACTCAACAATCTTTTTATGTCATGCCATTTGGAACTCTTGGTGGTATATTGTTGTCTGCTTTTGCAGGAGGCTTATTTGCAGGACTTTGGTCCAACTTTTTTGAATCAAGAAGAAGAATAAAAGAATTGCGTAGGGGCAAGTATTACGAACATAGAAATACCCTCGTGCAAATTGAGCAAGAATCTATACCAGCGAGATTAAATTTATCTAGAAATTTAAATTCGTTGATCATAGCCAAAGAGGGCACAAATGCAAATAATTTTCGAATACTTTTAAGAATGTATAAATTACATCTAAGCTCTGGGTTAGGTCTTAAACTCCTGAATGTCGAACTTATTAATGATTACGCACAGCTATATACAATCTTTGAGAATATAAACTCCGACATCCAATATCTTGAGGGCGTTGCGAATATCATAACGGAGGATCGTAAACAGGGTAAAATAGATGTGAGCTTAGTTGCGATGTATCCTGTGTTATTAGAGCAGTTATATAAAATTTGCTTAAGGGCTGACAAAAAATCACTGGACATGCTATCAAAATGTAAAATTATCTTTAATAAAGACGATAAAAAAATAATTGAGAAATACATAAAAAATGGAGGGCAGATTCATTATTCCATTTCCAGTAAAAGTATTCTCCAGGAGAATAATAAAACGATAAAAGAAGAAACTCGGCCATTTGGTAAAAATGAAGATAAAGAACAATTTGTAGCCCTTTATTTAGATGTAAAGCCTCCAGCCCAAGCCTGATAATAAAAACTTGAACAACCCTAAGAATATCGGCAGCCAAAATTCCCGCGTTTCCCTAACAGTCCATCAATTTCTCCGCCCGCCAAAAAACGGCAAGTCCCAAGGACGATTGATTGTAAGCAAACTTATGCAAATAACTTAATTTAAGATAAAATCTAAAAGTGCTGTTTAACTCCATAAGCTTTCTGGTTTTTTTCCCGTTTACAACCCTAATTTATTTTTTATTACCACATAAATTCCGTTGGCTTTTTCTTCTTCTCGCTAGTAGTTATTTCTACATACATTTCGTACCCGTTTATATTCTTGTGCTTATTGTATTAATTTTGCTCGATTACACAATGGCAATCTTAATTAAAAAATATCCTGGCAAAAAGAAACTATTTTTAATTTTCAGCTTAATAGGGAACATAGGTTTGCTAGCCTTTTTTAAATATTTTAACTCCGCAAATTTGTATCTCGGGGAACTCTTTAGGGGATTAGGGTATAGTTACCAATTTTCATCAATTACACTGTTGTTACCACTCGGCTTGTCATTCCATACCTTTCAATCGATGAGCTATATAATCGAGGTTTATAAAGGAAGGCAAAAAGTGCAAAAGGATATAGGAATTTATTCCCTATACGTTATGTTTTATCCGCAACTGGTGTCCGGCCCGATTGAGCGTCCCCAAAACCTCATGCACCAGTTTTTCACAAAGCACCAATTTAAATATTACAGAATCGTTTATGGTTTACGGTTGATGCTGTGGGGATTATTTAAAAAAATAGTAATTGCCGACAATTTGGCAGCATTTGTGAATAACGTATACCAGTACCCAAGAGCTTATTCCGGTGAGGTCTTAATATTGGCCACCCTGTTTTTTTCTATCCAGATCTACTGCGACTTTTCGGGTTACAGCGATATAGCAATCGGTGCTGCAAAAGTTCTTGGTTTTAAACTAACTAAAAATTTTGATAATCCCTATTTTGCTACCTCGATAGAAAAATTTTGGCGCAGATGGCATATTTCCCTTACTAGCTGGTTTAGGGATTACGTGTATATTCCTTTAGGTGGTAGTAGAAATAAAGAGTCACGGACATACATAAACTTGTTAATAGTTTTTTTAATAAGTGGGGCATGGCACGGCTCGGGAGCGACATTTTTAATATGGGGTTTTCTTCACGGAACAGCCTTGGTTCTGCACAGGGTCTTCGTTAAAAATAAAAGACAAATTTTAAAATTATTTCCTTTTGGAAAATCGATTTTTCGCAGGAGGTTTTCTATAATAATTACATTTTCCTATGTAACTTTTGCCTGGATATTTTTTAGAGCCAGCAACCTGCAGGATGCATTATATATAAGCGGAACGGTGTTTATGTATCCGGTTGTATTAATATATAATCTTACTCAAGCTGGATTCAGTGAAATTGCCAATGTTACATACAAATCAACAATTAATTTCACTACAACCAACTTTTTAGTTGCCTTATTTTTCAGTTTATTAATATGGTACTTGCATTTTTTCGGAAAAATAAAAAACTTCGTATCGCTTACTTCCAAAAAGCATAAACTGTTAAGGTGGGCTGTATACTCTTTATTAGTCCTGTCAATTTTAAATTTTGGCCAAAGAAATGAAACGCCATTTATCTATTTTCAGTTTTAAAATCACAAAGGACGCTAAAAAGGTAATTAACAATTTACTTCTTTTAGTAATTTTCATTCTTTCAATACAAATTGTAATATTCTACATCTTTCAAATCGGAGTAACCCCGGAATTATTGGATTTGAAAAAAAACCTAAAATCATACCCGGACGTTATATATTTTGGGGATAGTGTTTCAATATTTGTCGCAAAAAGCGACACAGACAAATTAACGCTTCCTCAGCATATCCAGCAGGAAATTCCACGATTTATAATTACGACAATTATTCATGGGGCATACAACCTTAATGATTACGCAAATTATTCAAAGTTGGTTTCAAAATCTAGCGTTCCACCTAAAATAGCAGTAGTTTCTGTTAATATGCGGTCATTTTCTCCCGCATGGTACAAAAATCCGCCGTACATCTTCTTAAAAGAACACCTATTTTTAACTTTTGACCCTTTTCCTGTGGATGCAATTTACAAGCCGCTTTACCAGTTGCACGTTTTAGATTTATTGCAGAAATACAATTTTATAAATTTTAGTAATTCACCGATTTACAATGGCGGCAATTTTGTAGGCCGCCTGAGCTCTTTTTTGAAAGACGATTACGGAAAATCGCAGGAGGAAAAAATGAAAAATAAAATAATGGTCAATTACATGTACAGTCTTTCAGATGAACATGAGCTAATTAAATCCATGCAGTTTTTGGCACAGCGTTTAAATAAAAAAGGCATTAAGGTTATTTTTTACATTACGCCAATTGATTATCAAAATGCAGAAAAATATTGGGGTAATGATTTTAAAGATATTTTGGAGAAAAACATCCAAGTAATCAAGAAAGTCGCAGAAGCAAACAGTGCAGACTATTTAGATTTGTCACGAAGCCTGGACACAAATTCCTTTGGATGGAAGGAGGAGACCTACGTTAGTGAGCATTTAAACGAAAAAGGACGCAAGCTTGTCTCCCATGCAATTTCAACTTTTATCTTGGCAAAGTCAGAATAAATAGCGCCGCTTTTGGGTTCTAATCATCCCATAACCCCTCAATTTCTCCGCTATGTGGGGCTAGGCCAGTGTTAAAACTTTGCCACTTTCTTTTAGCGTGGACATGTAGGCAATACCGTGGGCGACTTCTTCCGGTTCAAAAAACCTTCCGACCGGAAAAGTCCTTTTTTGGAGAGCCTCAAGAACCCTTGCTTCTTTTTCTTCAAGTGATGTAATTATTTCGGTCCTAACGCCTGCGGGGCGCACAATTCCAACCGCTGCGTTGTTTTTTAGAAGCACAAGTCTTCTGGCGATTGCTTTTGCTGCTGCCTCTCCGCCGGCTTTTGCGGCAGAATAATTCGCCTGGCCGGGGTTGCCGAATTCCGAAACACTGCTGATGTATACAATATTTGGGACGTTCTCGCCATAATCCTGTTCGATCATATGCTTTGCAAGTGCCTGCATCGTAAACCAGGCCATATCCAAATTCCCATGGGAAACGGCCTGCCACTTTTCGGCAGTCATGTCTTCCGCATTGGCATCATCAATAAAGCCTGCATTAACAACTCCAATGTCAATTTTTCCAAAACCAAAAGATCTCGCATCGGCCAATATTTTTTCTGCCTCATCCGGTAACAGTAAATCGCCGCCAACGAAAATGCCTTCCCCTCCAAGTGAATCAATTTCACGGGCAACCTCATGCCCTTTGTCCTCATCTCTGCCATGAACAATAACATTCATTCCAAGTCGGCCAAACAGGAGTGCTGTTGCCTTTCCGATTCCTCTGGTAGAGCCTGTCACAAGTGCGGTTCTTCCCCTCAAACGGGCCTCATCAAGAATTAATTCTTCAAGAGGGTTGGAAATCAGGCGATCACCGAGTTCTGCGCGGATAGTATCCCGGTTAATGCGAGGCGGAAACGATGTAGTTAGATCTATTTCTGGTGTCATAAAATGATAGGTCTTTTTACAACGTAGCCGGGTTCTTGTCAAGGCAAGTGATATGCAGAAGCTGCTGGGCGAACGTTGAGTATTTAGTTCTGAAGTTTACCCGATCTTAATAAGTATCGCCCCTAAAATCATAATAGCTGTAGAAATCCATACATGTTTTGCCGGTTTTTCCCTAAAAAATAAAATGCTCAGGACAAGAATAAAAAATATCTGTAGGCGTTTAACCGCCATAGCAAGAGCAACGGGACCTGTCACAAAAGCATAAAAAACCAGAAACGAAACACCTAAAAAAAGAAGACTGTTTAAAAATAAAATTGCAAAATTGTTTTTAAGTTCAGGAATCCAAGTTTTGTTTTCTTTTTTAACCAAAAACAAAAAAAGAAGCGCAGACATCGTAGCTTGTTCAAAAAGCATCACAAAAACCGGACTATTAGGCTGGGAATTTGTAATACCAATCTTGTCAAAAACAGAGGTAATACTACCCAGCATTATTGCAAAAATGTAAATAGCCGAAGATCTCGAAGTAAAAAGAATTTTAAATGGTTTTAAAAAGCTCTCTTTTGCCATATCAAGGTTTAGGAAGTAAGAACCAACAATAATTGTACTTAGTCCTAAAACCGGAATTGGCCTTATTGTTTCCGAAAGGATCAATAGCCCGAAAATGTATGTAAAAAATCCGCCAAAAGCCGTCAGAGGAAAAACTTTAGAAATAAGATTTTGTTTTAGTGTTTCGTTAATTATCGTTTTCGCAAAAACAAAAGAAAGTGCCGACCCGAAAACGCCAATTAGGAATAATTGGTTTATAGAAGGAATTCCCTCTAAAAGTACAATTGCGGCAACGATTGGTAAAGTTAGGGCAAAAAGCGACCAGGTTAAAAGGGCAGCGCTAACATTATGGAGTAGTTTTTTGTTCAAGATAACATCAAAAGCGCCCAGAACTGCAGACCCGAAAGCAAACCAAAACCACATATTTGGATTATAGCAACAGAATAACCCTCAAGTGTTAGACTTGCTTTATTATAGGCCTCTTAGTATAATTCACATCTTATCTGCCCATCAAGATATGCTTGCAAATGGTGTAGAAACCAACGTTTACAGAGGTCTCACATCTCCCAGTACAATCTCGAGGGAGCTATATGAGTGTGAGACAAGTTGGAACAGTGGCGAATTAAGACCCGGGAAATTCGACCAGTTCCTTGCTACTCAGCTTGAGCTTGCAGCCGCTCAGGGCAGAAGCACAGTCAACGTCCTAGATTTAGGTTGTGGAACAGGTGCCCTTATCAAAAACATCGTAAACGATAAGATAGATGAAGACAGGCAAAGAATAGCGGCCTCGCGAAGGATCCTTTCGGCAAATCCAGGGCTTCGAATTAGGATTATTGGCTTAACGGATGCCCCGTCAGACGGTAAATACCTCAAAAGTGAAGCAGTCGTGCCTTCACCATACGTTGTCCCGTTGCCCACAAATGACCAAATTAACGCCGAAATTGTCTACTTTTCAATAACAGCCAATCAAACAATCGGGCAGTTTGCCGAAGCAACAGGCCTTGATAATATAGATTTGGTAGTTTCAACCGGCTTTCTGCTTTATTTAGGAGATATGGATGTGTATAAAAAAACGATACAAGATGTAGCAAAAAGGCTGAGGCCAAGCGGTGGCAGGTTTCTTGGTGCAGATTATGCAGGCTGGATATCACCAGAAGCTGCTAGCCGGGAGCAGGTTGAGGAACTTATGCAGAAATTAAATGCAACAGACAATCCGATAGAGTCCGCTGCGAAAAAAATCAAAGAATTAGTTAAAAAAGCAGAAAAGCTTGAAAAGCAAAGGAGAGCCTTTATCCGGGAATTTTCGAAAGAGCCTGGGCTTGATGTTAAATATGACGAGCACGTTTTCGTTGTGACAAAATAGATAAATTCATCTGTTATAATTTGCCCTATCTCTGAACGAATGCAATTTCCTGCTCAAAGAGCAGATATTAACTCAGCATAAAATTTTAGTAGCAGAACGCATCAGGGATATTAACTGTTAAAGTGGCATCCTTTGTAGACATGCACTGTTTACCATCCCACATAGGCAGATAAATGTTTGTTCCACATCTTGGGTCGCAAACGTAAACATCGTACGGCGTGGAAGGCAGTATTTTATCGCGTGAATTAAACTCAACAACCCCAAAAGGGACATCTTCCCTTGTTGCGACAATACACGACAGGCTTTTACAACCCGGGGTGCTTATGGCAACAGAAACAAAACGTTGCGGAAGAGGGGTGGGATATTGCGCATTTGGATCTGTAAACAGGTAGGGAGGACCGAAAAAGGAACTAATTAGGTTATATGCATAAGAAAACACCATGTAAGTCCCGAAAACAACAGGCAAAGCCGCAATTATAACCAAAATAGCTAAAAGCGCCGAAGGCTTGCTTTCTTGAATCGGGCCGGGAAGTTCAGGCCTTTTTCTTAAAAAGTTGAAAATAAAATAAACCTGGGCAAGACCCAAAGACGTTATTATTATTCCGATAATTGAAGCAAGGCCCCGGTCTGACGCTTCAGGCCTATTGTCCAAATAGATCAAAAATAAACCGCAAAAAAGTACAAAAAATGTTAAGGCTGAAATAACTTTGGTGTTTTGAAAAATAAGGTCTAACAAATTGAGCGATTTAGCTTTCAAGAAATTTCTGATAATAATAACAAGTGCAAAGAAATTAACGACTAAAAAAAGAAAAGTCCCAAGAAATTGGCTCCAAATTGAATACAGGCCGAATATAAGTTGCGGGAGACCATAGGCAATCAGACTTGCAATAACAAGACCAAGACCAAGAGGCAATGTTTGCATTATTACAACAATCTTAGCACAAATTTGTTATAATCCGCCCCGAATATGCCTAGCCTAAAAGAAAAGCTCTATTATCCTGTCATAGCATCTGCGCTGGCACTTTCTCTACAAGCGTGTGACACTGGTGGAAGTAAACCACGACAAACTCAGGAAACAACCGGAGTGTCGACACCGATTAAAAACCCGGCAGGGGGAAAGAACACATCAACTCCCGAATCCGAATCTAAAGTTAATGTTGTGATTGCCTATTATCTATCTTCCGAAGCACCGGATTTACCCCTTGATGAAAATTGCGGCCATTGGCTTTTGGCAGGTGACCAATCAACATTTAAAACGCCGCTTCCACCGGGTGACAAAACGCTCGAGTTTACCACAGACGTATCAGTCCGGGAAGGGCTGATTTTGTTCGGAGGACTCCCGGCAGTTGCAGATACCCATGTTAAAGCAAAATTCGAATACCAAGGTGGCATAGCAGTCCTCCCATTGGGATCGATAAGTAAAGTCGAACCAACCAGAATTTATTTCACACCGTACCTTCCGGCAAACGGCAAACCCAACCCCGATTGCATTAAACAGCAACCGCCAGCTTATTAATCAGCCTCAAAACCCTATATTGTCTTTTGATTTTTCCCGCGCTAAACTAACCCTTCATAGATTGGAGGTGAAAGAATGATAAAAGCACTAGATGGAGTTCTGCTTTCTTCCGAAGACTCTCAAAAACTTGCGGATTTTTACAAAGACAAAGTCGGCCTTAAATGCACGATGGAATTTGAAATGGGCGAAAACAATGAAAAAGGCTTTGAGTTTGCGGATGTAAAACTATATGTAAACCAGCATTCCGAAGTCCACGGAAAAACAAAAGAGCCCCAGCGCGTTATTCTAAACTTTGAAACCGAAGATATTGAAGAAGAAGTTGCAAAACTGGATAAGGCCGGGATTAAAAAAATAAAGGACACATATCACGTTGAAGGCTACGGCTTAATCGCCACCTACCAGGACGTTGACGGAAATTATTTCCAGGTTGTCCAGGTTAGGGAAAATTAGCCTCAATTGCCTCGTTATGCCAGGGACGCGCCAATGGGATACAATTGGATGATGGCGGAAGACGAAAGGCTAATCGAAGAGGATCTCGAAATAACGGCGGCGACAGCGGGCCAGGCGCCTATTCAACTACCGGGTCGTGTAATTTCTGTTTTTCCCGCCCTTGCCCACCGTAATTTCCAGCTTTATTTTGCCGGACAGGCCATTTCCCTAGTTGGGTTCTGGCTCCAGCAGGTAGGCCTCGGTTTTTTTGTTTTTCAATTGACGCATTCACCTTTCTGGGTTGGGGTTGTAGCGGCAGTCGGTGGATTGCCGATCCTGATTTTTACCACATTTGCAGGCGTTTTTATCGACAAGCTCAATAAGCAAAAACTGCTGGTTATTACCCAGGTTGTCGACGCTATGGTTGCTTTTACTTTCGGTTTATCAATTTTTGGCCATTTTGCCTCACTCCCGCTTATCCTTTTTTTAGCATTTATAAGCGGTACAACAGGGTCTATCGACCTGCCTGCAAGGCTTACCTTTATTGTGGAAATGGTCGGCAAACGGGATTTGGCATCAGCAATCCCCATGAACAACGGTGTTTTTAACGGAGCCCGCTTTGTTGGTCCGGCCCTGGCAGGTGCCCTGATTGCCTCATTCGGTGTCGGCTGGACATTTATCCTAAACGGCCTAAGCTATATTGCCGGAATCTGGGCAATTATCGCCATCCGCCCCGTTTATTCATTTGAACCCCAAAAGGAAAACAAGCACCCATTGGAATCTTTAAAAGAAGGCTTGAAATTCTCTTTTACCCACCCGCAAATATTTTATTTCATGGTTTTGGCGTCTATAACCGCAATTTTTATTTGGCCTTACCAAACTTTAATGCCTGTTATCGCGGAAAATATCTTTGCAGGCGGCGCAAAAGGGCTTGGTTCACTTCTTTCGGCAGCAGGGGCAGGTAGTTTGGTTGGGGCAGTAGTAACATCCGCCCTTTCCAGATGGAAAAATAAAAGCAATCTGGTTTTGGCCGGCCTTTTAATATCCAGCTTAAGCCTGATTTTATTTTCCCAAAACAAAAACTTTACTATAGCCCACGTTTTGCTTTTCGTAGCCGGCTTCGGCGTCCTTATCCAGGTATCAACCTTAAACACATTGGTCCAACTGGCATCGCCGGATAATATGAGAGGCCGCATAATGGCAGTTTATTTGACTATGTTTGTCGGCATGATGCCTCTGGGAAGCTTTTTGGCAGGCACAATCGCCCAAAAAACTTCGGCACTTTTCACGATAGGCATAGGCGCGGTCCTTGTTCTGGTAGTCGGAGGCTTCTTATACCTCCGCGGCGTTTTTTCCACTTTATAATCTCAGCAGTTGCTTTTTTTGCGCTCGCGGCGTTAAAATCCGCCCTATGCCAGTTGAACGTAGGCCGGAAATCATTGGCCTCGGTAAAGCACAAGGTTCAAGAGTCATTACAAACTTCGATGTTGCCCAAATGATGGACGAGGGTAGAAAAGACGGCGAAAGGAAAATACCGGCAAAAGTTGTTGATAAGCTTGCCAAGAGAGTTGGCTTAGACAAGAGAGGTTGGTTAAATGACGGTGAAGGTGCTTCGTATCTTGGCACAATTGCAACAAAACAAGCAATGGAGATGGCAGGAGTGACGATCGGTGATGTTAAATCAGTGATGGTTGCAACGGGCCTCCCGGATTATTTAGGCGTCCCAACCGGCACAATCATAGTCGAAAATCTTGGTGGGAATAAAAAAATCCAAACTGCAGACATTTCTGGTGCATGCCCCGGTTTTTTCCATGCACTAAAGAGTGTAACGGATAGCCTTTCCAATCCTTACGGAATTGGTGGCCCTCAAGTTTGTGTGGCAGCAGAACCTGCAAGCAAAGGAATAAATGCAAGGGTGCCGGAAACTTATATGTTATTTGGCGATGGCGGAGGAGCCTTTGTAATGGATTTGGTTGATGTCGACAGCACAAGCCCCATGTTCACTTTTGACTTTGGCAATGATCCTAGCCTCAGGGAAAACTTATATGTTCCGGTCGGAGGGAGTAGAGTACCAACTACCATAGAGTCCCTGGAACAAAACCTTAACTGCATAAGAATGGATGGTCCAAAAGTCAAAGAAGCGGCAATTAGGTATATGACGGAGATTGCCGAAAGCGTTTTGGCCAAAGCCCACATGACGCTTGACGATATTGATTTGGTTATCCCGCATCAGGCCAATTTGGAAATAATAAACGGGGTAGCTGCAAATCTACAAGTCCCCGATGAAAAACTTTATGTAAATATCCAAAGGTACGGCAACACTTCGGCAGCTTCAGTTCCGATTGCAATCAGGGAAGCTTGGGAAGAAGGAAGGCTTAAAAGGGGAGATAAAGTCCTGGCAGTTACCTTTGGGGCAGGATTGAATTTTGCAGGCGCCATTATCCCGATGAATGCTTTGCCCCAAGCAAATCAATCCCAGCAATGATATTAATTTTAACTACAACCGACAAAATCACTGTTGCCAAGAAAATCACCAAAGCGCTTTTAGGCCAAAAACTCATCGCCTGTGCAAGCATCATCCCGATGCATTCCTCTTATTGGTGGCACAAAAAGATTGTTAATGCAAAAGAATATCAACTTATACTAAAAACTGAAGCCTCAAATTACAAAAAGATCGAAAAAGAAATAAAAAAACTCCACACTTATGATTTGCCGGAAATAATCTCCATAAATATCCAAAAAGCAGGGAAAGATTACCTTACCTGGATCCACAAAGAGTTAGGTTAAAGCGGTTGACACTATAGGTCAATTCTTGATACAATTTCAGTTTGTATGAGCTGCGAAAACGAGAGAGCTGAACTACAAGTGCTTATCGATATTCTTCCGGAATGGCACACCGATAGCTATTATGCTGTTCAGACAAGAATTGACCTTGGTGCCCATTGCCCTGATAGGCCTTCTACTCACGCCCAAAATTTAGCAACCGAGTTTAATCCAAGAGCAACCAAAGATGAGGTCGAAGCACGTAGGGCGAAGACTTATGCAATCAATAAAAAAAGAGCCGATGGGGTTATATCCCGCCACAGAAAACTTTTAGAGCGTCATGCACAGAGACTAGCCGAGCCGGATCATGGTTCGGCTAAAAGCGAGTAAATTAGCCAATGTGTTGTGACAGATTACAAACTTGTGCAATGGAATCAGCTGTTGTACTTGATAAAGCTGATCCAAACAGACAAAAACTTCTTGAAATAGTCCGGAAGATTGTAGAGCAATGTCCAAGAGAAGCAAGAGGTCATGCGTCAAAATTAGCAGGATCTATCCTTCCTCCGGAAAGTGAAGCTGTACCCAGGTTTTTCCGCAATAACCCCCAAGCAACAGATGTTTTGGAGCAAAGCGGAGCCCTCGAATCTCTTCTCGGGTAATTTTGCTAATCCTTAGGCAAGTTTCTTCTATACAATACCTGCTTTGCTAAAACATTATAGATATGAGTTCGTATATCGGAAATAGAAATTCCCAATTTTAATGCAGCTTGTTCTGCATCCATATTAGTTGTAAAAATAGCTATCATAACGTTTCGCTCCATGCCATTGAGATAATTGGCTGTTTTCCACCAAAAATCAGGATGTTTCCATTCAATATTAGGAGAAAGAGTAGGTGGATGACTACTTTCCGGCTCATTAACTGGTGTAGCTGTTTGGGGTTTCGGTATAGTTATTGTTATTGCGTGAGCTTTTGGAAAAGCAGGTCGAACCTCAGGGACGGCAGCTTTACTTGTTGGTGTTTTTAAATCAGTGAGCATTATTGTTCCAGAAGTTGAAGCATGTTCTTGCAAGGGATTTTCTCCATCACGATGTATATCTGCCTCATCAGATATATTCTCACCAACTCCAGCCTTTACATCAGATAGCGCAAAACCTAGAAGCTTTTTCATAACTTCGGGATCAGTACTTGTATCAACAAGTCTTGATGTCCTTAGCACAACTTCCTGTGCCTCTTGAGGGGTCATAGAATTTTGCCGGGAGAATGTTACTACTACCTGTTTTAATGCCTCGACATTGGATCGAATTTCATCTGAGGTGAATTTAGCACCTTTCTGTGGGCCGCCTTTTTGAACAGAAGTAGAAGCTCCGAATTCATCAGCACTTTGCTCATCTATTTCGCTTTCAAACTCAGAGGTCTCGTTTTTTGCCAACACCTCTTCCGCCCTTATAGTACTGACAGCCTCATCTATAATCCTCTCAATTGCCTTTTTACGATCTTCTGGTTTAATTTTTTGTTTAACAAGTTCTACAAGTTTGGCTGTCTGCGGAGCATATAATCTAAAGTTGATACTTGCGTCCATTAATCGGTCTTGGAGCCAATAATTATCCTTACCCGGGAAACCTGTTGCAATCAGCTTTAACCTTGAAGGGGTTACTTTTTGCTCCCTATCACGCCCACCGCTGGCAAGTCGTACTTTCTTTACCAGTTCTGGATCTGCAGCCTCAACTGTTTTGAGTATGTCGTAAATATACCCAGGGCTTCTTTGCCATCGACGACACTTACGATCAACCCAATCCTTAATGCCTTCTAAATCCTCTGTGGATACTTTATAGGATGTTTCCCTGTCAGTAAGTGTCAAAGTAAAGGCTTGCGTAATTGGTATGTCCTTTTTGGCCCACTCCGTTTGGCTGTAGGATCTGGATATCCACTCGGCAATCCGAGGGAACTGAACACTTCTTACTGAATTTGCCGCAACTATTCTAAGGTCAAACAGTTCTTCATCCGTCACCCCGTAAAGAACATTGGCTTTTATTGTTTCGGCCCCCATTCTTCTTTTAGCTTCTGTCCTGTGAAATCCGTCTATTATGTCGTAAACGACTCTTCCATCAAGCTCTCTAGCTCTTACCGTGATAGAGCTTGTTTGGCCCCATTTATCTGCCATAGAGTCTTTAAGCTCTTCAGCATGAGTGTCGTCTACAAGTGAATAGTCTACTATCACGTCACCAAGAGCAATCGCAATGTTTTCGCGCTTTGCTCCTTCACCATTTTTTAATAGTTCCAAACTTCTCAATATCTCCAGAGGTGTACGACGGTCTTCCGGTCCGATAATTCTGACTAACATAGCAGGTTCGGGCGGGGCATCTGCAATTTGTCTCTCGCGAGCTACCATGTTGCAAAGGTTATCTCTGCGCCGGATAAAAGTCAACAGGTTTCTTGAAGCAAAGCCTGTCTTCTGCCATAATTAAGCCTATCTATGGCACAAAATTTCAAACCCGTTGACCCGCATGTCGACTTCCCCGCCCTTGAGGAAAAAACCCTAAATTATTGGCGCAAAAATAAAATATTCGAAAAATCGCTTTCCAAAAACCCTAAATCAAACCCTTGGACATTTTTGGACGGCCCGCCTTTTATAACGGGCTTGCCCCATTATGGAAGCTTGCTTTCTTCAATCCCTAAAGATGTCTTTCCCCGCTACATGACTATGAAAGGCTATTATGTCCGCCGCGTTTGGGGCTGGGATTGCCACGGTCTTCCTGCGGAAAACAAAGTCGAGGAAAAACTTGGCATCAAACGCAAAAAAGATATCGAAGAAAAAATCGGTGTCAAAAAATTTATAGATGAATGCAAGCTTTACGTGAACGAAGTTTCCTCCGAATGGGAATGGTATATAGACCACGTTGGCCGATGGGTCGACTTTAAAAATGCATACAGGACAATGGACACACCTTATATGGAATCCGTCATGTGGGTTTTCAAACAAATGTACGACAAGGGCTTTATCTACAAAGGGCTTCGTGTTTCACTTTACTGCCCGCATTGCTCAACGCCGATTTCCAACTTCGAAGTTGCTATGGATGCGGATAACTATAAGGAAGTTACCGAACCCGCCAACACTTATAAATACCAACTGGCCGCAGAAAAAGACGCATATTTACTGGCCTGGTCAACAACCCCTTGGAACAAAATCGCAACTCCGGCTTTGGCCGTTAACCCGAAAATAAAATATGTAAAAGTCCAGCAAGGAAATGAAAAATATATTTTGGCAAAATCCACACTTGAACATTTGAAAAAAGAACCAAAATACAAAATTCTGGAAGAATTTTTGGGCAGCAAATTGGTAGGCGTTAAGTTTATCCCGCATTACGACTTTTACAAAATTGACCCCGGCAAAAAGGCAGGCGTTGTTATTCCCGGCGATTTTGTGACGGCAGATGAAGGTACCGGGATTGTCACGATTGCCGCATACGGTGAAGACGACTTAAAAGCCATGCAGGAAAATAATATCCAGATTGTTTTGCATGTAGACGAGGAAGGGATCCTTAAAAAAGGTGTTCCATGGGAAGGGGAGTATTACCTCAAGGTAAATAAGCTGGTAAACGCAGACCTATCAGCCCGCGGCCTTATGTACAAAGAAGACGGTTACACCCACACGGTGCCGACATGTTGGCGCTGCCAGACAAGGCTTTTTTATTCTCCACAGGACGCTTGGTATGTAAATGTCCAAAAGCTAAAAAACCAGATGAAAAAAACCAATGAAGAGGTTAATTGGGTCCCGAAACATTTTAAATACGGCAGGTACCTAAAAAGCCTGGAAAATGCACCGGATTGGTGTATTTCCAGAAGCCGCTATTGGGGTTCGCCCGTTCCGGTCTGGGAGTGCACCAAATGCGAAGAAAAGATTGTCCCCGGTTCAATTGAGGAACTTGAAAAATTATCCGGACAAAAAATAAAAGATCTGCACAAACCGGAAATAGACGAAGTAGAAATCAAATGTCCAAAATGTTCATCAAAAGCAAAAAGGGTAGCGGAGGTATTAGACAGCTGGATAGAAGCTGGTTCTGCCCCTTATGCCGAAAGGCACTATCCGTTTGAAAAAATTAATCTGGACGAATTTTTCCCTCCGGATTTTATCACCGAATATACCGGCCAAATCCGGGCCTGGTTTTATGTCCTTCACGTCATCTCAACCGCTATTTTCGGCTCAATAGCCTTTAAAAACGTTCTTGTTTCCGGTGTAATTTTGGGGACGGACGGTAGGAAAATGAGCAAAAACTACGGAAATTATCCCGACCCCAAAGAAATGCTTCAAAAATATGGTGGCGACGCCCTAAGGCTTTATTTAATGGGCTCACCCGTTGCAAAAGGGGAGGACATTTTAATTTCAGAAGAAGCGTACCGTCAGCAGGTGAGAGGCTTAATGCTAATTTTGTGGAATATTTATAACTTCTTCGTCACATACGCCAATATAGACGGTTGGTCGCCCGGCAATAATCATCAAGAATCAAAAAACGTTTTGGATCGCTGGATTCTCTCACGCCTTTCGGGAAACATAAACAATGTAACCCAAAAAGGCTACGAAAAGTTCGATACTCCCGAAATAGTCGGCCAATTTGAAATTTTTACCAAAGATCTCTCTCTTTGGTACATCAGAAGGCAAAGGGATAGGGTAGGCCCGACAATTGACAACTCCCAAGATAAAGATTGGGCCCATCAAACTCTTTGGACTATCCTCAAAACTTATTCGCAAGCTCTTGCACCATTAATTCCGTTTTTAACGGAAGAAATCTACACAAATTTAACAGGCGAAGAATCGGTCCACTTAACGGATTGGCCCTCAAGTAACGCAAGTTTCTCAGATCCAGTACTTGAAAGTGAAATGGAAAACGGTATAAGACTTTCATCTGTAATTCATGCCTTCAGAAAATCAACAAATATAAAAGTAAGAATACCTTTTCGAAAATTGACTTACAAAGGGCCTGTTGCAATAAGTAATAGGGTTATGGACGCTGTATTAAACGAGGTAAATGTTTATGAACTTTTTTACGGTGGGGAAAATCCGTGGAATGAATACTCGATCGAAGGAACATGGTCGGATGATAACCTTGATAAAACTGCAGGCGAAGCCCGCGAGATAATCCGCCAAATCCAACAAGCCAGAAAAGAAGCGGGCTGCGATCTGGCTGAATTTGTAACGGTCAAACTTCCCGACTGGCCAAAAGAATTCGAAGAGGAGATAAAAAAACAAACCTTATCGAAAAAACTTGAAAAATCAGACAAACTCGAAATCGTCAGAAATTAAATGAGACCACGCTGGGATTGGCTGCTTTTTGTCCAGATTCTCGCAATCGGGACAATTTCGCTTCTTATAATTTCCTCAATCACCAAGAGCCTTGCTGTAAACCAACTGGTATTTTGGGTAATCGGGTTGGTAATCCTTTACACAGCCTCGCAGTTTGACTACGAAAATTGGAAAAACCTGTCAATACCGCTTTATGCAGTTTCCCTTGTCTTCTTATTAGTTCTTTTGGTAATAGGTGATCCGGTCCGTGGTTCGGTCCGCTGGATAGACCTTGGAATTTTCCGTTTCCAGCCGTCTGAGCTGGCAAAGGCTTCGAGTATCTTCCTTTTGGCCGCATTTTACAAAGACAAATCGGCCGGGCAGATCAAAAACCTTTTCGTAAGTTTTTTAATTATCCTTCCCGCAATTGCACTGGTTTTAATCCAGCCGGATCTCGGTAACACACTTGCTTTTTTCGCGATATGGCTGGGTATTTCAGTCGCGGCAGGGTTTAGGCCAAAGCATATGGCAATCACATTTATAGCGGCACTTGTAATTGTTTTTTCCCTTTATGAAATGCTTGCCCCATACCAAAAGCAAAGAATTACCAGTTTTATTAACCCGACTCTCGACCCGTTGGGGACCGGATACAACATGATCCAGTCTAAAATTGCGGTTGGTTCCGGCGGACTTTTAGGGAAAGGTTTTAGCAGGGGTTCGCAATCCCAACTTAATTTTCTACCGGAAGCAGAAAGCGATTTTATTTTCGCTTCCATTGCCGAGCAGTTGGGATTTTTGGGGGCAGGGCTTCTGATTGCCCTGTTTTCCTGGATGATAGCCAGAATCATCGGTATTGCCAAGGGAAAAGACAAATTTGGCCAGCTTGTTATAGTTGGTGTTGCCTCTTTTTTAATTCTCCAATTTTTAATAAATGTTGGGATGAATATGGGGATCTTACCGGTAACCGGAATAACATTTCCGCTCGTTTCATACGGGGGCTCGTCCCTTTTAACCACTCTTTTTCTTTTGGGCGTTGTGTTTTCCGTGTCCCGGAAGGGCACTTATTAGCAAAGGAAAAAGGTCAGGCCTTTGTCTAGATAATCCCAAGCTAGGCCTGACCTTAACTAAAGTTTCACAAGCATTGAATAATCTGTCCAATTCAAGTACAATTTCCAAAAGTTATGGATACCTGGGCAGTTATTAGAACCGGCGGCAAACAACATAAAGTCAAAGTTGGCGAAACTCTGGCCGTCGAAAAACTAAAAGTAAAAGGCGAAACGGTAACCTTCGACGAAGTTTTGCTCATCAAATCTGACGGTAAACTAGAAGTCGGCAAGCCGCTTGTTGAAAAAGCAAAAGTTAAAGCAAAAATCGTGGGCGATTTTAAAGACAAAAAGGTAAGGGTTGTAAAGTTTAAATCCAAATCCCGCTATCTCAGAACAACCGGCCATAGGCACCAAAAAACCAAAGTCACAATCGAAAAAATAGAAAGCTAAATAAGACAAAATCTGCCTCCGAAATGTCAGAACAGCTACGACCTGGAGACGCTAGGCCTACCCGGACAGAAGACGGTAAACAAATCGTCTACATTACAGGTGTAGATGGGGGTGTTCGCATACATTGCCCGTCTCATGGTATGGACTATAGAATACCAGAACCCTGCTATAGTGAAGAACCGGTAATACATTCAGTAAAAACTTCAATTACAAGTATCCTTCGCAAGGCAGAGCAGGAGCGTGTATCATGGCAGGCGCAAGAGTATCCAAAACCGCTTGAAACACAGGACGGGGATCTTATCGCTTATATTCATATAGGCCGGGATTCAACAGTTGCAAACTGTCTAGCTATAGGGTATTCCCTTCCTTCAAACCAAAAATACGATGCAGATTTTGAACGCGCTTTCCAGTCAGGAGTCAAAAGCCACGCAGAACATATTCTTGAACAAGCGTCAGCGGAGCAGTCAGGCCATTCTCGGGAAACACTTGAATTTGCAAGAAGAATAGCAAACTCAAATGGTCGCCCACCACTGGCTTTTGTTCGGGATTTTGATGTAAGCGGCGATCCACATCTCAAATTCCATATCAATCTATAACTTACTGGTCGATTGACACCCTGTGAAAATCAAGGTAAAATCGATTGAGAATTTATATCAGCAGGTCGCCTTGTCACATTCGACAAGCAAGACTTGTCTCATTCATGACAATGGCGCTCCTCTGATATTTTTGCAAATAAATTATCTATAGAAATATAAGGAATATTTACAAAAATGGCTCATAAAAAAGGTGGCGGTGCAACCAAAAAAAACCGCGATTCTGCAGGCAAACGCTTGGGCGTTAAAGTTTATGGCGGCCAAACGGCAAAACCCGGAAACATCATAGTCAGACAGCGTGGCACAAAATTTTACCCTGGCATGGGCACAATGCTTGGACGCGACCACACGATTTTTGCAATCAAAGAAGGTTTAGTAAAATTCAGGCAGAAACTAGGGAAAAAACTTATCGACGTAATCTAAAAATACAAATGGAAGAAAGCCAAATTTTTGAAATAGACATAGACATGTTGCAGCCAAACCCGCTGCAGCCTAGAGGTTTAATAACCCCCGATTCCTTAACCGAAATTATTGATTCAATCCGCGAGCACGGTGTTCTCGAGCCGCTTGTGGTTGCCAAAACTCCGGCAGGTTACCAGATTATAGCCGGGGAGCGCAGGTGGCGCGCTTCTAAAATTGCCGGCCTCGCAAAGGTACCGGTAATAATCAAGGAAACAACACCCCAGGGTATGCTTGAGATGGCCATTATTGAAAATGTCCAGAGGGTAGACTTAAATGCCCTTGAAAGGGCACAAGCATTCAAAAGGCTCTTGGACGAATTTGGTCTGTCAACCGGCGAGATTGCCGTTAAAGTCGGCAAAAGCGCTCCGTATGTTTCCAATACACTCCGTCTTTTAACCGTGCCGGATGTTTTAAAGGACGCACTGGCGTCCGGCGCTACCACGGAAGGTCATGTAAGGGCACTTGCTTCGCTCGAAGATCCGCACTTAGTTGTTGAGGCTTACAAAGAGATTCTTGCCAAAAACCTTTCGGTCCGGGGTGCGGAAGAACTTTCCCGAAAACTCAAAGCCAGGGAAAATATCAGCCCAAAACAGCAAAAACCCGTCCTGAGGCTGCAAAACGACCAGTTGGATGACTTCCAGGAAGAGCTGTCCAAAAAATTAACTTCCGACAAAGTAAAAACCAAGGTTAAAATGAGCCAGTCGAGGGTCGAAAGCAAAATGCACATTGTAGTACGCGGAAAAGTTGAAGATACTTCGGAAGTGATCAAAAGAATCAGGGATTCAATAATTGGCTCTTGAGACAAACCTCATCCCGGCAGAACTTTTCGCTCTTAAAATTGGCCAATAAACAAAAAACACCCTCGCCTGTATTTTATCGCCCGAAATTGGGCCAAATACTCTCGAGTCAGACGAAGCCGGCCTGTTGTCTCCCATCACAAAATATTCGTTTTGTCCAAGGGTCCTAACCTCATCTCCCGGTGTTTCCACATTCAAATAGTTTTCCTCCAGCCTTTTTCCGTTAACAAAAATAGATCCTTCTTGAACAGAAATAGTTTCGCCAGGTAAACCAATTATCCTTTTTATAAAATCAATGTTATGCCCAACGGGAGCCTCGAAAACAATTACATCGCCCCGCGCAGGCTTTGAAAAACGGTAAGAGACTTTTTCCGTCAAGAGCAGCTCACCGTCTTCAAAAGTCGGAAACATTGATTCGCCTTTAACCCTGTGCGGCTGCACCAAAAATATATATACAAAAAGAAAAATCCCAAACGAAATCAAAAGTGTCTGGGCGATCTCTTTTACTGTTGAAACAAGTCCTTCTTTCACGCTCGTCCCTCAATTTTATGTTAAAATTGGCCAAATCGTACAGAGGCAACTTGAGTCTATAGTAAGAGCGGCAAAATCCCACACCATATGGAGTTGTAGCTCAGTCGGCAGAGCGTTCGTATCACACACGAAAGGCCACAGGTTCGAATCCTGTCAACTCCACCAGAATAGTGGTACTTTTAAATAAGAATGCTTGTGAACTTGCTTCTTCTAATATCGCTCGTTACACTCCTGCCGGGTCAACTTGTAAGACTACCTTTCACCCAATCCGGTGCAATTACTTTAACTGATTTGGCGGTAGCAAGTACGGTAATTGTGTTTGTTATTGATGCGTTTCTGATAAGAAAATCGTTAAAAATTCCTAAAATCATCTTCACGCCATTTATTTTATTCACACTTTCGGCAAGCGCCTCAACGATTATCGCCTTAAATTTTTTCTCCCCAACCCAAATTGCCGTGTCTTCCTTGTTTTTATTGCGTTTCATTATTTATTTTTTCCTGTCGGTGGTTGTTTACAACGTGATTGAAAAAGGCTCAATCGAGAAATGGGTAAATGTCCTGCTTATTGTGGGCACAATTTTTGCATTTCTTGGGTTTTTTCAGCTGGTTTTTTTCTCTAACCTTTCTTCTCTTCAAGCCTTAGGCTGGGACCCTCATCAAATGAGGCTTGTTTCAACCTTGCTTGACCCAAATTTTGCAGGTTGCATATTTTCAATTACAACTGCCATTTCCCTCTCGTATTACCTCTATAAAAACCGCAAAATTTACCTCTTTGCCTCGGCCGTATTCATAATAGCAATCATCTTTACTTTTTCCAGAAGTTCATATTTGGCAATTGCCACAGTCATTGCAACAATCGGAGTCGTAAAAGCGCCCAGGGTACTTATTATTGCTGTTGCCGTTTTTATACTTTCCTTTACTACAATCGGACAAGTAAAAAGCAGGATTATCGGTGCGCTTTCAATAGACGAAACAGCAGCAGCCAGGATAGAAAGCTGGCAGAAGGCGCTGGAAATCTTCAGGGAAAACGAGTTATTGGGAGTCGGATTTAATACTTACCGGTACGCGCAGGCTAGTTTCGGTTTCTTCTCATTCGACAACCCGCTTGGTGGACACGCAGGGGCAGGATCGGATTCGAGCATCCTTCTGGTGGCGGCAACAACAGGTATAATTGGCCTTAGTCTTTACCTCTACCTTTTAATAAACGTGTTTAGGACATTAAAATATAAAGCAAGAAGCAGTCCTCTTCATCTGGGTGCGCTCGCAGCATTCTTTGGCTTAATTGTTGATTCGCAGTTTATAAACTCCTTATTCTTTCCGCAGGTAATGCTTTTATTTTATTTTATTTTGGGGCTTGTTATTAAAAATGATAATTAAAATATTTCTGGTTTGGAGGATAGGGTTATTTGCTGCAACCTATATTGGAAGCAAAGTATTCCCACTGGTTGCAAATGGTGGGATTGGCGCAGTGGGCCCGGGTAAAAACTTTGACTTTTTTGCTTCATGGGCGCAGTGGGACGGGGGGCACTACTTTAACATCGCAAATCAGGGTTATTTTGGCCCAAACGAATACGCATTTTTCCCCCTTTATCCGGCGCTCATAAAAGTAGCAAGTGTACTGACTTTTGGCAACACCCTTCTTGCCGGGCTTTTAATCTCAAACATTTTTTTTGCTATTTTCCTTTATGTCTTTTACAACTTCACAGCAAAGTTGCACAACCCGAAAACGGCTTTTACCGCCACAATTACCTTAATGGTGTTCCCAACTGCCTTTTTTGCAGTTGCCCTTTACTCGGAAGGGTTGTTTCTTCTGGTAATTGCCCTCTTTTTCTCCCAGCTTCAGAGTAAAAAATACCTTAATGCGGCGCTACTTGTTGGTGCAGCATCCTTGACGCGCTTTGTCGGCGTCACGCTCACATTGTCACTTTTTGCAAAGTTGGCAACGGAACGTATTTGGAATCTAAAACAAATTTTCACTAATTCCTTTATCGTTGCTGTATCGCTAGTACCGTTTGCCACCTACTGCGCATATCTTTTCATGAGGTTCAAAGACCCGTTTTATTTTTTAACCGTGCAGTCAACCTGGCACAGGCAGCTTGCAAATCCCGTAAAAACAGCTTATTCATACATCTCAACTTTCCAAAACAACAAACCTTTCAATGACTATCTCGACGTCTATTTAACACTTTTTTTTGCAATCGTCCTCGTCCTCGGCCGCAAAAAAATCTCATCCCCAATTTTGATTTTTAGCGCTCTTGCTATACTTATACCGGCATCAACCGGTACCCTGACTAGCATGCCCAGGTACCTGCTCTCGTCACTTGGGGCATTTATAATTTTAGGAAACTACCTAGAGTCAAAGAAAATAAAATACGCAGTATGGTCAATCTCCTTACTGTCCCAAATTGCACTCGCAATAATGTTTGTAAACGGCAATTGGGTTGCCTAGGGGTGGAAGTTTACCTTAACTTTTTCAACCGTTGTGTTTCCTGCGTTATCGATAGCTTTTACTTCTATCGTATTTTCCCCCTCTAAAAGAGGAATCGCGACTTCATATTTTCCGCTGCTACCGACTTTTGCCAGGAAACCGTTTACTAAAACTTCGGCATCCAAGTCTGAAGTGCCCTGGACTACAATTTTGCTCACGCCAGAAAAGCTTTGGCCCTCTGTGGGGTTGTCTACGGTCAGTTTTGGTGCAGTTGTGTCCAGTATAACTTTCGAAACTACTGAAGAATCGCTTTCTTTCCCGGCAGCGCTTAAAGCTTTTACACTAATTTCATTTTCTCCGCTTGCAAGGCTTATGCTTTGATAATTAAATTTGCCGGCCGCGACATCTGCTTCCCCAACCTTACTTGCGCCAAGAAAAATTTCTACCTTATTTCCATCGCTTGCGAATCCCGAAACAGCAAGGGTGGCACTATTCGTAGCACTTGGTAAACTTTCCAGAATTGGGGCAGAAGGGGCAGCTGACTGCGTGCTATCACCTAAACTTTTATTACCCAGAATCCTTCCTAATAAATCTGCAAAGCCTCCCAACAGTGGAACACCTATTGTGAAAATTAAAATTATGATGACAACACTAAGAATAGAAAGCAATACTATCCTCTTTATGATATCGCCCTCTTCTTTTCTTGCCAGCCTTTGAACTCTATTGATTTTTTTCACGGTTTAAATATATTTATGTGTGAGCCGACAGTGAGAAATATCGTTTTTGCAATGCAAAAAGCGAACTCCGACCACTGCTTGCTCTGACTGAGCCACCTCCGAGAGTCGAACTCGGGACCTTTGCTTTACGAAAGCACTGCTCTACCAACTGAGCTAAGGTGGCGAGTGACTACCGATATTAGTACAAACCTATTTTAATCTTTTATGAATTCTTGTTCAAATGAGAGCGGGATACGAGAATCGAACTCGCGTCTCTTGCTTGGGAAGCAAGTATACTGCCATTGTATTAATCCCGCGTCTTGGCCACAGAAATTATACAGCAGATTTTTTCTGTTTTACAGCATTTAATAAAACCTATCTAAGTATAACTAAGGTATTCCCTGCAAATATCAGCGGGTTGCCGTTTGGTAGCCTACCAACATTATTGGCTTTGTCCAAAAGCACCCACTTAGAACCGTCCCCATACATTTTCTCGGCGATTACAAACAAAGTATCACCGCCTTGGACCTGGTATGACGTTTGGCTCATTTGTGTTTTTATCTCTTGCGCTTTTTCTTTGCTTGGCAGTTTTAAATCATTACCCGCGTAAATTATATTTGGGTTAGCGATCTTATTTTCTCGCGCTATTACCGGCCACATATCCTGGCTGCCATAAACTTTTTCGGAAATTTTAGAAAGGGAATCTCCGCTTTCAACCCTATACTGCGTGGAATTGTCGGCTTGTTCCTGCTGTGTTTGGCCGGTATTTATACCATTACCAATCTCCTGGTTTCTTTTTGAAAAGAAATTTGCAACTAAAAGTCCCAAAATTACAACAATGATTGCGCCGAGTATAAGGCCTGCGTAATTTTCCTGCCAAGCTATTTTAACTTGTTTTTTTCCTCGAGGCATTTAGACCCTCCTTCCTGGACAGAAGTTAAATTATTTAGGCAGAATTTATTTACACTTTCACTATACACTAATCGCCATTTATGCGGGACCGAGGGGACTCGAACCCCCGACCTCTTCCGTGACAGGGAAGCGCTCTAACCAACTGAGCTACGATCCCACAAACCATCAAAGTTTACCCTTTAGCAAAGGTAGTGTCAATCGTATTTTGTTAGAAAATTATATAATAAATTTATGAGGTTCATAACAAACAAGGAAATTGCCAAATTACTCCGCTCAATTAGCGCCGCATACAGTGCCACGGGAAGGGATAGGTTCAAAATTATTGCTTACGACAATGCTGCGGATAGTGTTGAACACACAACAAGTGAGTTAAAAGATCTTTGGGAGGAAAATAAACTGGATTCCGTTCCCGGGCTTGGTAAAAATATACAGTCTCATCTCGACGAGCTTTTTAAAACCGGGAAAGTCAAACATTTTAACGAAGTTATGAAAAATTTACCTTCGGGTATGTTTGAGTTATTAAATATTGGCGGATTGGGCCCTAAAAGCGCTTATAAACTGGCGAGTGTTTTAAAGGTAAAAAACGTAAAGGAGCTGGAAGATGCCGCCAAAAAGGGCAAAATTAGAAATCTTGCGGGTTTTGGCCCTAAAAGCGAGGTAGCTATCCTGTCTGCAATCGAAGAATTAAATTCAAAACCCCAAACCCGCTTTACACTGCCTTTTGCATACGGAGTTGCCGACACTGTCCTGGGTTATTTGCGCCGGCATAAAGATTGCGACCGGGCAGAGCCATTAGGCTCGCTGCGCAGAATGGTTGCAACGGTAGGGGATATAGATATTGCAGTTGCTTCAGAAAACCCGAAGGGTATTATTGAACATTTTAAGAAATTTCCTCAAATAAAAAGGGTTCTTGACGCAGGGGAAAGAAAATCCTCTGTTTTGCTTTTCAACGGAATGCAGGTAGACCTCTTAGTGCAGCCAACTCACGTTTTTGGCGCCTTACTGCAGCACTTTACAGGCTCCAAAAACCACAACGTTCACCTTCGTGAAATCGCCCTAAAAAACAAAATGTCGGTTTCAGACTACGGGATCACTATAAAAGGCAAACTCAACGAATACGAAAATGAACATCAATTTTACAAGGCTTTGGGTATGGATTATATTGAGCCTGAACTTCGCGAAGACACAGGTGAAATTGAAGCCGCATTAAAAAACAACTTGCCAAGCTTAGTTAAAATCGAAGATATAAAAGGCGATATTCACTTACATTCGAGCTATCAAATCGAGCCAAGCCATGACCTTGGAACCGGATCTTTCGAGGAAATCATAAAAAAGGGCAAAGAACTAAATTATGAATATATTGGACTGTCAGACCATTCCCCCGGTGCCGGAACCCATACAAAAAAACAGATAATAGGTTTAATAAAAAAGAGGACAGATAGGATTGAACAAATAAAAAGCTCAGTTAAAAATATAAGAATACTAAATTTACTCGAAATAGATATTCTGTCAAATGGAGAACTTTCTGTACCCGATGATGGCTTAAAATTACTTGATGGGTCTATAGCCGGCATACATTCAAGCCATAGTCAGTCCAAGGAATTGATAACAAAGAGAATTTTAAAAGCCTGCCACTCGCCATATGTCAACGTTATATCTCACCCGACAAACAGACTGCTCCTGCAGAGGGAATCTTCAGATGCCAACTGGCCGGAAGTGTTTAAGGCATGCGTGAAAACAAATACCATGTTGGAAATAAACGCCTGGCCAAACCGCTTGGACCTACCGGACAGTCTGGTAAAACAGGCAATTGCAGCAGGTGTCAAATTGATAATAAACAGTGATTCCCATGACATAAGCCAAATGGACAACATGAAATACGGTGTTTCCGTTGCAAGACGTGGATGGGCCCAACCCAAAAATATTGCCAATACACTCCCTTGGGTTGAATTTAAGAAAATGTTTAGGGTATGATACAAGCAGTATGAACACGACCTACATCATTCTTGGGGCAGTTGCACTTGTTGGGGTTTACATCTGGATGCTCTATAACGGCTTGAGGGTTGCCAGTATCCGCGTTAAAGAAGCCTGGTCGGGTATCGATGTCCAGCTCAAAAGAAGGTCCTCACTTATCCCGAATTTAATGGAAGCCGTAAAAGGCTACGCAAAACACGAAAAAGAAGTTTTTGAAAACGTTACAAAGGCAAGGGCAGCCTTAATGAGCGCAAAAAGTCCGAAAGAAGCACTCGCTGCGGACAATCAGCTAACAGGTGCCCTAAAAACACTTTTTGCAATAGCCGAAGCCTACCCGAACTTAAAAGCCTCTGAAAATTTTAAGGAACTCCAGGAAGAACTTTCGGACACGGAAACTAAAATTGCAGCAGCCCGTCAATTTTATAACGCAAACGTCCTGGACTATAACACCAAAATAAAAGTATTCCCAAATGTTGTTGTCGCCAATATGCTGGGTTTTAAAGAGGAGTCGTTTTTCGAAGCAGAAGAGGTAGCAAAAGCCGACATAAAAGTGAAGTTTTAACTGATGAATTCCCCAAAGATATTCGCAGGCTCCTCTAACTTACCCTTAGCACAACTTGTTTCCCAAAAATCAAAAATACCGCTCGGCAAAATAGATTTGGGGATGTTTTCGGATACGGAAATAGATGTTTGGGTAGAGGAAGATATAAACAATTCAACCGTTTTTATCCTTCAGTCAAACTCCATACCTGTAAACGATAATATAATCGAACTTTCGCTTATAGCAGATGCGCTAAGAAGGTCAGGTGCCCACAAAATAACGGCAATTATCCCTTATCTTGGCTATTCCAGAAAAGAAAAACAGACCAGGCGGGGTGAACCGATTTCCGCAAAAGTTATAGCAGATTTAATAATCGCAAGCGGCGTTGGAAAGGTTGTCTGTCTTGACTTGCATGCCGACGCAATAGTCGGTTTTTTTAATGTGCCGGTTATTTACCTTTCCGCCCTGGAAATTTTGGCAGACGCCCTAAAAAAAGAGCAGTTTAAAAACCCGCTTGTAGTTGCTCCGGACGTAGGCGGTGTTAAAAGGGCACGGAATTTTGCGGCAATCCTAAATGCCCCGTTGGCAGTTATTGAAAAAAGAAGACAGGCAGATATCAGGGACCGTATGGAGGTCCTTTCAATCTCCGGTGAGGTCTCGGGGGAAACAGCAATCATAATTGATGATGTTATCTCAACCGGTGGAACCATCATAGAAAGCGCAAATTCGCTTAAGAGTAAAGGCGTTAAAAAAATTATTGTTTGTGCAACTCACGGTGTATTCACAGGCGATGCCATCAAAAACCTGGAAGCAAGTCCGGTTGACAAAATTTTTGTGACGGACAGCATTAAAAATGAGAAAAAAAGCAAGAAAATTGAAACCGTATCCGTATCGGGAATCATAGCAGACTGCCTCAAAGAAGAGCTTTAGTCTCAACCAAAAGAGTGTCAAAATAATGGATTTCAAAGACAAACTACAGCTTGCCCAAAAGAAAAACGAAACACTTCTTTGCGTAGGCCTTGACCCTGATCCCCAAAAACTCCAAAAGGGTCAAACGCAATTTGAATTTAATAAAAAAATAATAGAAGACACCAGCAAATATGTCTGCTGCTTTAAACCCCAAATCGCATTTTACGCAGCCGCGGGAGTAGCGGGAATAGAAAGCCTAAAACAAACAATAGACTATATCCATAAAGAGTATCCCGATATTCCAGTGCTCTTGGATGCAAAAAGGGGCGATGTTGGCCACACGTCTGAAATGTATGCAAAAGAAGTTTTTGATTTTTACCAAGCAGATGCGGCAACTGTTGGTCCTTATTGCGGATTCGATTCCATTGAACCTTTTTTAAAAAGGGCAGATAAGGGGATCTTTGTAATCTGCAGGACTTCCAACCCCGGTGCAGGCGACTTTCAGGATCTTAAGGTAGGGAATGGCCCCTTGTATGTAGAAGTGGCTAAAAAAATAGTCGGCTGGAGCGAAAAATATCCTAATGTCTTTTTGGAAATAGGCGCGACGTGGCCGGAGGAAATCGGCGTACTTAGAAAGCTCGCACCAAACATGCCGTTTTTAATTGCAGGCATCGGTGCACAAGGCGGGGATTTGGAATCCACACTTAAAAACGGGCTAACCAAAAATGGAGATGGCTTGATTATCAGCAGCTCGCGGGGCATAATCTATGCCCAAGACCCTAAAAAAGCAGCCGAAGACCTAAAAAATGAAATCAACAAATACCGAAAGTAAAATATCTCAAAAAGTCGCGGGTATCCTTTTGGATATCGGTGCCGTTTTGTTTACCCGCAATAGGCCATTTAAATTTACATCAGGTCTCTTAAGTCCAGTTTATATTGACTGTAGAGTAATTGTCTCCCACCCAAAGGAAAGAAAAATCGTTGTCAATGCATTAGTTGAAAAAGTTAAAAAAGAGATTGGGTTGCCTGATGTCGTTGCTGGTATTGCAACTGGCGGCATTGCCCATGCGGCTTTGATTGCAGACAAGTTAAATCTTCCGATGGTTTTTGTTCGATCAAAACCCAAAGAACACGGAAAGGGTAATCAGGTAGAAGGCGTTTTACGTCGAGGCCAAAAAGTTCTAATCGTTGAAGACTTAGTATCTGCAGCAACATCATCAGAGAGCGCTATTCGAGCGGTTAGAAAGCTGGGTGGTGTTGTCACAAATGAAATAGCAATTTACACCCACAATTTAAAAGCGTCTGATGATTATTTTAAAAAAGCCAAGGTTAAGTTTTCATACCTTACGGACACTAAACAGGTTGCTCAGCAAGCTGTTAAAAAGGGTTTTATGAAAAAGGCACAAATTAAGATAATAGAAAATTGGGTACACGATCCAGTAACCTGGGGCAAGAAGATGGGGTTTGAATAGTCCATTTTCTAAGTTAAAATAAACCAACATGCTTCAAGACCCTTTTTACGATCCCACTTTATCTTACGAAGAAAATTATGATGAAGGTCCGTTTGCAGCATTTAGAGACGGCAAAATATATGAACAAAAAGGCGAACCTCAATACAAATTTCTAGGCCAGAAAGTTTATTTACCTTTTGGTATTCCCGCAGGACCACTTTTAAACAGCAAATTTGTAAAAAGCGCATTTGAAAAAGGTTTCGACGTTTGTGTTTACAAGACTGTTCGTGCTGATACATTTCCTTGCCATCCGCTCCCAAACATCTTATCCGTGCATTTTGCACAAAAAGATTTGACAGTTAAAAGACTAGAAGAACCTATAACTGCAGACGAAAACTATCAGGATCCTATCTCTATCACCAATTCCTTCGGTGTTCCATCCAGGAATCCGGATATCTGGCAACAGGATGTAAAAAAAGCAATTTCATATGCTAAAAAAGGTCAGGTTATGGTTTTAAGTTTTATGGGAACTGTTAAAAAAGACCAGACACAGCAGGAATTCATTGAGGATTTTGTACTTGCCGCAAAACTTGCCAACGAAACCGGCGCAAAAATTTTGGAAGCAAATTTGTCATGTCCTAATATCGGCAACGAAGGTCTAGTCTGTTACAACCTCGAAGTCACCGAAAAAGTCACAAAAGGTATTAGGAAAGTTATCGGGAACACACCATTAATTTTAAAAATCGGCTATTACCAGAATCAAAAAGATTTAGAGACGCTTGCGGAAATTGCAAATGAATACGCCGACGATGTTGCAGGAATAAATACGCTCCAGGCTATGGTAGTCGATCACGAAGGTAAACAAGCATTACCTGGACCTAACCGTTTGAAAAGCGGAGTCTGCGGCTACGGTATCAAATGGGCCGGTGTTGAAACTGTCAAAAAGTTAAAATCAATCAAAGATAAGAAAGGCTACTCTTTCTCAATTACAGGAGTAGGCGGAGTATTAAACCGCAAAGATTATCTGGAATACAAAAGAGCCGGTGCGGATTGCGTCATGAGTGCAACCGGAGCAATGTGGAATCCTTATTTAGCGCAGGAAATAAAATCAGAAATCAAATCTTCGTAATTTTTTCTGCTGGGCAAATCCAAACTTGAATTGTCCTGTCGCGGATTGGGTTTTTGCCGCTGCCGTCTCGGCCGTCAAATTCAAACGCCGCAACTTGTTGGTATTTCCCAAGTTCCAATTTACCATTTAAGATCGGCACCACAACACTCGGGTGCGAAAATTCCAATGCCCGAATATGGGCGGCAGCATTATAGTCTTCGTCAATTTCATTACAATACGGGTTGTCCTGGCAGCGGTGTCTGTAGTCGGTAGTCGGATGCTTATAATCTTTGGAAACCCTTGTAGATCTTTTATCTTCCGGGATCGAATGCAGCGTGTGATGCAGTATATCCTCTAAAAGATTTGGCTCGGCGATCTCATTGACAACAATCCCGAGTGTCGTGTGCTTTGTATTAACAAAAACGAAACCTTGCTTAACTTTAGCCTTGGCAATCGCCTTATTGATATCCTCTGTGATATCCAAAAAATAAGTCGGCTTCGTCGACTTGAACTTTAGTTCCTTCAGGAAGGCTTTCATTATTTAGCTTTCTCGACTTTACAATTTTATCATAAGAAAAATCAAGTCAGTAGCAAGAAAAAAGGTTAGATACCAAGCAAAAAGTCAGGCACCAGGCAAAAGGTCAGGCCTTAGGCTGGCAATTTCCCAACAAAGGCCTGACCTTAACCTAGGCATAGTCGAATATTGAAGGCCTGACCTTAACTTGGATGACCATTTCGGTTATAATCCGAACATGACCGCTTACACCGAAATATCTGCAAACCGTACTAAGACTTGGCTTATCATGCTGCTTTTTGCTTTTTTTATAACTTTTGTAGTTTTTATATTTGCAAACGCCCTAGGTCTGCAGGGGCCGTCGGCTTTAAGTTTTTCCGGCATAGCCTTAATTGTTGCCGGCATAATCAACTTTTTTTCCTATTACAACAGCGACAAGATAGTAATGGCAATTTCCAAAGCAAAGCAAATCCAGAAAAAGGACAACCCCACGCTTTTCAGGACTATTGAAAATTTGTGTATCGCCTCCGGTGTCCCTACACCTAAAATATACATAATAGACGACACTGCCCCAAACGCTTTTGCAACCGGCCGTGATCCACAGCATGCCGCAATTGCCTTTACAACCGGAATCCTCTCAAAACTTACTAAACTTGAGCTCGAAGGTGTTGCCGCCCATGAACTTTCGCACGTCGGCAATTACGACACGCGTCTAATGACAATAGTGTCTATACTGGTTGGAACAATAGCCCTTGCTGCAGATTTTTTCTTACGGATGTCTTTTTATTCAAGAGGAGACAGGGATAATGATAGGGGAGGTAATGCAATTTTCATGGTGCTGGGGCTTGTAATGGCCATTCTTGCCCCCATTGTAGCAACATTAATACAGCTCGCAATTTCCAGAAAAAGGGAATTTCTGGCAGACGCATCCGGTGCACTTCTAACCAGGAATCCCGATTCTTTGGCAGACGCCCTTTTGAAAATTTCAGCTGACAAAGAGCCACTTGAAGTTGCCAACAAAGCAACGGCCCATCTTTATATTGCTAATCCTTTCAAAGATGCACACAAAGGCGTCAGCCTCTTTGCTAACCTCTTTAACACCCACCCGCCGATTGCAGAAAGAGTGAAAGCCCTTCGCGCAATGCAATAATAATATTATGAACGTGAACAGAGAATCAAACTCATTACCAGAAGAAACCCCTACGCAGAAAAGCCAACAGGTAAAAAGCTATGCAGTGATTTCCTGTGGTGGCACTATCACTATGGAAAAAGGCAGCAGGGGGGTTCTTGAGCCTAAAAAAAGCTTAAACGAAGTTCTATCCGCTGCTAACCTTGAAGCACTCGAGAGCAAAATGGTAGTTCCTGATGATAATAAAGAAGAGCTTTTCAAACTTGATAGTGTGAATCTAAATCCGGAACACTGGGGACAAATTATTTCTAGTGTAGAAAGGCTTCAGGATCAAAGTGACGGAATTGTAATTATCCATGGAACAGATACCATGGCATATTCGGCAACTGCAGTTGGCTTAGCACTTGCCGATAAAATTAAAGTTCCGGTAATTTTCACAGGTGCCCAAAGACCTATACATGAAACAGGTAGTGACGCAAAGCCCAATCTAGAAAGGTCCTTTCAAGTTCTCGATAAAGCGGCAAAAGCCGGAGTTGCTGAATGCATGATATTTTTCGGTGATGAAGCCTACAGAGGTGTGTGTTCCCGCAAAAGAAGTGAATCTGATTTTAAAGGATTTGAATCTCCGAGCGTACGTCCGCTTTATGTAACAGATGGATTTGGCGTCAAAGAAACTTGGCCGTCAAGAAGACCCGCAGACGCATTGAAAACCAAAAAAAATCTTGGTATTGAAATAAAAAATGACTTTGCAAAAGGTGTAGTAATACTTTCTGCCGTTCCAGGACTAGAAGCGGAGGTATTAATGGCTATTGCAAGCAGAGCTACAACTAGAGCAATAATATTAAATTCGCTAGGTGCAGGGAATATTCCCTCCCTTGAAGGGGACTACAATCTAGTACCAGCAATTGAAAAGATAACTCGCAAGCTGGGCAAGCCTGTAATAATTTCTTCACCTTTTGTGGGTGGAGACACAAATCTAGACATCTATTTAACTGGTACATTAGCAAAGGAATCAGGAGCAATCGATGCGGGCAAAATGACCGCAGAAGCAACACTAGTTAAAACTAGATTACTTTTAGCCCAGCCAGAATTTACATCTCAGAATGCGTTTAAAAAAGCGTTAGCGACAGATTTTGCAGGAGAAACAGGTAGACTTTAGATTATGAAGATTGATATTTCGCATGTTGCAAAACTTGCAAACCTGAAGCTATCCCCAGCTGAAGAAAAAAAATTTGGAGATCAACTAGACGAAGTCCTCGACTATTTTACCAAGCTAAACGAGGTTAAAACAGAAATTGTTCAGCCGATTGACCACATAACCGGTCTTGAAAATGTCCAAAGGCAAGACGTTGCCCAACCATCTTTAAGCCAGGAAGAAGCTTTGTCGGCAACCCGTAAGACCCATAATGGATTTATCCAAGTAGAGGCAATATTGGAAAGCGGGGACCACTAGTATGGTTGATGTAACAAATCTCACGTTGCAAGACGCTTCCAAAATGCTTTCCTCAAAGCAAATCAAGGCAAAAGAATTAACAGAGGCATTTTTAGACAGGACTAAAAAATTAAACGAAAAGTTAAATAGCTTCATAACAATTACGGAAGATATTGCTCTCAAGCAAGCAGAAAAAGTAGATAAACTAATCGAAGGTAATCAAAAACTTCCTCCTCTTGCCGGGATGCCAATCGGGGTTAAAGATTTATTTTGCACTAAAGGCATAAAAACAACGGCAGCCTCCAAAGTCCTTGAAAATTATGTACCCGCTTACGATTCGACAGTTGTATCCAAAATAAAAGATTCACAAACGGTTATTTTGGGCAAAACAAACCACGATGCCTGGGCGCATGGAGCAAGCGGTGAAAATTCCGATTTCGGCCCAACCAAAAATCCTTATGATCTAGAGAGGGTTCCGGGCGGCTCATCCTCCGGGTCAGCTGCTGCAGTTGCATCAGGCCAATGCATTGCAGCCTTGTCAACGGATACAGGCGGGTCTACAAGGCAGCCGGCGTCGTTCTGCAATTTAGTCGGTATTAAACCTACTTACGGTAGGGTTTCCAGATACGGCGTAATGGCTATGGCTTCGTCCCTGGACACAATTGGCCATATGACAAAAACGGTTTGGGACAACGCGCAAATTTTAAATGTCACGGCGGGAAACGATACAAACGATGCAACAACATCACCAAGGCCAGTAGAGGATTACATAAAGGAAATAGAAAAAGGAGTCAAGGGAAAAAGAATTGGCTTACCCCGAGAATATTTTGACGGGCTCGACCCCAAGATAAAATCAGTTATCGATAAGGCCTCAAAAGAACTTGAAAATCTCGGAGCAATAATTTCCGATATAAGTCTTCCTCATACCCAATACGGTATAGCAACTTACTATATTATCGTTCCTTCCGAAATCTCCTCGAACCTGGCAAGATATGACGGGATAAGGTATGGGAACGGCCGCGATAGTTTTGGCGCGGAAGCTAAAAGAAGAATAATTTTAGGCACGTTCGCACTTTCTTCAGGTTACTACGATGCCTATTATCTTAAAGCGATGAAGGTAAGAAGGTTAATAAGAGACGATTTTGTAAATGCTTTTAAAAATGTCGACGCCATTATTGCCCCGGTTTCACCCACCCTCCCGTTTAAAATCGGCGAAAAAGTAAATGACCCCCTCACCATGTACCTTGCAGATGTTTATACGGTGAATGTTAATCTGGCAGGAATCCCAAGCCTAACTGTTCCTGCCGGCTTTATCGATGGTCTTCCAGTAGGCATGCAAGTTATTGGTCCGGATTTTTCGGAAAAACTACTTTATCAAATAGGCTCCGCTTACGAGCAAAAAACTAAATGGTACAAATCAAAACCAAATATATGAAATACACACCCGTCGTCGGTCTAGAAGTACACATAGAGCTTTATACCAAATCCAAAATGTTTTGCTCCTGCTCTGCAGACTATTTTGGCAAAGAACCAAATACTCACACATGCCCGGTATGCCTTGGTCTGCCAGGTGCACTCCCGGTTCCCAATAAGCAGGCAATCGAATGGTGCGTTGCAATGGGCCAAGCGTTAGGGTGCAAAATTCCGTTATTTTCCAAATTCGACCGTAAAAATTATTTTTATCCTGACCTTCCCAAGGGTTACCAAATAAGCCAGTATGATAAGCCATTTTGCGTAGAGGGAGAGGTCACTCTGTCCGGCGACAAAAAAATCAGGATTACCAGGGCTCATATGGAAGAGGATACGGCCAAACTGACCCATGCCAAGGTAGAAGGCAAAAATGTATCGCTTATAGATTTCAACCGCTCAGGTGTACCGTTGGTTGAAATTGTCACGGAACCGGATTTTGAAAATGCCCAAGAAGTTGTCGAGTACTTAAAACTGCTGCAGCAAACCGCAAGGTATCTGGGTGTTTCCCAGGCCGACATGGAAAAAGGGGATATGAGGCTCGAACCGAACATCTCGCTGAAAAAAGCAGGCGAAAAAGGTTTGCCTGGCTACAAGGTCGAGGTAAAAAATATCAACTCTTTTAAGTTTGTTGAAAAAGCAATCTCATTCGAAATTGGTCGCCAATCAGAAGTGCTGGATATAGGACAAATCCCAAAGCAGGAAACCCGGGGTTGGAACGAGCAAAAGCAGGCAACCTTGTCGCAAAGAAGTAAAGAAGAAGCCCACGACTACCGATATTTTCCGGAACCTGACATTCCTCCCATCCGCTGGAATCAAAATCAAATAAAAGAACTTGAGAAGAAACTACCTGAACTGCCGCAGGCAAAATTTAAAAAATTTCAAAAAGAATACGCACTTTCCGCTTATGACATAGAGATTTTAACTCGGGAAAAGTCAACAGCTGACTATTTCGAAGAAGCAGTATCAGCAGGCGAAAAACATAACGTCACGGCCAAGCAGATAGCCAATGTCATAATAAACAAGAAACCGGACTTGGAAAAAACCCTGCCTGCACAACTGGTACAAAATATAAAAGGCCAAAGCACCCAAAATATAAAACAAGCCGATCTGGATAAAATCTTGGAAGAAGTTTTAAAAAGCAATCCTCAAATTGTTGATTCTTATAAGGCAGGCAAAATTAACGCAATCCAGGTTTTAATTGGCAAAGTGATGCAACAAACAAAAGGTCAGGCAAGCGCAAACGAAGTAAAAAACATATTGGAAAAACTCCTTTCATAGTCGATCGGCAATAGTCTCTAAAAAAGGTGATAAAATACAGAATGTAATTATGTCTAAATTTGTCCACCTTCACGTACACAGTGAGTATTCACTTCTGGATGGCCTTTCAAAAATTCCCAAACTTGTAACACAGGCAAAAATAATGGGAATGCAGCACTTGGCAATTACCGATCACGGGTCGATGTACGGCGCTATTAAATTTTATAAAGAGTGCAAAGCCCAAGGGGTTAACCCGATTATCGGTTGTGAAATGTATATAGCAAAACGTTCCCTAAAAGACAAAGAAGCCGGAAAAGACAGCGATTATTACCATTTAACGGTTTTGGCTGCCGACTACGAAGGCTATATCAATTTAATGAAACTGGTAACGGTAGCACACCTGGAGGGCTTTTATTACAGGCCAAGAATAGACAAAGAGACTCTTGCAAAGCATGCAAAAGGCCTAATGGCGCTTTCCGGTTGTAATTCCTCCAACATTTCCAAGGCAGTAGTCGAAGGTGACTTTAAAGCAGCCAAAAAACTGGCCGAAGGATATGCGGACATATTCGGCAAAGAAAAGTTTTATCTTGAAATCCAGAGGCACTCATTCGGTAAATTTATGGCTGCCCACGAACAGGGGACGTACATTTACAATGAACTTTCAAGAATGCACACGGAAGAGCAAAAAATCATAGAAGGGGCCAAAAAACTATCAAAAGAAACAGGTCTCGGGCTTGTTGCAACCAACGATATCCACTATGTCCTGCCGCAGGATGCAAATGCCCAGGATGCAATAGTCTGTATCCAAACCGGTAAAAATATCCAGGACGAGAAAAGGCTGAGAATGATAGACTCCCCTACCTTTTATCTAAAAAGCGACGAAGAAATGCGCGAACTTTTCCAGGATATACCCCAATCAATAGAAAATACCATCAAAATCGCAGAACAAATAAAAATAGACCTGACATTGGGCAAAGTTGCATTCCCAAAGTATAAAGTTCCGACATCCCAAACACCCGACGAATATCTTAGGGAGCTATGCTACGCGCGAATTAAATCCAAAGTGGACAAAATAACTCCTGAAATCAAAGAAAGACTGGAATACGAACTTTCTGTCATATCAAAAAAAGGGTACTCAGCATACTTTTTGGTAGTTGCCGATTTTGTCAATTGGTCCCGTGAAAAAGGGATTATTTCAACAACGCGTGGTTCGGCATCCGGCAGTCTTGTTTCTTTCGCAATTGGAATAACTAGCGTAAACCCATTGGATTTTAAACTTCCCTTTGAAAGGTTTCTAAACCTTTACAGGCCAACGCTGCCCGATATCGATGTTGATTTTGAGGACAAAAGGCGCGATGAAGTGATTCAGTATGTCCGTGAAAAATATGGCCATGAAAAAGTTGCCCAGATAGGTACCTTTGGGACTATGATGGCCAGGGCAGCAGTCAGAGACGTTGCAAGGGTTTTAAGTTGGCCGTATTCCAAGGCGGACAGGATTGCCAAAATGATCCCCCTTGGGGCACAAGGGTTTCCGATGTCGCTTGACCTTGCCAAAAGGCAAAATAAGGACCTCGGAAATTTATATAACGAAGATAGCGAAGTTAAAGAGCTTCTGGATTTGGCCCAAAAAGTTGAGGGAAACGCAAGGCATGTGTCTGTGCACGCTGCAGGCGTTGTTATCGGGCCGGATGACCTTACGAATTACACACCGCTCCAGCGCGAAACAACGGGCGAGAAAATAATAACCCAATATGATATGCACGATGTGGAAGATGCCGGGCTTGTGAAAATGGATTTTTTGGGGATTAGAAACCTTTCCATTCTTGGGGAAGCTGTGAAAATTGTTGAAAATAGAAAGGCTATAAAAGTTAACCTCTCAACTCTTCCCCTTGATGACAAAAAGGCTTTCACACTGCTTGCAAAGGGTGAGACAATGGGCCTTTTCCAGCTTGGGGGTTCCGGTATGACAAGATACTTAAAGGAACTCAGGCCAACAACAATTTTTGACATTATGGCCATGATTTCCCTTTTTAGGCCCGGACCGATGAACTCCATCCCCGAATTTATAGAAAGGAAAAATAACCCTAAAAAAATGAAATATTTCGACCCGCGAATGAAAGATTACCTTGACCTATCTTATGGAGTCATTGTTTACCAGGATGACGTGCTTTTAACAGCCATAAATATTGCCGGTTACACTTGGGAGGAAGCAGACAATTTTAGAAAAGCCATGGGTAAAAAAATCCCGGCCGAAATGAGCAAGCAGCGTGAAAAGTTCACAACCGGAGCTATTAAAAACGGGATGTCCGGTGAAAAAGCGGAAGAACTGTTTAAACTGATTGAACCGTTCGCCGCTTACGGATTCAACAAGGCCCACGCGGCCTCTTACGCTATTATAGCCTACCAAACAGCCTACATGAAGGCAAACTATCCCGTTGAGTTTATGACGGCTGTAATGACTGCTGAGGCGGATGACACTGACAAAATAGCAACCGCGGTTGATGAGTGTGCAAAAATGGATATTCTTGTACTGCCGCCGGATATTAACGCTTCCGAGGTTGGGTTTACCATTGAAACAGTCATGGAATCTAAAGGTAAAAAAGAGGGCATCCGGTTCGGTTTTTCGGCAATCAAAAACGTTGGCAAAGCTGCAATGGATGCCATAATCGGCGAAAGGGAATCAAATGGCCAATTTGGCTCTTTGGACAATTTTGTTTCCAGGGTCAATTTAAGGGCAGTTAACCGTAAAACTATAGAAAGCCTTATAAAGGCAGGTGCGATGGACACATTTGGCAAGAGAAACGCCATGCTTAAAGTTCTCGACGACATCAAGGCTTCCGGCAATTCCCTGTCAAAGACCATAGCCGAAGGCCAGGGGTCGCTTTTTGACAGCGCGGAGCTGGAATCCAAAAATACCATGTCGTCTGCTATTGCTGCTGTTTTAAATTCAACGGAAGAAGCACCCAAGGAAGAGATCCTGTCGTGGGAAAGGGAACTATTGGGCTTTTATTTAACCGAGCATCCTCTTACAAAGGTATCAAGCCAAATGGAAAGAATAATAACTTTCAAAATCGGAGAGATTGACCGGTTTGCCTATGCCAATAAAGTAATAAGGCTTGGAGGAATCATTGCCTCAATCAGGAAAACGGTAACAAAGCTAAAACAGCAGGAAATGTGTTTTGTCAAACTCCAGGATACAACCGGCACCATTGAAGTAATCGTTTTCCCGAAAACATACGAGAGGGCGCGGGGCATTATTGCAATGGACCAAATTGTCATAGTTAGTGGAAAATTGGAAGCCGATGACGAAAGCGCCACAATTATAGCCGAGGACATTACCCTGCTGGAGCAGGTTGAAAAACAGGAGGAAGTGATAAATATTTCTATTCCAAGGGATGCGGACCGGATATTATTGTCAAAAATATACGAGGTTTTAAAAAATAATCCGGGTAAAAGTGCAACTTACCTTGTCTTGCCGGGCCAGGATAACGTTGCCAGAAGTATTCCCGTGCCGTTTGGTGTCAGCAGAAATTTTGAACTCGAAGACGGTCTTAATACCTTAGGCTGTCATATTATAGATTAATGTTTACTTTGGGTGGTTTTTTCGATATACTTTAGCCTTATATGAACATAGCAAATTTTAAAGTCGGTGACGTTATACGCGTTTTCACCAAAGACCCGCAAGATAATAAAGTTCATGCTACCCCGTTTGAAGGGATAGTAATATCGCTTCGTGGCCAAAAAGATACAAGAACATTTATTGTAAGGAAACGAAGCTCGGACGGTGTTTTTGTTGAACGCATTTTTCCGGCCCTTTCACCTTCAATTGAAAAAATTACGGTTGTAAAACCCGGGAGTGTTAGGCGCGCAAAGCTTTACTATTTAAGAAAAACAAAATAGCGCAAATGGTCCTGCCGGATTTGCTTCAGGAAGAATCACTTTGGCAACAGGGAATAACAAAAATAGTCGGTATAGATGAGGTCGGTCGCGGTTCATGGGCAGGCCCGCTTGTCGCAGCAGGCGTTATTTTACCGCCAGGTTTTAAAATCCCTCAATATCTTGCAGATTCCAAACTTTTAACTCCAAAAAGAAGACAGGACTTAGACAAAATTTTAAGAAAAGAAGTTAATAATATCAAGGGTAAGGCAGGGATTACAAAGAATATCCAAATTGAAGGAGTTCCCATATCGGATTTGATGCCCATTGACATTTCAATCAAAAACATTAATATAAA